>Ga0315906_10001430_pt1 | contig 35408 bp, 30 predicted proteins | sample LakEriMetagenome_4_FD_203526 | JGI IMG/M metagenome (GOLD analysis project Ga0315906, IMG submission 203526) | Freshwater fungal communities from buoy surface, Lake Erie, Ohio, United States - Buoy 2 MA122 | ecosystem: Environmental > Aquatic > Freshwater > Lake > Lake biofilm | place: USA... | reverse complement strand
CGTCAGCCCGCTTGAGCATGGGCCAGATCTCACTGGAGGCCGAGTCTTCGGCAAAACGCACCAACTCGTGCCACTCGATGGGCTGCAGGGGCTCGACCTGCACCGTGACGAGGGAGCGCTGGTTGTGCGCCCCGTAATCGGAAATCTCCTTGGAGCAAGGGCACAGACTCTTGACCGGCACACCCACCTGCATCGTCACGGTGGTGACGCCCTGGCGTGTTTGCGACACCCAGCGGCCCTGGTAATCCAGCAGGCTGGACACCCCCGAGACCGGCGCGCGTTTGCGCAGGAAGAAACTGAACTCGGCCTCGATGCGGCCCTCCGTGGCGTCCAGCAGCTGCAGCATCGCGGCGTGGCGCTCGCGCAGGGTGCTCAGATCCAGCGCGACATCCAGACCGTCCAGCCAGGCCACAAAGCGCGACATGTGCGTGCCCTTGCGCTCGGCCGGCAAGGCCACGTCCAGGCTCCAGCGCGCCGCGGTGGACTGCACAGCACCGGCGACGCGCACTTGCAGGGGGTAGCGCACATCCTTCACCCCCACGCGCTGGATGGCCAGCCGACGCTCGTCGCGCGAGCTCTGAGTGTCGGGGATGTGCAGTGCGTCGGTCAGATTTGTCATCGAGTCGAGAGCATGACACCAAATCGCGGTTGGTGCCGTCACTCGGGTGTTAGGCGGCGTGCAGCCGATTTGAATTCCCCGTCTGAATTCCCTGCCTGAATGCGCTGGCGAAATCGCCTGCCGGGGCAGTGCTCAAGCCGCTGCCGCCGAAGCCAGCACCGGGGAAGGACCGAAGCGGCGCACGATCGACGCCTCTATCCCGGCGGCATCCAGACCGCACAGGCTGAGCAGCTTGCCGGGATCACCGTGTTCGATGAACTCGTCTGGCAGGCCCAGGTGCAGCAGGGGCACGGTCACGCCCGCTGCCGCCAGCGCCTCGGCCACGGCGCTGCCGGCGCCGCCCATCAGTGCGCCCTCCTCCACCGTGACCAGGGCGTCATGGCTGCGGGCCAACTCGACGGCCAGGTCGGCGTCCAGCGGTTTGATGAACTTCATGTCGGCCACCGTCAGGCCCAGGCGCTCGGCCACCGCCAGGCACGGATGCAGCAAGGTGCCGAAGGCCAGGACGGCGATGCGCTGGCCCTGCCGGCGCACCTCGCCCCTGCCCCAAGGCAACTCGGTCAGCGCGGGATCGATGGGTGCACCCACGCCTGAACCGCGCGGGTAGCGCACGGCCACGGCGTGGCCCTGGCGGAAGGCCGTGGTCAGCGCCTTGCGGCACTGGTCTTCGTCCGAAGGGGCGATCAAACTCAGGTTGGGCACACAACGGATGTAGGCGATGTCGTAGGCCCCCGCATGCGTGGCGCCATCGGCGCCCACCAGACCGGCGCGGTCCAGCGCGAACACCACCGGCAGGTTCTGGATGGCCACGTCGTGGATCAGCTGGTCGTACCCGCGCTGCAAGAAGGTGGAATAGATGGCCACCACCGGTTTCAGCCCCTCGCAGGCCATGCCCGCCGCGAAGGTGACCGCATGCTGCTCGGCAATGCCCACGTCGTGATAACGCTTGGGGAACCGCTTGTGGAACTCCACCATGCCGGAGCCCTCGCGCATGGCCGGGGTGATGGCCACCAGACGTTCGTCGGCCTCGGCCATGTCGCACAGCCACTGGCCGAACACCTGCGTGAAGGTCAGCTTGCCCGGCGCGCTCTTGGGGAAGCCCTCGGCCGGGTTGAACTTGCCCGAGGCGGCGTGGTACTTCACCGGGTCAGCTTCGGCCGGCTGGTAACCGTAGCCCTTCTTCGTGACCACGTGCAGGAACTGCGGCCCCTTCTTGTCACGCAGGTTCTCCAGCGTGGGCACCAGCGCGTCCAGGTCGTGACCGTCAATGGGGCCGACGTAGTTGAAACCGAACTCCTCGAAGATGGTGCCTGGCACCACCATGCCCTTGGCATGCTCCTCGAAACGGCGCGCCAATTCGAACAGCGGCGGCGCACCGCGCAGCACGCTCTTGGCGCCTTCGCGCGCAGCGGTGTAGAACTTGCCGCTCATCAAGCGCGCCAGGTACTTGTTCAGTGCGCCCACGGGCGGGCTGATGGACATGTCGTTGTCGTTGAGCACCACCAGCATGTCGGGCAGGGCCCCAGCATGGGGGTCGCCCGCGTTGTTCATGGCCTCGAAGGCCATGCCCGCGGTCATGGCGCCATCGCCAATGATGGCCACGGCACGCCGGTTCTCGCCTTTGAGCTTAGCGGCGCGGGCCATGCCCAGGGCGGCGGAGATGGAGGTGGAGCTGTGCCCTACGCCGAAGGTGTCGTACTCACTCTCCTCGCGGCGCGGGAACCCGCTGACGCCACCGAGCTGCCGCAGCGTGTGCATGCGGTCACGCCGCCCGGTCAGGATCTTGTGCGGATAGGTCTGGTGGCCCACGTCCCACACCAGCCGGTCGTACGGGGTGTTGAAGACGAAGTGCAGCGCCACGGTCAGTTCCACGCTGCCGAGGTTGCTGCCGAAGTGCCCTCCGGTCTGGCTGACGGTGTCGACCACCTTCTGCCGGACTTCGTCAGCCACCTGGCGCAGTTGGTGGCGCGACAGCCGGCGCAGGTCGGCAGGACTGTCAAGGGTGGGAAGCAGGGCTGAAGTCATCTGGAAATCTTGTGGTGCACGCCAAGTGTGGGTCAGGTCCCGGCCATCATCGAGCGCCACCGGCCCAGGCGGGGGATGACGACGAGAGAGTCAATTCTCACGATCAACGACCTTGTCAGCAAGCATGGACAGTGTGCCTGTCGAGGTCAAGCCCGAGACCGCAAGGGCGTCGCGGGCTTGGGCCCTGAGTTCACGGGCGTAGTTCCGGGCGCGTTCCAGACCCATCAGTTGGACGTAGGTGGGCTTGTTCTGCTCCAGATCCTTGCCGGCAGTCTTGCCCAGCACCTCGGACGCCTGGGTGACGTCGAGCACGTCATCCACCACTTGGAACGCCAGTCCGATGGCGGCGCCGAAGTCAGACAGCGCCCGCAGCGCCTGCAAATCGCACGGGCCGCAGGCCGCGCCCAGCATCACGCTGGCCTGCAGCAGCGCCCCCGTCTTGCGCCGGTGCATGTCGCGCAGGGTCTGTTCGTCCAGCGGCTTGCCGACGCTGGACAGGTCGATGGCCTGGCCACCCGCCATGCCTGCATGGCCTGCCGCCCGCGCCAGCAGGGCGCACAGCCGCGCCTGCACGAGCGGGGCCACCCCTTCGTCCGGCGTCAGGACCTCGAAGGCCAGCGCCTGCATGGCATCTCCGGCCAGCATGGCCTGCGCCTGGCCGAACTGCACGTGCACGGTGGGCTTGCCGCGGCGCAGCACGTCGTTGTCCATGCAGGGCATGTCGTCGTGGATGAGCGAATAGGCATGGATCAGTTCCACCGCGACGGCGGCACGCATCGCAGCCTCGTCCTGCCCCTGCACCGCTTGCGCGGCGGCCAGGACCAACAAGGGCCGCAAGCGTTTACCCCCATCCAGGACCCCGTAGCGCATGGCCGAGCCCAGGCCACCCGGTGCGTGGGCCGGCACCCAGGCCTCCAGCGCATGCTCCACAGCCGCCAGGGACTGGCGGGCCCAGTCGTCAAAGGCAGCGGAACTCATGCGGTGGCACCCATGGTGGCACTCATGGTGGCGCTCATCCCCTGCCCGCTTCCAGCGGCTTGAGTTGACCGTCTTCCAGCACCTGGACCTGCTCCTCCACGGCCTTCAGGCGCGAGCGGCACAGCGCAAGCAGTTCCGCGCCGCGCTTGTACCCCTCCAGCAAGCGGTCCAGCGGCATCTGGCCCCCCTCCATGGCGGCCACCAACTGCTCCAGTTCCGCAGCAGCGGCTTCATAGCTCAGCTCGCTGGCGACCGAGGCGGCTTCAGGTTGGGCGCGGGGGGATGTTCGTGACATGGGCAGGCCCGGTAAGGCCCGGGGTTGGTACAGATTCTAGGGGCCCGTAACGGCAAGCCCGCCCGGGCGCCGCAGGCCAGGAGACCGGTGGCGCGACCGGTAGCGCGACCGACAGCGCGACCCGTGAAGCCCCCGGCTGAAAGACCCCCCGCAGCGCAGACCAGCCCCCCCGGCAACGCCAAAGGGCCGTGGGTAGAATCCGCTCCCCGCTTCGGCAGGGACCAGAAAATCGGTTTGCCCGATCCATCGTGACTCACCCGCGGGGCCTCCGGGTGGGGGTTTGACATCCTGACCATGGAGATCCTTTGGATCATGTCCGACCTGAGCGTCAGTCTCCAAGCTCTTGAGCGTAGCCGCTCTCAACTGTCCGTTTCCAGCTACTTCGACGAGGGTCTGTTCCGCCAGGAACAGTCGCTCATCTTTCAGTCGCACCCCCGGTATCTCGGGCACGAACTCAGCGTGCCCGAGGTGGGTGACTTCCAGACGCTGGCCCACGAGGCCCACGGCCGGGCGCTCGTGCGCTCCGCCCAGGGCGTGGAGGTGCTGTCCAACGTGTGCCGGCACCGGCAGGCGGTGATGCTCAAGGGCCGTGGCCACACCGGCGCCAACATCGTGTGCCCGCTGCACCGCTGGACCTACAGCCCGAGCGGCGCCCTGATCGGGGCGCCGCACTTCGCCGAAGACCCCTGCCTGAACCTGCGGAACTACCCGGTCCAGTCCTGGAACGGTCTGCTGTTCGAGCACGCCCCCGGCAGCCGTGACGTCGCCGCCGACCTGGCCGGACTGGGCGTGCAGCGCGAGCTGTCGTTCGACGGCTACGTCTTCCACTCCTCCCAGGTGCACGAGTGCAACTACAACTGGAAGACCTTCATCGAGGTCTACCTGGAGGATTACCACGTCGCCCCCTTCCACCCCGGCCTGTCGGGGTTCGTGGACTGCGCAGACCTGCAGTGGGAGTTCGGCCCGCAGCACTCGGTGCAGACCGTGGGCATCCACCACGCGCTGGCGCGACCAGGCTCGGACACCTACCGCCCCTGGCATCAGGCCGTGCTGGACCGTCATGAAGGCCAGTCCCCGGCCCAGGGCGCCATCTGGCTGACGCTGTATCCCACCGTGATGGTGGAGTGGTACCCCCAGGTGCTGGTGGTGTCCACGCTGCATCCCAAGGGGCCGCAGAAGACGCTGAACCTGGTGGAGTTCTTCTACCCTGAGGAAGTGACCGCCTTCGAGCCCGAGTTCGTCCAGGCCCAGCAGGCCGCGTACCAGGAGACCATGGTCGAGGACGACGAGATCGCCGAGCGCATGGACGCCGGGCGGCGCGTGCTGATGGAGCGCGGCGACGACGAGGCGGGGCCCTACCAGAGTCCGATGGAAGACGGGATGCAGCATTTCCATGAGTGGTACCACCGCGTGATGGGGACCGCAGCCGGATGACCCCCACCCGGCCGAACCCGCGCGGGGCCAGCCGCTGAATCCCTCGGCGCCGGAGTCATTGCGAGCCCCCCGGGCCAGCGCCACCGCGCTGATGGTGGCCGCCTCGGCGCTGTTCGCGCTGATGGGCCTGTGCGTCAAGCTGGCCTCGGCGCATTACCCGGCCTCTGACCTGGTGTTGTACCGCTCGCTCATCGGGGCCGTGATCGTGACGCTTCTGGTGCGCCACCGCGGCGGCACCCTGCGCACCCGCGTGCCGATGATGCATTTCTGGCGCGCCGTGCTGGGCGTCACCGGGCTGGGCTTGTGGTTCTACTCGCTCACGGGCCTGCCGCTGGGCACGGCCATGACGCTGAACTCGATGTCCTCGGTGTGGCTGGCACTCTTCGTGGTGGCGGGCAGCCTGCTGTTCCCGCGAGACGGCCGCACACCGGCCAGCGCGGGGCTGGTGCTGACGGTGCTGGCCGGCTTCGCGGGCGTCGCGCTGGTGCTGCGTCCGGCCACCGACCAGCAACAGGTCTGGTTCGGGCTGGCCGGCCTGATGTCCGGCATGGTGGCCGCACTGGCTTACCTGCATGTGGCCGCGCTGGGACGCATGGGCGAACCGGAGGACCGCATCGTCTTCTACTTCTCGGTGGGCGGCATCGTTCTGGGGAGCGTGATGGTGGCCCTGCAGGGCGGCCCGGCAGCGCACACGTTGCCGGGCGTTGGCCTGGTACTGGCCGTGGGCGTGCTGGCCACCACGGCGCAGTTGCTCATGACACGTGCGTGGGCGATCGGCCACCCGCTGGTCAACGCCGCCTTGCAGTACCTGGGCATCGCCTTCTCCGTGGGCCTGGGGGTGTGGGTCTTTGACGATCCGATGGACGCGGCCACGTTGCTGGGCATGGCGCTCATCGTGGGCGCCGGCCTCACCGCCACCCGGGTACGCGCCCGGGCGGCGTCCGTCAGCGGCCCAAGCGACACCTGATTCCTTCAGCCGAGGGCCACCGCACACGCTGCCAGCAATCGCGGCGCGCGCGTACCAGCGCGGGATCGCAGGCGCTTGACGAGCATCAAGGCAGGCGCACGCCAAACCTTCAGACTCCTTCCTGGCGCTCCATCTGGCGGGGCGACATAGATGACAAGGAGATTGGCGATGTACCAGCGAATTCTTGTGCCCACCGATGGATCGGAGATGTCCACCCGCGCCCTGCAGGCTGCGGCCTCACTCGCGCGGCTGACGGGCGCGCGGCTGGAGGTGTTGAGCGTGAAGGAACCCTTTCCGTACAGCGCCATATCGGAAATGCAACCCGTGCCGCCCCAGGAGTTCTTCGACGCGCAGGAGCGCACGGCGCAGGCGCGGGTGACGGCGGCGCTGGAGGCCGCGCGGGCCCACGGTGTCACGGCCGAAGGGGCCACGGTGGAGGCGCTACACCCTTGGGAGGCCATCCTGGACCATGCCAAGGCCAAGGACTGTGACCTGGTGGTCATGGCGTCCCACGGCCGCCGCGGGCTGGGCGCTCTGCTGCTGGGCAGCGAGACACAGAAGGTGCTGACCCACGGCACCTTGCCGGTGCTGGTGATTCGCTGAGCGCCTGGAAGTGGCGCGGCAGGCCCGTTCAGTGGGCGTGGGTGTGGAGCACGCCCGTGGCGGCGGTCACCAGGGCCAGGCCCGCCCCCAGCCAGGCGATCTGCGCCAGCACCTGCCGCCATGACAGGCGCTGCTGCAACTGCGGCAGCAGGTCGGCCACGGCCACGTAGATGAAGCTGCTGGCAGCCACCACCAGCAGGTAGGGGAACAGGCTCTCCCAGGGCCCGACGACGAAGTAGCCCACCACCCCGCCCAGCACCGCCGCCAGCCCCGACAAGGCGTTGAACATCAGCGCCTTGCGCCGGGAGAAGCCGGCATTCAGCAGCACGATGTAGTCGCCTGCCTCCTGGGGGATCTCATGCGCCACCACGGCCATGGCCGTGACGATGCCCAGTTGCACATCCGCCAGGAAGGCGGCCGCGATGATGATGCCGTCGCAGAAGTTGTGGATGCTGTCGCCCAGCAGGATGCTGAAACCTCCCTTGCCGGCCTGGTGGGCATCGAACTCGTGATGGTGGTGGTGGCCGTCGCCTTCGTGATGGTGGCCGTGGCGGTAGAGCTCGGCCTTTTCCAGCAGCCAGAAGGACAACAAGCCGATCAGGAGGGTGAGGAACAGGTCGTGCGGATCGGCGGCGCCGCTCTCGAAGGCCTCGGGCAGCACATGCAGCAGCGAAGTGCCCAGCAGCACCCCGGCTGACAGACTGACCAACCCCTGCACCACGCGCCCCAGCAGGGCGACGGTCAGGGAGGCGGCCACCAGGACCGACAGGATGCCACCAGCCAAGGTGGCCACGACGATGTAGAGCAGGGTCATGCTTCAGAGCATACAGACCCTGTCAACACCCACCGTGAGGCACCCGGCAGGCCAGCCTCAGGCCACGCCGTGCTTGCGCATCCAGCCCAGGCAGCGCTGCCAGCCGTCCTCGGCCGCCTCCTTGCGGAACGAGGGGCGATAGTCGGCATGGAAGGCATGGGGGGCGTCGGCATAGACCTGGAACTCGCTGGCCCGGGCCGCGGGGCTGCCGGCAGCCAGCGCCGCCTTCATCCGCTCCACCGTGTCCAGGGGAATGCCGGTGTCGGCCGCTCCATAGAGTCCAAGCACAGGCGCCTTCAACTCACCTGCCAAATCCACCGGGTGGCGAGGGGTGAGCGGCGTGGCATTGCCCACCAGACGTCCATACCAGGCCACGCCAGCCTTCACCGCCGGGTTGTGTGCGGCGTACAGCCAGGTGATGCGACCGCCCCAGCAGAAGCCCGTCACGCCCAGCTTGGTGGCGTCAGCGCCCTGGGACCGGGCCCAGGCGGCGCAGGCGTCCAGATCTCCCATGACCTGGGCGTCGGGCACCTTGGAGATGACCTCTGCCTGCAGTTTGGCGATCTCCCCGTAGGACTGGGCGTCGCCCTGGCGCACGAACAGTTCCGGCGCAATGGCGAAGTAGCCGGCCTTGGCAAAGCGGCGCGCCACGTCGGCGATGTACTCGTGCACGCCAAAGATCTCGCTGATGACGAAGATCACCGGCGCCTGGGTCTTGCCCGCCGGCGCAGCGCGGTAGGCGGGCATCTTGAAACCGCCCACCGGAATGTCCACCTCGCCAGTCACCAGTCCCTGGGCATCGGTCTTGATGGCCGTCTGCGCCACCACGGGCATGACGGCGGCGGCAAATCCCGCCCCCAGCGCGGTGCGCCCAAAGCCGCGACGGCTCAGGCCCTGAGACGGCACGAGGAGATCAAAGTCATCACGAACCATGGTGCGGTGCTCCTTGCGAATGAAGGGAATCGGGAACGGACGGGACAAGTATCTGTGCTTGCGGGCCACGGGAACAGGTTGACTTCAGTGCGCCTCTTCCCAATTCAGCCCCACCCCCACCTCGGCCAGCAGAGGAACGGTGAGCGAGGCCACCCCGGCCATCAACCGCGGCACCTCTGCGCGCGCCCAGTCCAACTCGGCCTCGGGCACCTCCAGCACCAGTTCGTCGTGCACCTGCATGATCATGCGACTGCCCAGGGCATGGCGGTCCAGCGCGTCCTGTACCGCGATCATGGCCAGCTTGATGAGATCGGCGGCCGTGCCCTGCATGGGCGCGTTGATGGCCTGGCGCTCGGCACCCGCGCGACGCGGGCCGTTGCCCCCACGGATCTCGGGCAGGACCAGGCGCCGACCGAAGACGGTCTCCACATAGCCGAGCTCGGCCGCACGCGCCTTGGTCTCCTCCATGTAGCGGCGCACGCCAGCGAAGCGGGCGAAGTAGCGGTCGATGTAGTCGCGCGCGGCCTTCTGCTCGATGCCCAGGCTCTGCGCCAGGCCGAAGGCGCCCATGCCGTAGATCAGTCCGAAGTTGATGGTCTTGGCGTAGCGGCGCTGCTCGCTGCTGACCTCGGCTGGCGGCACGCCGAAGACTTCGCTCGCGGTGGCGCGGTGGATGTCCTGGCCCTCGGCGAAGGCGCGCGTCATGCCCGGGTCGCCGCTGATGTGGGCCATGATGCGCAGCTCGATCTGGGAGTAGTCGGCGCTGACGATGCGCCAGCCCGGCGGGGCGATGAAGGCCTCGCGCACGCGCCGGCCCTCGGCCGTGCGGATGGGAATGTTCTGCAGGTTGGGCTCGTTGCTGGACAGCCGGCCCGTCACCGCCACCGCCTGCGCGTAGTGGGTGTGCACCCGGCCTGTGGCGGGGTTGACCATCTGCGGCAGCTTGTCGGTGTAGGTGCCCTTGAGCTTGGACAGGCTACGGTGCTCCAGGATGCGCGCGGGCAGCGGGTAGTCCGCCGCCAGTTCCTGCAGCACCTCCTCATCGGTGCTGGGCGCCCCCGTGGCCGTCTTCTTCTTCACCGGCAGGCCCAGGCGGCCGAACAGGATCTCGCCGATCTGCTTGGGTGAACCCATGTTGAAGGGCTGACCGGCCAGCGCATAAGCTTCCTGTTCCATGGCCAGCATGCGTTCGGCCAGATCCCGGCTCTGGCGTGCGAGCAGCGCGCTGTCGATCAGCACGCCGTGGCGTTCGATGCGCCCCAACACCGCGCTGGCGGGCATCTCGATGCGCTCGTAGACCTCGCGTTGCCGTGGCGAGGCCTCCAGCTGCGGCCACAGCACCTGGTGGACATGCAGCGTCATCTCGCTGTCCTCGCCCGAGTACTGCGTGGCGCGCTCCACATCCACCTGCGCAAACGGGATCTGGTGAGCGCCCTTGCCGCACAACTCCTCATAGCTCAGGCCGCGACGCCCCAGATGGCGCTCGGCCAGGCTCTCCAGGCTGTGCGGCTTGTGAGCTTCCAGCACGTAGCTCTGCAGCATGGTGTCATGGCGCACGCCGCGCAGAGCAATACCGTGATTGGCGAACACATGGGTGTCGTACTTGACGTGCTGGCCCACTTTGGCCGCGGCCTCGTCCTCCAGCCAGGGCTTCAGCAGAGCCAGCACCGCGTCCAGCGGCAGTTGCACCGGCGCGCCAGGGCCGTCGTGGGCGAGCGGGATGTAGGCGGCCCGGCCCGGCTCCACCGCCAGGCTGATGCCCACGATGCGGGCTCGCATGCCGTCCAATGAATCGGTCTCGGTGTCCACTGCCACCAGGGGCGCCGCGCGAACGGCGGCCAGCCAGCGGTCCAGGCGCTCGCGCGTCAGCACGGTCTCATACTCCCGGGCAATGGGCAGGGCGCGCGCGGCAGCGGCCGCGGCCTCACCGGGGCCGTCTGCCGCTGCTTCCGGCGATCCTTCACTTGAGCCTGCCCGTGCCCCTGACCCAGAGGCGGCCACCGAGGCCGACACCTGCAGGCCGCCTCCCTCCTCCAGCTCTCGCCGCCAGCTCTTGAAGCCATAGCGGGCGAAGAAGTCGAGCAGCCCCTGGCGGTTCACGTCCTGGAGCGCCAGGCCGTCCAGCGCCGGCCACCCGGGCACATGGCCGGCCAGGTCGCAATCCGTCACCACGGTCACCAAGCGCCGCGCCTGCGGCAGCCAGTCCAGGGCCCCGCGCAGGTTGTCGCCCGCCACACCTTTGATGGAAGCGGCTGCCGCGATGACACCGTCCAGCGAGCCGTGGTCCGCCAGCCACTTGGCCGCCGTCTTGGGGCCCACCTTGTCCACACCGGGCACGTTGTCCACCGCATCACCGATCAACGAGAGGTAGTCGACGATGCGCTCCGGAGGCACGCCGAACTTCGCCAGCACCCCGGCCTCGTCCAGCGTCTCGTTGCTCATGGTGTTGATCAGCGTGACCGCAGGCGTCACCAACTGCGCCAGATCCTTGTCGCCCGTGGAGATCACCACCCGGTGCCCGCTGGCCGCACCCACGCGGGCGAGCGTGCCGATGGCGTCATCCGCCTCGATGCCCGGCACCTCCAGCACCGGCCATCCCAACAGGCGCACCACTTCGTGGATGGGCCCGATCTGCTGGGCCAGCGCCTCGGGCATGGGCGGACGATGGGCCTTGTACTCGCCATACCAGGCATTGCGGAAGGTGTCGCCCTTGGCATCGAACACACAGGCGGCGTGAGCGGCAGGCACCTGCTCGCGCAGGCGCTTCATCATCGCCACCATGCCGTGCACGGCACCCGTGGGGAAGCCGTCTGGCCCGCGCAGGTCCGGCATGGCGTGGTAGGCGCGGTAGAGGTAGCTGGATCCATCCACCAGCAGCAAGGTGTGTTCGCTCATCAGGGCCTCGGGTCTCTTTCGTCGCGGGCAGTGTCTGCGGCGTTTGTGTGGCCAGCATTGTGGGGCGGCGCCGGGGCCGGCTGGCAGGCAGCCCCCCCCTGCGCACCCCCCGCCTAGAATTCCAGGCATGAGCAACGCGAGGACGCCCCGACACCTGTCCGCCCGACGGGGGCCCTGCTGATGGCCGTCTACACGGAGGTGGCCCCTTCTGACGCCGATGCCCTGCTGCGCCGCCTGGGCCTGGGTGCGCTGACCGATCTGCGGGGCATACGCTCCGGCATCGAGAACACCAACTACTACGCCACCACCGCCCAGGGGCAGTGGGTGTTGACGCTGTTCGAGCGCTTGCCACGGGAGCAGTTGCCGTACTACCTGGAACTGATGCGCCACCTGGCCGCCCACGGGATCCCCGTGCCAGCCCCTCAGGCGGATGAACAAGGCTCGCTGGTGCACCTGCTGTCAGGCAAGCCGGCCGCAGTGGTCACCCGCCTGCCCGGCAGCCACCGGCTGGCCCCCGGCGCACTGCACGCCGAGCAGGTGGGGGCCATGCTGGCCCGCATGCACCGCGCGGGCGCCGACTTCCCCTTGCACCAGCCTCACCTGCGAGGGCTTTCATGGTGGCTGGAGACCGTGCCGGAGGTGCTGCCTCACGTGCCAGCCGAGGTGGCCGAGCTCTTGCAGTCGGAGCTGGAGTTCCAGCGCCACCTGGCCGGGTCACCCGCAGGGGCTGCCCTGCCCCGCGGGCCCATCCATGCCGACCTGTTCCGCGACAACGTGATGTTCGACGAGACGGCCGGTGAAGACCGGCTGTGTGGGTTCTTCGACTTCTACTTCGCAGGGACCGACACCTTGCTGTTCGACGTGGCGGTGTGCCTGAACGACTGGTGCATCGACCATGCCAGCGGGCGCCTGGTCGAGGAACTGGCGGTGCCCTTCCTGGCAGCCTACCAGGGCGAGCGGCTGCTCACGCCTGCTGAACTGCGCCTGCTGCCCGCGCTGCTGCGCGCGGCCGCGTTCCGGTTCTGGCTGTCGCGCCTGTGGGACTGGTTTCTGCCGCGCGATGCGGCCCTGCTTCAGCCCAAGGACCCCACGCACTTCGAGCGCGTGCTGCGCGAGCGCATCGACAATCCCTGGCACCCTCCGCTGTAGAACATCGATGCCTCTGCTGCTCAAACCCGTTCCTGCCCCGCAAGGCGCCCGCTGGCTGCGCGACGGATTCCGACTGTTCGGCAAGCATCCGCTGGCCTTCAGCGTGCTGCTGGTGGCCTTCCTGGTCTCCGCCCTCGCCTTGTCGCTGCTGCCTTTTCTGGGTTCGGTGCTGGTGGTGGCTGCACTGCCACTGCTGTCCCTGGGCTTCATGATCGCCAGCGAGGCGGCGCTGGCCGGCAAACCCATCCATCCAGGGCATTTCCTGGCACCCCTGAAAGGCAACGCCCAACGCCGCAAGCGGCAGCTGGCGCTATGCCTGGCCTACGGGGCGGCCACGGTGCTGGTGATGGTGGTCAGCGACGCGATCGATGACGGCAAGTTCGAAAGTCTGCAGCGCCTGATGGGCCAGGGCGGGCAGGCCGCCGAGGTGGAGGCGCTGCTGCGTGACCCGCAACTGTTTTGGGGTGTGGTGTCCAGGTTCGGGCTGATCGCAGCGCTGTCAGTGCCCTTCTGGCACGCGCCCGCCCTGGTGCACTGGGGTGACCAAGGCCCCGCACAGGCCTTGTTTTCCAGCACGCTGGCGGTATGGCGCAGCCGTGGCGCCTTTGCGGTCTACCTGATGTCCTGGCTGGGCATCATCGTGGCCTTCGGGGTCACCACCGCGCTGCTGGCAGGCTTGTTCTCAGCGCGTGAAATGGCCGGTGTGCTGGTGTTGCCTTCCGTGCTCATCTTCTCCACGGTGTTCTACGTGTCGCTGTTGTTCACCTTCAACGACAGCTTCGGCGGCAGCAGCCTGGGGCCTCAGGCCGCGCCTTGAGGCGGGCGCCCATGCTTCAGGAAGCTGCGCGGCAACCCTCGCAGCGACGAGGATTCATCAATCCACCGGCGTGAGTTTGGCAATCGCCAGCGCCAGCCACTTCACGCCATGGCGGCCGAAGTTCACCTGCGCCCGAGCGTCCTCGCCAGAGCCTTCGAGCGTGATGATCACGCCTTCGCCGAACTTGTTGTGGAACACCGCCTGGCCTGAGCGCCAGCGGCCAACCGAAGCGTTTGCGCCAGACACCTGAGCTGCACGCTGCTCGGCGGGCGGGTTCGCAGAGGCCGGACCCACCCGCCCGGCCCCGATGATGGAATGCAGGCCCGAGCCTCGCGCCCAGGCGGCCTGGTAATCCCGCGCATAGCCCGAACCGAAGCCGGCGTTGCGCGGGGTCAGCCACTTCAGCGCACCCTCAGGCAGCTCGTCGAAGAAGCGGCTGCGCACGTTGTAGCGCGTCTGGCCGTGCAGCATCCGCGTCTGGCTGAAGCTCAGGTACAGACGCTGGCGGGCGCGGGTGATGGCCACGTACATCAGGCGCCGCTCTTCTTCCAGGCCATCCGCGTCGGACAGCGAGTTCTCGTGCGGGAACAAGCCCTCTTCCAGCCCCGTGATGAACACGGCGTCGAACTCCAGGCCCTTGGCCGAATGCACCGTCATCAGCTGGATGGCATCCTGCCCGGCCTGGGCCTGGTTGTCACCGGCTTCCAGGGCGGCGTGGGTGAGAAAGGCCGCCAGCGGCGACATCACTTCGCCGCTGTCGGCGTCAGGCGTGGACAGCGCGGGCAGCGCCTCATCCACCGGCAGACTCACCGCGTCCTTGCCGAAGCCCTCCTGGGTGACGAAGGCCTCGGCGGCGTTGACCAGTTCCTCCAGGTTCTCCAGCCGGTCCTGCCCTTCCTTGTCGGTGCGGTAGAAATCGATGAGGCCGCTGGCCTGCAGCATGTGCTCGATGATCTGGCGCAGCGTCAGGCCCCGGGTGGCCTCGCGCATGGCGTCCACCAGACCCACGAAGGCCGCAAGGCTCGCCCCGCCCTTGCCCGCCACACTGCCCACGCTCTGGTGCAGGCTGCGTCCGCTCTGGCGGGCGGCGTCCTGCAGCAGCTCGATGGTGCGCGCGCCGATGCCCCTGACAGGGAAGTTCACCACCCGAAGGAAACTGGTGTCGTCGTTCGGGTTCTCCAGCAGGCGCAGGTAGGCCAGCGCGTGCTTGACCTCGGCCCGCTCGAAGAAGCGCAAGCCCCCGTAGACGCGGTACGGCATGCCGGCGTTGAACAGTGCGCTTTCCAGCACGCGGCTTTGCGCATTGCTGCGGTACAGCAGCGCGATCTCGCTGCGGGCCGTCCCGGCGCGGTGCAGCTGCTGTGCTTCCTCCAGGAACCACTGCGCCTCGGCGTAGTCGCTGGTGGCCTCGTGCACCCTTACCGGTTCCCCCGGCCCGGACTCGGTGCGCAGGTTCTTGCCCAGACGGCGGCTGTTGTTCGAGATCAGCTCGTTGGCGGCATCCAGGATGTTGCCGGCCGATCGGTAGTTGCGCTCGAGCTTGATGACCTCCTGCACGCGGTACTCGCGCTCGAAGTCGGCCATGTTGCCCACCCGGGCACCGCGGAAGGCATAGATGCTTTGGTCGTCGTCGCCGACCGCGAAAACCCCTTGGCTCGTACCCGGCGGGGCGAACATCTGCAGCCAGCGGTACTGCAGCCGGTTGGTGTCCTGGAACTCATCCACCAGCAGGTGGTGGAAGCGCCGCCGGTAGTGCTCGCGCACCGCATCGTGATCGCGCATCAGCTCGTAGCTGCGCAGCATCAGCTCGGCAAAGTCGACCACGCCTTCGCGCTGGCACTGGTCTTCGTAGGCCTGGTAGATCTCCACCAGCTTGCGCGTCTGCTCGTCACGCAGCTCGATGTCCCGCGGCCGCAGGCCGTCTTCCTTGCTGCCGGCAATGAACCAGCTGACCTGCTTGGGCACGAAGCGCTGCTCGTCGAGCTGCAGCGCCTTGATGACGCGCTTGACGGCTGACAGCGAATCCTGAACGTCCAGGATCTGGAACGACTGCGGCAGTCCAGCGAGCTTCCAATGCGTGCGCAGGAAGCGGTTGCACAGGCCGTGGAAGGTACCAATCCACATGCCGCGCACGTTCACCGGGAGCATGGCCGACAGGCGCGTGAGCATCTCCTTGGCCGCCTTGTTGGTGAAGGTCACAGCCATCACGCCGGCCGGCGAGACCTGGCCCGTCTGCAGCAGCCACGCGATGCGGGTGGTGAGCACACGCGTCTTGCCCGAGCCGGCTCCGGCCAATATCAAGGCAGGGCGCGCGGGCAGAGTCACGGCGGCGAGTTGCTCGGGGTTCAGGCCTCTGAGCAGGGCTGCGGGCACACCGCCGTGTCCTGACGGTGCGGACACCTCGCCAGTGCCTTGGTCTTGCCAACCGGATTCGGGGCGTTCAACGTCCTGATGTGGTTCACGATGCATGCAGTCATTCTGTCAGTCTGCGTCTGCGTCAGTCAGTGAAGGTTGCACGCAGGTAAACTCGACCACCGGGCCCATATTCAGGTGCCCGGCGACCTCTTCCCCCGCTGCCTCGCCTTGCAGCGTCTTCTGGGCAGGGTCCCGCCGGCTCCCGGTCAAGCGCTCTCAACCGTTTTGATGGAGCTGCTGCAATGGAAATCTTCGACTACGACAACGTCCTGCTTCTCCCGCGCAAATGCCGCGTGGAAAGCCGCAGCGAATGCGACGCCTCGGTGGAATTCGGCGGACGCCGGTTCGCCTTGCCCGTGGTGCCGGCAAACATGAAGACGGTGATCGATGAATCGATCAGCCAGTGGCTGGCGGCCAACGGCCACTTCTACGTGATGCATCGCTTCGATCTCGACAACGTGGCCTATGCCAAGCGCATGCGCGACCTGGGCCTGTTCGTCTCCATCAGCTCGGGGGTGAAGCCGGCAGACTTCGACACCATCGACCGCCTGGCAGCCGAGGGCGTGGGCGCCGACTACATCACCATCGACATCGCGCACGGCCACGCAGACAGCGTGCGCAAGACCATCGAGCACATCAAGCAGCGCCTGCCCCAAACCTTCGTCATCGCCGGCAACGTCGCCACGCCTGAGGCCGTGATCGATCTGGAGAACTGGGGCGCAGACGCCACCAAGGTGGGCGTGGGTCCAGGCAAGGTCTGCATCACCAAGATGAAGACGGGCTTCGGCACCGGTGGCTGGCAGCTGAGCGCGCTGAAGTGGTGCGCCCGGGTGGCCACCAAGCCCATCATCGCGGACGGTGGCATTCGCCACCATGGCGACATCGCCAAGAGCGTGCGCTTCGGCGCAGCCATGGTGATGATCGGTTCGCTGTTCGCCGGCCACGAAGAGTCCCCGGGCTCGACGGTGGTGGAGGACGGCAAGCGCTACAAGGAGTACTACGGCTCGGCCAGCGACTTCAATAAAGGCGAGTACAAGCACGTGGAAGGCAAGCGCATCCTGGAGCCCATCAAGGGCCACCTCGCCGACACCCTGCGCGAGATGCGCGAGGACGTGCAGAGCTCCATCTCCTACGCCGGCGGCCGCGTGCTGTCTGACCTGAAGAAGGTCAACTACGTGATCCTGGGTGGCGAGAACGCGGGCGAACACCTGCTGATGTGAGAACCGCCCCTCCTCCGACCAGCCCCGCCCCCGCCATGACCGAACTCGCCAAGTCCTTCGAACCTGCTGCCATCGAGGCCCGCTGGGCGCCGCTGTGGGAGCAGTCCGGGGCCTTCCAGCCCACGCTCGACCCGGGCAAGGCCTCGTTCAGCATCCAGTTGCCGCCGCCCAACGTGACCGGCGTGCTGCACATGGGGCACGCCTTCAACCAGACCATCATGGATGCGCTCACGCGCTACCACCGGATGAAGGGGGCCAACACCTTGTGGGTGCCGGGCACCGACCACGCCGGCATCGCCACCCAGATCGTGGTCGAGCGCCAGCTCGAACAGCAGAAGATCAGCCGCCACGACCTGGGCCGCAAGAACTTCGTGGCCCGCGTGTGGGAGTGGAAGGAGCAGTCGGGCTCCACCATCACCCAGCAGATGCGCCGCCTGGGCGCCAGCGTGGACTGGGGCCACGAGTACTTCACCATGGACGACAAGCTGTCGGGCGTGGTCACCGACACCTTCGTGCAGTTGTACGAGCAGGGCCTGATCTACCGCGGCAAGCGCCTGGTGAGCTGGGACCCGGTGCTGAAGTCCGCCGTGTCCGACCTGGAAGTCGAAAGCGAGGAGGAAGACGGCTTCCTCTGGCACATCCGCTACCCCCTGTCGGACGGCAGCGGCTCCTTGGTCGTGGCCACCACGCGGCCGGAGACCATGCTGGGCGACACCGCCGTCATGGTGCACCCGGAAGACGAACGCTACGCGTCCCTCATCGGCAAGCGGGTGCAGCTGCCGCTGTGCGACCGCGAGATCCCGGTGATTGCCGATGCCTATGTCGACCGCGAATTCGGCACCGGGGTGGTCAAGGTCACGCCCGCGCATGACGCCAACGACTACGCAGTGGGTCTGCGCCACGGCCTGCCGATGATTGGCGTGCTGGACCTGGCCGCGCGCATCAACGAGCACGCCCCGGCGGCCTACCAGGGGCTGGACCGCTTCGACGCGCGCAAGCAGGTGGTGGCCGATCTGGAGGCCCTGGGCCTGCTGGTGGAGACCAAGAAACACCGCCTGATGGTGCCGCGCTGCGCCCGCACGGGTCAGGTGGTGGAGCCCATGCTCACCGACCAGTGGTTCATGGCCGTGAACAAGCCGGGGCCCGATGGCCGCAGCATCGCCAGCAAGGCCATCGACGCCGTGGCGTCCGGCCAGGTGCGATTCGTGCCCGAGAACTGGGTCAACACCTACAACGAGTGGATGCGCAACATCCAGGACTGGTGCCTGTCGCGCCAGCTCTGGTGGGGGCACCAGATCCCGGCCTGGTACGGCAGCGGCGGCGAGCTCTTCGTGGCCCGCAGCGAGGCTGAGGCGCGCGAGAAGGCCGCGGCGGCCGGTTACGCGGGTGAATTGACCCGCGATGAGGACGTGCTGGACACCTGGTACTCCTCCGCCCTGGTGCCTTTCTCGTCACTCGGCTGGCCCGCCCAGACGAAGGACCTCGCGCTTTTTCTGCCGTCTTCCGTGCTGGTCACCGGCTACGAGATCATCTTCTTCTGGGTGGCCCGGATGATCATGATGACCACCCACTTCACGGGTCAGGTGCCCTTCCGCGACGTGTACATCCACGGGATGGTGCGCGACAGCGAAGGCAAGAAGATGAGCAAGTCCGAGGGCAACGTGCTCGACCCGGTGGACCTGATCCAGGGCGTGGACCTGGACACCCTGGTCTACAAGAGCACCACCGGCCTGCGCAAACCCGAGACCGCGCCCAAGGTGGCCGCGCGGGTGAGGAAAGAGTTCCCGGAGGGCATGCCGGCCTATGGCGCCGACGCGCTGCGCTTCACCATGGCCAGCTACGCGAGCCTCGGGCGCAACATCAATTTCGACACCAAGCGCTGCGAGGGCTACCGCAACTTCTGCAACAAGCTGTGGAACGCCACGCGCTTCGTGCTGATGAACTGCGAGGATCAGGACTGCGGGCTGAAGGAGCACACGAAGGCCGAGTGCGCCGCGCCGGTGTTCAATACCGACGGCAGCCTGGCTCAAGCCGCCGGCCCCTTCCACGGCTACATGCGCTTCTCGGCGGCCGACCGCTGGATCAGCAGCGAGATCCAGCGTGTGGAGGCTGCGGTGGAGCAGGGCTTTGCCGAGTACCGCCTGGACAACGTGGCCAACGCGCTCTACAGCTTCGTCTGGGACGAGTACTGCGACTGGTACCTGGAAATCGCCAAGGTGCAGATCCAGCAGGGCGGGCCGGCGGAACAACGCGCCACGCGCCGCACGTTGATCCGCACCCTGGAAACCATCTTGCGTCTGCTGCACCCGCTCACCCCCTTCATCACGGCCGAGTTGTGGGAACGGGTGGCCCCGGTGGCCGGCCGCAAGGCCCAGGACGACGTACACGGCCTGGTGAACGCTGCCTATCCGAAAGCGCAGCTGGAGCGCGTGGACGCAGCCGCCATCGAATGGGTGGGCAAACTCAAGTCCCTCGTGGCCGCGGTGCGTGCGCTGCGCTCGGAAATGAACCTCTCACCAGCGCAGCGCGTGCCACTGCTGGCCTGCGGCGACAACTTCATCGCCGAGGCCGCGCCGCTGCTGCAGGTGCTGGCCAAGCTCAGCGAGGTGCGGGTCCTGGCGGAAGAGGCCGAGTTCGCCGCTGCCACGGCCACCGCGCCGGTGTCCGTGGTGGGCGCCGCCCGCGTGGCCTTGCATGTCGAGGTGGACGTGGCCGCAGAACGTGAGCGCCTGGGCAAGGAGATCACCCGGCTGGAAAGCGAGATGGCCAAGGCGCAGGCCAAGCTGGGCAACGAGAGCTTCGTGGCCCGAGCACCGGCGGCCGTGGTGGCGCAGGAGCGTGAGCGTCTGGAGGGCTACAGTCACACCCTCGACCGGTTGCGCGAGCAGTTGTCCAGGCTCAATCGCGGCACCTGACCGCTGCTGGAGACTTGCGATGTCCGCCACTTCCCTGCGCCCACCCACGATGCCGGTCAAGAAAGCCATCTTCCCCGTTGCCGGCCTGGGCACACGGTTTCTTCCCGCCACCAAGGCCCAACCCAAGGAGATGCTGCCGGTGGTGGACAAGCCGCTGATCCAGTACGCGGTCGAAGAGGCCTACGCCGCCGGGGTGCGGGAGATGATCTTCGTCACGGGGCGACACAAGCGCCCCATCGAAGATCACTTCGACATGACCTTCGAGCTGGAAGTGGCACTTGAGCAGGCGGGCAAGCAGGAGTTGCTGGACATCGTGCGCGGCGTCAAGCCTGACGACATGGAGTGCATCTACGTGCGACAGGCGCAGGCCTTGGGCCTCGGACATGCGGTGCTGTGCGGACAACGTCTGGTGGGCAACGAGCCCTTTGCCATCCTTCTCGCCGATGACCTGATGGTGGGCAACCCGCCCGTGCTCAAGCAGATGGTTGACCAGTTTGCCGAATGGCGGGCCTCCATCATCGCGGTGCAGGAGGTTCCTCCTGAACACACCCGGCGCTACGGCATCGTCGCCGGCCACCCCGTCAACGACCGGATGCTGGACATCCAGCGCATCGTGGAAAAACCCGCGCCAGAGGTGGCGCCCTCACGCCTGGGCGTGGCGGGACGCTACATCCTCACGCCGGGCGTATTCCATGAAATTGCGAACCAGCCCCGGGGCGTGGGAGGGGAGATTCAGCTCACCGACGGTATCGCCTCGCTGCTGCGGCGCGAGAAAGTATTTGCCTATCGCTACGAAGGCAGACGCTACGACTGCGGCAGCAAGGAAGGATTCCTGGAAGCCAACGTGGAACTGGCTCTGCAGCACCCCGCACTGGGGCCGGGCTTTCGGGATTGGATCAAGTCGCTGCCGCTCTGATTCGCGCTGCAAGCGCTGACACCGCTCAGCGGCGGCGCAGGTAGTGCAGGAATTCAGGGCCGACGTTGTCTTGCTGCACCAGGTCGTTGCCCGTCTGACGCGCAAAGGCCTGGAAATCCCGCACCGAGCCCGGGTCGGTGGCCATGACCTTGAGCACCTCTCCGCTGGCCATGTCAGCCAACGCCTTCTTGGCCTTGAGGATGGGCAGGGGACAGTTCAGGCCGCGGGTGTCGAGTTCTTTGTCGGCGTTCATGAGCATTCCTCGGAAGCGCGGATTTTACGGAGCAGGGACACACCTCGCCGGGGATCAGGTTCAAGACCTTGAGCGGCCCCTTGGCCCTGCGCCGCGCCGGCAGGCCGCGTCCTCCAAGAGGGCCGCCCCTCAGGCGGGGAAGACGCCCGTGGACAAGTAGCGGTCGCCACGGTCGCAGACGATGAACACGATGGTGGCGTTCTCCACCCGCTGTGACAACTGCAGCGCCGCCCAGCAGGCACCGGCTGCGGAGATGCCAGCGAACAGTCCTTCCTCGCGAGCCATGCGCCGGGCCATGTCTTCTGCATCCGCCTGGCTGACATACACCAGCTCGTCTACCTGAGAGGGGTCGTAGATGCGGGGCAGGTACTCCTGCGGCCACTTGCGAATGCCCGGAATGCGCGAGCCCTCGCTGGGCTGGGCCCCGATCACCCGCACGCTCGGGTTCTTCTCGTGCAGAAAGCGCGCCACCCCCGTGATGGTCCCAGTGGTGCCCATGGCACTGACAAAGTGCGTCACCTGCCCGGCCGTGTCTTCCCAGATCTCGGGGCCCGTGGTTTCGTAGTGGATGCGCGGGTTGTCGGCGTTGGCGAACTGGTCCAGCACCCGGCCCTTGCCTTCGCGCTGCATCTTCTCGGCCAGGTCGCGGGCGTACTCCATGCCGCCGGCCTTGGGCGTGAGCAGCAGTTCCGCGCCGTAGGCTCGCATGGTCTGGGCGCGTTCGATGGACAGGTCCTCCGGCATGATCAGCACCATGCGGTAGCCGCGAATGGCCGCGGCCATCGCCAGCGCGATGCCGGTGTTGCCGGAGGTGGCCTCGATCAAGGTGTCACCAGGCTTGATGTCACCACGCTCTTCGGCGCGGCGGATCATGCTCATGGCCGGGCGATCCTTCACCGAGCCCGCGGGATTGTTACCCTCCAGCTTGCCCAGGATCACGTTGCCGCGCTGCTGACACTCGGCGCCAGGCAGGCGGGCCAACCGCACCAGCGGCGTGCGGCCGATGGCGTCTTCCAGGGTCTTGTAGCGGGGTTCCATGTGATCTCCTTGGTCCGGGATTGTCGCAGCCCAGGCACATCAGCATGCGATACTCATCGACCTCGCAGAGAGGGTGAGTTGCTGCCTTTTCTGCTCTGCCCGCGTGACGAAATCGGTAGACGTAGCGGATTCAAAATCCGCCGCCGCAAGGCGTGCCAGTTCGAGTCTGGCCGCGGGCACCAAGGCACCGCACACCCGCACCAAGCCACCATCGCCCACCGCATGGATGAGTTTTAGGGTCGTGGCGGCCGTCGTTCCGGCGGGTTTCCGCCACACCCCACTGCAGAGCTAAAGGGGACCGCATGCGCATCCAGCACCTGATCGACGGGCGCTTCGTCGACAGCCCTGACACCCTGGAGACCGTCAACCCCGCCACCCAGCAGGTGCTGGCAGAAATCGCTCGCGGGGGCGAAGCGGAAGTTCATGCCGCCGTGGCCGCCGCCAAGGCGGCCTTTCCCAAGTGGGCGGGGCTGCCCGCCACCGAACGCGCCCGCATCATGCGGCGCCTGGGCGAGTTGATCGCAGCCCACGTGCCGGAGATCGCCCGCACCGAAACCGAGGACACCGGCCAGGTCATCGCCCAGACAGGCAAGCAACTGGTGCCGCGCGCGGCCGACAACTTCCACTATTTCGCCGAGATGTGCGTGCGCGTGGATGGGCACACCTACCCGACGCCCACGCACCTGAACTACACGCTGTACCACCCCGTGGGGGTGTGCGCCCTCATTTCGCCGTGGAACGTGCCCTTCATGACGGCCACGTGGAAGGTGGCGCCGGCGCTGGCCTTCGGCAATACGGCGGTGCTGAAGATGAGCGAGCTCTCACCGCTGACAGCCCACCGCCTGGGCCAGCTGGCGCTGGAGGCCGGTGTACACCCGGGTGTGCTGAACCTCGTGCACGGCACGGGGCAGGAGACTGGCGACCCCCTGTGCCGTCACCCTGACGTGCGCGCCATCTCCTTCACCGGCAGCACCGCCACCGGCCAGCGCATCGTGCAGGCCGCGGGCCTGAAGAAGTTCAGCATGGAGCTTGGGGGCAAGAGCCCCTTCGTCATCTTCGACGATGCAGACTTCGAGCGTGCGCTGGACGCGGCCGTGTTCATGATCTTCTCCAACAACGGCGAGCGCTGCACCGCGGGAAGCCGCATCCTGGTGCAGCGCTCGATCTACGCGCGCTTCGTCGACCGCTTCGTCGAGCGCGCGCGCCGCATCACCGTGGGCGACCCGCTGGACGAGAAGACCATCGTCGGGCCGATGATCAGCCCGGCCCATCTGGCCAAGGTGCTCAGCTACATCGAGCTGGGCTCCAAGGAGGGCGCCTCGCTGCTGTGCGGCGGCATCGACCGGCCCTCATACGCCGCGGCGCTGCCTGCCCACGTGGCGGCCGGCAACTTCGTGTGGCCCACGGTCTTCGCCGACGTGGACAACCGCATGAAGATCGCGCAAGACGAGATCTTCGGCCCGGTGGCCTGCCTGATCCCGTTTGATGACGAAGCGGACGCCATCGCCCAGGCCAACGACATCGCCTACGGCCTGTCGAGTTACGTCTGGACCGAAAACATCGGCCGCGCGCACCGCGTGGCGGCCGCCATCGAGGCCGGCATGTGCTTCGTCAACAGCCAGAACGTGCGCGACCTGCGCCAGCCCTTCGGCGGCACCAAGACCAGCGGCACTGGGCGGGAAGGCGGCACCTGGAGCTACGAGGTCTTCCTGGAGCCCAAAAACGTGGCGGTGTCGCTGGGCGGGCACCACATTCCGCATTGGGGTGCTTGACGGGGCGTCTAACGTCATACAATTGAGAGACATTTGTATGACATCAGGAGGCTGCCATGCTGTCGGTTCGACTCCCCGAAGACCTGGAAGCCCAGTTTGAAACCTATTGCGCCACCCGGCGATTGCGCAAGTCCCAAGTGGTGCAGGCTGCCCTGAGACGCCTCTTGAAAGAGGAAGCCCTTCGGATGGACTCCGACCCCTTCCTCGCGATGGTGGGCAGCGGTAACGGCCGCTACACCACCGAAGAGGTCATGCGCATGTCGCGTGGCGAGGACTGGAACAAGCCGTGATCCTCGTCGACACGAACGTGTGGATCGATCTGATCGAGCGGGACCCCGTCTGGATGGAATGGTCCCTGGCGCACGTGATGCAGGCACGCGCCGAACAGACTGCGGTGATCAACCCGGTGATTTACGCTGAACTCGCACCCACTTACGACACTGAGGAAACACTCGCTCAATTCGTCCGCTTGAGTGGCGCGCAGTGGATGCCGCTGTCCGCATCAGCTGCGTGGGTTGCAAGCCGCGCCTTTCTCAACTACCGCCAACGCAAGGGCGTCAAGACCGGGGTGTTGCCCGATTTCTTCATTGGGGGACAGGCCTTGGCCGAAGGCTGGACACTGCTGACGCGTGACGCCGCCCGCTACCGCACGTACTTTCCCGACATCCAATTGATCTGTCCCTGAGACCATACCCTATGGGCACCGTCGCACTCGCCGCCAAGATCACCCACGTGCCCAGCATGTACCTGAGCGAGTTGCCGGGGCCGCGCCAGGGCACGCGGCAAGACGCCATCGACGGGCACCACGAGATCTCACGGCGCTGTCGCGAAGCGGGCGTGGACACGCTGGTGGTGTTCGACACGCACTGGCTGGTGAACGCGAGTTACCACGTGAACTGCGCGCCGCACTTCCAGGGCACCTACACCAGCAACGAGCTGCCGCACTTCATCTCCAACATGCCCTTCGAGTGCGATGGCAACCCGGCGCTCGGCCGGCTGCTGGCGCAAAGCTGCAACGCCCTGGGCGTGGACACGCTGGCGCACGACGCCACCACGCTGCAGCCGGAGTACGGCACCCTCGTGCCCCTGCGCTACATGAACGCAGACCGGCACTTCAAGGTGGTGTCGGTCTCGGCGTTGTGCATGGCGCATTACCTGCACGACAGCGCTCGCCTGGGCTGGGCGATGCGCCGCGCGGTGGAGGACCATTACGACGGCACCGTCGCCTTCCTGGCCAGCGGCTCCTTGAGCCACCGCTTTGCGCAAAACGGCCTGGCCCCGCAGTACGCCTTCAAGCTGTGGTCGCCATTTCTCGAGCAACTGGACCGGCGCGTGGTCGAGATGTGGCAGGCCGGGCAGTGGGCTGATTTCTGCGCCATGCTGCCGGAGTACGCCAGCAAGGGCCACGGCGAGGGCTTCATGCACGACACGGCCATGCTGCTGGGGTTGCTGGGCTGGTCGGCGTATGACGGGCATGCCGAGGTGATCACGCCCTACTTCGGCGCTTCGGGCACGGGTCAGATCAATGCCGTGTTCCCGGTCACGCCGCAAGATGGGCACGCCGTGCCTGCCCCAGTGGCTTCGGCCGCCGGGGGCTACCAGGCCGTGGCCCGGCTCTGAAGGGCACCCCTACCATGCCGCACCTCGTCATCCTCTACACCCCGAACCTGGAAACCGACCTCGACATGACCAGCCTGTGCCGCAGCATGGCCGACGCCATGCTCACGGTGCGTGACGAAGCCGGCGCCCAGGTCTTCCCCACCGGCGGTACACGGGTGCTGGCCTACCCGGCGGCGCACTACGCGGTGGCCGATGGCTCCGGGGACTTCGCCTTCTGCTGGTTCCACCTGCGCATGGGTCGCGGCCGCAGCGAGGCCGTACAGCAGTCGGCCGGCCAGGCCCTGGCGGCGGCGGCCAAGGAGCGCTTCGCCCCTGTGCTGGCGCGCAGACCTGTGGGTCTGACCTTGCAGGTCGATGTCGGCGCGGAAGTCTTCGACGCCAAGTTCGGCAACCTCCACCCCTTGTTCGCAAAAGCCTGACGCCATGCTCGACTCTTCCACTGTCCAAAACCTGGCCCAGGAACTTCGCGAAGCCCGCCGCACCCGGCGCCAGGTGCGCCACTTCTCGCAGCGCTTTCCCGGCATGACCGTGGAGGACGGCTACGCCATCCAGCGCGCCTGGGTGGCGCTGGAGATCGCCGCGGGGCGCAGCATCCTTGGCCGCAAGATCGGGCTGACCTCGCGCGCCATGCAACTGTCCAGCCAGATCGACGAGCCCGACTACGCACCGCTGATGGACGACATGTTCTTCGCTCAGGGCGGCGACATCGCGGTGGCGCACTTCATCGCCCCGCGCGTGGAGGTGGAACTGGCCTTCGTCCTGGGCCAGCCGCTGGAAGGCCCCAACGCCACGCTGGTGGACGTGCTGCGTGCCACCGATTACGTGTGCCCGGCGCTGGAGATCATCGACGCGCGCATCGAGCAGTTCGACCGCGACACCAAGGCGCCGCGCAAGGTGTTCGACACCATCTCCGACTTCGCGGCCAATGCCGGCATCGTCATGGGCGGGCGCCCTGTAAAGCCTGACGCCGTGGACCTGCGCTGGGTGGGCGCCATGCTGTTCAAGAACGGGGTGATCGAGGAAACCGGCCTTGCTGCGGCGGTGCTGAACCACCCGGCCACGGGTGTGGCCTGGCTGGCCAACAAGTTGGCACCTCACGGGGAGCGCCTGAACGCGGGTGACGTCGTGCTGGCCGGATCGTTCACCCGGCCCACCCCCGCCGTGGCCGGCGACACCTTGCACGCAGATTACGGCCCGCTGGGCACGGTGTCCTTCCGCTTCGTCTGACTTCAAGACTGGCCGCTGCAGGCCCTCGGGCAGAATCGCCCGCAAATCTCCAGCCCTGCGCGACCCCCCTCACCGAGCCCCGAGCCCATGCCGCCCCTGCCTCCGATCACCAAAGCGCTGATGCTGGCCTGCGTGGCAGGCTTCTGCCTGAACCTGTTCGTCCCGCTGGACCGCTGGTTCGCGCTGTGGCCGCTGAGCAGCGGGCACTTCATGCCCTGGCAGGTGGTGAGTTACGCCTTCCTGCATGGCGACACGCTGCACCTCTTCTTCAACATGCTGGGGCTGTGGATGTTCGGCTCTGAGTTGGAGCAGATGTGGGGCAGCCGCCGGTACTGGCAATTCCTGCTGGCAGCAGTGCTGGTGGCCGCACTCAGCCAGTTGGTGATCACGCTGCTGGCGGGCTCCAACGTGCCCACCGTGGGTGCCTCGGGCGCGCTGTTCGGCCTGCTGCTGGCCTTCGGCATGCTGTTTCCGAACCGCACCATCATGCCGCTGTTTCCGCCCATCCCCATGAAGGCGCGCAACTTCGTCATCCTCTTTGGCGGCTTCGAACTGCTGATGGGCGTCTGGGGCGGCAGCGGCATCGCGCACTTCGCGCACCTGGGCGGCATGCTGGGCGGCTGGCTGATGATCCGCCACTGGCGCCGTGGCGGGCCCTGGCGCCGGCGCTGACCTCCCAAAACCGCGTCGCGCGTTGACGCGCCGCATTCGTCAGGCGGCCCCGTTGCCGGGCATACACGCCGGAAAGATACCCACATCAATCTCTCGGGTACCGGCTGCCGGCATGCTCAGGCACTTGCTTTGGAGAAACCATGAGCGTCTCGTCAGTCGTTGTGGGGGGGCTGATCGCCCTCCTGGCCTGGGGTTCGGTCGGGGCTTCAGGGTCAGGCCTCGAGGTCCAGTCGCGCGCGTTGCAGCGGGCCAGCGATGCTGTGGTGGGCCTGACCGCCAAGGCTGTGGAGGACGCCCGTTCCAGCGCCACGCTGGGCGTGCAGCGGCAAGGCTCGGGCGTGGTGATCAGTGCGGATGGCCTGGTCCTGACCATCGGCTACCTGATCCTGGAAGCCGAGGACGTGGAGATTGCCACGGACGACGGGCGCCAGTTGCCGGCCCGCGTGGTGGCCTACGACCTGGCCACGGGCTTCGGGCTGGTGCAGGCGCTGGTGCCCATGAAGCTGGAGCCGGTACCGCTGGGCGATGCTGCGGGCTTGCCCGAGCAGAGCCCGATGGTGGTGGTCAGCGGCGGGCAGACGGGCGCCGTGAGCATGGCCCGGCTGGTGTCCCGGCGTCCATTTTCCGGGAACTGGGAATACCACATCGACGGTGCGATCTTCACCGCCCCGGCCAGGCGCGATCACAGCGGCGCCGGCCTCTTTAACGACCAGGGTGAACTGATCGGCATCGGCTCGCTTTGGGTGGCCGACGCGCTGGGCATGCCGGGCGTCCCACGCCAGCAGGGCAACATGTTCGTGCCCGTGGATCTGCTCAAGCCCGTGCTGCAGGACATGCGTGCGCGTGGCGTGGGCCCGGACAGTCAACGGGCCTGGCTGGGCCTGCAAGCCGGGGAAACCGCGGCCGGACTGCGCGTGCTGCGGGTCAACGAGGACAGCCCCGCCGACGTGGCCGGCCTGGAGGCGGGGGACACCATCCTGGCCATCGACGGCCAGGAAGTGCGCACGCTGGAGGCCTTGTGGAAGCGCCTCTGGGCCGGCGGTCCACCCGAGCGCGACGTGCAGTTGCAGGTGCTGCGCCAGGGCCGGCCTTTGGGTTTCACGGTGCACAGCGTGGACCGCATGAAGGCGCTCAAGCGGCCCAAGGGCGTGTAGCGCAGCGCAGGCCGGAACACGACCGACCGGAAGATCAGGTGCGGCGCACGCACAGTGACAGGGACAGAGGGTGTCGCGTAGGCACTCAGCCCGATGCCACAGCCAAGCCCTCGCGCACCGTGGGGTAGCGCAGCACCATACCGAGTTCGCGCTTCATTCGCTCGTTGCTCAGCCGGCGTGACTCGCTCATGAAGCTCATCATCATGGGCGGCAGCGTGGCCAAGGCGGTGGCACGGGATATGCGCGGCGGATGCGGCAGCTGCCACAGGTCGGCCACCAGATCGAAGTAGTCGCCCATGCGCAGATCGCTGTCATCGCAGACGTTCACGGCGCGCTGAGGCAGACCCACCATCAGGGCCCGCAGACAGGCGCGTGCCAGATCGTCGGCATGGATGTGGTTGGTGTAGACGTCGTCGGCAGTCTGCAGGGCAGGCGTCCCCCGGCGTACACGATCGCGGGGGTCTCCTCCCTCGCGATCCAGCGCGTAGATACCCGGTATGCGCAGAATCGTCACGTGGCACCCACTGTGACGCCCGAAGTGCCGCAACCGCGCCTCGGCATCGACCCGACGGCGGGCGCGGTCGGTGCCAGGGTTCACCTCCCGGGTCTCGTCCACCGCCTCGCCTGCGCAATCGCCGTACACGCCTGTCGTGCTGCCGTACACCAGGTGCGTGGTGCGGCCTCCCCGCGCCAGTGCGCGCAGCAGGTTTGCGGTACGCGGGTCGGCGCGGCCGGAGGCAGGCGGTGGTGCCAGGTGCAGCACCCGGTCCGCCAGTCCGCCCAGGCGCCCCAGGGTGAGCGGGTCGTCCAGATTGCCCAGAAGCGGCTTGGCGCCCGCGGCGCGCAGTGCCGGCATGCGCTCGGGTGAAGACGTCAGGGCCCAGACGGTCCAGCGTCCCCGCAGGCACTTCAGCACGCGCAGGCCCACATCGCCACAGCCGACGATCAGCAGCGCGGGCCGGCGCTGGGCACTCAGGGGCTGGTGCTGAGGCTGGGTCATGGGGACGGGCGAAGCTGGGACAAGGGGGTGGGCAGGTGGGAGGGATTCGCCCGGACGCTGGCGTGCAGGCCGGGGCACAATCGTCTGCTTCAAGTATCCCCTGACCCACCCCATGAGCCTGACCGTGACCCTGAAGCCTGCCGAGCGCAGCTTCACCGTCGACCGTGACGAGCGCATCCTGGCTGCCGCCATCCGCCAGGGCATCGGCCTGCCCTACGGCTGCCGTGACGGCGCCTGCGGCTCCTGCAAGTGTCGGCTTCTCGAGGGCCGCGTCATCCACGGCGCGCACCAGCAGAAGGCGCTGTCGGCCGACGAGGAGACCGCGGGTTTCATCCTCACCTGCTGCGCCACGCCGCAGACGGATTGCGTGGTGGAGGCGCGCAGCGTGCCAGGGGCGGGGGAGTTCCCCATACTCAAGCTGCCGTCGCGGGTGTTGTCCCTTGAGAAGCCGACAGCTGACGTGGCGGTGCTGAAGCTCCAACTGCCGGCCAACCAGAACCTGCAATACCGCGCCGGCCAGTACGTGGAGTTCATCCTGCGCGACGGTGCACGGCGCAGCTACAGCATGGCCAACGCACCGCACCTGCTGGGCACGCCGCCAGCCATCGAGCTGCACGTCCGCCACATGCCCGGCGGCAAGTTCACCGACCACGTCTTCGGCGCGATGAAGGAGAAGGACATCCTGCGCATGGAAGGGCCCTTCGGCAGCTTCTTCCTGCGCGAGGCGTCCGACAAGCCCCTGGTGCTGCTGGCCAGTGGCACGGGCTTTGCGCCCATCAAGGCGCTGATCGAACACATGGAGTTCAAGGGCATCACGCGCCCCGCCGTGCTGTACTGGGGCTGCCGCAGCAAGGCGGATCTGTACCTGCACGAGTGGGCCGAGGCCGCCGCCGCCCGACTGCCTCACCTGCGCTACGTGCCCGTGCTCAGCGAGCCCAAGCCCGAGGACGGCTGGACGGGCCGCACCGGCTTCGTCCACCAGGCCGTGATGGCCGATCTGCCCGACCTGTCGGGTCACCAGGTCTATGCCTGCGGGGCCCCCGTGATGGTGGAGTCGGCGCAGCGCGACTTCACGGCCCAATGCCACCTGCCCGAGGACGAGTTCTTCGCCGACAGCTTCACCTCGGCTGCGGATCAGGCTGGCTGACCAGACCGCGCTGCGCAGCGGCCCATACCAGGAGACGTCCTCATGCTGTCCGACATCGAGATCGCCCAGAAGGCCAAGCTGCTGCCGGTGGCGCAGATCGCACGCGAGCGCCTGGGACTGCCTGACCAGGCGCTGGTGGCCTACGGGCACCACAAGGCCAAGATCACCCTGCCGCATCTGCGTGCGCTGGAAGGCCGCCCCGATGGCCGTCTGGTGCTGGTGACCGGCATCAATCCCACGCCTGCGGGCGAAGGCAAGACCACCACCACGGTGGGGCTGGGCGACGCGCTGAACCGCATCGGCCAGCGCGCCATCGTCTGCCTGCGCGAGCCTTCGCTCGGGCCGGTGTTCGGCCTGAAGGGCGGCGCCGCCGGCGGCGGCTATGCCCAGGTGGTGCCGATGGAGGACATCAACCTGCACTTCACGGGGGACTTCCAGGCCATCGCGCTGGCGCACAACCTGCTGTCCGCACTGATCGACAACCACATCCACCACGGCAATGCGCTGCGCATCGACCTGCGCCGCATCACCTGGAAGCGTGTGGTCGACATGAACGACCGCGCGCTGCGCGACATCACCATCGGCCTGGGGGGCCCGGGCAACGGCTACCCGCGCGAAGACGGCTTCGACATCGTGGTGGCCTCCGAGATCATGGCCATCCTGTGCCTGGCCACGAGCCTGGCCGACCTGAAGGCCCGCATCGCGCGCATCGTGGTGGCCACCTCGCTGGATGGCAAGCCCGTCACCGCTGCCGACCTCCAGGCCCAGGGCGCGATGACCGCGCTGCTGCGCGACGTGCTGCAGCCCAACCTGGTGCAGACCCTGGAGAACAACCCGGCCTTCATCCACGGCGGGCCCTTTGCCAACATCGCCCACGGCTGCAACTCCGCCATCGCCACGCGCACCGCCCTCAAGCTGGGCGACTGGGTGGTCACCGAGGCCGGCTTCGGCGCTGACCTGGGCGCAGAGAAATTCCTGGACATCAAGTGCCGCAAGACGGGCCTGTGGCCCTCGGCGGTGGTGATCGTGGCCAGCGTGCGGGCGCTGAAGTACCAAGGCGGGGCCGACGCCAAGCAACTCTCGGTGGAAGACCTGCCCAGGCTGGAGGCGGGCATCGCCACGCTAGAGCGTCACATCGACAACATGACGCGCGAGTTCGGCCTGCCCTGCGTGGTGGCGTTGAACCATTTCGTGCACGACACCGCGGCGGAAGTGGCGCTGCTGCAGCAAAGGGTGGAGGCCACGGGCGTGCCGCTGGTGGTGGCGCGCCACTGGGCCGAAGGCGGGCGCGGCGCGGAGGAGCTGGCGCGCGCCGTGGTGGCCTGCGCCACGCCCCCGGGCCCGGCGCCGCAGTTCCTCTACCCTGACGTTGCCACGTTGTGGGACAAGGCCGAGGCCGTGGCGCGCAAGATCTACCGCGCCGCCGGCATCAGCGCCACCACCAAGGCCCGCGCCATGCTGGAGCGTCTGCAGGCGCAGGGCTATGGCCACCTGCCGGTGTGCATCGCCAAGACGCCCTACTCCTTCACCACCGACCCGGCCATCCGCGGCGCCGTGCAGGGCCACACCATCGACGTGCGCGAAGTGCGCCTGTCCGCCGGTGCGGAGTTCGTCGTGCTGGTATGCGGCGACATCATGACCATGCCGGGCCTGCCCGCCGTGCCGGCCGCCGCCTCCATCGACGTGGACGACGACGGTCGCATCGTCGGGCTGTTCTGAACCTGGCGCCATCACCCCCACACCTGCACGCAGGACACCACTCCATGAGCTCACGCCGCCGCACCGTTGGCCTGTTGACCGTCACCGCTCTGACCGCCCTGGCGGGTCTGATGCCCGACGCCTGGGCCCAGGGCAAGCCCATCCGCCTGGTGGTGCCTTACCCGCCCGGCGGCCCGCTGGACATCGTGGCCCGCGCGCTGGCCGAGCGCGTGAAGGACAGCCTGGGCACCGTGGTGGTGGAAAACCGTCCAGGTGCCGGTGGCAACCTGGGCGCGGACCTCGTGGCCAAGTCGGCGCCTGACGGCGCCACCATCGTGATGGGGGCAGTGGCCACGCACGCCATCAACCCCTGGCTGTACAGCCGCATGCCCTACGACCCGCTGCGCGACTTCACCCCCATCACGCTGGTGGCTCAGGTGCCCAACGTGCTGGTGATGAATGCCGAGACGGCCACACGCCTGAACATCCGCTCGCTGGCCGACCTGGTGGACTACGCGAAGAAGAACCCGGCGCGCCTGAACTACGGCTCTGGCGGCAACGGCAGCGCGGGGCACCTGGCCGGCGAGATCTTCAAGGCCCAGGCCGGGCTGTTTGCCGTGCACATCCCCTACGCGGGCGGGCCGCCGGCGCAGTTGGCCCTGGTCAGCGGTCAGGTGGACTTCAATTTCGACAACCTGGCCGCGGCCTCAGCCAACATCAAGTCCGGCAGGCTCAAGGCCCTGGCGGTGACCACGGCGCGCAAGTCCAGCGCCATGCCGGAGCTGCCCACGGTGGCCGAGGCCGGCGCCCGGTTGGGCCTGAAGGACTTCGACATCAGCACCTGGTTCGGCCTGTTCGGCCCCGCCCGTCTGCCGGCGGACGTGACCGCACGCCTGAACAAGGGCTTCGTGGACGCGCTCAATTCGCCCGAGCTGAAGGCCCGCATGGCCACGCTGATGGCCGAGCCCTCGCCCACCACGCCTGAACAATTCGCCGCCTTCGTCAAGGCGGAGCTGGCGAAGTACGAGCCCGTGGTGAAGGCCAGCGGCGCCAAGGCTGACTGAACCCGTAACCGTCGGCGTGACGACATGACCACCTGAAGGCCTCCAGCGACTCCAGGCTGGCCTCGGGGCATCACGGTAAGTGCGATTCGCGACGAAGTGGGACGACCGACGCGGCAGACTTGGGCAAATTCAGCGCTGCAGAGAGCCTTGAATGAGAGCCTTGAATGCTGGGCCCCGCCGGTCGGGTTCCCGGGGGTATCGACGGCTTACGACCCTGAACAGTCGTTTTGCGCTCGCGGAACCGGCCTTCCGGTAGTCCTGCCAACTGCAGGCCTGACTGCCGACTGGACTCATGCTGAAGACCAGTGTCGTGAGCGACTCGGGCCCGAGCGAGTCATCCTCCGTCACGCTCGCCAGCGAAGAACCAGGATGAACAGGCGAACATCGTTCGATGGTCATGATGGAGTTCCTGTCGTCTGGCGCGTTACCTCGAAGCGCCCACGGATGCCTGCGATGACTCTGATCGTGTCTCCGACAGCCTTGTACCGCGCATCGGCAAGAGTGCAAGCATCGCCATGGCGCCCAAGCTCATCGTGAGCACAAGTACCCATTGGCTCCAACTCGCAAGGACCAACCCGAAGAGCCACGGTGCAAGCGCTTGGCTTACGCGCGCCGGGGCAACCAGCAGTCCCTGGCGTCGCCCGTAGCCCTGGGTGCCGAAGATGGACAGCGGCAGCGTTCCCTTGGCGATGGTCATGAGCCCATTGCCCGCCCCGTGAAGCACCCCGAAGAGCGGCGCCGCCACAGGGCCGGCTGCCAGCAGCGCCGCCGCACCCACTGGATGCAAGGCAACGGCCACGCGCGCTGACAGCAACGGGTCGACTTTGCGCAGGAGTCCGAACTCCAAGAGTCTGGCCGCAACTTGCGCTGGGCCTATCAGGCTCGCAACGAGCACTGCTGTGGCGGCACTCGCACCCGCTGCGGCCAATAAGCCGGGGAGGTGCGCCGCCATGGCCGTCGAAACAAAGGAGGTGGCTGCAAAGACAAAGCCCAGAGACACGGCAGCAAGCAGCGGCGCCCTCGAGCCGGGCTCCGATAGCGCAGCACTCACAGCTGGTTCAGCCACCGTCGCCTTGGCTTCAGCCTCAGCTCTGCGAACCTCTGGCAGCAACCAGTTCAGCGGCAACCCCACCAGCAGGTGCACCGCTGCCCACACAAAGCACGCCACCCGCCAGTCAAAGTTTGCTTCCAGCAGCGCCGTCACCGGCCATCCCACCGTGCTTGCAAACCCTGCTATCAAGGTGACACCTGTGATGCTTGAGCGTGCGTCCTTTCCATAGAGGCGCACAAGCGCGGCAAACGCCGAGTCGTAGAGCCCGCAGCCCATGGCCACGCCGAGCACCACCCAGGCTGCGAGCAAGCTGTAGAGCCCCTGGCTTGCCCCCAGGCCCGCGAGCCCCAGGACGAAGACCAGGCTCGTTGCCATCAGCACCGGTCGCCCACCTATCCGGTCGATGGCTGACCCAGCCCTTGTGCCCACGAGCGCGGAAACAGCAAGGGCGAGACTGAAGGCGGCAAAGACCGTGGATGTGGACACCCCCAGGTCTGCAGCCATGGGCGCAGCGAGGATTGCAGGCAGGTAGTAGCTCGATGCCCACGCCAGCGTCTGCGTCGCCCCCAAGGCAGCGACCGTTGCACTGCGGGTAAGCGTGGTCTCACCACCCTCTTGATGGTGTGATGGTGAGGGGTGAACATGTGTCCATATGGAAGTCAATGGACACATCCCGATCTGGCAGGGTCTGAGCGTGCTGCGCATCAACGCTGCGGG
>Ga0315906_10001428_pt1 | contig 35425 bp, 29 predicted proteins | sample LakEriMetagenome_4_FD_203526 | JGI IMG/M metagenome (GOLD analysis project Ga0315906, IMG submission 203526) | Freshwater fungal communities from buoy surface, Lake Erie, Ohio, United States - Buoy 2 MA122 | ecosystem: Environmental > Aquatic > Freshwater > Lake > Lake biofilm | place: USA... | reverse complement strand
TCTTTAATTCTGCAACTAAAGCTTCAACAGCTTTATCAATCCCGCGCTTTAAATCCATTGGGTTCATTCCGGCTGCTACGTACTTCATACCTTCTTTAACAATTGATTGTGCAAGCACTGTTGCTGTCGTGGTTCCATCACCTGCAACATCTGCAGTTTTTGATGCAACTTCTTTAACCATCTGCGCACCCATATTTTGAAATTTATTTTTTAATTCAATTTCTTTAGCAACAGATACACCATCTTTAGTAATGATAGGTGAACCAAATGAACGCTCCAATACTACATTACGACCTTTTGGCCCTAATGTAACTTTTACCGCGTCTGCAAGTATATTAACACCACGTACCATTTCATCACGAGCTTCTAAGCCGAACTTTACTTCTTTAGCTGCCATTGTAATTTAACTCCTAAAATCTCTTTATAAATTTAATATGTTTTATATACTCGAAGTATTTGAATTTTAGACAAATAAGAGTGAAATAAAAAATAATTTAGTGTACATATTGTACATAAGGTGTTTTTATTTTATTCTGACAAAGTATAATATTCAAAGACAATGAGTATTTAAGCAATAATACCGAAAATATCTTCTTCACGCATGATAAGGTATTCCTTACCATCAAGCTTAACAGTCTGACCAGAATATTTACCAAAAATAACCTTGTCTTTAACTTTTACATTCATAGCTACTTTGCTACCGTTTTCTAATACTTTACCTTCGCCAACAGCTACTACAATACCCACATCTGGCTTTTCGCTAGCGCTTCCTGGTAATACAATCCCTGATGCTGTTTTTTCTTCAGCTTCAACACGCTCAATTACAACACGATCGTGTAAAGGTTTTATCGATAATGACATATAACAATCCTCCTAAAAGTAAAAAATATAATTAATTCTCTATTAGAGTGGCATATGAGGACATACCACTAAATTTCAAGAGCAATAATTAAAAAATTTACATTTTTAAGCGTAGATAAGGCAAAATCTTGAGTTAATACCAATAAATTTATTGAAAGACTTCATTCAAATATGCAACACATAACCACTATGCTAAGTAATACAGGTTTATCCGAATTATGTCTACATAAAATTAAAAATCAACTATCCTCAAATAGTAAAATAACAACTCACGATATATATTTTATAAGCTCCAAACAAACTTTAAGTATAGCTGAATTAAATATACTTAAAAATTTACTTGATAGCCAAAGAACCAGCAATCTTATACTTGATACACAAAATATAATTGTTACTCCACGTTTGGGAACAGTCTCCCCTTGGTCATCAAAAGCTACCGAAATTGCTAAACGTTGTGGCTTAGATAATATAACCAGAATAGAAAAAGGCTTGTATTTTCAGGCACAATCTTCATTAATAAGCTCATACAATCTAATCCACGATAAAATGACACAGTCTATCATTAGCAATAATACAGATATAGAAAAGATTTTTACCCACAAAAATGGCACAAGCTATAAAGAAATTGATATTAAATCCCACGGTAAAAAACACCTAGAAAAAATTAATATAAGCATGGGATTAGCATTATCTGTGGATGAGATTGATTATCTATACAACCATTATACTGCAATGAATTCAAATCCAACTGATGTAGAACTTATGATGTTTGCACAAGCTAATAGCGAACATTGTAGACATAAAATATTTAATGCTAATTTTATTATAAATAACATTCCGCAACAAAATACCCTTTTTTCTATGATAAAAGACACATATAAAAATGCCCCACAAAATGTACTTATAGCATATTCAGATAACTCCTCAGTTATCGCTGGGGACACGTTTACTCGCATATACCCAAATTACCAAACCAAACAATATGAATTTAAACAAGAAAAAACCCATGTTTTAATGAAGGTGGAAACCCATAATCACCCTACCGCAATTTCTCCGTACGAGGGAGCAGCAACTGGTAGTGGTGGTGAAATAAGAGACGAAGGCGCAACAGGTCGTGGAGCAAAACCTAAAGCGGGACTAACTGGATTTAGCGTGTCAAACTTAAAATTTGATGATGAATATACTATTAAACACAAACCTAATCATATAAAATCCCCACTTGAAATCATGCTAGATGCACCAATTGGTGGAGCAAGTTTTAATAATGAGTTTGGACGTCCTAACCTATGTGGATATTTTCGGAGCTTTGAACAACAAGTTGGAAATGTTAATTATGGTTATCATAAACCCATTATGATAGCAGGTGGGTATGGCAATATCAATGCAGATAATGTAGAAAAACAAGAAGTCCTAGATAATGCATTAATTATCCAATTAGGAGGACCAGGCTTTCTTATTGGCTTGGGTGGAGGTTCAGCATCATCAATGGTAGGGGGAGAAAACCTAACAGAGCTTGACTTTAACTCCGTACAACGCTCTAACCCAGAAATTGAACGCAGATGCCAAGAAGTAATTGATACCTGCTCATATCTAGGTAAAAACAACCCAATACTATCAATACATGATGTGGGAGCTGGTGGGTTATCTAATGCCGTTCCAGAATTAGTTCATGGATCTGAGAAAGGTGGATTTTTTGAATTACGTCAAATCCCTATCTATGAAATAGGAATGTCTCCCCTTGAAACCTGGTGTAATGAATCCCAAGAACGCTATGTTCTGGCAATTCTTCCACAGAATCTAGAATTATTCACGGAAATTTGTAACCGAGAAAACTGCCCCTTTGCAGTTATTGGGTATGCAACAAAAGATAAACACCTTATTTTAAATGATACTTTATATAATAACAAACCAATTAATATGCCCATGGATGTATTATTGGGTGCGCCGCCACAGACTACTAAGGATGTTAGTTATAATGAAGAGCAAGAGCAAAGGTTGCCACATCATGAATCTGTCATGCATGATAGCTTCATGATTCGCAATGACAATACTCTAAATGGCAATATCAAAATATTAACTAATGCAGTCTTGGCTGAGGCAGTACATAAAGTAATCTCGCACCCTACAGTTGCAAGTAAAGCCTTTTTAATTACTATTGGAGACCGTAGTGTTGGCGGGCATACCGTACGTGACCAAATGATTGGAAAATGGCAGACCCCTGTAGCTGACTGTGCCATTACTGCATTTAGTTATTATGCAAACGGTGGTGAAGTTATAAGCATGGGTGAAAGATCTCCAGTTGCGATACTAAATGCTCCAGCCTCTGGACGTTTAGCCATTGCTGAGAGCCTAACTAATATAGCTAGTTGTTATATAAAAGATATAAATGATATTAAACTTTCAGCTAATTGGATGGCAAGCTGTGGCAGTGACAATCAAGATGCCTTACTATATAAAACCGTAGAAGCAGTAAGTAAACTATCTCAACAGCTAAATATTGCTATACCAGTTGGTAAAGACTCCTTGTCAATGAAAATGCAATGGCAAAATCAACAAAATAGTAACAGCATTATTAGCCCAGTATCATTAATCATTACTGCATTTGCTACTACTCCAGATACAACTAAACACGTAACACCTGAACTGATAAACAAATCTAATTCTATACTTATACTAATAAGTTTAAATAATAAATGTAGACTAGGTGGCAGTATCTTACAAGAATGCTATAACTCAATTAGTGGTCCTACCCCAGATATTGATGATGCCACCTCTCTAAATAATTTATTTACCTTAATCCAAGAACTACACCTCACCAATATGATTCTTGCTTATCACGATAAATCAGACGGTGGACTAATTGCTACACTTAGCGAAATGATTTTCGCGAGTCATCTTGGAATAGAGTTAAACCTCAATCTTACAGATATTGATTTAAATCAATTTCTGTTTAATGAAGAAATTGGCGTAGTAATACAAATTGACAATGCTAATATAAATATTATTTCTACATTAGTTACAAAATATAATCTACACCTAAGCAAACTTGGAACAGTCAAGACTGGAGCAGTCAAGACTGGAACAGTCAAGACTGGAACAGTCAAGACTGGAACAGTCAAGACTGAAAGAATCAACCGCGAGCATGATAATTTTGTGATTAAAAATAATGGACATATCGTATTTAATGAACCACGAATTAAGCTTCATCAAGCATGGTCGGAAACCAGCTATAAAATCCAACGCCTAAGAGATAATCCAAACTGTGCGGATAGTGAATATAATACCTTATCGGATATAAAGAATACTGGTTTATTTGCTAAACTGAGTTTTGATATCAATACACCACAGCCACCTTCAATACATACAGCTAAACCTCGTATAGCAATTTTACGTGAACAAGGAGTTAATGGACATCTAGAAATGGCAGCAGCATTTTCTATGGCTGGATTTGATGCCTTTGATGTGCATATTAATGATATTTTAAGTGGTAGAGTACCTTTAGCCAACTTTGTGGGAATAGTAGCCTGCGGTGGATTTAGTTATGGGGATGTACTAGGTGCTGGATCAGGATGGGCAAAAAGCATTTTATTTAATCCAAAATTAAAAGATGAGTTTAGTGCTTTTTTTAATCGCAACAACACCTTTGCACTTGGTGTATGCAATGGCTGTCAAATGCTAAGCCAACTAGCTGAGATAATTCCAGGAAGTAGCAATTTCCCTACCCTAAAACGTAATATCTCAGAACAATTTGAAGCACGTCTATCAATGGTAGAAATCACTCCATCACCATCAATTTTATTTAAAGATATGATAGGCTCTCAATTACCAATTGTAGTTTCCCACGGCGAAGGATATACCAAATTTAAAAATAATCAAGCATTAAATAGTGCTCATATTGCTATGCGTTATATCGATTACCAAGGTAAAGCTACTGAAATATACCCCTACAACCCAAATGGGTCACCACAAGGTATAACCGCAGTTACTAATGATGACGGTAGATTTACTATTATGATGCCTCACCCTGAAAGAATTTTTAGGACTAGACAAATGTCTTGGCATAATAAAACCTGGGGTGAGATGAGCCCGTGGTTTAAAGTATTCTTAAATGCTTATGATTTTGTGAAATAAATTGCCACGGCAGTCTGCCAAGGTAGTCTGCTAAAGCAGTATACCTTGCAATGACGACACTTCCGTACAGGATTATGATTAGTTAGATTTGTGCCAATTTACACCATAATGATACTGCCCGATTTGTAGCACTCCTGTTGAGTCTTCTTTTACAGCCCCAACTCCAGAAGGTGTACCTGTAAATAAAATATCGCCTTCACATAAGGCAAAATGCTTGCTCGCATAAACGATTAACTCAACAGGGTTAAATAACATGTTTTTGCCACAGCTTTTCTGTTTTAATAGCTTATCTAAAGTAAAGGTAAACTCTGTATCTAAAAAATCCATATTAACAACATTAATCCAAGGTCCTATAATAGCAGCGTCAGGAAAAACTTTGCTCGTAGTCCATGGATGACGGTTTTCTTTTAATAAAGCCTGCTCTTTTCTTAAAGTCATATCCAAACCCAAAGTATAAGAACCAATTGCCTCAAGAGCTTCTTCTGCATTTAACTTATAACCACCCTTGCAGAGCTTTATAACCAACTCACACTCAAAATGTGTTTCACTACCTGTAAGCGCCACATTTATATTATTACCCCAAGCTGGGCATTGATGTACTACACTTGGTGGCTTTAAAAAAATTACAGGCTTATCAACTGCTGCATCACCTAACTCTAACATATGATCTTGATAGTTTTTACCGAAACAAATAACTTTATCCATGTGATAATACCCCCCCCCATGCTGGAAAAGATAAATTAGTATAATAAACGCACTTAATCCAACTAGAGAACTATAAAATAATATTTTCGAATTTAATAAATTGTCATCTTTAATGTAAACTATCGCAGTTGAAAAAATTAATAAGTGCGGGCATAGCATTTACCCAGGCTTTCACATTATCTGAGTTTTCTGGCAAAAATACTGAAATTTTGGAAGGAAAAATAACTTCACCCTGCGAATTTTGGTGAGCAGAATTCATTACCCGCCCCATTTGATAAAAGCTCCTAAAATGTGGCGGAGAAAGAGGGATTCGAACCCTCGGTACGTTACCGTACGCTACCTTTCCAAGGTAGTGCAATCGACCACTCTGCCATCTCTCCAGGATACTCTTTCATATTAAAGCCCCCAAATTTAGCGCAGCGCTTCCTTGCCTACTATATGTAGGAGGCCGGCGCACTTTGCATCATTGGAACTTTAACCTGTTTGAGTATAAAACACTTAAACATAAGTTGTTAGTTGTGCTTTAAACTGCGATATTTTACCAGATAATTCATCCGCGCGTAAAGTATCTCGCTCAATTAAATCTTTAGGCGCACGTTTTATAAACTCTTCATTATCTAATTTTACTTTAATTTTATCTAGTTCTTTAGTGAGTTTCTCTATTTCACGACTCAGACGAATACGCTCTACAGACTTATCCACTTCAACTTCTAACATTAAACGCATACCATGTAAAATTGCAATTGAGGTAATTTCATTGCCTAGATCACTGACTATTTTTACCTCACTTAATTTAGCTAAACTCTCTAAATACGGAATAAATTCCTGGATAGTATCCAATTTACCCTTAAGCTCAATTACTAACGGAACTTTAAGTGATGGATTTAAATTCATTTCTGCACGTAAATTACGCACCGCAGTAACTAACTCCTGAAGAACCAATACCTGAGGATTAATAGCAAGATCTTTAATAGCAAACTCTTCAAGTGTAGGATAACTAGCAACCATAATTGATGAGGTATGCTTTTTACTACATAACACCGCAATTTCTTGCCACAAATCTTCACTAATAAATGGCATTAATGGATGCACTAAACGTAAGATACACTCCAACACCTGCAATAAAGTATTTACTGTTGATGCCCTAACTACTACATCAGAACTAGCTAAATTTACTTTAGCCAACTCCAAATACCAATCACAATAATCGTTCCACACAAATTCATAGATTTTCTGTGCTGCTATATCAAACCTATAAGTCTGATACGCAAAATCTAACTCCTTAATTAATATACCCAAAGATGCTAAAATCCAAGTATCAACCATACCAAGATGCATAGAACTAACATCTGCATCTTTACTAATTAAATCGCGATGACTCTCTATATTCATTAACACAAAACGTGAAGCATTCCATAATTTATTACAAAAGTTACGCGAACCGTTGATACGCTTAACATCAAATCTAACCTCACGTCCATGAGTTGCAAGTAAAGCAAAAGTAAAGCGTAGCGCATCTGCCCCAAAAGCATCAAAACCTTGCGGATAATCTTTATTAGTCTGACGAGCTATGCTTTCAGCTTGCTTTGGATTCATTAAATTTTTTGTGCGCTTATTTACTAAATCTGCATTACTAATACCATCAATCAAATCCAACGGATCAATAACATTACCCTTAGATTTTGACATCTTATTACCCTGAGAGTCTTGTATTAACCCAGTAACATAAACATCTTTAAACGGTACTTTTCCTGTAAACTCATCAGTAAACATTACCATGCGCGCTACCCAGAAAAATATAATATCAAACCCAGTAACCAAAACATTTGAAGGTAAAAAGGTCTTTAATTCACGAGTTTCTTCTGGCCAACCTAGAGTCGAAAAGGACCATAATGCTGAACTAAACCACGTATCTAAAACATCTTGGTCTTGAACCAGCTTATCAGTACCCGCTTGTTTAATTGCCTCATCTTTACTTCTAGCTACATAAAACTTACCAGCCTCATCATAATATGCTGGAATACGATGCCCCCACCACAGCTGACGCGATACACACCAATCCTGAATATTTTCTAACCATTGATTATAAATCACCTGCCAATTATCAGGAACAAACCTAACATCACCGTTTTTTACCAGATCTAAACCCTTTTTGGCAAAGCTATCCATATTAATAAACCATTGATGGGTTAGTAGTGGCTCTAATACCACATCATCTCGCTCTCCACGAGGCACCATTAACTTATGTGGCTTTGTATCAACCAGTAAACCCAAAGCATCTAAATCAGCAATAACCTGTTTACGCGCAGCAAAGCGCTCTAGCCCACAATATTTATCTGGCGCATTGTCATTAATATTACCATCCAAAGTTAAAATATTAATCATCTCTAAATTATGTCGTTTACCAATTTCATAATCATTAAAATCATGTGCGGGGGTTATTTTTACACAACCAGTACCAAAATTAACATCTACATAATCATCAGCAATAATGGGAATTACCCTCCCAACCAATGGTAAAACTAAAGATTGTCCAATCAGATGTTTGAACCGCTCATCATCAGGATTAACCGCAACAGCAACATCCCCAAGCATAGTTTCAGGTCTAGTAGTTGCAATCACTATAAACTCATCTGAGTCTTTTACTGGATATTTAAAATGCCATAAGCTACCACTTTCTTCAGTAGACTTAACCTCCAAATCGGATACTGCAGTTTGACGTCTCACATCCCAATTAACTAAGCGATATCCTCGATAAATAAACCCACGCTCATAAAGGCTAACAAATACCTCAATTACCGCTTTTGATAAACCCTCATCCATAGTAAAGCGCTCGCGTGACCAATCACAAGAAGACCCCAAACGACGCATTTGTTTGGTTATAGTACTACCAGAATAATCTTTCCATTGCCATACACGCTTAATGAACTCATCTCGCCCTAAGTCTTTTCTTTTTAAGCCTTCAGCTTCCAAATTGCGTTCAACCACCATTTGGGTAGCAATACCAGCATGATCAATGCCTGGTTGCCATAGTGTATTATATCCACGCATCCGATGATACCTAATTAAGGCATCTTGCAGCGTATGCTGAAAGCCATGCCCCATATGTAAAGTACCCGTCACATTTGGTGGTGGTAACTGTATACAATAGCTAGGCGCACCTTCTTTATATGTAGGCTTAAAATACCCCTCAGATTCCCAAATATCGTACCATTTACTCTCAATATCGCTCGGAGAATATGTCTTTGCTAGTTCCATTAATTTTGTTCCTTTTTTAATTATATGCTAATGAGATATTAGTGCTATGGTATTCAATAGTTTTGTTATCAGAACTTACCAATAACGCACCATTAGCATTAACTCCAGTATTTATGCCTGTGTCAATCACTATATTATTTTGTAGAATCTTAATTGGTTTATTATAGTGTATGCAATTATCTAACCATTCTTGACGCAATAAGCTAAATCCAAATATCATAAACTCAGAAATAACATTATCTACATGCTTTAATAATGAAAATAATAAAATATTACGTGAGAGGATTGCTATATTATCTATTCCAATGCCAATAACTAGACATCGCTCTTTATTATGTATTTTGCTTTCAATCAAAATACCCCCAATTTTATTTCCATCAGCAGAGTAAATATCATTCGGCCATTTTATCTTGGTTTGTATCTTAAAATCCTTAAATAAGCGATTAATTGCAACTGCCACCACTAAAGGTAATACATCAAATGCAGTATTTACATCAAACCAATATACAATAGATACCGTTATATCAGTTGCAATTTTACTTATCCAGCGCTTATCCGACCTGCCCCTACCCTGTGATTGATACTCAGTAGTAATCACAGATTTGGTAGTAAATTTGGCAATATTTTCTAATGCAAATGAATTGGTAGAATTAACCTCATCTAATATCGTAATAGGTACTAATGGTAGCTTATTATGCAAAAACAACATATCTAACTCATTATTATTTAACCAATCAACCTCACGTGTTATATATATACAACTAAGCTCATTAGCATTTATCAACCCTGGCTCAATTTCGTTAATCATACCAATTAGCTCTAATAACTCTAGTCTAGAAATATTTAATTCTTTGACTAATTCTAAATAGGTTTTAGAAATACTTAATATCTTTAAACATTGGATTATTTTACTCATGACGGATTTTATTTATTAAACCAGTTGTTGAAGTTGCAAATAAGAATGGTATCGAATGTACGCTACCACCTTTATTTAATACTATATCATGACCCACAATATTCTCAATACTCCAATCCCCACCTTTTACTAAAATATCAGGCTTAATCATCTGGATTAGCTCTAAGGGAGTATCTGCATCAAAATAAGTAACAAAGCTTACAGATTCCAAGCTTGCAATTACCGCTAATCTATTATCTAGTGAGTTAATTGGTCTATCTTCACCCTTATTTTGACGCTTAACCGACGCATCTGTATTTAATGCTACAATCATTGCACCCCCTAAGCTTCTGGCTTGAGATAAATAAGTAACATGACCACGATGCAATATATCAAAACAGCCATTCGTAAACACTAACGGTGCATCTTTTTTTATCCTTGATAATTGACTAAGTAAACTATCTGGAGATATTATTTTTTTCTCAAAATCTGGGGTTTTATATTTCATGTTTTATATCATATAACCTTTATTTAATAATTTAGGGCAGGAGATTGCCACACAATACATTGTATTGCTCGCAATAACATCTATGTAACGATGTTAGAGTTTATGTATGATGGCATTGGGGCAAATGTCTTTCGGTGGATGGGCAATACCCCATATTTTTCTATAGCGGCAATATGTACTGCTGTACCATAGCCCTTATGCTTGGCAAATGAGTACTCTGGATAAATTTTATCTAATTTTAACATCTCTTTATCACGCGTAACTTTAGCTAAAATTGAAGCTGCAGAGATCTCTTGTATTAAAGAATCGCCTTTAACTATAGTCTTAGTCTCAATAGATAATTGTGGAGCTTTATTGCCATCAATTAATACTAAACTGGGAATTGTATTTAAAGCTTCCACCGCACGCTTCATAGCAAGAAGAGTTGCCTGTAAAATATTTAACTTATCAATCTCTTGAACTGTTGCAAAACTAATTGCATAAGCTTTTGCATCTCTGATAATTATATTATATAACTCTTGACGTTTTTTTTCGCTAAGTTTTTTTGAATCAGCTAAGCCAAAAATTGGCTTATTAACATCAAGAATAACTGCTGCTGCATAAACATCCCCAGCTAACGGCCCACGTCCTGCTTCATCTACACCGCAAATATAACCTTCCATATTTAACTCCAATATGTTTTGTGGGATTTTCAGATTGCCACAACCTACCTATGGTAAGTTTCGCAATGACGGAGGTTTAAGCTTCTTTAATAAACTCCAAGATTGTATTTGCCGCCTTATAATGATCATTTTCTTTTAACATACGATGTAACTCATAAAAACGCTTTATAATATATTCTTGTCTATCTTTATTCTCATATAAATCAAGCATTTCATTGGCTAGTTTATCAGCAGTTGCATCATCCTGTAGTAATTCCTTTGCTACCTCTTCATTTAAGAGAATATTAGGTAACCCAACATACTTGATTTTTATCTTTTGCCTAACTAACCACTCAGTAAATTTTGATACTTTATAACTAATTACCATCGGTTTCTTACATAGAGCCACTTCTAAAGATACTGTACCACTTTTAACCAAACCCACATCACATGCTTTAATTGCATCACTAGTCTGATTTAATAATATATGATATTTGAATGATACATCAAAAGTATTCATAATCAATATAAAAGCATCATATATCTTTTTATTGGCAAAAGGAAATAAAAATAAGGCATTGGGGATTTTTTTTGCAACAACCCCACATGCTCCAATAAAAATTGGCGCCAGTTTTTTTATCTCAGCAACTCGGCTACCTACTAAAACAGTAAATATCGGAGCATTTAGATCCAAATCTTTTATTGTTGAACCCTGTAAAACCTTACGAAATACCTTACTATTAATCTCAAGATCAATTTTATTAGCTAATGGATTACCCACGAATTTAGCTTTGATATTCTCTTTTTTATAAATGTCCTCTTCCATTGGAAAAATACACAACATTAAATCAGTAGTTTTTTTAATCTTAAAAATTCTCTCGTAACGCCATCCCCATATTGTAGGGCTTACATAATGAATCGTTTTAATTCCACATTTATGTAATTTTTTTTCTACATGAAAATTAAAATCTGGGGCATCCACCCCAATAAACACATCTGGTTTAAAATCAATAATTGCTGTACAAACCTTCCGATAAAGCAGATAAATCTTAGGAATTGCACTTAAAACATCTAAACCATAACCACCAATAGATAATGTATCCATTGGGTATAAAGATGTAAACCCCTGCAATGCCATCTGCTCACCACCGATACCTAGAAACTCAATAGGTTCAACACTTTGTACTTTAAGTGTAGAAATCAATTGAGCTGCAAGCATATCTCCTGAAGGCTCACCAGCAATAATTGCTATTTTTAATGTCATAGATGCATTCCACTAATATTCTAAATAGATTTGTTATGTGAGATAATACTCAAACAGCCTCAAGACCCATGAAGGAAATTAGTGAGGCAGTGTACAAAAAGTACATAAAGAACTAATCAACGCATATGGAGTTTGAATATGGAAAAATATTTTAACGAATAATTCCACGAGTTTGTTGCTTAAAGAATTCCACAAATACCTCTAGCTCACTTTGTGAATCAGCTAAATCAGTGATATAACCTTTTGCCTCACTAAATGCTAAGCCATTGCGGTATAATATTTTATATGCTTGTTTGATATTCTCAATTTGGGGAAGACTGAAACCCCTGCGCTTTAACCCCTCAACGTTGATACCTTTAGGTTCGGCTCTATAACCAAATGCCATAACATATGGTGGCACATCTTGAGAAACACCTGTCATTGCTGCCATCATAGAATGTTCTCCTAGTATGCAAAACTGATGTACCGCTGCTGCACCACCTAATATAACCCAATCTTTTACCGTCACATGACCTGCTAGAGCAACACTATTAGCAAATATTATATTGTTTCCTACTATACAATCATGAGCAATATGTACATATGCCATAATCCAGTTATTATTACCAATAGATGTTATGCCTCCACCTTGTACTGTACCTACATTCAAAGTACAAAATTCACGAATGCTATTATCATCCCCAATAATTAATTGAGTTGGCTCATCTTTATACTTTTTATCTTGTGGGGCTTCACCTAAAGATGCAAATTGATAAATTTTATTCCGTTTACCTATTTTTGTATGCCCCACAATTGATGCATGATGCATTACTTGTGTGTTTTCACCAATTTCTACGTTAGGACCAATAAATGCATATGCTCCTATCTCTACGCCATCATGTATTACTGCATTTTTATCTACAATTGCCGTTGCATGAATATTAATTGCCATAACCTTATACCTCTTTCTTTGCTACTGTTATTTCTGCTATCGCAGCAACATTGTTATCTACTAATACGCGAGCATTATATATACCTACACCACGTAATACTTTCATCATCTCTACCTCAATAGTTAAAGTATCGCCTGGAATTACTTGTCTTTTAAACTTTGCATTATTAATTGCAGCAAAAAAATACAACTCATTATCTTTTTTAGGTCCGTGTGTCAGTATGGATAAAATCCCAGCCGCCTGTGCCATAGACTCAATAATTAACACTCCTGGCATAACAGGATAATCAGGAAAATGCCCTGTGAAAAATGGTTCATTTATCGTTACATTTTTAATTACTGATATTTTCTTACCAGGAGTTACATCAATAACTCTATCAACTAATAAAAATGGATAACGATGTGGCATGTATTTCATAATTTCCATTATGTTAATTGGATGTTCTGTATTAATTATTGACATTACTTTCTCCCACAAGTTTTTTAATCTGATGTTCCATAGTTCTAAGTTTTTCATACATAGCATGAAGATTTCTTACATGAACTGCATTTTTTGCCCACTCTTTAAAAGTGCTAAACGGATATGCAGCAAAATATAAATCAGGCTTAGTAATGGATTTTGAGATTCCAGTTGCTGCACCAACTACAGTATAATCAGCTATCTGCACATGCCCAGTTATCCCACAGCCACCACCTAACTGACAATGTCTACCTATCTTTGCACTGCCTGCTATACCTACACATGCAGCAATAGCACTATGAGCTCCAATTAGCACATTATGCGCAATTTGTACTAAGTTATCAATTACTACTCCGTCTTCAATAATTGTTGGAGTAAAAGTACCGCAATCAACCGTAGTGTTAGCACCAATATCAACATTATTACCGATTATAACCCCCCCAATCTGAGGAATTCGGTTCCAATGCTTACTTTTATCTGCCGCATTACCAAAACCATCAGAACCTAAAACTACCCCACTATGAAAGACACATCCATGACCAATCTTCACATTATCATAAATAGTAGCATTAGGATAAATATAAACATTATCTCCAATAACTACATTATCTCCAATAACCACATGTGGATGAATCTGACAATTCTTGCCAATAGTTACATTATCTCCAATAATCACATAATCTGCAATAGCAGGGTTGCTTTCAATTATTGAATTACCCCCTACTAATACAGTTGCCTTTATACCCGCTTTAACCTCTTTACGAGGATAAAACAATTGACTAACTTGCGAAAAATACCAATAGGGATTATCAGTAATTATTTTATTAAAATCAACACCTTCTGCATTATTTTCCGCAATTATTATAGCACTTGCCTTACATTCACTTAAATCTTTTTTATACTTAGCATCAGTTATAAAAGTGATTTGGCTAGGACCAGCCAAATCAGTCGGAGCTATTCCAGATATTTCAATATCATCCCCAACCAACTTACCGCCAAATTTTGTAATAAGTTCTGATAGTTTTATTTTCATTATCTAGATTGACCAAAATTTTGTGCAGCATTTATTTGCTGTTTTTCTGCATTATTAAGTTGTTTAACTAAATCATCCGCATTAACACTTTTTAACTGCTCAATTACTTGATCAGTCAAATCATATTTAGGCTTTGCATATACCAATTGGGTTGAAGTTAAAACCAAATCATACCCCCCAGAATCACTAATATTCTTTAAAATATCATTAACTTTAGTTAGAAGCAATGCAGATGCATAATCCTGAGATTTTTGCATTGCTTGTTGAAACATCATATATTTTTGTCTAAAAACCATCTGATCCTTTTCCGCTTGCGCAACTAATTTATTTAGTTTTGCGGTATCTTTTCCTCCAGATTTATTTTCTATATCTTTAATTTGTGCTTGTTCTGCCACTAAATTATCATTTAGTTTTTTTAACTCTTTTTGCTCTGGATCAAACTTTGATTTTAATGAATTTTGTAATGCCATTGCTGGCTTTGCTGTTGTAAAAATTTTACTTACATCTACAAAACCAAGTTTAAAATCATTTGCATAAGTAAAAGAACTCAGTAAAATAGCACTTGCAATTAATAGTTTTTTTTTCATCACAGTAAGTACTCCTAAAAAATATAAAAGTTAAAATTGCTACTCTAGACACGTGTATCGAGATATGCCTGCCTAGAGTAGCAATGAGACTAAGTCAATGTTAGAATGCGGCTCCAAACATGAATTGGAACGGCTCTAAATTATCATTAGGCTGATTAAACAGCGGTAACGCATACGAAAACTTTAACGGTGCAAACGGTGAAATCCAGGTAAAGCTTAACCCATAGCTAGCTCTAAACTCTTGTTGTGGAGTTAAATTAAAACTATCCCCGCCCCAAAGTGTTCCCATATCAAAAAACGCACCCATACGTACCGTATGGTCGTCCTTTATGAATGGCACAGGTAATAATATATCATTAGATAATATAACTTCTCGTGTACCACCAAGCGAAGATCCATCAGTATCACGTGGACCTAAAGTATTCAAATAATAACCCCTAACTGAATTTATACCCCCAGCAGTATAATTTTGGTAAAATGGGACTACATTGCTACTACCATATGAATTTATAAATCCAAATTGCCCATTGGTTTTCCAAGTTAAGTTCTTAGATAAAGGAAAAAACCACGAGTTCTGCGAAGTAAAACGGTAATAACGAGGTCCAATAACAGGTAATGTCATATCTGCAGTTTCATTAAAAATAGCTCCTCGAGTCGGCCATAGCATACTATCTGTTGTATTTCTTACCCAAGCTACAGAAAACGGAATATCATCTACCATCTGACCATATTGACCTGTAAATTGAACAAATCTTAAAGGTACGTTATTTCCAGTCAAGCTTATTTGAACATTTTCTACTCCAACTGCAAAATTAATCCGATCAAACTCAGATACTGGGATAGAGGTTCGTATTTTTGCTCCAACTGTTTGCGTTGAATATGGGCTAATTCCTACTGCATTTGGAGTATAGTTATTGTAGTAAACATCGTAGCCTAAACTTGTTCCGTTGGGTCTAAAATATGGATCAGTAAAGGATACCCCCGCACTTTTACTCAAAGCACTAGTTGATACATTAAGTGAGCCTGATTTTCCTGAACCAAAAAGATTTGATTGAGTCAGTCCAGCACCTAATAAGACTCCTTGACCTTGAGCATAACCTGCACTAAAATTTATAGATCCTGTGTTATTCTCTTCAACTTTTACATTCATATCTGCCTGATTGGTAGCTTCTGGAACTGCTACTGTAGTAATATCAGAAGTCTTAAAAAATCCAGATAAATTTAATCTATCTTTTGAGCGCTTTATCTTGTTTGCATTATATAATGAATCTTCAGTTTGTCTAAGTTCTCGCCTAATTACCACATCACGAGTTTTATCATTACCTAAAATATTAATTTTACGTATATATACTTTATTCCCTGCATCAATAAACATTATGTAAGATACTGTCTTAGTAGCATCATCTATACTAGGAACAGGATTAACAGTAGCAAATGCATAACCATATTCACCAAGTTTATTGCGAATGCTTTCAATATTTTTATTTAATTGTTCTTGGCTTATAATTTGCCCTGGTTTTAGAGTAATCAATTCCTCTAATTCTGCAATAGGGGTGCTTTTTGTCGCCCCACCTAACTTTATGTTCTTTAAATGGTATCGAGACCCTTCAGAAATATTAACTGTTATATATACTGATTTTTTATTGCTTGATAACTGCACCTGAATAGATGATACCTTAAAATTAATATATCCTTGGTTTAAATAAAAAGCTTTGATATTTTCCACATCGCCAGAAAGCTTATCATTTGAGTATTGATTATCTTTATACCACCAACTTAACCAATTACCTGTAGTTAAAAACATTAAGTTTGCGAGTTTTGAAGAAGAAAAAGAATTATTCCCCACAAACTGAATACTAGTGATTTTTGCAGGGATACCCTCGTTAATAGCAATATTAACTGCAACACGGTTTCTTGATAGTGGAATCACCTGATAATCAACTTGTACCGAGTATAATCCACGATTGTAATATTCTGATTTTAAACTAAGAACAGCTTGATCTAATACTCCTTGATCAAAAATTCTCCCGTTCATTAACCCATTATCATTTAATGCTTTTACTAATTTATCATGATCAAAAGCATGATCCCCCGTAATAGCTAATTCAGCAATAATCGGGCGTTCTATAACATCAACAATTAGGGTATCATCCTTTTCCTCTAAACGCACATCTTTAAAAAACCCAGTGGCATATAGCTTTTGAATTATCTCATTAGCTTTGTTATCGTTTAAAGTATCGCCGGATTTTACCGGCAAATAACTAAATACCGTTCCAATCTCAATTCGTTGTAAGCCATTTATTCGAATATTTTTTATTACAAAGGATTCAAATGCTTGTGCCTGAACTGATATGCTAATAATTCCTAAACCTAAAATTATTTTTATTAGTTTTTTCAAATCTACCTATACTCTTGTAAAAATTCTTTCATTTTCTGCATAGCGCGCACTTCTATCTGACGAATACGTTCAGCAGATACCCCATATTTTTTTGCCAGCTCCATCAAAGTCTGCTGATTATCCGGATCAGCCAACCATCTTGAACATATAATATCACGACTTCTATCATCTAATTTTTGTAAGGCTGACTCGATTCCTTCAGTGTGCAATTTGTCAGTAGCATTCTTCTCTAGAATATACTCTGGGGAACTAGCTTTATCCTCTAACCAATCTTGAGGCGCAAAACCATCTTTTTCATCTGACATTAATCCAACATCAGAACCAGTTAAACGCATATTCATATCTACAATATCATCACGTGTAACATTTAATTGCTCAGCTAACCTGTCAGCCTCAGCCTCAGACAAATTACCAATATCACTTCTATGTGAACGTAAACTAAAAAACAGCTTACGCTGACTCTTAGTAGTAACAGTTCTAACTATCCGCCAATTTTTAATAACGTATTCGTTAATTTCTGCCCTAATCCAATGCATAGCAAAAGTAACCAGCCTAACACCTCGTTTTGGGTCAAACCTTTTTACCGCTTTCATAAGCCCAATTGTACCTTCTTGAATCACATCAGCTAAAGGTAAGCCATATCCTGTATAATTGCGCGCTATAGAAACTACTAAACGTAAATGGGATAATACCAAATAACGTGCAGCTTCGATATCTTCGTCATTTTGCCATTTTTCTGCTAAAGTGTATTCTTCAGATGAAGTTAATAACGGAATACTATTAACAAATCTAATGTATTCTTCTAAACTTCCATGTGCAACAACTGGAAGATTTGTTATTGTTATTAATTGGGATTTTTTTTCAGATTTATCCATTTTTATATGTTATACACCATTTAAGTCCAATAAATGAAATTTTTCTTTAACTCCTTGCCATTGATCTGCATCTTCAGGTGCATCTTTCTTTGCAGTAATTGCGGTCCAATTAGCATGCTTAGATAAATCCGCATTTAAGGCTATAAAATGTTTTTGGTCATCAGGAACCTCATCCTCTGGATAAATAGCATCCACTGGACACTCAGCAACACATAAAGTGCAATCAATACATTCATCAGGATCAATAACCAAAAAATTGGGGCCTTCACGAAAACAATCTACCGGACAAACGTCCACACAATCAGTGTATTTACATTTAATACATGACTCAGTTATTATATATGCCATATTTATTACTCTTAATATTTACGTTCTATTGCAAGCGCAATACCCATCCCACCACCTATACATAAGGTAGCTAATCCTTTATGTGCACCACGTCTTTTCATCTCGTGTAATAATGTTACTAATATTCGACAGCCAGAAGCTCCAATTGGATGCCCCAAAGCTATTGCTCCACCATTAACATTGATTTTATTTATATCCCAAGCTAGTTCTTTATTTACTGCAATTGCCTGTGCAGCAAAGGCTTCATTTGCCTCAATTAAATCTAAGTCATTAATACTCCACCCTATATCAGCAAGAGTGGTTTTTGTAGCAGAAATAGGCCCTAACCCCATAAATTTTGGGTCTAAACCTACTGAAGAATAGCCTACAATATAAGCTAAAGGTACATAACCAAGCTCTATAGCTTTGTCTTCACTCATTAGCATAACAGCTGCAGCACCATCATTAACTCCTGAAGAGTTACCTGCAGTTACTGTGCCGTCTTTTTTAAACGCTGGACGAAGTTTAGCTAAAGATTCGCGAGTAACATCATACTTAATATATTCATCTTTATCAAAGATAATGGGCTCACCTTTTTTTTGTGGTATAGAAATTGGAACTATTTCTTCTATAAATCTGCCCTCAGATATAGCACGTTGGGCTTTATTTTGTGATGCAGCTGCAAATATATCTTGATCTACTCTGGATATATCGTATTTACTTGCTATATTTTCTGCTGTAATTCCCATATGATAATCATTATATGCATCAGTTAAGCCATCATGAACCATCGAATCAATAAAAGTTTTGTGCCCCATCTTAATACCATCACGCACTCCATTAAGTAAATGCGGAGATAATGACATATTTTCTTGTCCACCAGCAATAACTATATCAGCATCCCCAGATTTAATGGCTTGAACTGCTAAATGTATAGCTTTTAACCCAGAACCACAAACTTGATTAATCGTGTATGCTGGAGTCTCTTTTGGTAATCCAGCTTGTATTGCTGCTTGCCGTGCTGGATTTTGCCCAACTCCAGCAGTCAACACTTGCCCCATAATTACTTCTGACACTAAGTCTGGATTTAATTTTACCTCTTCCAAAAGTGCTTTAATTACCACACCACCTAATTCTGGTGCTGGGATTTTAGACAAAGAGCCGCAAAAACCACCAATTGCGGTACGTTTTGCCGCAACAATCACTATGTTTTTATTCATTTTGCAACCTCGAATTTGGAGTATAAAGCATAATTGTACTACAGTTTTTACTCCTCCAATTTTTGTTTTTAGTAATATTTCTACCAGTTACAGATTTAATTAGACTAAATAATACGGGATTGCCACATAAGCCTTTGGCTTATTCGCAATGAGAAGTAAGCATCGCGTATAATTAAAAAATGGAATTGGTATTATAATAAAAGCTAGGTGCTTTGTGCTTCAATGATACTCATTGCTTTAGATTTTGCATATTCACCAGGCGTATCGTATAATGGCTTATACTTTTTATTACCCAGAGCTTTTGTTGCTGTATTTTTATCACCAGAATACCTAGCTAGCCATATACTGAAATCTTTCCACCAACTACCAGACATCTCCACCGCATCTTTAAACCAATCTTCTGGATTATGCATTAAAACATCATTTACCCAATAACCTCGTTTATCTGAACTTACTGGATTAATCACTCCTGCAGTATGCCCTGAGGCTCCCAAAACAAAACGTGCATTGCAAGTAACATAATCTAAAGTCTTATATGCAGAATGCCATGGCACAATATGATCTTTTTGTGCAGCAAATAAATACATTGGGCATTGAATTTTAGAAATATCCATCAATGCTCCACAAATATTCAAACCACCTTTTACCAAGTTATTATTTAGATATAACTCCTTAAGTAAAAAAGAATGGACTAGTAAAGGCAAATCAACTACATCATTATTCCAATATAAAATATCAAATGGATGAGGCGTTTTGCCTAATAAATAATTACTTATCCAATAGTTCCAAACTAGTTCCTTAGCTCTAAGAGCCGAAAAGGTCTGAGATATTATTCTACCAGAGATAATCCCCCCAGAGGATTTTTGTGCATCTTTTAATGCTAGCAAATCTCTATCAATAAAAAACTTGATATCCCCTGGCTCAGTGTGATCTAGCATAGTTGTTATATGTGCCATACTATTAATTCTATCAATGCCTCGACTTTGCATTACTAAATATGCTGTAGTTAAAATCACACCGCCAATACAATACCCTAAGGTATTTATTTTGCTAACTTTAGTAATCTGACTTACGACCTCTGAGGCTTTTATAACGCCTAACTCAACATAATCTTCCCACTTAAATTTAGTCATGGTGCTATCTGCAGACTTCCAAGAAACTAAAAATACAGTATAACCCTCCTTGACTAAATACTTCACAAGTGAATTAGACTCCTGCAAATCTAAAATATAATATTTATTAATAAAAGGCGGTATAATTAATAACGGGGTTGCAAAAACTGAGGTATCAGTTGGGGAATACTGAATAAGCTCAATTAACTCATTTTTAAAAACGATTTTGCCTTTTGTTATTGCTAGATTTTTACCTACGGTAAATGCTGCAGAATCAGTCATATTAATATAGCCGTTTTTCATATCCTCAACTATATTTCTCATACCCCCCACTAAAGATGCACCTCCAGTTTCTACCACACTTTTAATTACCTCTGGATTAGTTAATGCAAAATTAGTCGGAGAAATTGCATCTAAGTACTGCTGCATAAAAAACAAAAAGCGGCTCTTATCTATTTGATCCATATTCGATTTAGAAATTGTATCTAGCAAATACTGCGAGGTAGATAAATAACTATTTTTCAAATATGCAAAAAATGGATTATTTTCCCATTCAACATCAGAAAACCTACTATCTGCAACCACTTTATCTGATATCTCTTCAGCTTGGTAGCCACTACCCTTAAAAACATTTCCCCAATTAGATATTTGCTCAGTATAAAACTTTTGCTGTGACTCAAGATATTCTTTACTATGCTCAAAAAATTGTTTATAAATATCAATGAACATATTATTTTTTGGGGGCTTCTCTAATTTGTCTTCTGCCAATAAATTATTAAACCATTCTTTGTTAACTACAGCAATTTTTGCAAACAAATCATCATCTATTATTGTTTTTTTTCCCATTTTTATATTATTCCTAATAAGCATTACATCATGTGCTGACCACCATTAATTGCAATCTCACTGCCTGTAATAAATGCAGCATTATCTGATACCAAATAATTCACCAGCTCTGCGATTTCTTCTGGCTTACCCAATCTTCCCACTGGAATTGCCTCAATAATTTTATTACGTACATCAATTGGAACAGACATCACCATCTCGGTTGCAATATACCCAGGAGCAATAGTATTTACTGTAATACCTTTTTTTGCTGTTTCTTGAGCAACCGCCATAGAAAACCCATGCACCCCAGCCTTTGCTGCACAATAATTAGACTGGCCAAACTGCCCTTTCTGTCCATTGATTGAGGATATATTTATGATTCTACCCCACGACTTCTCCAGCATTCCATCAAGTACCTGTTTAGTCATATTAAATAAACTATCTAAATTAGTACGTAATACACAATCCCATGCATCTTTAGTCATCTTTTTTAAACTTCCATCACGAGTTATTCCAGCATTATTAATTAAAATATCAATATTTCCCAGATCTTGTTTTATCTTAAGAACTACTTTTTCGCACTCATCAATCTTTGAAACATCACATTTGTAAGCATGAAAAGTAAAGCCCTCTTTTATTGTTTGTTTTAACCAACTTTTAGCTTTTTCATCATTAGATAAATATGTAGTAATCACAGTATGCCCACTTTTTGCTAATGCTTTACACATTGCCGTACCTAAGCCACCCATACCACCAGTCACCAAAGCAACTTTTGTCATTTCTTAATCTCCAACAAAAAAAAAGAATACCTGTTTTTTCTAATTAATATAAAATAATACCTGAGTAGTTACTGCTTAAGTATCATTACGAGAAATCATAAGATTTCGTGGTAATCTATATTTTATATAACCCATTAAAGATTGCCACGGCATTCTACTAAAGCAGTATGCCTCGCAATGACGATATTTTTCATATAGCCTAAGTAGTTACTTAAAATACGTAATTGTACTACAATATATATATTCTAAGTTCTAATTTTTGTGAGCATTGATATGTCATTAATTTTAATACATCATATATTACAAAGCTTTGTACTGCCTCCATTAAATGCTATTATAATAATACTAATCGGTGTGTTTATTTTAAAAAAATATCAGGATGTAGCTAAATTTTTTATAATAACTGGTTGTGTTTTATTATATATACAAGCAACGCCATTTTTTGTATATTCATTCTCTGGGTTTTTTGAAAAGCCACAAATAACCCTAAATGAACTAAATAAAAGCCAAGCAATTGTTGTATTAGGGGGCGGGGTAAAAACTAATGCTTATGAATATCCAGAAGGGTTTAACCTTAACTCTTGGACATTAATGCGATTACAGTATGCTGCATTTTTAGCTAAGCAAAACCCACAAAAATTGGTGATAGTATCAGGCGGAATAGCCTCAGCAGGAAATCACTCAGAAGCGCAAATAATGAAAGAAACTCTACAAACAACATTTAATATTAAGAATCCAATCCTAATTGAAGAACAATCACGTAATACTAATGAAAACGCTAAATTTGTTACACAAATGCTTCAACCATTAAATATTAATAATGTTGCTATTGTAAGCCAAGCATTTCATGCCACCCGTGCTATAGCATTATTTAATAAGTACAATATTCATGCTGTTGCCGCCTCAACTGATTATATGGGGCATTATACGAGCAAGGTCACTATCGCAAGCTTTATACCCAATGCAAACACCATGCTAGATTGTGCGCAATTACTACATGAGCTTGCTGGATATATAGTTTATGTAAAGATTAACAATTAAATCTATCTAAAACAAATTTTTAATCATAAACTCAAGATTTTTTAGCTTCACTGTAACAAAAGTTTATTAATAAACTCCCATTCAGTTTTAGTCAATTTAGTTATTGAAAGGCGGTTGCCTCTTTTTAATACTTGCATATCAGATAACTCTGGGTATTCCCTAAGTTCTTTAATCGAAACATACCGAGTTTTTTTGAATAATCGAATATCTACACACCACCACCGAGGATTTTCTGCTGTTGAGGCTGGATCGTAATAATCGCTTTCTAAATCAAACTGCGTAGTCTCTGGATGAACCTCGGTAGATACTTCTACTATTCCGTATATACCTGGCTCCTTACACGAGGAATGCCAAAAAAATGCTAAATCACCTAGCTTCATCTCATCACGCATAAAATTACGCGCCTGATAATTGCGTATCCCAAACCACTCAATTGTTTTTTTGGGTAGATGTGCAAGACTATCAATACTACATTCTGATGGCTCAGATTTCATTAACCAATATTTAACCATTTTTACTTACCACTTTATATAAATGCTTATAAGAGAAAGATTGCCACGGGTTTTAAAACCCCCCGCAATAACGTTTACTATACTATTTAAAAGCCCAGAATTTATTAATAATAAAAGTAATGCCAGGCGTTGCTAACATAGGTAATACGGCAACACTACTGCTATACTTTAATACATTAACTAATATATATACTCCAAGACTATTAATTAAAATCCCTATTATTGCAGTTATAATATATTTAATAAACTCTTGATGAGAAAATTTATGGGTTCTTTCAAAGGTATATTTAGTATGACCTTTATAGCCAACCAAAACCCCCAAAACACCACCAGTAAAATTGGCATATAATGGATACATATTAAGCTTACATAAGAATAGATATGAAACCAATTGTGTTACTAATGCGGCAACTCCAACCAAGCCATAAATCAACACTTGCTTTATGTGACGCACTTTAATTTTTTTAATTATTTTTTTCATTCACCACCTTTAATTAATGGGTATCCCTTTTTGGAATATACTTGTAACAAGGAAATTGCAGCTGGTGTAATCCCCGAAATCCTAGATGCTTGCCCTAAATTCTCTGGCTTAAATTTATTTAACTTTTGTATTACTTCGCTAGATAAACCACTAATTTTAGTATAATCCACATTACTTGGTAGTTTTATATCATCCAAATATGCTTGCTTACCAACCTCCTCATGCTGTCTTTTGATATAACCCGCATATTTGATTTGCACCTCTACTTGCTCTTGCTCTACTTCATTAACTAAATAATCACCAACTTTAGGCAATTTAACTAAATCAGTGTATTTTATCTCTGGACGTTTTAATAAGTCATGCAACGAATACTCACGCTCAAGCTGTTTCCCAAAAACTTCATTAGCTAATTTATCCTCAACTAAGCCTGGATGAAGCCAAATAGTTTTTAAGCGTTCAATTTCATTAAGAACATTATCCCTCTTGCGACAAAACAAATCCCACTGTGCATCACCTACAACACCTAATGTACGCCCAATTTCTGTTAAACGTAAATCTGCATTATCTTCACGTAATTGCAAGCGGTATTCTGCACGAGAAGTAAACATACGATACGGCTCAGTAACACCGCGAGTAATTAAATCATCAGCTAAAACCCCTAAATATGCTTCTGATCTCTTAGGACACCAAGCATCTTTTTCTTTTACATATAATCCAGCATTAACTCCTGCAAGAAGTCCTTGAGCTGCCGCCTCCTCATAACCAGTAGTACCATTGATTTGCCCAGCAAAAAATAGCCCGCTAACTAGCTTTGATTCCAAACTAGATTTTAAATAAGTTGGATCAAAATAATCGTATTCTATTGCATAACCTGGACGCAAAATATGAGCATTCTCTAAGCCATTCATCGAGCGTACTAAACTTAACTGCACATCAAATGGTAAAGAAGTAGATATACCATTAGGGTAAAACTCATGTGTGGTTAGCCCTTCTGGTTCCAAAAATATTTGGTGAGCATCTTTATCCGCAAAGCGATTTACTTTATCCTCAATTGATGGGCAATATCTAGGACCCACCCCTTCAATAACACCAGTAAACATTGGTGATCTATCTAATCCACCACGAATAATATCATGGGTTTTAATATTAGTATGGGTAATAAAACAAGATACTTGTCTTGGGTGAAGAGCTCTTGCACCACGAAATGAAAAGATAGGCAGCGGGTTATCCCCTGGTTGTTCTTCCATAACACTAAAATTAATTGTACGCCCATCTATACGTGGTGGAGTACCTGTTTTTAACCGCCCAACTGGTAGATTATAATCACGTAATTTACTAGATAAATTAATCGATGCCTCTTCCGAAGCTCTACCACCAGCATGATTTTTTAAACCAATATGAATCTTACCACCTAAAAAAGTACCGTTAGTTAAGACAATAGAATTAGCTTTAAATATAATACCCGTTTGCGTAATAACTCCAGATACTTTATTATTCTCAATAATTAAATCATCCACAGCTTGCTGAAATAAAGTTAGATTTGGCTGGTTTTCTAATACCTCTCGGATATATGCTTTATATAAAAGTCTATCAGCTTGAGCTCGAGTTGCTCGAACTGCAACTCCTTTGCTGGCATTTAGAGTACGAAACTGAATCCCTGCATGATCCGCAGCCAAAGCCATTACCCCACCTAAAGCATCAATCTCTTTTACTAAATGCCCTTTACCTATTCCACCAATGGATGGATTACACGACATCTGTCCCAAAGTTTCTATATTATGGGTAATTAATAGCGTCTGTAGACCCATTCTACTTGCAGCTAAACATGCCTCTGTACCAGCATGACCACCACCAACAACTATAACATCAAATTTCTTATCAAAAATCATTATTGTTTTTTATCCATAGTTTCAAAAAAGTATTGTAAAATCAAACAAGCAGCCAAAGTATCTAATTTTGATCTTTGTGCCTTACCATAAATAGACTGTGCAGCTAGTTTATCACTTGCCATACTTGAAGTAAAATCTTCATTAATAAAAGTCAATGGAATTTTAAATTTATTTGTTAATCGGTTAGAAAACTTTCTAATATTATTAATTAATAACTCTTTATCTGGACTAGCAGTTGGCATGCCTACTACTATTTGGGAGGGCTTCCACTCTTCAACTAACTTAGCAATTTTATCCAATTTCTCAAATTTATTTCTACCCGTTATTACTGCAATGGGATGTGGAATTTTAAGCAAAGTATTTGCAATAGCAACCCCAATCCTAACATCCCCATAATCAAAGGCCATAACCCATGTATTTTGTTGATTATGCAAAAATATCTCCGCCACAATAAAGGCTACCAATATTCTTAACCCCTGCTAATTTTAAAGCTTCATCATATCTAATTACTGGATCCATCCCAAAAATTAAATCATTATGCCCTTTAATTATAAGCCAGTTATTATTGCGAATTTCTGTTTCTAACTGGCATGGAGCCCACGACGAATAGCCTACTGACATAAATAACTCTCCATCGGACTTTACAAGATCATCCAAATGGTCTTTATTTCCAGTTATTTCAAAACCATCTAATTGATCAGTTGCCGCTTTACGCAAAAAAAACCCATTATCTGGCTTTACTGATCCTCCAAAATATAAAGTACCATCGCCCCATTTTTGACCATATTGAGTCATATCAACATTCTTAAACATATCTACTAGAGTTCGGCTAATTGGTTTATTAATAATAACCCCTTGAGCCCCGCTATATAGATTATGATGTGTTATATAAACAACACTTCCAGCAAATTGAGTCTTGTACTTTGATGGAATTTTGATTAAAAAATGATTACTTAATTCATTGCTTAATTGCATTTCTCTCTCTCATTAATATGTTTAACTGCATCTACCAAGTCCACACTAACTGTGGTTGATATACCCTTTTCTTGCATAGTTACCCCAATAAGCTTAGCTGCCATCTCCATAGTCAAACGATTATGAGAGATGTAAACAAACTGCGTATTATTAGACAACTCTTGAACTAAATTACAAAACCTTGCAGTATTAGTATCATCCAATGGAGCATCCACCTCATCTAATAAACAAAACGGAGCTGGATTTAAGCTAAAAAAGGCAAAGACTAAACTCATTGCCGTTAAAGCTTTTTCTCCGCCAGATAATAAATGAATTGAACTATTCTTTTTACCTGGAGGTGTTGCAAAAATTTGCATTCCTGCTTTTAAAATATCTTTATCTGTAAGCTCTAAGGTAGCATCTCCGCCACCAAACAACGTTTTAAAGTATCCCGCAAATGATGCACAAACTTTAGCATATGTTGTATTTAATATATTTCTAGTTTCCTGATCTATCTGTTTTATAGCACCTTCCAAAGAGTTTAACGCAGATATTAAATCTTCTATTTGTAAGCTTAAGTCTCGATGTTTTGCTTCGCATATTTCTAAATCTTCAATTGCTTTTAAATTTACTAATCCTAATACCTCAATTTGTTGTTGTAAGTCGTTTATTACAACTTGGATTTCGGCAGTTGTTCGTATTTCTTTTTTTATCTTTGTTTTAGCAACATCTATATATTGGTTATCCGTAGTTATTTCTTGTATTGCTTCGTTGTGGTTTTGTAATAAAATAACCTGCTCTTGTTGCATTAATTTTTGCTGATTTAATTGGTTTAAAAGCATATCTTTTCGTTGGCTAAACTTATTTATATTATTCTTTAAACCTATATTTGCAGCACTTATTTCATTAATTTCAGTATTTTTCACTGTAATTGCACTAACATTTATGGATAACTCTTGCTGCATTTTTTCTAGCTCTGGAGATTCTGTATCAGTAATTAAATTAGCCACCTCTAAAGTCAAACTTTCTATCTTATTTAATACACTCTCCAAATAAATTGTTTTATCTTTAATCAAAGATTCATGGCTAGTAATTTTTTGTTTTAATAACTGACTGTCTAATAGTTTGTCATTAATCTCCACATCTATAACATTTAAGAATGTTTTAGATAAATTATAAGCTTTTTCACATTCTATTTTGTTTAATTCAGCAAACTGCCGCTTTTCACATAAGCCAATCTGCGCAACCTCCAGATCTCCAAGTTTAACTTGTATCTCATCTAGGCTATTTTGTACATGATTAATTTCTTCAGCTAACAGCTTTAAATCTTGAGTTACTCGCTCTTGAAACTGTCTATTTTGAATATAGATTTGCTCTTCTTTAGTGAGTTCCAACTGTAAATTATGCTTTTTAGTATGGTTTATAGTGTATAACTCTTCTAATCTAGTAACATTATGCTCAAGTTTTGTATAAAGTACATTATTTATGCTGAGTTCTTTATCTAATTTTGCATACTCTAATTGTAAGGAGTTTAACTCACTTTCTAAAACTGCAAGCTTATTTTGATATTCTAAGATATGATTTTGACTAGAATTGGCATTAAAAATTACATAATTTTTTGTAACCATATGACCATCTTTAGTTATAATCTTTTGATTATCTACAATATAATCCAAAAGAGGTAATGCACAAAAAAAATTATCACACACTAAATATTGCGCTAAAATACTAGACACAAGGCAAAAATCATTATTTTTAATAGTAACAAAGCTATCTAAGTTGCAGAAAACATTACCATCTAAAACTTGATTTTCTGATCTATGAGGCTTACCTTTTATGTCAGAACCCCAAACAGCAACAATAGATTCAGGGCATACTTTCACTTTATTTAAATTATCTACCTTCACAGCTTTTAATAGGTCACCTAAAACAACCTCTACCGCAAGTTCATAACCTATAGACACCTCAATATTTTGCCATAAAAATCTTAAAGCATCAGAGGATATGTTACTCTGCAAAAAATCAAAACCTGAAGCTGATACAACTTGTTTTTGCAATAGTTCATTAATCGTAGTAAGTTTTGAATCTAATGCTGTAATTTCATTTTTATACAGATTCAATTGCGCGGTCTTAGTATTAATTTCTTCATATAATTTACCTTTAGACTCTTTCGCCTGTATGCGCTCAACCTCAATATGCTCTAACTCCACCGCCAAATCAGCAATATTATCCTTAATCAAAAAATAAGATTGATTAAAATCTAGTGTATTGGCTGCTTTTTCTTGTTCTAATCTTTTAACACGAATACTCAAACTATTAAGTTGATGTTTTTTATGTTCAACAGAATTACGCAATAAGTCTAACTCATGTTTAGTTGTACTAATCTCATCACTAAACTCTGTAACCACTTGAGCTGAATGTTTATATACATCTTCAATATGCTCAAAATTAATTAGTTTATCTTCCCGCAAGATTTGTTTTTCTTCTAGAATTTCAGAATTAAGAGTTATCTCACCAATTGTATTCTTGATTACTTGGTTATATTCATCAATGCTAGAATGCAACTCTAGCATTTCCTGCTCTAATTTATCTTTATCTAGTTGTAATCTTTGGTGTAGATTTAAGCGGTTTTTATTTCGTTCTTCCAACCTTACAATATTAGTTCGTAAGGTATTAAATTGATTAGTTAGATCTCCTAATTCTTCATCCTTTTGGGATTTTATAACAAGTTGAGAACTTAACTGATTATTAAATTTTATAACTTCAAGATCATCTTGTGCAATTTCAGCATTAACTCGTATAATATTTTGATTTACTTCTTTTAATATGGTGTCTGCTTTATCAATTTTCAAGAGGATACACAAAATTTGTTGAGTTTTTAAATCTTCGGTTAATCTTTGATATTGCTGAGTAGCTACTGCTTGCCCACGTAAATAAGTAACTTGTTTTTCTAGCTCATTACGAATATCTTCTATACGGGATAAATTATCTGTAGTATCCTTAAGCTTGATAATTGTTTCTTTACGTTTTAAGCGATATTTAGATACTCCTGATGCCTCTTCTAGATATAACATTAGCTCTTCAGCTTTAGCATCAATAATACGTGAAATCATCCCCTGTTCTATTACTGCGTACCCCTTAGTGCCAACTCCCGTACCCAAAAACAAATCAGTTATATCTCTACGTCTAACTACTTGATTGTTTATATAGTATTGTGATTCACCACTGCGCGAAATCAAGCGTTTTATTGCAATTTCGTCGTAAGTAGACCATAATCCAGATATAATTTTGGCACTATTATCAAAAACCAGTTCAACTGTTGCTCGAGAAATTGCTTTACGTGAGCTTGAGCCATTAAAAATCACATCTTGCATGGATTCTCCACGCAGCTGTTTTGCATTGGACTCACCCAAAACCCAACGAATAGCATCAATCACATTTGATTTACCGCATCCATTTGGACCTACAATACCAATTAGGTTACCACTTACATCTATAGTAGTGCTACTTGCAAATGACTTAAATCCAGACAGTTTAATTTGTGATAATTTCATAGTAATCTAAATAATGGGTTAATGTATATACTTGATATAATACTTAAAAAAATGCTTGCTATAAGGCGTAATTATCTCACAATATGTCACTCATATATATCTTTTCTATGCCCAACAGAGACAACCTCAAGAATCACAGGTTTGTTAAGCTTATTTAAGTATATGCTAAGTTGATTTGGAAGTGGCACTAGAGTTGTTTTAAATAATGATATAATATTGGTGGCTTTGTAGTGATGCAAGGCGGTATCGCTTCAAAGAAGCGGTATTGTCTGACTGAAGCGATGTATTTTAACTATTTTAGTATAGGAAAATCAGATGTTTTCAGTTATGCTGGGGTATTTAGTATGTCTAATAAAAAAATCGGAAGTCTACTTTGCGGCTAGCTTCCGATTTAGAATTGGAAAGAAAAAGCCCCGTAGCATGTAATCTTTAAACAGATTGCTATAAAAGCTGGCATCCTATTAGCGTAGGATGTCTTCACCCTAGTATTATAATACATACGACATGTGTATGTCAACTAATTAATTTTAACAATTAAAACAGTTTGTTACTTAAGGAATAAAAGATTAAGAAAAATAATCCCACCCCATGGTTTAATCAATATATAAATCAAAATCCAGCTAAAAAGGTACTTATAATTGGTGGTGGAGTTAGTGGTGCAGCAACTGCTTTTAGCTTAGCAAAACGCGGATATTTTGTTACCATATATGAAAAAAATCATGACTTAGCTTTGGAAGCTAGTGGAAATTACCAAGGTGCATTATTTGCTAATTTTTCTGGTAACGACACTCCTATGCTAGAATTAAGCTTGGCTGGATATAATTATAGCCATCAATTAATCAATCAATTACTGCGAAAACAAATTGATTTTGATAACTGCGGCTTAATTCAATTAGCATATAATCAACAACAAATTAAACAGCAACAACAAATCTTACAAACTGGATTTGCAAAAGATCTCTGCTATCAATTAAATAAAGAACAGCTACAACAGATATCTGGCATACCAATCAATTGTGATAGCGGTTTATTTTACCCGCATGGATTATGGGTTGACCCAAGAAGTTTAGTAAAAGCCTTGAGCACTAATCCAAATATAACTATAAAATTAAATAGTGAAATTTGTGAACTCACCCAATTAAGTAAATTTAATTGGCAAATAAAAGATACTGCTGGTAATATTGATTATGCACCTAATGTAGTATTATGTAATTCTTATGCAATTAACAAGTTTACCCAACTTAGCCAGATTTATCTGCGAATAATCCGTGGGCAAATGAGCATGATACCTCAACTTAATAATTTGAAAACGATAATATGTGCTAATGGATATATTACCCCCAATAAAGGTAACTCATATGTGATTGGTGCTACATTTAAATTTAAAGACTTGGACAATCAAATTAAAATAGCTGAACATTTAGAAAATATCAACAATTTTAAAGATATTATGCCACAAATAACTAATGCCATTGATACAACAAATATTCAAGGCAAAGTATCTTTTCGCTCAAGCACCACAGATTATATGCCCTTACTGGGACCTATTGCTAATTATGATAAATTCAAAATAGCTTATCAAGATCTAGCAAAAGACTCTAATTATTGGATAGAAACCCCATGCCCATATCTAACTGGCTTATTTGTTAATGCTGCACATGGGGCAAAAGGGATACTAACTGCCCCAATTTGTGGTGAAATAATTGCAGATTATATTGACAATACCCAATTCTCCATTAGTGAAAAACTAAGATTTGCTTTACATCCCAATAGGTTTTGGCGTAAAGAAATAATAACTGGGGGCATTGCAAAATAGGTTTTCATATTAAAAACCAATATGAATTGCAATAACCCCGTTAAAAAAGGTTTCGTAATAACTATACAATAACAAATCTAATAATCTAAATTAATAGCTTGCTTAACTTCTTTTAGCGTCCTAGAAGCCACTGCAGAAGCTTTTTCTGCACCATCAGCTAATATATTACGCACCATATTATGATCATTTAAAAATGGCTCAGCATTTATTCTAAATTTATCTTGTTCAATATTAATTGCCTCAATTAGCGGAGCTTTACAATCTAAGCACCCAATTCCAGCTGTCTTACATCCATCTACCACCCATTTGCAGACTTCATCCGTACTATATACCTTATGTAACTGCCACACAGGGCATCTAGCTGGGTCCCCAGAATCTGTACGCCTAACACGTGCTGGATCAGTTTGCATTACTTTGATTTTTTTACTGGTACTATCCAAATCTTCACGGAGCATAATCGTATTAGAGTAAGATTTAGACATTTTTTGCCCATCTAAGCCCAATAACTTTGGGGTATTAGTTATTAATGCTTGCGGTTCAGTTAATATAACCCTGGATTTATTTTCTAAAAACGCCGAAAGGCGTGCTAACTCTCCATGCGATAAATTAATCGCATCTTGTAATAAAAATCGTGCTTTTTCTAATGCCTCATCATCACCATCTTGCTGATATTTTACCAATAGCTCTTCATAAAGACTAGCTTTTTTTGCTCCAAGTTTACGCATAGTAGCTAGTGCTTTTTCTTCAAACCCCTCTTCTCTACCATATAGATAATTAAACCTACGTGCCACCTCTCTAGTTAGCTCAACGTGGGATACCTGATCTTCACCAACTGGTACGTATTTTGCATTATACAGTAAAATATCTGCACTTTGTAATAGTGGATAACCTAAAAAACCATAAGTATCGATTTCTTTATGTGCAAGTTTTTCTATCATATCTTTATATGTTGGCACTCTTTCTAACCAACTTAACGGTGTTATCATAGACAATAACAAATGCAACTCAGCATGCTCTTTTACATGAGATTGCACAAATATTGAAGACTGTGCTGGATCTACCCCACAAGCTAGCCAATCTATAACCATTTCATAAATATTTGAAGCAATATTCTTAGTATCATCATAGCCTGTTGTTAGGGCATGGATGTCTGCCGCCATAAAATAGCACTCATGTTCGTACTGTAGTGATATCCAATTTTTGATTGCGCCGTGGTAATGCCCTAAATGTAGCCTGCCAGTTGGACGCATACCAGATAAAATTCGCGAATAATTATTCATATTTTTCTACCCAAGCTATTGAATTAAAGACACAATAAAACCAACTGTAAACTGAAATAGAGGCTGAATTACATAAGTTAAGCCACCGATTAATAATAAGAAAATTAAAATCCACATACCATATGGCTCTATCCTAGCATAAGTATTTGCTTGAGCTGGTGGAAGTAAAGAATAAAGAACTCTGCCCCCATCTAAAGGTAAAATTGGCAACAAATTTAATAACATTAAACTTACATTTATAGCAATTCCAGCCTGAGACATTAAACTTAATGGCATACCAAAATATCCAGTAATGCTAAAAGATAACTTTAATAGCAAAACCCAAATTAAAGCCTGAGCCAAATTAGAAATAGGTCCAGCAATAGCAATCCAAAATAAATTACGTTTGGGATTTTGTAACCTTGAAAAATTTATGGGAACAGGCTTTGCCCAACCAAAAATAAACCCACCCAAAATAATACCTATCAAAGGAAATAAAACTGTTCCTAAAGGATCTATATGATGCAAAGGATTAAGCGATAATCTCCCCATTAACTGAGCAGTATTATCACCATACTTTTTAGCCATATAGGCGTGAGCCGCTTCATGTAAAGTAATTGCGAAAATTAACGGAATAATATAAACCGCAATTTTTTGTATTATTGCTAAACCATTCATAACCTAATTACTACCCTTATTAATATCTTTTTTAAGAAATTTACTCACTATAACTACCCCACACACATTGCCAAATATATTGACCATCGTTCTGAACCTATCAATAATTCTATCCAATGGCAATAAAATACTTATTGCTGATAACGGAATATTAACAATTCTAAATACCACCACTAAACTTACTAAACTGGTTTCAGGAATACCACCTTCTGCCATTCCACCCAAAATACAAGCAATAGCTACTAATATTTGATACTCTATCGGTAAATTAACTCCTAATACCTGGGAGAAAAATAAAGCAGCAGCAACCTCATACATCATCATTCCACCGATATTAATTGAAGCACAAAGAGGCAACATAAATCTTGTAGCATTAGAATCAGCCTGTAAACTATCTGCAGTCTCCATTGCAATTGGTAATGTTGCAA
>Ga0315906_10001426_pt1 | contig 35468 bp, 64 predicted proteins | sample LakEriMetagenome_4_FD_203526 | JGI IMG/M metagenome (GOLD analysis project Ga0315906, IMG submission 203526) | Freshwater fungal communities from buoy surface, Lake Erie, Ohio, United States - Buoy 2 MA122 | ecosystem: Environmental > Aquatic > Freshwater > Lake > Lake biofilm | place: USA... | reverse complement strand
GATGAAATACAAAGCTATCTTTTATTGCGATAGTGATGTGTTATTCACGAAAAACCTAGACATTGAAAAGTTCATAAATGATGACATTTGTTACCTGTCTGATACAAACAGCTATATAAATGCTTCATATTTCGACAGTAAGATGAGAGATGTTCTTCCTGAGAAGCTAGAGGAATACAAGAAAATAGATGTTTTGAATGAGGTGGCTTCTATTGTAGGAATAAACAGAGAAATCTGTGAAAAGAACAATCTACATTCTGGAGGAGCACAATATCTCCTAAAGAACATAGATGCAGCATTTTGGGCAAAGGTGTACAACGATTGTCTTCTCATCAGGAGATACTTATTGACAGTCAATAAGACATATTTTGCTAATGAGAACAAGGGCTTTCAAGGATGGTGCTCAGACATGTGGGCAGTGCTCTGGAACCTTTGGAACAAAGAACATGAAACTAGGGTTATTAAGGAACTAGATTTTGCATGGGCTACAGACCCATTATCAAAACTTGCAAAAGTTGCAATTTTTCATAATGCAGGAATTGTAAGTGATACAGCAAATGGTTATCCAGCCTTTTATAAAGGTAAATACCACACAGGTAAAGATCCTTTTAAAGATCCACATTTACAAACAGTGTTAGAAAATGAAGAAAGCAAAAAATATTGTACACATTTCTATCTAACCCACCTATTAAAACTTAAAGAGAAGTATAATTTAGAATATTAAACCCTTAAAATTTAAATAAAATGGCAACAAACAAACGTGATCTCAAAGCTTATGTAAATTAAAATAGTTTGTAATGAAAGAATATAATGGTATAGTTAATGTTAGTGAACCTGAAAACGATTATTCTCTTTATATAATGTACTCTTTTGACAAAAGTGATAATTGTATATATGTTGGAGTTTCTAAAAATCCAAAACAAAGAATAGTTAAGCATAATACTGAAAGAAAAAGAAAAGTTTCTTCACATAAACCATTATATATTTGGTTAAACGATACAATTGATAATTTGGGCAAAAAGGTTGCTTTTGAAATAATAGAAGAAAGATTATCTGAAAAAGAAGCATTTGAGAAAGAAATACAATATGTTCAGAAATACAAAGATGAAGGATATAATATTTTAAATATTTCAGAAGGAGGAAGAGGTTATAAAGGACATACTCCTTGGAACAAGGGTAAAAAAGGAACATATTCGGAAGAACATATAGAAAAATTATCTATTTCTCATAAAGGACAACCTGGAGGAATGAAAGATAAAAGACATTCTAAAGAAACAAGAGAACTTCTTTCCTTAAGAAATAAAGAAAGAAAAGAAAGAGGTTGGATTAACCCAAGAGGTAAAAGAGTATATAAGTATACTAGTGACAATAAACTTTTAGCAGAGTATAATTCTCTACATCATGCTGCTGAATGTGAAAATGTTTCTCCTAGCTCTGTAGGAGAGTGGTGCAGAAAAGAAAAACAACCAATGAACAAGTTTGTTTATTCTTACATTAAACTAAATTAGTAACTATTAAAAACAAATAAAATGAGTAATAAAAGAGATTTACGAGCATTTGTTCGTTATGATGGAAATCAAAGAGTAATCCCAGGAAGCTTAGTGCTTAGACGTTCTAAACCCAAGGTTGGGAATTGGAAAGAAATACAGACATATGAATGCTGTGATACAGTAGGATGTAATGTTCCTCCTGTTCCTCTTTCAGCTATTGCAACAGGATTTCCAGTTGATTCAGGAGCAGGATGTAACCCTTATGTTAGATTCCAATGTGATAGTTTAACAATTTGGGAAATAAGTAATTTAAGTATACCTTCTAATGCTTCTCTTGAAGAATTTTTTAATATTGTAATTGAACTTTATTCTTGGGTGGGAACTTGGACTCTTGATGGTACAACTGTAACATTAGAAATGAATGGTAGTATAGCAAGTGCTCTTTGTCCAACAGGTGAATTAACAATGGTTGTTGGTGTACAATGTCCAGTTTAATCTCTTAAAACAATAAACAAATGTCAAATAAAAGACCTTTAAAGAGTTATATAAGATATGATGGCTCAGGAAGAGCTGTCTCTAGCTCCCTTATATGGAGAAAGAACAAACCTAAGGTTGGGAATTGGAAGGAAGTGCAGGGATATGAGTGTTGTAATCCTGAACCAGGTCCTACATTTACACCAATAGAATTATGTTATGGACCTGATCCGTGTGTTGGGAATTGTACAGTGGGAACATATTACATCTATCAAACTGTAATATTTGGTATTCCTGTTGTGTATTTATTAAATAGTGAAGATCCATTGGATCCAGCTCCAACAGGAAATTATAGAATAGAATCAAATGGAAAATTGATGAAAGTGTATAATGGTGGAATTTGGGCAGTTACAGATTGTGTTTAATCTCTTAAAACTAAATATAAAATGGCAATTAAATCTTTATTCCCTCAAGAAATGCTAAATAGCTCTTCTGGAGAAATGACATTAGAAAGCATAGCTGGAAAGCTAACGCACATACAAGAACAGCTCCATTTAATTCATTGGCAAACAAGTAGTGACGCGGAACATAGGGCAGTGGGCTCATTGTACGATTATGTACATGATTTCAAAGATGGTGTTATAGAAAAGCTTATGGGCTATACAGGAAGAAAACCTAAAGCCTTTAAAATTGAACCTCTTATAGAAGGATGTACAGCACAGACATGTGTGTCAGATCTTTTGAGCTTTTCTTCTTCTTTAAAATCATACGCAGAATCAAACAGCTATCACGATATTTCAAATCTAGCAGATGCACTCTCTGGAGAAGCGGCTAAAACCAAATATTTGTTAACTCTGTCCTAATGTACATAATAAAGAAGTATTTTCCTGAGGTGATGGCTGATAATGAAACAGCCTATTTCAACCACCTTTTTGGAGTGATAGAATCTGTTGATGAGCTGTGTTCAATGGAAATAACCAAAAAGCCCACAGCTTATCATTTCAGAATAGCTACATCAGTTCCTAAATATAATGAACTGCTTCTACAGGAAATATTAAAACTCCACAATCTATTTAACATTAGATTGAACATGAGTAAGAGTATAAAAGCATCAGCTACAATAGTGTTTGATATAGAATTAAATTAAAATAATATGGCAACATTCATTAAAGCAGGATTTTGGGAACAACTATGTAAATCTTGTAGAGGATACAAGGGGTGGTTAAATCTTGATCAGTTAATAGAAAGCAAGATTTCTCCAGCTCCTGGTCCTATATATAAAGTGTATACAGCAAAGGTAGCCATGGGTGATGGTAGTGCTACTGTTTTTGAAAATACATTAGGAGTTACAATTACATGGACAGTATTTCCTGGATCAATAAGCACAGGAACAGTTGGTGGGCTCATTGGTCAAAATAATGTATATGTTCAAGTTAGTAGTTCTACTCCAAGTGATAATCCTAAAATTGTTAGTGGAGATTTTACTCCTTCTCCTTGGAGAGTTGTTATTCAACAAACAGATAATGCAGGAGTTGCTGATAGTACACAACAAGTATATGTTGAAATAAGAGTGTATCCATAAAAAATATTTGGAAATTTCATTTTAATTATTTATTTTTACCCCCTAAAACCATAATTATATGTCAGAACAACAAACCCCCTCTTACGATCCTAACAAGAAGTACACATGGACTCCTGAAGATTCTTTCATCCTTTCTGGAGGAGAATTTGGATTGGTTCTTAACGCATTAAGAGCTGTATTAAACACACAAGAAGCAGCTCGTATATTAATTGCTAATGAAGCAAATAAGATTGTTGAAGGTGCTCTCCAAAGAGCTGTAGAGAATGGAATTGCTAAAGAAGCAGAAGAAAACGAATAATAATATGAAAAAGACAATTAAGAAAGCTCAAGATGGTAATAAAGTCATCAAAGGTTCTAGACCAGGAATAGGTGTTTTTAGAACTGAAAAAGAAAGAACAACTGTTGGAGGAATAGCTAAACCTTATAAATATAAGAGAGAATCTATTGATACAACAGGGTATTCTAAAGGAAAACCTACTTATCAGTTAAAAACTGAGGAAGGTGAGGGTGATAAAACTGGTTACTCAAAAGTAAAGAGTAGTAAGTCTAAAACAGTTTCTAAAAAAGATGTTCCTTCTGTATTGAGTTCTCTTAAGAAACAAAAGACTGGCGGTAAAACAATGCTCAAAAGAGCTGATGGAAGTGTTTCTCAAAGAGGACTTTGGGATAACATCCGTGCTGCTAAAGGATCTGGAAAGAAACCTACAGCAGCTATGCTCAAACAAGAAAAGAAGATTAAAGCACAATCTAAAAAGAAATAATATGGCAAAGGTAAGTAAAGCTAAAAACCTCTCAGCAGGTGTTGGTGGTAAAGGAAAGAAAGCCCCTATGGTAGATCCTAAAGGTGCTTATACAAAGGTGCAACAACGCACTCTTGGGAATATGAAGAAAGGTGGTAAGGTAATCTCTAAAAAGAAATAATCATGGCTACAATTAAAAAGATAGTTAAAAAAGCACCTAAAGTTAAAAAGGCTCAAACTGGGAAGAATTATAGTTGGCAAGAGTCAATGGCAGAAAAAATTCCTTCAGATAGAGTTGGGTTATATGATTTTGCACAAAGAAAACAAAATGTTGCAGATTCATTAAATAGTGAATACAACAGAAAATTTAACACATCTGAAAAATTAAGAAAAAGAATTTTACCAAGTAAAGCAACTAAGGCAAAAATAGATAGTTTAAGATCATCTGCTTTTGAAGATCTTGGAAATTACATTTTTGAAAACACAAGAGCTGAAAAAGCTAGAAAAGATGCATCTATGATGCAAAACAAAAGAGGTGGTAAAGTAAGTAAAGCTAAAGATGGTAAATGGATACAGAAAGCTACAGCTTCTATTAAGAAACGTGGTACAGAGGGAGTTTGTACAGGTAAAAAGTTTGGAGGTCCTACATGTAAACCAGGATCTAAGCGTTATAACTTAGCAAAGGTATTCAAAGGTATGGCCAAGAAGAAAAAGTAATATGTACAAAGCTGTAGAAAAGATATGTGAACAGTGTAATAAATCATATCTTGGTGCAAAAGGTAGAAAATATTGTGGATATGATTGTGCTAAAGCAGCTAGAAGAAAAAGAGTTAATATAACTTGTCAGCATTGTAATAAAGAATTTGAAGTTCAGGAATGGAATAAAGATGCTAAGTTTTGCAGTCATGATTGTAAATCAAAAAGTCAATCTTCTGAAGAAATTGATACATCTTGCAATAACTGTCAAAAGCTCTTTAAAAGAAAAGAGCACAAGATAGGAAAAAATAATTTTTGTTCTAAGTCGTGTGCTGATCAATTCAATAGAGGTAGTAATCATTATGAGTGGAAAGAACACTTACATGATAAAAATCTCAAACTTGCTCTTAAGCAATGGGCAGTAAAGATTAAAGAAAGAGATGGATATACTTGTCAATTATGTGGAGAAACTGATAGAACTATTCTAGAAGCTCATCACATGAAACATAGAAGTAAGTTTCCAGAATTACAGTTTGACTTTAATAATGGAATTACACTTTGTTTAAAATGTCATGCTCTACAACATATAGATGATCCAAAATCTCTTAGATTAATAACTTGTAAAATGGCTAAAGCTCGTAAGAAATAATGCCTTCCCTAAAGAAACTTATACAATCTGCTCCTAGAATGAGAAACGTAACACCTGTTCCTATGGGTCCTCTTGTTAAAAAGAAAGGGGAATTTAAAGGCTCCACGCTTAAAAAGGGTGGTTCTATTAAAAAAGCTAAAGTGGGAGCTTGGCAAAGAAAAGAGGGTAAGAGTCCTTCTGGTGGACTTAATGCTAAAGGTGTAGCTTCTTATAGAAGAGAAAATCCTGGAAGTAAGTTAAAGATGGCTGTAACAACAAAGCCTTCTAAATTAAAGCCTGGAAGTAAGGCTGCTAAGAGAAGAAAAAGCTTTTGTGCAAGAATGTCAGGGGTTGAAGGTCCTATGAAAAAACCTAATGGTAAGCCTACAAGAAAAGCATTGGCTTTAAGAAAATGGAACTGTTAATAATTAAAAACAAATAATAATGGCAAAGAGCATTAAAAAAGCCCAAGTGGGTAAAAAAATCCCTTCAGGATTTAAAAAAGCAAGTGCATCAGATTCTACAATGCAAAAAAGATATCCAGGAGCTTCTCCTGTTGGTAAGAAAAAACCAGTAACAGACATGCAAAGAGATGAAATGGGAAGACCTGTTTCTCCTAAGCAAAAATCAGAAAGTTTAAAAGGGTTACAAGAAAGTGTACAATATAAAGGAAGACCTAAAATGAAATCTGGTGGTACATTATCTCCTTCTAAAAAGAGTGTTGGTAAAACAATTGGTAAGTTGAATAAGGCTAAATCAGGAACATCTCTTGGTATGAAGTCTGTAAAAGCTGGATTTGATAAAAATCCTGGTGTTACAAGAGCTGACATCATTGTAGCTGGTAAAAAACAAGCTAAAAAAGGTGCTAAGATTGGTGCTAAGAAAATGATGGGTGGTGGAAAATGTAAATACGGATGTAAATAATGAAAGCAGGTAAACCAAAAAAGGCTCCAAAGGTGCACAATCCCAATCCAAAGGGAAACTTTATGAAGGAAAGCGATACAAAGCTTAGGCTCAAGAGTCCTCAGTGGCCTATGAAGCAGAAAAGGCTATCCAAATAGCATAAACCAACATGAAAAAAATAATAAACTTTGCTCCTACAGGAACACAAACCAGTAGGACAAATTCTAATGCACCTCTCTCCCCTAGTGAAATTGTGGAAGAGGTGCATTTTGCATTTGAAGAGGGTGTTACAATGGTTCATGTACATGCTAGAGATGAGAAAGATGAGAACACCTGGAGAAAGGATGTCTATCAAAAGATTATAGAGGGCATAAGAAAACACTGTCCAAACCTAGTGATATGTGTTTCTCTCACAGGAAGACTGTTCCCCCAGTTTGAAAAGAGATCTGCTGCATTAGAGCTTCATCCAGACATGGGAAGCTTAACCGTGAGCTCTTTAAACTTCCCAAAAGCTGCTTCTATTAATGAGCCAGAGATGATTATTAGGCTTATAGAGAAGATGGATGAATATGGTGTGATTCCTGAAATAGAGTGTTTTGACAGTGGTATGCTAAATTACACCAACTATTTGATTAAAAAAGGAGTGTTGAAGGGTCCACATTACATAAACGTCATATTTGGAAACATGTATAATGCCCAGATTGATGTAGCAAGTGTAGCAAGTGTAGCATTAAATAAACCTTCTAATTCTGTAATGTGTTTTGGTGGCATAGGAAAGGATCAATTGAATGCTAACATCCTTGGACTGATGTATGCTGATGGAATAAGAATTGGACTTGAGGACAATTTATATTACAGGAATAAGGAGAAAACAACCAATATAGACCTTCTTAGGAGAATAAAAAGAATAATGTCTGAAATGGACTATCAAATGATGTCTCCTGTTGAATTTAAACAAATGGGATATGCTAACAGAATTAACTCTGCTGGGTAAAAGTGATGCCACTGTTGCTATGGTGATAGACACTCTTGTTGATTTGAATTTCAATTCAAAAGTGTTGAGAGTGGTAAATAATCTAAATCTTCCTATAGAGAAGGAGTTTTCCCATCCAAGATTCAAAATAGAGCTTATAGAGCAACTGTCTAACAGAGAAGGTTGGTTTGTGTTAGGGGTGACAAAACCTAACGCAAAGAAAGCTATTGTAAAAGAATTTAATGGTGATGAGCTCAAGTGGATAAAGTTAGAACACCCTACAACAAGTGTTTCTAGCACAACATCTACAGGAAAAGCTTTCTCTATTGGTCCTCTTTCTGTAATAAGTGCTTATACAAAGATTGGAGATTTTGTTACAATTAATAGAGGTGTTACAATAGGACATCATGTTGTTATAGAAAATTATGTCACAATTAATCCTGGAGTGAATATAGCTGGAAATGTAATAATTGGTGAAGGAACAATGGTGGGAATAGGAGCAAATATAATTGATGGTGTGAAGATTGGAAAAAACTCTATTATAGGAGCTGGGTCTATTGTAACAAAAGATATTCCTGATGGTGTTGTTGCATACGGAAATCCTTGTAAAGTTATAAGAACTGTATGAAATTTAAGTTAATAACAGCAATAGACAGGATTAACTATTTCTCAGACAATTTTATTGCTTATTACAAAAGATTCTTCCTCCCAGAAGAATTTTATTTTTTAGTGCATAAAAAGAATGCCCATGAGATAATTTCCTATTTGTCTAAACATGGATTTACAAATAAGGAAATAGAGGTGTATGACATTTCTAAATTTGGATGGGGAGAGAACATAAACAAACAAAATAGTATAAAGAAGAAGTTTGTAGATGAGGGGTGTACAGTGTTATATGTTGATCAAGATGAAAGAATATTCCATCCAGACCTAAGAAATTACATTATAAATACACCAGGAGATTGGATTGTACCTACAGGAATATCCTTAATGCACCACGATAGTGAGCATCCTTTAGATGAAACTAAAAATATTCTTTCTCAAAGAAGTTATGGGAAATTAGACATCTATTGGTTTTCAAAAACATGTATTCTTAGAAAAGATTTTGAATGGCTTCCTGGAAGACACACAAAACCCTCTAGAACACCAATCAACCCAAATATATATTTAGTGGATGTAGGAAAGCTATGTAAAGATTTTATGTTAAAGAACAACGAAATTTCCAGAAAAATCTATTCCTCCTTGGTTTGGAGATATTCTACAAATAGTAAAAAAGACCTATTGAAGGCTTTTGAGGAGCACAAAGGAAACCTCACACTTCTTCCAGAGATAATAAAACAGTCAAACCTTTTTTAAGAAAAGAGGTTTTTATAATGATTGCTTTAATTTAGATCCCCATGTTGAAACAGGGGAAGCATTTTTTAAATAATACCTCCATTCTTCTGTAATGTTTTCGTTTGTCAAATACCAAGGAATATGTTTAATGCAATAAGGTTTGTCCAATCTAACAGCATCATAAGAAAAAGGAGAATCAGGTCTGTATAGTGCAAATGTTGTATCTATGTGAGCTTCCCAACCATGTCTCACTTTTTTTGTCCAATATTTAGATTCATGTTCTTTAGCATTTTTTCCTATTTCTGTATCAGGAAGATTGTTTATTTCCAGTGAAAATCCCACTTTAAATACGCTTTCATCCTCTAATACATTAAACATTTTGTCCAACCAATCGTTGGGCACTCCTTCATAAGAACAATCAGGATCTGCCACTATAAAATGTTCTTGTCTTAAACTTGAATATTTAGGATTCCAGGCATTTTGAGCACTGCCATTATATTCCAAATAGTCTACAGTTTCTTTAATAGTTTTATACCATTCTAAAAGTCTTGGATGGGTGGAAGCATGGTCCACTATACAAATCTTATTTATTCTAGGTTCTTTTCTTAAAAATTCTATTGTACCTTTTAAAGAAGATAATAAGTTTCTATTTACTATTATTGCGTTTACCAACATAGTGTTCTAACATTTTTTTATAATCTTTATTCCAATGAGGAGTTAGCTTTATTTCACCTGTAGGAATTTGACCTTTTTTACGCAAACTTTCTATATGATCAGAATGTCTTTGTATTATATTTGGTCTATTAGGAGTGTCTGTTCCTTGTCCTGATTGATGATAGCCTCTTCCCCCCCACATATAAAACCAAGAAGCATCTTCGTCTGGCATTTTTACATCAATTACATGTTTTCTTCCTAGAGCATGTATTTTCATAACTAATGTCATATCTCCTCCAGCATTTTCAATAGGACTTTTTCCTATTTTTTCCCACACCTTTTTGCTGTACACAATCCCTGAATTACCTATTCCTCTTATAGCTGTTATGTTTGGTTCATTATAGAAAACACCTGTTTCCCAATGAATAATGTTTGTATCCTCCTTCCAATGTTTAGCAATGTTGGATAGGTGGTTAGGCATAGCTACATCATCATCATCCCATACAGCAATTAGTTCTCCAGAACATCTCTCTATTGCATAGTTTTCTTTATCTCCAATAGTGTTAAATGTGAAATCCATGTTATAAATCTTCACCTGTGGATGATTAAACTTGAGTTTTTGTAAGGGGTAGTCATTTACAATAACTAATTCACACTTATCTTTAGGATAGTCCTGTTGAAGGAAGCTATGTAAAGCCTCCTCCAACATTTCCACCCTCCCATAAGTGATGCACTTACAAGATATAAAAGGATATTCCATTATTGTACAGATGTTACAGCGTAAAATTTAATAGCATCAGCTGGATCAAGATAGATTTCAGACTGGAAGGTGTTCTTAACACGCTTCATCCCTTTCATCTTATTTGTCTTAGGATCAACATCAGGAACCTCTTGAGCTCTCTCATGAATGTCATCTAATAACACCAACACTCTTCCATCTTCCATTGTAAGACTTCTCACCACCTTGTTAATGTTAAAACTGTCTCTGAATTCTTTAAATTCAGGATTTTCTGGTGTTCCGCTCACCAGTTCTTTTCTTGTGTAGAAAAATTGATTTTGCATTTGATTTGATTTTTGTAAAATAAAACGTTTAAAATATGTAAAATTAAAATACTCCCGTTGATCCAAATCCTCCCTCGCCTCTTTCAGATGAATCAAGATGTTCCACTTCTTCAAATTCAACATCCAGCACCTTCTCAAAATAGATTTGAGCCACTCTCTCACCTATTTTGTAAGGAAATGGTTGATATTCATTAAGAAATGGTGCACCGTATATAGATGTAAAAATAGCCATCCATTCTCCTCTGTAATCACTGTCTATTACACCAAAAGAATGGTTCAACACCCAATAGTGCTTAGTGAGGTTACTACGTGGTACAATTATTCCCTTGTAGCCCTTAGGGATTTCTGTTTTAAATCCTAACCCCACCTTCACCTTACCATTTGTTTCTGTAATACTATGTGCATATACATCATAACAAGCTGCTTCCAAACTCCCTTTTACAGGGAGCTTGGCGTCAGCATTAAGTTTCTTAAATTTCACTTTCAACTGGTTCATCTACTTTCACTTCATTTAATTTGTTAACAATTTTAGTCTTAATCTCGTTGAAGAATTCCTCATTGTCCATGAGCATAGCTTTAAACTCTTCAAGATCATACTTTGTCTCATTGTAAGTCATAGTCTTACCATACTTCCTACCAATCTCATGTTCGTTAATGAGATCCATCATCTCTCCAAGTTTGTCAATACCCTCACCATACACAATCTCAAAGTTGGATTGTCTGTAAGGAGGAGACATTTTGTTCTTTACAGCTTTCACCTTAGTGATATTACCGTAAGTGACATCACCCTCTTTTGCAAGAGATCTACTCACTTCTATACGAACATCTGAATAGAACTTTAGAGCATGTCCTCCCTGTGTTGTGGTGGGATTACCAAACATCACACCTATTTTTTCTCTATATTGAGAAATAACAATCACACATACATTGTGTTGAGACAGAGCACTCTTCAGTTTTGGATAGGCATTGCTATTCAGAACAGCCTTCTTACCGATAGCACTATCGCCCACTTCACCATCTAACACCTTCTTAGGAATCAGTGATGAGTCTGAATCGATAATCACTAGATCAACTTCTCCAGTGTTAATCATTTCCATAGCAATGTTAAAGCCCTCCTCACCGCAAGCTGGTTGAGCAATTAACATCTTTGTTGTGTCTACACCAAGAGCTTGGAAATAGTTTTTGTCCACAGCATGCTCGCCATCTATATACAGCACTGTACCACCTTTCTTTTGACATTCTGCTGCTGCGTGACCACAAATAGTAGATTTACCTGTACCCTCCCATCCCATGAGTTCGTACATTCTACCTTTTACAAATCCTCCTGTTCCCAGGGTGAACCAGTCAAATCCAATTGATCCTGTACTGATTACATCATAATTACCATTTGTCTTGCTATCAAGAGCAAGTACTGTACCTACACCGTAGGTTTTGTTCAATTTGTCAAGGGCCTCCTGAAACTTAGAAGATCCACTCGTTTCTGCTTTTGCTTTAGCCATATTTAGTTAAAATTTAGTCTGTAAAATTAATGAAAAAGTTCCGTTTATGCAAGAAAAAATAAGCCCCAAAGTAGAAACTTTAGGGCGTACACTAATCACAAAAAACAGAACACGAAATTATTTTATCTTACGAATTTGATTTTCAATATCTATGACACCAAAGATACAAATTCCTACAAGAATACCAAGAATTCCGCCAATTATAATATCTGTCATAAAATTAATTTACTTCACATGCTCCTCCAGCACAAGCTGCAATAGCACCGAAATCAACATTATCATCTAATTCAATCACCTTTGTAAGATCAATAGATTGTAACGCACTCACTCTCTTGTTATATTCTTCTTCTGTAATATCTTCAAAAGGAGCTTGTTTGTACGTATGATCTGAGAAAGGTAGAACACTCAGTCCATTGTAATGTTCTTTGTTATCCCACATCCATTGTCCTACAACTTCCCATTCATTCTCTTTTATAGAAATTGTAGCACTAACGTTATGTGTGTTCATTCCATTTTTATGTCCTGCTTTCACCCATTCCTGAGAGAACTTTTTAACACGCTCTAATGTATCAAGAGCTGTTTCTGTTCTCAGGATAGCACCTTCAGGAGCTTTTACAGGAATTCTTACACACAATGTATCTTGTGGACGGAGAACATCATCTTCACAAAGTTCTGGATGATTCACCATCAAATATGATGCAATATCCTCAGCCTTATTAAACCTCATTGTTCTGAGATAATAAGGAGCATGCCATGCATGTATTCCACTAGCTGTTCCCAGTACGCAACTTGTTGTACCAGAAGGTTTGATACATGTAACACGAGCTGCCTCATTGATTCCTATTTGAGCACTTATAACAGAATTAACCATTTTAGCAATATTTGCTGCTGCGGTTAAGTCATATTTAATCACTTCTCCTGAACCTATGCCTGTCATACCAATACCTAAAAGAGCATCTCTCTGGGTTGTTTCTGACCAGATGGGACGAAGATAGTGAAAATCTGTGAAACCTGCTTGTAATGTACCAAAAAATGCTGCAGCCACTACACGATTGTTCAAATCCTCCTGGCTAACAAGATTGCTTACATTCACCTCACACAGATTACAGAACTGAAATGGTCTTAATCCAATCTCACAACAAGGATTAGTTCCCCACTCCTTATCGTTAGTCCAATAGATTCCAGGTTCACCAGATCCAGAGGCTTCAATTCTCTTCCAGAGAGCATCAAATTCTGTGGCAAATATCTCACCTCTTACAAGAACAGCAGAGTTGTTAGCTCTTCCGCGTTGTTCATTTGTTTCCCACCAGTTTCCATACTTACAAGTGATCATTTCCTCATCATCATGACTGAACAGGGAAATGATAGCTGATCTACGAATTCCTCCAGAAAGTACAGAGTTTGCAATATGGCAAAGAATATCATGACATTCTAAGGGTGTAAGATTCTCACCGTCATTCTTTCTCTCCATAATAGCATCAATGTGAGCTAAACATATCTTAAGTGGTTCAGGTCCAGGAGCTTTACCACCAGCTGTAATAAGTCTAGTTCCTTTCTTACGAACAGCTCTGAAGTCAAATTTAGGCTTAAATCCTCCTTCAAAATAGAATTTCATGAGCATTTTAACAGCATCAGCCCAGCCCATAATACTGTCTTCAACAAGATAGGTTCTTTGTTTATATGTGTCCTGTTTGATAATTGCTGGAAGTTGAGCTACATGGTGCTTTTGTACAGAATATCCTACACCAGATCCTCCTAATAACAAAAACATTGTCTCAGAGAATGCATGTAAACTGTCGATCGGTAGATAGGCACAGTTATAACCTCTGGCATTATTTACCTCCATAGCAGGTCCTGCAAACTGCATAGCTCTCATAGAAGGTAACACCTTCTTATCCCTGATGAATTCCACTGTAGCCTCAATAGCATCCTTCATTTTGGGATATTTGTTAATGAGCATGTTCTGATACCTGTCAACAATCTCGTTCCAATTTTCTCTTCTCTGTTCTCCAGGAACATGTTTAGCATATTTGCTAAAAATCGTGATTTTACTCAACGCTTCTAATCCTAAATCTGTAATCATAAATATTTGTTTTTTTGGTTAAAAAAGGAGGGGTGCAAATGTACGCCCTCCTTTGTTACTAACCAATAGTTTTATAAAATTCTACCTAATTAATTTTCTTACTTGTTCTCCAAGATCTGCATCATTTGCATGAGCTTTAACCAGACTAGTTATCTCTCTTTCTAGAGATAAGAATTTCTCTATGTAGAGAGTAGCATCCATGAGCTCCTGTTGAAGATGGATTAGGTAGTTGTCTTTATTATTCTGTGCAAGAGTGGTTCCGTATTTCATGAGACCAAGTTCACTTCTTCTCTGATATTTATCCACAACTTGTTCAACAATTACATCTTTCATAATTTATCAATATTATACCATTCATCTTTCATATATCCCAATTCATTTAGAATAAAGCTTCCTTTGTAAGACCTTATTGCAACTCCTGGAAGGGAATTTAATCTAGACATAGTGGTGGGTGTTTCCCACCCACAATGGCGTATTAACAATTCATTATTCTCATCTCTTTTAGCTATCAAATTATCATGTAAATACAAATGTGGTTTTCCATCAAATATTCTCACTTTTGTATTTGAGCATTTAAACTCTTTATTATTTAGAAACGCTCTTCTTGCATCTTGTTCTATTTGCCTCATAATTTGTCATTTAACATTTGAAATGCTCCTTCAATAGCCTCTATTTCAGCTTCTAACCTAGTGTCATATTTGTTTCCATTTTCTACACTATTGATAGAACACCAAAATTTAGGACCATCATAACATGTAATTTGAATATACAGCTTATGTTCATCAAATACATCAAATAGTATTCTGGGATTAGCATCAATCATTTTTGATATATTTGCATTTTCCATATCCTGAGCTTTTACAAACTCTTTAAAATCATCAGGAACAGAATTATCCTTTAAGCTTTCTAATAGTTTATTTAGAAACCATTGTTTTACCACTAACGTTGCTTTTGGAAAATTTTCTAACAGTTCTAAGGTTTTCATTTTTTTTATTGTTTAAGTTTTGTAATAAATTTGCTTCATCGTTCCACCAATCTCTCTCATATTCTATTTCACAAGATCCAATCATCCCTCTATCAAGAGCATCTTCATAAAGCAGATCATTCTTTCTGGATTCCATTTTACAATAGAGAATGGTGTTTTCTACACCAAATTCTCTAATTAGTGCATTAACTACGTCTTTATTATACATATTGTTTAATTTTATCGAGATCTAATGTCTCATTTTCATCAATAAAAGCATGCCATAACTCTTGATCTTCATCAAGTTCAACATCTAGTTTCTTCTCCCAGAACTGTACAAGATCTTCTGTATGATTGAAGATGCGATATTGCAAAGATATTTCATCTTTATAATATCCATTCACCTTCACCTTCACAACCTTTGGGAATAAGCTTTGAAAGTCTTTAGAAGTTTTTGAATACATACCTTTTCTTATATATCCATAATCCTTCTTAAACTTATCATCTAGTTCATAAACCACCACAACATATCCATCTTCATAATCATAATCATCTATTACAGCTTTTGTTCTTTCATACTCACTGTCTAGAAATTCTCTAAACTTATCTAAATCAGTGGGCTTGAACAATAAATAGATGCAGTTTTCATATTGTACATCTCTTCTAGCATCTTTTGTATAGGCATTTACAAACCCATTATCATTGAGTCTATCTCTATTTATCCTTAAAGAAGGAACCATAAAAACGCTAGTAACAGTCTTTTTCACCTCACTCATAGGCCTTTAATGTTTATTATTCCGTTATTAATATAGTTTTCTCTACTAATGTTCCAAACATCATTCTCAACAGCCCATTTCAAATCTTTGATAAGTTGTGCTACACCTGGATACTTACGTCCTTTGTGTTCAAATCCGTTATAAGCATCCATCAAATCACTGTCAGATAATGTATAAATTAATGGGTTGTAATAATTTGTGCTGTCACAAACAATAAAAGCTGGGTTTTTCACAACATATCCATAGAATTCACTATCTTGGTTCATTGTAAGATGGATGACAGCTATATAATACAAATATGCCTGAATATAAGCTCTTCTATAGAGATAATATTCTTCATAGAAATTCTCTACATTCCATGTACATTTTAGATCATATATAGAAACTGTTCGCTGTTCGTGATTTACGATCACCTTATCAATCATTGATTTAAACTGATGATCATCAATAGAATATCCTTCTATTTGTAATTGATTGTGTACGCTATATTTAGCACTGTTTACAAGGTTAACCACCTCACTTGTAACAAAGTTTGTCTTAAGTTCTGTCACAATTTTTTCAGCATTTGTGACATCATCAGATGTTACCACTGTAAGTCCTTTACTTTTCACCTTTCTGAGCTCATCATAATAAATCTCTGCATCAGATCCCTGAAACTTGTTCAATACAGCATCAGGTTTGATTTTAAACCCAGAATCATTGTAAGCATCTAGAAACAAATCAGCAAAAGGTCTGTTTACATTCCCAAACTCATCTGTTGCTGCTGCTGTATGCTTATATAGAGCTTCTACAAATGCAAGCATTAGACCAGTGGGAGCAGATAGACAAACTGACATATGAAATCTCTCATCAAACAATTCTGGTTCTAATAGAAGAGTTTCTACCACTCTACCTATTACAGAGGCTTTTGTATCCTCTTCTTCCACTTTTTCACCTAATATATACTTCTTGTGATAGGCTTTTCTGTTTGTAGAAAACTCCTTTAGACTAGAAGAGCTATCCATTTGAACAGCTCTATATTCTTTTTCTGTTTTAGCTTTTCCTGCTATCATTCTTCTTTATTTAATTGTTCACAATCCCAACCTTTACCGTTCATTGGGTTTCCATAAATTCTTATATCATCAGAATAAAAATGTTTTACAACACCTTTTTCTAGTCTAACCACCCATACAGTGTTGACATTCAATCCATAATCTATCATAAATAATGCCTCACCATCTCCCAAAGGAGTGTTAACCTCAATCGTTGGACTTAGCTGTATTATCATTATAATGAATACTTTTATACATTTCTATAATGCTGTTATAAGATGCTCTCACTTCTCGTGGAACATTCTTAAAGAACCATTTCACTTCGCATTCGTACATATCTCCTGAAGGATCTTCAGATTTAGGATCTACCAACCAAAACTTGTATTCTTCTTTGTTGTACATAACAGATCCCTCATACCATGTTTCTACAAAAGAGGGCTTTTTGTTTATAGCCACTTCTATTTCTTTATTTTCCATTCTTATCGTTTTTAGTTTTAACATCATGGCAGGCACTACAGAGCACTTGCAAATTGTCTGCTTCACAAAAGAGTCTTTCTACAAACCCTGGAAGATCATCAGCACATCTGAGTGTACCTGCTGGAATCTTATGATCTACGTTCACTTTTTTATCAGGGAAATAGTTCAAACATTCAGCACATTGATACTCAAATCGTTGTTTCTTATTGGGTCCTTTGTAAGCCCTTCTTGCTGCCATTTTAGTTTGTGTAATAGGTTTCCACCATCTACTTTTCTGTCTAAGAGCACTTCTAATGAAGCTCCAGAATGCTGATTCTGTCATTGTTCCAGCATTCCTTGTTTTTGCAACAAGCACTCTCTTTGCAGCTTTCTTTCTAACAGGTTTTCTTCCTGTTCCAGACTTAGGACTTAGCTCTTGCTTGTTTTTCGGTTTTCTTTTGTAAGGCATAATACCCCAAATATACAATTATTTCAACCAATCAATTGAAAAATTATTGTTATCCTTCAGTATCTTGTTCACCTTTGTGAACGTACCTTCCGTATCCCAATCTGTCTGTTTATATGAAGCAGAAGCTGGGTGACTAGTTACAAAAGACCAAGAAAAAGGTGGTATATACTTTTGGTATACACTAGCATCCTTACCTAAGAATATGTATGGAACACCTGTTGTAGATAACACTTCTTCAAGAAGGTATTTGGTGAAAGGTTCCCATAGTTTAATATGAGATCCTGCCTTATTCATTTCTGTTGTAAGAGCTGCATTCACCATTAACACTCCCTGTTTAGCCAGATATGAAACATCTGGAGTTTTTGTATGATGTAAGTTGAGTCCATTATATACATCATCTTCTACACCCTCATAGAACTTCTCTAGAGATGGTTGTAACCTACCTGTAACAGAACATCCCATCAGAAGCCCATCAGCAACAGGAGCACCCTCATGAAATGTATGATAGGGGCACATACCCATCATCACCACTTTTAGATCATCCAAAGAGGTTTCTCTGAAGCATCTATAAACATTAGGAGAAAGAGGGGCAATTTTCTTGCCCCTTTTGCTCTCCTTTTTGAGAAATTCATAGATGTCATCACACTCCTTGCTCTCTATAAACGGTTGCATTTTAATATGCCAGCTCTCATGAAACAATTCTTTGAATTTCTCCCAAATCATAATGAAAATGTTGAAAATTGATTAATTTTTCCAATAACCTCTTCTACATCCACTTCCTCAATAGCATTCACCATTTGAGGAGGAGCAACTAACACACCACTCTCGTTTACAAAGAAATTATGAGCTTTAATGTGGTTGTTCATCCAAAGACTAGGATGAACTTCTCTCATAGCCTGGGTGGTAAACTGATAGAGCTCCCACATGCTATCTGGAGCACCATAATCAAATGTAGGATTGTCTAGCTCTTTAGAGATGAGATTGAGCTGTGTACTTTGAATAAAGCCTTCCTCAATAATCATTCTACCAATAAGCTCAGCTTTCACTCTTCTACTAACTTCAATTTGTTTCATTCTTTCACGCTCATCCTGCATTCTTCTAAACACATCTCCTGCTCCTTTGATATATTCAGAAATAGCATGAGGAGTGAATAATTGCACCTCACCTACATGCTTCTTTTTGAAAGCTCCATAATCACCTGATACACAACCATTCTGACAAATCATAATGCGTGTACCAATAGCAAATTTCAAGCTAAGACTTTTGTCATAGCTATTCTGCCAGCCCACCTCTAATTGCATCTCACTATCCATAACATTTCTAATTGTAAATCTACCATTAGCAATATTCCCATCTCTAGCTGTTGAATACATCTCTCTATCGAGTGTAAATCCAGCTTTTTCAATACTATTTAATGTTAAATCTATCAACTGTCCATGAGAAACAGGTTTGTATGTGTTGGTTTGTTGTGGAATTTCAGCATTCAATAGAATGTCTTTTGTTGTATTATACATATTGATTGTTTTTAAATGTAATTAATTCGATTCATCTCGTTTTTAAAATAAGCATATACTTCTGGTACATGCTTTTTGTAATAAGGCTGGTTTTCTTTACACCACTTTTTTAACTCATCTGATGTTCTGAAGGGCTTTTGCCAGCTTTGTCCTGACATTATTACTTCAAAAGATGGTTTTAGCTCATCTATAAAATCTTGAGGGGTCCAACCCTCCCAAACATGCCTGTTTAAATTCATAATAACTGTTTTTGTTTTAAATAGTCTTCAATGGTTTTCATACCATACGTTTTTGAAAGATCGCTCCAATCCTTGATTCCCTCTTTAAGATATTTCCTTGGAACATTACAATATCCAAAATCAAAGAGCTTGGTGATTTGCTGAGAGTTCTCCACTCCTGTTATATCAGAATCAAAAGATAGGATTTGTCTCTTAGAGTTTGCTTTAAGGAATTCTACATTCTCTGGAGAGAAACATCCCATACCCTCATTCTGAACAGCACAAGAACATGGAAATATCTTTCTCATCACCATATAGTCCTTTTTGCTCTTGTTGATGAAAGCTGTGTCACAATTAACAATCCTATCTTTTCCATCCATAGTGGTGATAGGAACATTGTTAGGAACCCATTTGTTCTTTTTATCAGCAAAAGGTCTATATATCTTCCAATGTCCATCATAGAAATAACCAAATCTAAGTTCTGTATCCTTAAGAGGAAACAAACTCTTGTTTAGATAGAGCTTCTTTATAGAATATACGCCACATTCCTTAAGATCATCAATAGACTGGTGATACTGATTCCAATATTCAAGCTCCTCATTAGTGAACTTCCTTGTAACCACCTGAATGAGAGAATATCTCTTACCTAGAGATTCAGGCTGTTTGTATTCAGGAACCACTCTCTTCACATCTTCTATGTTCTTTGTAGATATTCCCAGTCCAAAATCCCTATCAATTAATCTCAATACATCATCTATAGAAGATAAGTTGAATAAGAGCTTAACAAACACAAAACAGTTACCTCTCTTGCTTGTATCAGCAAAGTCTATAAAAGATAGGTTTCCATACTTATTGCCTATTATAAAAGAAGGATTGTTCTCACTCCTAAAAGGAGAAAATGTCACCTCATTCATCTTCCAGGGATTGGGCATATACCACTTAAATATATCATACTCAGTGATTTTACTAAGTATTGTTTCTGGTGTTAGTTGTTCTCTTCTTTTGCCCTTGATCATAACAAATAAAAAAGCTCCCCACTATTTCTAATGAAAAGCTTATTTTTAATCAACAATTAGAAATCAGGAGTGTCATCAGCAATTGTTCTGTCTGAAGCAACAAGATTATCTTCAGAATTGTATTCTTTCAGATCTTTAAGAATATAGAAATCTCTACATCCATATTCTCCTGTTACATTAACAACAAAACGCTCATGAGGTTTAAGGTCTTTAGACTTCTTAAGTTTAAGAGCATCCACTGTTTTAGAATTAGAGAAATCCATAACACGAAACTGTTTCAAGCTATAAGCTGGTAAGAAGGCTTTATTATAAACCCCTTGGTATTCCTTAGTTTCCTCATCTTTAATAACAGTTTTCACTGTAGCTAAGGCAACAACAGGTGTACACCATTCACCATCAACTTGATCTTTCAAATCCTTTACATTACCTTTCATCATCTTTTTCCAATCTAAGGATAGAGTGGTTTCAGCATCACGATAGTCAAGATTACCCAACCATGTGCGAAGGAAGTTATAAAGATCTTCTTCTCCTACAAATGCTACACGATATTCTCTAGAAGCAAACCAACTAGGGAGATCATTAGCATCAGCAGCCCAGGAACAAGAACCAATAGAATTAATATATTGTTTCTTTGTACCATCCTTATTAACCTTCTCCTTATCTTCAAGGAAGAATGTCACCTTAAACTTCTCCTTATTTTTCACTTCTTCAAGCCATACATCCACACGAAGTGTTGTATTACCATCTTGAGAAGTTCCTAAATACTCAAGAGCCTTACTATCTTCTTTAGGCTCAAACCCAAGAATGTCTTTACACTCTTCAGCATTAGGATTGATAGCTAACACGTTAGCCTCAAACAGTCCCACCTTTCTTACAGGTGCATCAAATTGTTGTTTTTGTTCTTTCTTTTTTCCTCCGATGTTCATTGCTTTCTAGTTTAAATTGTTATTAATTATAATACTCATTGACCTTATCAACCACCATCTGCAAATTGTTTGGAACTTTCAGGTCTTCAAACATTCCATCAGGGCTTTTTGCAGGGTATTTCTTATATCTGTTGGTGATAAAATAGAAGTTAGCCCCTTCTTTTGTGTCTTCAACATGTGTGTAAAGACAAATCGTAAATAATCCTTCTAGAACAATCTGGTTGTCCAGCATTTTTCCAGAGGTTTTCATCTTATATCCTACAATCTCTCCACCATCCTCAACAACTTCTGGGTGAGAGAAATAGAAGATTTTCAAATCATCTCTAAGTTTGCGAGCTTCTCTAAACAAATCCACCATATCTTTAGCCATTACAGTGAACTTTGTATATCCCACTTCATTAGCTTTATCAGCCATACGAAATGCCATCATATAATTGCTATCTTCAATAACAATGTTTTTGATGTGAGGAGCTTTCTCAGAAACGGTTTTAATGAGACGTGTAATTTCTACAATCTCATCAACCTCCTTGTAGTTTTTGTTTTCAGAGTTGTACAGTTTTTCTGCTCCTTTGAAAGGAAGTTCTTTCTTAGCAGTGTTGATGATGTAAGTTTCCTTTGGATCTAAATGTTTGATCGAGGTGGATTTTCCAGTGCCTGTAGCACCAACAATCCCAATTAATTTGCTTGCCATGTTTATAAATTTTAGGACTGTGAAGTTACATCAACTTCAGCAAATTTCAAAACTATTTTTTGAGTTTTTAGAGTATCTGGATTAGATATTAACTGATTATACAAGTTCTCTGCAGTTTCTAATCTTGATGATCCTGTGATGAAATGTCCATCAACTCTCACTTCATAAAAAGGATCTTTTCCAAATGCTTCTTCAGATATTAATTCTATTTTCATACGTATTTAATTTTAGTTTCATCTAACATTGATAAACTTTCCTTGATTTTCTTGAGTTCCGGAGTTTCATTTAAACATAGAATATGTAAATCTGCCACCTTGTTCTTATAATCAAGTTTTATAGCCCTATTGAGAATCTGTGAGGTTTCTTCTGCATTATATGTGAAATTCATCAGAATAACAGAGTCTAAACCTTTATATGTAACTCCCACTTTTCCCATAGCAGCTAAAGCTAAATGATTAGATTCACCAGACTGAAACTTTCTAAATGCATCATCATTAGGAGACTTACTGTGATAGGACGGTATTCCTATTTCATCAGCCACTTTAGATAGGCCGGTGAACACTACCACTCTCTTATCATTCAGACCTTTAAGAAGCCTTCTTACATATTGCATTTTACCTATTGAGGATAGAGAAAGTCTGTTTCTAGCTAATGCTAATTGCATAAAATCTCTTTTCTCATCTTTCATCTTTTCAATCACCCAAGTGTATGCACCATATCTCTGCTTCTCTGTCTTTAGCTTTCCTTTCTTATCCTTTGTCTTCTGTATGTCATCCAAAGGAACCTTGTGCACTGTAATAGTGTAATCAGCAAGAATACCATCTTCTATTCCCTGGAGAGTGGAATACTGAGCTATTTCTTCCATTCCCCAATCAAGTTTTGTAACATCACTCACTGTACCTGACAATCCTATAGTGTGTTTACAATTGTCCATAATGTCAAAGCACAACTCTCTCTCATTCTCAGAGGCTGAGTGAAACTCATCTATTACAAAGAAATCGTAAGCCACATCTGTGTGCTTCTTCAGGGAGCTAAAATTGACATGTGTCACATTTGGATTATCATATCCCCATAAAATACACTCATCTATCCAGGTTTGTCTGAGTTTGTTATCTGGATAGGCAATTAACACCTCTCCATTCTTACAGAGTTTATTTAATATGTTAATTGTACAATAGGTTTTTCCAAATCGCATAGCTAAGTTAAGATACCCAGCCTTATTAGTTTTAAAAAATTCTATTGTTTTTTTTACAACCTGTTCTTGTAAAAGTCTTTGTTTAGCATTTATCATTTTTTCGATTTATATAACTATCAAATCTTTTTTTCTTTCTTTCTAAAAAAATATTACAGTCTTTGTATAACATATTCATTATTTGTATTGCCTTTTCTCCAGATACAGACACATAATAAATATTGCTTCTCATTTTAATAGATTTTTCTGATAAGTTATAAATTTTACAAAATTTTTGCAAAAAATTAAAAGTTCCTAATAATTGAACATTTATAGGTTTAAGATCAGGATCTGATACATATCCATCTCCATCAAAATATCCACGAATGAAATGATGAATCAAGTTATTTGGAACTTGATCTTCTGTAGGAAATTCTAGAATTAAAGATTTTTTTGGAACACATCCTAATTTTTTTAAATCATTACCTATGGTATCATCTTTAAACATTATTCTATAAGATTTTGACTCGCTTCTATATTCAATGTCTCCTTCCCATTTTAGATAATTTTTTAATTTTTCTAAATGTAAGTAATCAGATTGTTTTAATCCAATTTCTATTCTATTTGAACTAGAAACACATCCATCTGCATAAAAAAACCCTAACCAATATGCAGACTCTTCAGAATCAATAATGTTAAATGTATTGGAATTAATTTTGGTTTTTCCACAAGAAGAGTAAGAATACCCCTTTTTTTTCAAAATTTTTCCAACAGTATGATACCATACATTCAACTTTTTTCCAATTTCAGTTATACTATAACCTTTTTTAAATAAATTTTCCATTTCAATTTCTAGTTCTTTAACTCTAGAAATTTTATTAAAAACTCCTATTTCTTTGGCTACACTAGAAACTAACCATTGAGAAACTTTACATTTTTTAGAAATTTCTTTAAAGTTTGAACAGTTTGTTAATTCTTGCTTAACTAATTCTCGCTTTGTCATAATTTTAATATTTATGTAAAATTACCAAACCTTATTGACAAATACAAAAATTAAAAGTTAAGAAATTGTTAATTTACCAAACCTCATTGCAAGATCTAAATAACCTCTATTTTTCGTCTTATAAAATTCGATGGACTTTTTCACCATCTCTTTCTGCAGTTCATCCTGTTTTGTCATAAAAAAGATATAAAGTTCCCATTTTTGTCTTTCAACAACATTATATTGAACTTATCATCGTAATGATTACACACTCGTTCAAACACTTTAGGAACATCCATGCACATTTGTAAGTACATAGCAAATTCATTAGGTGGTAAGAATGGTTTGTGCTTGTTCCTGTCAAACCTTTCCTTATAATATTCATAAACAACCTGAATAGATCCTGCTTTTTTTAGCTGTAAATATTCACTTTTTGTCATTTTCAAATAGAATTGTAAGTGACCAAAACAGCCATTCAAAATTAAGAGCTATATAAGCATCTTTTTTTGTAATGCTATTCAAGACACTAATTGTTGGAAGAATTACAAATTGCCAGAAGTGATCTTTCTCACTGGGTAGGGTGTTAAATGTTGCTACTTTTACTTTCATATACTTTTGATTATTTTACTTTCACGAATTTCAATTTTCTCCTCATTATTGCTCAATAATAAAATAAGAAGTTGTTGAGCTTGCATATAATTAAGCTTCAATGGTTTCATTTCTTCTATTTTAATAACCACCTCATCTTCTTCTGTATCCTGAATAGAACCAGCTATCTCACCTTTTAAATGATCAGCCCAATCACTGTTTTTAGAATACTTTAATGTCGTAAATAAATAACCTTCATCTAAGTCATAATCATGACTCATAGCATCATCTTCATCTAAGCTGATTTGCGAATAAACCTGTTTCATACTTGTTTGTTTTACTTGTTTAGGAAATAACTTTTATTAACCACTGCCTCATAATCAGCATCTTTAATGTTTGCTCTTTTAGGAAGCTCTTTAAACATACCTATTTGGCCCATGAACGCGAGTCCCACACGAATGTCATCCTCACCATAAGAATTCTTAATAAGTCTTAAGCTCCTGAAATACTTAGCACCATATTGATCTCTTAATTTATCTAGTTCATATCCAGAGGGATCTGGAACTTTATATCTCATAGGATCAAACAGGGCTAATACAACATCAGCATCGTTCTGTGTAGAAGAACTGTCTGCAAAATCCTCTAATTGAGGCTCTACATCACCATTCTTTATTCTCATAGGATTGCTGATATCACGATTGAACTGACTCACCACCACTGGTGTATATCCATAGAAATCCCTGGCATATCTGAGCTCATCACTCATCTTATCAATAGCCTGTTTCTTTGTAGGTTGGTCTTTTGTAAGCTTCAATAGACCAATGTGATCTATTACAACAATTGTCACCTCATGCTCATTATTGGGAAAATAACATCTATTATAATCATCTATTTTCTCAATACGCCCATTTTCTAAAGCATGATCTTTTAATTCCTTAGCTATACCTACAGGATTCTCTGGACCACCAATGATTGTAATTACATCATCCATTTGGTTCATATAGTCTTCATACATAAGGAACAAATCATGTTCATCTTTAGTCATTTTTTCTGTCCAGCCCAAAAGCTTAGGAACAGGGATGATGATTCCTTGATCTATAAAGATCTTTCTACTCACCCATTTAGCAAATTTGTAGGTTTTAGAACGCTCCATTGAACGATATATAATGCGTAACTTGATCTTTGGGTCTTTCTGACTGATATACCAGTCAAAAGGATTTAGAACAAAAGCATCATCAATAAAGCTTGTTTTACCAGATCCTGTAAGTCCACCTACCAGGAAATACATAGATTTTCTGATTCCTATATAACGGTTTAGCCTGTCAAACCCCATAGGAACACCATTGTTCCTACCAGACAAACCACTTTCCACCTCTTGTTTTAACAGCTCAAAGCTCATAAATTACCAATTTTTGGTACTATTAGTACGATAATCAAATCAGAAATAAACTACCGATTTACTGTTTTTATTTCCGTTTTTTACAAAAATTTCACATTTTCGGAAATAAAATGCATGAATTTTGCCAAAAAACTCATGCAAATCTGTCTCAAATATTTGCCACTTTTGAGACAAAAGCTGTCTAAAATTTGTCACAAATTTTCAAATAATTGTGACATAAATAAGTGTAATTTTTTGCAAAAGGTAACATTATCCTTTTTCTTAGGAACTTCGTAATTCTCATTAAGCCAATCATAAAAGTCCATAATGTTAAGTTTAGTGGATTGTTGCATCCACTCTTTCCAAATGTCCATCCATGTTTTTTCCATAAACCATTGTTTTAAAATGTTCAGATAATTTGTCCCAATTCATTTCTTTCTTTAAAGAAGTGCTTCTATCAAACTTCTTATGTCTTTTGTGAGATTTTTCCAGAAGTTTCTGGTAGTAAGTCTCTCTTTCTGCTTTACTTGCCATATGTTTAATTTAAAGTTCTTCTAATTGTGTCTGTTCTAACAGCTGTTCCATAGAGAAATCTATGTCATTACAATCTTTAATCAATTCAATTAGTTTCTTTAGATTTTCTTCTGTAAAAGCAAATCTTCTTAATAAGAAATATTCATATGGTAGTTCATTGTCTGTAAGCTCTATTTCAGAGAGAATAACGCCCACCTCATTTTGAGGAAGCACTCTTACAGTGTAGATGATGTTATATTTTTCACCCTTTTTCACCCATTTATTAATAGGTATTTGTTTGGGTCTTTGAGAATCATCAATACATATTGCTTCCACCATATTATATAAATTTAATTGTGTTCACGTTTCGCGAACATCGAACAATTGTGAACATTATTATTTTACAATCAAATCTCCATTAACTTCTAATATCAATCTACCATTAACTATTACAGCTGGAGGTCCATCTTCATAACAAACTAAATCTTGGTTGATGGTCACTCTTGGTGGATTATTAAAGGTTAACAACCAATGCCATTTGTCTATAATATAATACTTAATCTTTTTTAGAGTCTTTTTTAATTTGTACATAGTTTAATTTTTAAATATCAACAGATCCTTTTGGAGCAGATTGGGAAGGAATGATTTTAACACCTTCTTTTATAAGTTCTATAAAGGGTTCAAAGGTTCTTTGGTTTAAATATGTTAGGCTGTTTTGCATGTATTTTAGCTTGTTTTCACTAGCTTTTACAGAATTCTCTTTCTTTTGAACCACTTCATATTCCAAAGCTTCCACCATCTCATCTATTGTATATTCTCCTTCATTAAGGATTTTTGTAAGTTTTATCTTACAATCATCCTTTTTAGTTCTTAAACTACGTGTTCCTTCAAAAGTTTTTCCCTTATAGGCAAATGTATCTGTTCCAGGATAGGCTTTCCACCATCTTTCAAAATCATCTGTCTTATCAGGAGCTTTTCTTGATAAAGGCTTTTCTATTATTTCTTTATCAAGCATCTCTATAACAGATCTTCCTGATAGTGTGAGCTTTCCCTGTTCTGTTAATAGTCCTTTTCTAATCACCCCTTGTAATAGCGTTTTAAGCTTTACATCATCTTCACAAAGAGCTATTACATCCATTTCTTCAGAAATCTTTAGAAGAAACACCATATTTACATCATATCCATTCTTATATAATTCTTTAAAATGGGAGAAGGTTATACACAGGTTCATTTTGTAATATTTTATCTTTGTCAACCACCACTATTTTTGCAGGTTTCCTATTTTTCAACAACCATTCTCTATATTCCTGCTCCATTAACATTCTTTCCTCTAGCAAATATACAGAATCTTTCTCAGATTCTCTTTCCCAATCTTCAATATTTAGCTTCATAAACTCTTGGTATTTCTTCTTCTATGGGAAATGTATATGGAATATATACCACTCCACCATAAGGAAGATTTTGTTTTAGATAATAATTATCATATTCATCAGAAACAAGTTCTATTTCTTTTCCATCAATAGATATATATAATTTTTCTTCTTCAGGTGGAATTTGTTTCTCTGGAGAACAAGAATATAGAAATAAAACTACAAAAAAATATTTCATTGTCTTTGTTTTAAATAAAAAAGGACAGTGGTAGAAACCACCGTCCGTAAATGAACAAATCATAATCGAGTGAACATTTAATCTTTTACTCTAAGGCCAAATTCCAGGGAAAACCAAGAAAATATACCTTCAGCTCTAGATTTATTACATTTAAATACCTTCTTTAATAAAGGAATAGCATAAGCTTTAAACTCATCTGATTGCTCTTGTGTTATAGTCCAATTAAAGAACCACATATCATCTTTTTTAGCATCTTCTATGGTTTTACCCACCATAGACAGTTGATACTCAATCAAATGATCAGCAATATTTAAACGATTTACCTTCATACATTATACGTTACAAAGCTATCAATAACAAGGCAACTGCTGCACCAATAACACCTCCTTTTATGAAGCTGTTCATATCAAAATTACGCTTTTTTTCGTAAAAGAAAGCATCTACATTCTTATTTTCAAAATATGGGTTGGTGTGCTTTATCTCCACCTTTGTTCTCCTGGGCTCATAAAACCTTAATTTACCCTTTGTATTTCTTTTGAATAACCCTCCTTTGAACTCTGTAATACTAATATATTGAGAATCAATAAACTTGATCTCGTTGATTTTTAAGTTGTTTTTCTGTATTGTAGCATTTATCTTATAATATGCTGTAGAATCTTTAGCCTGTGTGCCTACCAGAACAGTGCTATCCTCGTAATATTTAATTACATCCTTGCAAGCATTAGCTACACTATCTTCCCATCTCCTCATTTCAATTACATCTAAATAAGGAACATTCTTATCTTTAATAACCACTTCTGTTCCTTGGGCTATCAAGGCTTTCACCTCTTTCACTTTCTTATTATATTTCTCTGTTGTCTCAAACAGTTTAGCTCTCAGGTCCTGCATGCTTTGTTGATTGGTTACAATCTCAGCATCTTTTACAGTTATTGTTCTACCAAGACTATCTTTAATCTTAGAAGCCTCTTCATATTTAAGCTGTAATTCCTTATATTCATTATTTGAATCACATGCTCTTAAACTTAAGAATAGCACTAAAATTGCTAACATTAATGATGTAAAATCTGATCTATTCATTTTAAATTGTATTTAATTAATAAATTTTCTCTCCTGGTGTTTATTTCTTCATACCTATACATATCCATTTCTACTTGATCATGCTCCTGAAGAGTTAGGAGAATAATGTTCTCTTCATCAAGAGCACCTTGTGGATATTTCTCTTTAGGTAGAATGTGATGAAAAAATACTGTTAAAGGCTCATTTCCCAAGAATTCACCACTTATCTCTGATTTATGAGGTCTTTTCTTCCAAATTTGTAAGAAAAACTCATTTCTATCGGAAATATTCCGATTAACCTCTTCAGATTTGTCCAGTTTTTTATGCAATAAACTGGACATTTTGGACATTGGTTTTCTTGGTTTGTGCCTAAAACAATATTCGCTCTCAGAGCTACAGTTACAAGTTTTACACTTTTGTTTCATTGCTGTAATGATATATCATTGTTCTATCCTTGTTAATCAATTTTGCTGCTAATTTACAACTGAGCTTATTTGCTTTTACAATTCTAGCAAACTCCACTAAAGCTCTTCTTTCTTTAGGAAACTGCCTATCTAACCTCTTTCTTCTTTTAATAATCTCCAAACTAGCCTTATGTTTCTCAACAACTTCATTTAATACATCTTCCAGTTCTTTGTAAACTACAACATTGTTTTCGTATTTCTCAAGAGATACATGGTTTGTATCAATACCTTTCATTCCCATCCAATCTATCTCTAATCTACTACCAAACTTACTTTGGTAGTCCTTTTGATAACCTTTTATTACAGAAAGCTGTTCTGATGTCATGTTATTTTATTATATGTTTTGTACTTACTCTTAGCGTTATAGACATCAATTAGGAAGTTAATCTTATCTTTCCAAGCCTTATATTCTTTTTTACGCTTGTCAAGCTTCTCTCCCTCATTTTCCAACTTTTCTATTTCTTCTTGAAGTTCTCCAAGACTAATGTATTGTTTATTAAATAATGACATTTCATCATCATTTAATGATAAGATTAACTCTCCCATAACGATAATTGATTTGGATTTACTATTATATTTCTTTTCTTACCCTCTGTTTGTATCTTATGTATGATTTTATTAGCTCTTTCGATGTAATAATCATAATTAATATTATCCAGAGGATGATCTGCTGTTAAATGATTACATACATGCATCACCCAATCACCAGCTTCCACTTGAGAAACATCTGCTGCATTAGTGGTACAATCAGGATTCTTCACCTTTAATAACTTTTCACCCGATCTAGAAACATAGTAACGGATAAGTTTATTGTAGGTAGTTGTTTCACCTGTGCTGCGATTAACTCCCTCATAGTGAAAGTCCTTACTTGCTTTTTGCCTAAGACAAAAATCAAATATGTTCCTGTGATGTTTAATAGTATCCTCAACAGGTACACCATGTACATAGAAATGTTCAAGAGCAATAGGCACAATGCGAGCACTCTTATTCTTATGTAATTCGAAATCTGTGAGAAAATCTCCCTTTTTCTTAACATCTCCATCTGTTTTAATTGCTAAATAATCATTCACTGTTGAAAATATAATCTTCTGATAGTCTGTACGCTCTAATTCATACTGTGTGACATCCATCCACCATTTGTTAATCTCCTGCATTTTATCAAAACTTGCTTTTTTTACAAGTATTGTCACTCCATCAGTGTTAGCTGAGATGATATTTATACCTGCTAATTCATATTTCTCAATAAGCATTAACAGGGATAATTCACCTGTAATAGTGGTGAACATAGTGAGCATTCTGTCATACATCCAACTCTGCATATCAGAAGATTTACCATAAACAGAGTTTACAGCAAGCTTCAAAGCACCCACAATACCCTTGATCTTCTTGTCCTTCTTTGCTAAAGGCTTGAGTTCTAGCCTCTTTTCAAACATCTTCTTATAGCCAGAAAGAAATTCTTTACCGAGATGACCAGGATAACGCCCATTATTAATAATAATAGCTGGATAGTAAGAACTAACATCCCAATCAACAATAAGATGATCCTCATCAGCTTCAAAAATCTTTGGGCCATTTTCTGTATGTAAACCACCCTTCGCAAAAGTGTAGGTGTTATCGTAGAATCGTAATTGCTCTTTGAAATCATCTTGTAATGAGAGTTTTTGTTTCTTTATCCTCTTCAGGAACTCATTTAGTTCAGGAGTTTCAAACTGCACATAATCAGCAATGCAACTTCTTACACTGAATGGTTTTCTGAATGTACCTTTCTTTTTAAGATCCTTGATAGCAATACCTCTCTCCTCACAATAATACTTCTTAATCATCTCATCACCAATCTTACTGTCAGAATAGTTTATACAGGGAATTCCAAATTCCTGTTGTATATCTAGTCTGAGCTGTATCTGATTGTTCCCTTTATATAGAGGATGTTCTGTATCACCAATAGTCACTTTGTAAAACTCATATGTGGACATTATATCATTCCTACAATAGTCCCTGATGAGCTGAATATCATCATCTGTAAGATTGTTCTTGGTGTGGTGAATAGGCATCTCTTCAATGTTCTCAAGATCCATCTCAAACTGTAGTCTCTTCAAACTCACTCTACGATTCTTATTATCGAAGTGGTTTATCTTGAATAAGTCTATTTGTTTGGTAGACAATTTAAACTCTGAGAATTCAGGAAGCACCTCATAATTAGCATCATGAATAACATCTGCTGCCTTTTGGGCTATTTTAGCACATACTTCCAATGCTCCAAGTTCTTCCCATTCTTCATGATTCCTATACACCCATTCAATCACCTGAGAGTCAAACCTGAGATTGTTATACCCCACCCAATAATAATCCTTGTAGTAATCTATGAAACGAATGAGTTTACCCAGTTGATTGGTGTTTTTGTTCACCTGAAACTCATGGTAACTTCCCACCTCAACATCATAAACAGAAACAAGAAAGAATTCCTGTAAGGTTTCTATGTCGTATATTAATACTTTATTCATCATGATTCTTTCTTTTAAATATTAAATATACTATAAATCCTAATATATGAAAAATCGTCCAAATAATCTTTTTAATCTTTTTTATCACCTTTCTTCTTATTATATACTTCCATGTAATGATCGCATTCTATCTTACCTTCTACCATCTTGTAAGGTAGTTCTGTAAAATATGATTGCCAATATTCATTTGGTTTCGCCTTATATCTGTAACATGTCTCTCTCATAGGACAGTTACCACCTGAACACATTGTGATGTCACTCATATTATAAAGTTTTTAGAAACTCATCACCTTTATCAACAAGTTCAACAAGTGTATTGATGTCTTTTGATCTCAAAACACCATCAACATCTTTAATTGACCTGTTCCAATAGGCTAAATACTCATCTCTGGGAATAGCTGTCCACACTTTCACTGAAGGGTTGAAGTGGAACACATAATTATAAACATTATCCATTGCTGAGGGTTTTAATGTAATGTAAGCTAGGGGTAATCCCCTAGCCTACAATACAAGGTTTCATTAATCGAATACGCGATTTACTGTTTCATCAAAAGGATTGAATTCCACTTGGTTGTACGAACGATACTTACCCTTCTCAAAGATCATTTTAGCATGTTCATCATGCGTTAACACGCCTAATGCTTTAAGTTCAAAATCAATAGATTCTGAGTTTTCTTGATAAGAGATGTCTGAATTACTCTCCAGGATGTGTTTGTGTCCGATGATTTCTCCTTCACCCAACACGATTCTTTTTGCTTTTTTCATACTATTTGTTTTTAAAATTTAAAAGATTAGGTTTCTGAATACATAAGGTTTAAATACTGAGCTTCATTTAAATGATATTGAACTGTTTCCATGCTTTCATTAGACCTCTTAGCTACAATAATATCACCCTGTCTATATATTCTCTCAGGATGGGTGATGTCAATGCGAATTGTCCAAGCAATAGCACGTATAGCGTTATAATTTGCTCTATCTTCACTACTAAACCATCTTTGTCCTGTAGCAGCTTCCTGGTTAACATACAACCAATATTCTCTATTAGTTGTTGTACACCAGCATCTTACAGCAAATACAGGATTTGCTTCTCTACCCCATCTACTCTTTTCAAAAAGCTTACTTCCCTCAATTTCATACAGCTCATACACATCTTCAAAGGTACGAACAACTTCCTTATTATCATCATCCCAGCCAGTTCTTTTTTTGGTTATCACCTTCCTATCTCTAAGAATGGGATTGAGGCTCTTAAACAGTTGTGTAACGCCTATACAATCAAAATAGGTGCGTCTAATCTCTGTATTAGGTATTTTAAGAGCTTCTTCTACTGTCACTGGTTTAATATCATCCCAAGATTCTTCTACAAACTTTCCAAAATCTTCTAAACTGGGGTGTACAATAACATCTTTCTTAAAATCTATAAATTCTGGATATTTAGCTTTCCAGAGTCTAAGAGCTTCTGTTAGTGTGAAGTTTGCTTGTCCACTAACAATATAACTTTGATTTTCGTATTGCATAATTAATTGATTTAAATGTCATCTAATGTTTCATCTGCTGTAATTTCTAAATAAACATCTTTTTCATCTGTAGATATTGTTCCAATGTTTAATGAATTAATGGTATATTCTAGAAAATCTTCTTTAAGAACACCATCTTTAGGCTCTAGGTTAATAGTTTCCCAAATACCACGATAATCTGTTGTTGAATTATTAATAAAATCATCTATAACAGCATCAACTTCTACTTGCATCTTTTCTTCAAGATCTTCAATAAACATGATGTGTTTACCAGACAGAAAACCATTCTTAATACCAAATCTTGCTTCTATTCTTGTTCTTTCACCATCATTACCCTCAATACTAATGGAAAGATTATTATGCCATAGATCTTTGGGAACTTGAATAACAATATTACAATCACGTAATACTGTTTCATCTTCAGAATAATAATCTACACCTTCAAATGACTGATTTTCTTTATTATATACAGCTTCTCCTTCAGCACTAAATTCACCAGCCCAACTTCCATAATCTAATAATTCATACATTTTATCTACTAAATAAGCGGTGTATTGATTGTCTACATCTTCTCCATCTATTTGAAAATGTGCCCATCCAGAATCTCCTCCACCACTCCAGCATATCTTTAACTCATTACCTTCATCCACTTGTTTGTTACACCATTCTAATATAGAAGGGTTCACCTTTAATTGTTCTGCCATAATGTTTAATTTAAAATATAGGAATTTCTATTTTCTTGCTCTCATGATGAAGAGAGTTCACTTTTGTAGATAGAGTGTATTGTTTAGAATATGATAAGTTTCTTATAATTCTACCATCCACTCTGCCTTTTATATTCTTTATTTGGTTTAATATAGAAGATTGTATTTCTTGTCTCATCTCATTTAAACTTTCTTCTATGTTCTCAGGAAACATACCATTTCTAACATTCAATTTTAAATCAACAGAAACTTCTTTCTTGCTTTTTATCCCTATATTAACATCCATGTTGTTAAACCATATGTTTTCTGGGATTTCTACATTAACTGTAATATTATGAGCTTCAGTGACCCTACTCTTTATCTTTCCCTCAAACTGTTGCTTTTCTTTATTATATGTGAGCTCATAAGATGTGAACGATCTAGTGTTATCGAACAAAAACCTATTAATTAAAGCATATTCTAACATTTCCTTGTTTATTAAATAGGGCACTCTGTCATTGCTACCAAGACCTCTACCATCTATTTCAAACTTATTTCCACTCCATCCACCAGGAAAAGAACGTATTTTTACGTTTTCTTTAGTATTTAAATAACTGACCATCAGGTCTTTATATTCTTTTTTCATAATTTAAAAAATTCTTTAATGCGTTGTTTAAATGTTAATTCGACAATTTCAAAATCCTTAACAGAAGTATTCCATCTTACAACAGGATGTTTAGCTGCTCTAAATACACATATTCTACAACATCTGTTCCTACCAAGATCAGTTGCTATTGTAAATCTTACAGCTTTATGGAACATAAATAAAG
>Ga0315906_10001425_pt1 | contig 35483 bp, 29 predicted proteins | sample LakEriMetagenome_4_FD_203526 | JGI IMG/M metagenome (GOLD analysis project Ga0315906, IMG submission 203526) | Freshwater fungal communities from buoy surface, Lake Erie, Ohio, United States - Buoy 2 MA122 | ecosystem: Environmental > Aquatic > Freshwater > Lake > Lake biofilm | place: USA... | reverse complement strand
TTTAGCTGATAATCTACTTTTATGTCTTGATGCTTTATTTTTGTGAAAAATTCCTTTTCTAGCTATTTTATCAATAGTAGATTGAGCATCACGAAATGTAGCTTGAGCTACTGTTTTATCACCACCGGCAACAGCTTTTAAAACTTTTTTGATTGCAGTTCTAAATTCCGTTCTAAGTGAGAAGTTCCTTGCACGGCGCACAATCGATTGGCGCGCTCTTTTTCTTGCTTGGACTGTATTAGCCATATTGTAATAATTCCTATAAATTAGTTATAATGCTTACGAGGAATAAGCGTATATTAACTCGAGACACGATTCCAGTATTTTACCACATTTTCAATATAAAAGCATATATTATTTAAAAATTAGGTTCTTAAGCTTAGTTAATACTCAAAATATTAGCCGTGAAGCTGTCGATCTGAGCAAGCTAAAGCAGCCTCGTGTATGACCTCAGATAATGATGGATGAGCATGTATAATACGTGCCAAATCCTCACTACTTGCCATAAACTCCATTGCAACAACTGCTTCAGTGATTAACTCCGATACAAATGGTCCAACCATGTGTACCCCAAGTATTCTATCAGTCGTCTCATCACTTAAGATTTTGACAAACCCAACACTATTACCTAAGCCTAGCGCACGACCATTTGCCATAAAATTAGCTACGCCTTTTTTATAAGCAATGCCACTGTCTTTTAATTGTTTCTCGGTTTTACCAACCCAAGCAATCTCTGGATTAGTATAAATTACCCAAGGTATCGTATTAAAATCAAAATGTGGTTGCTGTCCAGCAATACGCTCAGCAACAATAACACCCTCCTCTGATGCCTTGTGTGCAAGCATCGGGCCTCTAACACAATCACCAATTGCCCAAACATTAGGTAAATTTGTTTGGTTTAAATCATTAACATTGATAAAACCACGCTCATCAAGTTTTAAACCAATTGCCTCGATATTTAAGCCTTCAATATTTGGAACCCTACCAACTGCAACAATCAGTTTATCACTGTGTAGCTCCTGCTTATCTTTACCATCATTATAATGTACGGTTACTGAGTCTGATTTATTATTAATATCACCAATCTGAACACCAGTTTTTATATTAATGCCCTGCTTAAGTAAATGCTTATGCAGTTCTTTAGCAACTTGTTCGTCAGCTGTAGATAAAAATTGCGTAGCAGCCTCTAGGATAGTTACATTACTACCTAGACGACTCCAAACACTGCCCATCTCTAAGCCAATAACTCCAGCACCAATAATACATAAATCTTTAGGAACACTAGATAAATCCAAAGCCCCTGTATTATCCAAAATATTCTTATTATCTATTTTAACTTGTTGTAACTCTCTAGGAGTAGAACCAGTTGCAATAATTACCTTAGCTGCAATAATATTTTGTTTAGTGCCCTTATCATCCACCTGTATAAGATATTTCCCTGATTCTTCTGCTGTAAAGCTTGCCCAACCATGTATCTCAGTAATCTTATTTTTTTTGAATAAAAATGAAATCCCATTAGCATTCTTGCTAATAATATCATCTTTACGTTTTAACATTTTTTCAATATTAATTTTAGGATTATCACAAGTTATACCATGATCAGCAAAGCTATGAGTTAATTCAGCAAAATTTTCTGAAGATTGCAACAATGCTTTAGATGGAATACATCCAACATTTAAGCAAGTACCGCCTAAAGAATACCTTCCATCACGAACAAAACCATCAATACAAGCTGTCTTAAAACCCAATTGCGCAGCACGTATAGCGGCAACATATCCACCAGGACCACCGCCAATTACTACAATATCAAAATCCATTTAATAACCTCAATTAAAGATCTAGTAACAATCTATTTGGATCTTCTAATGCATCCTTCATTACCACCAATGCTGAAACCGCCTCACGCCCATCAATTAAACGATGATCATAAGATAGTGCCAAATACATCATTGGTCTAATTACAATCTCTCCGTTTTCTACAACTGCACGCTCTTTTATGGCATGCATGCCTAAAATCGCAGCTTGTGGTGGATTAATAATTGGCGTACTCATCATAGAACCAAAAGTTCCACCGTTAGTAATAGAAAATGTTCCACCAATTAATTCATCAAGCTCTAGCTTACCCTCTTTTGATCTTTTACCAAAATCAGCGATCTGCTGCTCGATTTGCAATATACTCATGCTTTCAGTATTGCGTAAAATTGGCACAACCAATCCACGAGGGCTACTTACTGCAATACCTATATCAAAATACCCATGATAGATAATATCATCCCCATCAATAGAAGCATTTAATACTGGATATTGCTTTAATGCGTGGATAACTGCTTTTACAAAAAATGACATAAACCCAAGCTTAGCACCATGTTTTTTCTCGAATAAATCTTTATATTTAGCACGTAAATCCATAATTGGCTTCATATTAACTTCATTGAAAGTAGTTAATATTGCATTATTTTGCTGCGACTCTAAAAGTCTCTCAGCTACACGCTTCCTAAGTCTACTCATAGGAACACGCTCTTCAACTCGACTAGAAGCATGATTTTTAGGATTTAAAACATCTTCTTTTAAAATCCTACCATCACGACCACTACCAGAGATATTTGATAAATCTATGTTATTTTCTGCTGCAAGTTTTTTGGCAGCTGGCATTGCAATAGTTGATGCCCCATGGCTTGATGTAACTACAGTATTTTCTGCAGCTTTAGTGGTTTTATTATCTTTGGGTTCAGGAGTGCTAGATATGCTAGCTTGAGATTTTTCTGGAGATTTAACATCTGTATCAAAATATGCAATTAATTGCCCACTTTTTACAGAAGCCCCTGTTGCGCCGATGATTTCTACCAAAGCACCATCATCTGGAGCTGGTAGCTCTAATACAACTTTATCTGTTTCTAAATCAATTAAATTTTCTTCACGTTTTACAAACTCACCTATTTTTTTATTCCATGATAATAGTGTAGCCTCGCTTACTGATTCTGGTAACTGAGGAACTTTTATCTCAATCTTCATAATTCAATTGTCCTTTTATTTTTTTAGTAATCACAATATAATATTTACATATTTGTGTTTATTACCCGAAACTTATTGTATGCATTTTCTATAGGGATTAAATATACTCAAAGCATTTGACTAATAATCTACGAAAGACCAAAATAAAACACTTTGAGTATAATCTTTTAACTATGTGATTTAACGTAGTTTACTGCTTCTTGAACATTAGTAATCTTTTCTGCATCCTCATCTGGAATTTGGCAATTAAATTCTTCTTCTAATGCCATAACTAATTCTACAGTATCTAACGAATCTGCACCTAAGTCATCTACAAATGATGCGTCATTTTTAATAGATGTTTCATCAACACCTAATTTTTCCGCAATAACTTTCTTTACTCTTGCCTCAATATTTTCCATGGCAAACCTTTCCTTATCAAAAAAATATAAACTATTAAAAACGTAATTTTGCTAACTTCAAATAGCGTTAGTATAATACATTTTAACCTAACACGTAATATAAATTTCACACACCGTTTGATAATCAAATAAAATTTCAAACCATTTCAGCCATTTATAATAAATACCCCAATATTATCCGCAAATGAGGTAAAATCAATACCTCGGCATTTATAATAAACTTTAAAATTTGGAACAAAAAATTAATAAAACCATGGAAAACTCTATAACTTTATCTGATGAAATATGTTACCTTGATGAACTCATAATTGAGGGGATAACTATTGATGGGGTCAAATTTCGCCCTAGTGATTGGGTAGATCGTTTGTGTGGAATGCTTGCTGCATTTGATAATCAAAAAATGTCATACTCAACATCTTTACGCCCTCTTATTTTCAACAATATGAATTGCGTGGCAGTTAAAAAATCATTACAAGAGGAAAGCCCCAATGTTTTTAAATTTATTATGCAATTTGCAACTGATAATAGTTTAATAGTTGCAGACTGTGCCAAATTTAAAAAACACATCGATGAAACAGTCTCCTGAAATACGTATAGCAGTCTTAAATTTATAGTTACGGAGGCATGTAAGAATGAAATATAAAATCTTAATACTTAATGGACCAAACTTAAATATATTAGGTACACGGGAACTACAAATTTATGGAACTAGTACATTAGAGGAAATAAATACAAGTCTAATACAAATAGGAAAAGATAATAGCGTTTTAGTTGAGTGCTTTCAAAGTAATAGTGAAAGCGAGCTAATCAATAAAACACAAAGCACTCTACATAGTAAATATGATTTTATAATAATAAACCCCGCAGGGTTTACTCATACCAGTATAGCATGGCGTGATGCTCTTAGTGCTGTTAACACTCCATTTATTGAAGTACATTTGAGTAATATTTTTGCACGCGAAGAGTTTCGCCATAAATCTTTTTTTTCTGATGTAGCTATTGCAGTTATTTCTGGACTAGGAGATTTTGGGTACCAATCAGCCTTATTATTTGCAATTAATCATATTAAATCAATCTATACTCAGAAAAACTGGAGCCCCGATAAAGCAAAGAACGAAGCCGACCACAAATAAGTAGGCAAGGAGTAATGCGCAATATTGGGACTTCAATATAAAAGAGTATAAAATAGCGTAAATCACACAAGGAGTAATCAAATGGACATAAAAAAAATAAAAGCGATAATTGAATTAGTTAAAGAATCAGGAATTGCAGAATTAGAAATATCTGAAGGCGAGGATAAACTAAGGATTTCAACCACAAACCATACAGTAGCGGTAAATACGCAACAGCAGCAACATATAATACATACCCCTACCTCACATACACAACAGCAGTTAACAACTCAAAACACAATAACTAATGTACCAACAAGCACAGAGAATGTTGATTCAAGCAAAGCAAACTATATAACTTCACCAATGGTTGGAACATTCTATCGCTCAGCGTCTCCAACATCACAACCATTCATTGAAGTAGGTCAAGAAGTAAAGCCAGGTCAAATACTGTGCATTATAGAAGCAATGAAGCTTATGAATCAAATCGAGTCAGATAAAGCAGGAATAATAAAAGAAATTTTAGTAAAAGATGGTATGCCAATTGAGTATGGACAAAACCTTTTTGTCATCGCTTAACCACTTCGTCTGCATCAATATTAAATTTGTAAAGTGATAATATGTTTGAAAAAATTTTAATTGCCAACCGTGGTGAAATTGCACTACGTGTTCAAAGAGCATGTCGTGAACTTGGAATAAAATCTATAGTTATTTATTCTGAAGCCGACAAAGATGCTAAATATGTAAAATTAGCTGATGAAGCGGTATGTATTGGACCTGCTAACTTAGCACAAAGCTATCTAAATATTCCTGCAATTATTGCAGCTGCCGAAATAACTAACGCGCAAGCGATTCATCCGGGCTATGGGTTTTTATCTGAAAATGCAGAATTTGCTAAACGGGTCGAAGGAAGTGGATTTGTTTTTATCGGTCCAAGAAGCAACGCCATTGCAACTATGGGTGATAAAGTTAAAGCTAAAGAAGCTATGATAAAAGCTGGTGTACCTGTAGTACCAGGCTCCGAAGGAGAACTACCTTTATCTATTGCAGCAGTAACTAAAATTGCCGCAAAAATTGGCTATCCTGTTATTATAAAAGCGGTTGCAGGTGGTGGTGGTCGCGGAATGCGGGTTGTTCACAAAGAAGAAGACCTAGAAAGTGCATTAGAAATAACTCGTAGTGAAGCACAAGCTGGGTTTGGTAACCCTGCTGTATATATGGAAAAGTTTCTAACTAAACCACGCCATATCGAGATTCAGATTTTGGCAGATGAGTATGGGAATGTAATTCATTTAGGAGAGCGTGATTGCTCAATGCAACGCCGCCATCAAAAAATAATTGAAGAAGCACCAGCACCAGGAATAACAGAAAAAATGCGTAAGGAAATTGGTGCGGCTTGTGTTAAAGCATGTAAGCAGATTCAATATCGTGGTGCTGGCACTTTTGAATTTTTATATGAAGATGATCAATTTTTCTTTATTGAGATGAATACTCGTATCCAAGTAGAACACACCATTACAGAAATGATAACTGGGGTAGATATAGTTAAAGAACAACTATATATTGCAAGTGGTGAAAAACTACGCTACAAGCAATCTGATATTAAGATTACTGGGCATGCAATTCAGTGTAGAATTAATGCTGAAGATCCATTTACTTTTGTACCATCTCCAGGTAAAATTGTGTTATGCCATTTTGCTGGTGGGATTGGTGTTAGGGTTGATTCGCATGTATACTCTGGATACACAGTGCCCCCATATTATGATTCAATGATAGGTAAATTAATCTCTTATGCTGATAATCGTACCCATGCTATAAATAAAATGAAAGGCGCATTGCTTGAAACTAGCTTTAGTGGAATTAAAACAAATATTCCCTTACATTTGGACTTGATGAACGATAAAGGATTCTGTATTGGTGAGCAATCGATTCATTATCTAGAAAATTATCTTAAAAATAAGTGATTGCAACAACTTCCCTACACACAAGTGTGAGGAAGTTTTGCAATAATACGTTCATATAATAAAATAGGAATTAGATGTTTAAGCAAATCACTATCAATATAGACTCTAAAAACGCAGATAAATTATCTGACATATTTATGGAGCTTAATGCTTTATCTGTTTCTACAGAAGATCAATACGAAGGTACTGATCTTGAGCAAGCAATTTTTAATGAGCCTGGTATGGTTGTTTCTGAACTATGGGAGCATAGCAAGGTTAATATACTATTTGCAAGTGATATAGAAATTGATAGTATTATCAATAAAGCATATCTTTTGCTTGGTAAAACATTTGAGTATTCTATCATTGATGTTGATGATCAGGATTGGGTAAGGCTTACTCAAAGTCAGTTTGAACCGATTAAAGTTAATGATAAGCTCTATATTGTGCCATCTTGGCATGAGTTACCAGATAAAAATGCTATGGCTATTGTTCTTGACCCTGGTCTTGCTTTTGGTACTGGATCTCATGCTACCACATTTATGTGCTTAGACTGGATTACGCAGAATATTAATAAAAATGCTTTTGTGATTGATTATGGTTGTGGCTCTGGCATTCTTGCTATTGCAGCAAAGAAGTTTGGAGCAGCTCAGGTATATGGCATTGATATTGACAAGCAAGCCATTGAAGCCAGCCAATATAATACAAGTCAAAATAATGTAGATGTTGAATTATATTTGCCTAGCCAACTTCCAGATGTATCAGCTAATATTGTAATTGCTAATATTTTATCTAATCCATTACGCTTACTAGCACCAGCATTAGCCAAGCTCACCACAGATAAACTAGTGTTATCCGGTATCTTAGACAGCCAAATTGAGGAAATGAGCGAGATTTATGCTAAATGGTTTGATGTTCGGGTAGCGCACATTTTAGATGGTTGGGTTTTATTAGAATGCAGTAAACGTGGCATATCCTAAGTTTAAGGCCATACCCTCAATTTATGAAAGAGCCAAAACTCTTTCATCAATTAAAAACACCTGCGAATATTTAGATAAAATTAATACAATCCTTAATAAATGCATCCCTGAAAAATATGTATCGTTTTGTCATTTTGGGGCGATTGATGAAGAAAAAGATATCGCCATACTATTTATTAATGAGCAGGCAATCTTTCATATTCTACGCACCATGAGCGAGCATATACTACGTAGTTTATCAAGCAATGGCTTTTATTTTAATGGCATCTTATTTAAAATTAAAAAGCATCAAGCCAATATAGATAAGTCTATTCGTTATAAAAACCTAAGCCCCGCATATAAAGATAAACTAAAAAAACTGGCTAATAGCATTGGCAAACCAGATATTGTACGTGATTATATACAACCCATCAACGATGATGAAGTAGACTTATAAGTCATCTATGTTTAACTTAATCGTTGTAGTTTTACCATCTTCTAACTCTTGCAAGCACTCATTTGCAAGTTCAGATAATATTACATCTTCTACAGTATCCATAAAAAACCACCTTAATTAAACTACGATTCTTTACGGAGAATAAAATACCACCCACTAATAAATAAAAGAGTTGTGGGGGTTAATGAGGAAGCAATTGGATTCCAAGCAAATAATAATGCCATATACCCAACTAGTTTGGAAACAAAGAAAAAGGCTACTCCGATTATGATACCAACAGTGAGTTTGGCTGCCAAATTAACATTTCGACGATTATTTGGCACAAAAGCAATGGCTAGTAATGCCATAGATAAACAAGCTATAGGATAGATCAATTTATTCCAAAAAGCAATCTCATAACGATTTATTGATTGATTTGCTTGCTCTAAATGATGCATATACTTAAGTAATGCGAATATAGACATATCCTCTGGAGCAATTACTAAAATATTAAAATAAGCTGGGTCAATTGAAGTTTTCCAAGAGTAATTTTGAAATTTTACTGCCTCTATATTCTGTTTGGTATAGTCTAAAACTGCAACATTTTTTAGGTTCCAGACTTTTGTATTTGCATCAAATGATCCTTCTATAGCACTTATATATTGTTGCAAAACTAAGCTCTCATTATAATAAAATATATTTACCCCAAGTATCGTATTATCTGGCATAACTTGCTTAATATTAATAAAAGTATTATACCCATCTTTACTCCAGATTCCAGAATGTAAATTGGTAGAAACTAACTGCCGCAGCTTGGTCATTTTATATACTTTAGCAAAATGGTCAGCATTAGGAGCAACAAGCTCACCCAAGGTAAAAGTTAAAACACTAAAAAATGCGCCAAAAATAAATAGAATTGCTGTAATCTTTTTTAATGAAACGCCACTGGTACGAATAATTGCATATTCAGAATAATTAACTAAGCTTAACATTCCCAACATAACACCAATTAATACTGCTAATGGCATCAATAAATAGGCAAAGCTTGGCATTAAGGCTGTTATATATACTCCCATAGAAAATATAGTAAAATTTCCTTTACCTATATCTGAGGATTCACCTAAAATAGTAAAAACTGCAAATAACATTACACAAGAAAATAATACTAAAAATGTATTAAATAAACACTTCTTTATAATGTAGCGTTCTATAATCATTTATTTATATCTTTATTAAAAACACTCTTAATTTTATTCAATACAGAACCTTTAGGATAAGTCTTATAATATGTAAGCAATATCGCTACAACTATCAATAAAATATGGATTGCTTGGACAAATAACATTGAAGGTAGTCTACCCTGATTAACATAACTATTTAAAGTTAAAATCAGATTATTGTAAATTGCATAAATAATTGGTGGAACAATAAAAACCAAATGCCCCTGAATTCTGCCAAACTGCATACTTATAGGAACTACTATAAAGGTCATTACAAATATCATTAACGCAATAGAAATACGCCAAGAAAGCTCAGCACGAGCATTAGTGTTACCCTCATTACTAGTTTTAAACAAATAAGGGATTGATGAAGTTGAAATATTACTATTATCTGGCTTAGGTAATGTATAGTTTTGTTTAATCGATGCCTTAAGCTCATCAAAGGAAAGATCTATTTTACTATATTTAGCACTTTCTTCTCCTGAAATCTGGTATCGCTGTCCATCTTTTAAAATCAAGCTAGTTAACCCATTAGCATTTTCCACCTTCCCATCTAAAGCGGTAATATTATAAGTAACTCCTTGGTTATTTACATACTGCACAAAAATATTTTTTGCAAATCCACTAGCTAAAGAATAATGATCCAAATAAAATACCGCATCACCGTTTTCTTTAAATACCCCAGGAGAAATAAACATATTGGCTTGTTGATTGGATAAATATTCAGCATATTGGTTTGATTTTGCAGTAGCCCAAGGAGTTATATACATCGAGGATATAGCACATATAACTGCAAATGGAATTGCAAAGATGCTAACTTGACGTAACCAAAAAAATGGAGAAATCCCTGATGATAACCAAACTGCAAACTCATGGTCTTTACAGTAACGATTAATGGTAAACACAACAGTTAAAAAACAAGATATTGTTAGGATTTGTGGAAAACTTGCAATAGTACCATAAGTCATAAGAGTTACCAAAGTACTTGCTGGAATATTACTAGATGAGTGTTGCTCTAGCTGTTTAAATAACTCTGTTATTGGCAATATAAATAGCAATACTGTAAGAATCTTTACAGCATTACTAACTAATTCGGCATAAAAAACTTTTTTTACTAACATAGCTCTCTTAATGATACAATAATATACTTGGTAAACATCTGCACAATTTTATGTGAGTATGATATTTTATCACCTTTAAATACAATAAGGAGCTATTAAATAATTATGAAAATAAAAATCCATAAATCAACCATCGAAATAAGTAATAATCATGATGCGGTAGATGACCTAAATGTTATATTTGGGTTTGAGCATGATATATTAACAAACGGTAAAAAACTTATAAAACCAATACACAACATAAGCCTAATTGATTTAGATAAAACTCCAGGCAAACACCACCTGCACAATGATGGAACAAAACTATTTCTATTATTAAGTTTGGGTAATAAAGAAGATTTTAACCTAGAAAATTATTTAAAAGCATTAAAATCATTGGCTGCATTTCTAACAGCAAATCAAAAAATTGCCACAGTTAATTTAATAACTGAAGAGCAATTAGCTAAAGCTCTCAAATTTGATATTGAATATTATTTTGAACAAACAATGTTCCATTTAATTAACTATTTATATTATTTTGATGAACAAAAATCAACTTATAAGACTTTAAAACTTAAGCATATTAATGTTATGTCTAAACAAGATCATAGTGCAACAATTAAAAAATCCATTTATCTAGCCGAAAGTGTTTTCTTATTAAAACACCTAGCAAATAACCCCGCTAATGTTATTACCCCAAGTTATATGGCTAAAACTGCACAATCTTTGAGTAAACTATCTAAAAAAGTTAAAGTTGAAATCTTAGACAAAAAAGAAATTAAAAAAGAAAATATGCATTCTTTTTTAGCAGTGGCTCAAGGATCTGATGAAGACCCTAAATTTATTAAACTAGAATATAACGGTGCGCACCAGGATAAAAAACCCATAGTACTTATTGGTAAAGGTATAACATTTGATTCTGGCGGTATTTCATTAAAGCCAAGTGCCAATATGGATGCCATGAAATATGACATGTGTGGCGCAGCAACAGTTATTAGTGCATTTGCTGCAGCCGTAAAACTAGAATTACCAATAAATCTAGTTACTTTAGTCCCGACTTGCGATAATATGCCATCAGGAAAAGCTGTTAAACCAGGCGATGTAGTTATAACCAGGTCTGGTCAAACTGTTGAAATTTTAAATACAGATGCAGAAGGTCGTTTAATCTTATGTGATGCACTTAGCTATGCAGAAACATATAATCCAGAACTAGTAATTGATATTGCAACTCTAACTGGAGGATGCATCACAGCTTTAGGCACTATAGCTAGTGCATTATATAGCAATGATGAAGCTCTTGCTAAAAAATTAATCCATGCAGCAAACATAACTGAAGATAAAGTATGGCAAATGCCGTTATTTAAAGAATATCATGATATGCTAAAAGGCACAACAGCTGATATTGCAAATATAGCAGGATGGAAGGGACATGCATCCAGCCCAACAGCTGCCTGTTTTTTAGAAAAGTTTGTAAATTATAAATGGGCGCATTTAGACATAGCTGGAGTTGCAGATGGAACTAGCATTTTTAATAGCCATGAATATCAAGGTTCTACTGGTAGACCTTTTTATATGTTAATGGAGTTTCTACGCCACCAACTTTAATGTTATTAAAAGCGCCTTGTATGCAATTTGGCACACAAGGCGCTTTTAACATGTTATAACACTAGATCTATTTTTCTGAAGCCAATTGTTTTATAGTACCTAAAGGGCCTTTTATTGCATTAAAAAAATCTCGCAACTTTGGAGATATTGTTTTGTTGTCTACTTTAAGCAAATAATTATGTGCATGTTCTGGATATAGCACATTCTGATTACTCTTAATTACAGCATTTAAATTAACTATTAAAGCATCATAAATTTCCCCATAAGAACCACCACTCTCTAATTTTTCAAGAAACCTATTTGGTTTATCTGGATCTCCAATAATACACAATTCCTTAAAAACCTGCTCAAACCCACCTATAAGTACTTGACTAAAAATTGAAAACAGCATTTCTTTGTTTGTCGAATTAGTATCTCCTACTGCAATAAAAAGATAATCTAGCAAGGTATAAACCCCTCCTTTACCCTCTTCAAGTATAAAATCGCTTATTTTTACTATAGATCTGGGAGGTAACAACTTAGTATTTTTACATATTTGGTTAAATACATCATAAAAGTATTCTGGTTTATTCTTAACTAAATCAACCAGCTCCTCTTTTAACTTGGCAGTAGAGATAGAACCAGCATTCTCTGCAATACTTTGTTTATTTATATATTTAGCATACGCCCCCGTTATAATTTCACCATCTCTATTAGTAATCGATTTTATTAGAGCATCAAAAACTTCTTTAGAAATTTCACTACCTCCACCAATACAGGCTTTAAATAAAGCATTCCAAGTATCATTATCTAAAGCATTATTTTCTACTAATTTAACTAATATATTTGATTTTATTAACAAAGCCATACAGTCTTGCATATATTCTGGACTATCCTTAATTAGAGTGCTTTTTGTAATAAAATTTATAAAATCTATAGATTCTTTTGGGATGTTATCTACATATTCAGGATTATCCGAGTATTTACTTACTATTAAATTAGTTTTTGTTCTAATCGTAGACTCTAATGCTTCTGCATCTAGTGGACTAAACATATCTATTTTTTGTGACTCTTTATATGTAGCAATTAAATTGGTATTATTATTTAAGTTGTTATATTTCTCCCACAAACTAATTGCTTTAGATTTTAACCCTACTGATTCACTATTGCCATAAACAACATCCTTCATAAACGCAGATGACAAGTTATATAAATCTTGAATTAGATTTTTATAACCATTAGTGATAATGTTAAGTCCTGTTAAAGATATATGATCTAAATCATTTAATCTAGTAGCCAAGTCTACAAATGCTAATTTGACTTCTTCATTTTTATCCTCATCATTATTTGTAACGCATGTACTTTTTAATTGTAGACTATAACAATTAATGCATTCTCTAATTTCATTTATCTGATGATCATTTTTAGGAGTTAAGTTTAGAATATCCTTTAATGTTTGATTCCTAAAATCACCACTATCAAAAACACCTGTTTTCTCAAAGGCATTTTGAAAAATCTCAGATAATTTCACGCCAATATCTTTATTTTTAGCTAAGTCAACAACTGTTTCTAATATGCTCTTACTTTGTTTTAAATTAAAGACACTTTTATTAAGAAGATCATTATAAATTTTTTCCACCCTACTCCCTTTTACATGAGCAGTAGTAATTAATACTTTTAATCCAGCAATAACAATATCATTATCCAACACTTTTATTAAGTCTATATCTAAATCTAAAGGGTTATGTTTACCATAGAATGTAGGTAAATATCTACTCCATAAAATGGACGTAATGCGTTTTTTCTCTTTATCCTTGGGTGCTTCTTTATTTACTGGTGGTCCTTTTATATTAGGTTTTACAACTGAAGGCTCTAAAACTAGACTTACCTCTTGTATATTATTTAGTATACTAACATCACCCTCCACCTTTAATTTATCAATAGGAAGAGACTTTTCATATGTAGTAGTATTTGCCCAAGATTTTCTTATATCATCTAAATTATATACTTGATTATTAAATAAACCACCATTCATAAGCCAACTTTTTGTATTACTATGTGTATCATCAACAATCTCATTAAAATATTTTTGGGTATCAATACTATTAATATTATCTTCTAATCTAAACTCCGTAGTTATAAAATCATTTAAATTTTGAATACTTTTTGGAAATTCACCATCATTTTTACAGGCATATACTGAGACCCAAGCATATATTTGACTACGGGTTAATTTATTAAAATATGGCAAATTTGAGTTTCCCAATTCATTAATTGTTTTTAATATCTCATTATTCACAATTTTATTATTTAAAATCTTATTACATAAATCAATTATCAGGGTTTGTTTAAATTTATTACTTATATTTTCACTCTTTTGTGTGACAGTTCTTCTATTTATTACACTATATTGAGCACCATTAAACATGTTGTTACCTTTATTAAAAGTATTACAAGTACATGACACAATGATAACACTATCTCTTGCATTTTGTGTCATGTACTCGGAGAAATATTATAGGATATTATACAAGCAAACTCATTGAGAAACACTTTTTGTTGCTTAAAAAAGTATAATTATACTACAAGTTATAACAGATGTTTAATCTAAAACATAATTCTTTGGAACTCTATATCCACGAGCAGCTAACATTGAATTTAATCTTCCAGGATCATCAGTAATAATACCATCGATTCCCCAAGAAATTAACTTGTCAATTAATTGAGGGTCAAAAGTTGTACCACTATGCTCAGGCCATGTCCAGACTACTACTTTTAAACCTAATTTATGAGCCTCATCTAAATCTTTTTTAGTTAGTGCAACATCTTCTGGCTCATAACAGCTACCACCTAAAGCTTTAACCATTTTAGGTAAAGAGTTATCATAATCTTTAAGCAATTTACCACCACTCCATAATCCAGCAGTAGTTACATCACTTTCTTGCATTCTAGATATATCATCATAGCCTACCAGATATCCAGTTTTAATTTTTTTATTTAACTTTTGTAACTCATATAATACACTCCAATCAAAAGATTGTATTTCGGCACGTTCAATGAGATTGTTTTTCTTTAGAATATTATAAACTTTTGTTGCAAACTCATGTGGGCTAACTGTCCACATAGGGTTTAGAGGATCGTTTTTAATCTCGATTTGATATCTTAAGGATTTGTTTGTTATTCCATCAACATAATCTATAACATCTTGTAAGCTTGGAATTCGTGTGTTAGGGATACTAATTTGCTGTGGAAAAAATTTAGCATAGGAACTATCAGGATTTAAAATACCTATATCATATTTTTCCAATTCTGCAAATTTAATATTTTTTATTAGGTATGGTTGTATTTGTTTCTCTTCATTTGGAACCATTGAAGCAAAAAACTCTTGCTTATTTTTAGCAAAAAACTTTCCATTAATGCTGGTGAAATCAGGATTAATCCATAAATCATGATACACAACAACAACCCCATCTTGGGTTATTCCTATATCCATGTCAATCCAGTCAACCCCAACCTTTAACCCAGTAAGATATCCAGGTATTGAATTTTCAGGAGAATATGAGCGATCTCCCCTATGCCCGTAGACTTCAACAAAGCTACTATTATTTAGATGTGGCTTGCCTGCTATAATTTTATATTTTATAGACTGTGCATATGCTCCACAACCTAATAAATAGGAAAACATAACTAATGATTTTAAAATTTTCACAAACATCTCCTAAAAAATTATTTGATATTGTATCATTTTATTTGCTATTAGTGTATAATTTAATAGTGTAATAATATGAACTAAAAAAACAATGAGAATAACAGGAGTTAAATGATGAGTATACATAATGTATTTATTGCCAACAACAATAGCTTACAAGCATTTAATGATCTTGTTGTAACCAAATATAAAATCTTTAATGGTTTATTTCTAAGCCTTCCATTTAAAGATATAGATCAAGCAGGAGCCAGATTATCTATTTTTACTCATCGATGCGAAGATGGATTAAACCATAAACTAAACCCCCAAGAAATAGTAGAAACTTACTTAGATAGAGTCAATATTCCTGAAGATCGACGAATCGAATTATTATTTAAATTTCTTCAATTTATTGAACGGCAAATTGTGCTGTTTGATGCCTTAGAAGATGCCGCGTTTAATATGGTAAATGACTTATCTGGCTTAGGAACAATTGATAACTTCTTACAGCAAGTTGAAAGTAATAATAATCAAAACCAGCTTAACAAAATGTTAAATGATTATAAAATACGTATTGTTCTTACCGCTCACCCTACACAGTTTTATCCAAATACAGTCTTAGGAATAATTCTTAATATGGGACATGCAATAAAAGAAAACAATTTAAATAAAATTCAACAATTATTTTTACAATTAGGTTTAACCAATTTTAATAATAAAAATAAACCAACCCCCATTGATGAAGCAAAAACTCTAATCTGGTATCTAGAACATATCTTATACCCAAGCCTACCACTTATCCAAGAAAAACTTCAAATTGTAAATACTAATACTACAAATATTGAGATTGGCTTTTGGCCTGGTGGAGATCGTGATGGGAATCCATTTGTAACCTCAACTACAACCCTTGAGGTAGCAGTGCATTTAAAACAAACCATACTAAATCTTTATATTAAAGAGTTGATCGACTTAAGATTTTATCTTACTTTTGATGGTATGTATCTAAAAATCCTAGAAATCATTGAAGGGCTAAGCCACAATAAATACACAACTCCTCTTGAACTCATCAATGAATTAAATGCAATTAAGCAAACCTTGATTGAAGAATATCATAGCCTCTCATTAGAAAAAGTAGAATCAATGATAACAAAAATTAAGCTTTTTGGTTTTTATTTTGTGAAATTAGATATTCGGCAAAATAGCCATATCCACAGAAATATTATCAATTCACTATTGATTCAAAATAATATAGCCACTAACTACCTAAAACTAACTCCGCAAAAAAAAATCAAGCTATTATTAAAAAATAAAAACCAGAATAAAATTTTAAATAATCTTAAAAATAACCCTGAAGCGCAAGAACTAATTAATACATTACTGGCTATTTACAGTATTCAACAATCTAATGGCAATAAATCTATTGAACGCTATATAATTAGCAATACTGAATCAGCAGCAAATATTTTTGAGATATTGTTTTTATTAGATTTAATTAAATGTAAATATAATCAGTCAATAACAATTGAAATAGTACCCCTTTTTGAAACTATTGATGACCTAAAAAATGCTCCACTAATTATGCAAGAACTATATCAAAACCCAGAGTATTTATTACATCTTAAACAACATAATATGCAACAAACCATTATGCTTGGTTTTTCTGATGGTACTAAAGATGGTGGATATTTAATGGCAAACTGGTCCATTTACCTTGCAAAAAAACAGCTATCTCAATTATCACACAAACATGAGATAAAAGTTGTATTCTTCGATGGTAGAGGTGGACCACCATCACGAGGTGGTGGTAATACACGGGACTTCTATCACTCTATGGGCAAATGTATTGATATAAAAGAAATTCAACTAACAGTACAAGGACAAACCATATATGCTAACTTTGGTACTGCGGACTCCGCAATATATAATATTGAACAAATATTTACCTCAGGGTTAACCTCAAAACTGTTACCTGTTAAAACTGAGAATATAAATAAAAAACAAGAGGATATTATTAGTGATATTGCCAGAGAATCCTATATAGCTTATAGAGAACTAAAAAAAGATCCTCTGTTTATCCCTTATCTAGAAGAAATTACTACCCTTAAATATCTTGCCGAAGCAAATATTGGCTCTAGACCTGCAAAACGAAACCAAGATGATGCTCTTAAACTCGAAGATCTACGTGCTATACCTTTTGTAGGTGCTTGGGCACAATTAAAACAAAACATCTTAGGATTCTACGGATTAGGCACAGCTATTAATATATTTATTAAGCACAATGAGGATGGTTTAATAAAACTACAAGAACTATATAAAGAGTCATTGTTTTTTAAAGCATTGCTAAATAACGCCATACAAAGTTTAGCTAAATCAAATTTTGATATTTCAGAGTATTTATCTACAGATAAAAAATTTGGTAAGTTTTGGCAAAAATTAAAAGCTGAAGCTAAGCTAAGTGAAAGCATGTTATTAAAAGTAAGCAAGCAAAAAAAATTATTAGATATGAACTCTGTAACTAATTTATCTTCTGCTATGCGGGAGCAAATAATACTCCCACTACTAATTATTCAACAATATGCCATGATGAAAATTAGGGATGAAAATACCCCCAATAAAGATATTTTTGAAAAATTAGTAAAAAAATCTCTAGCCGCCAATATTAATGCAGGAAGAAACTCGATATAATTAAAATTTATTCAAGTATTGGGTTTTGAGTATGCTTTTATTTATGTTTTAAGACTTCAAGCATTGCTTTATTCAATGGTTTTAAAAATATAAAAAATACTAAAGAAACTATAATAACAACAACTCCAATAGTATAAAATAAATGCGTATAAGTTATTAAACTTTGTGCTGCATTATTACCACTATATTCATCTGCAGCCACACTGGAAATTTGCCCACCAATCTTCATACCAACAGCACTAGTTAAATACCATACTCCTTGAGCAAAACCACCAAAGCGCTTAGGTAATAGTTTAGCCACCATAGATGGACCAAGGGCTAAAACTAATAGCTCTCCTGTAGAATAAAACCCATAAGCTAAGAATAACCAAAAAACCGAAATCTGTGAGTTTTTATCTGCAAAAAATTGCGCAGCTATGCCTAATATAATAAAAGAAAATGCTGTAATACCAATCCCTAATGCAAATTTAGTTGGGATTCCTATATCATTATTCTTTTTATGAAAATAAATATATAAATTAGCTAATAATGGTGATAAAGTTACAATAAAAAATGGGTTAAAAGCCTGAGTTACCCCAGCAGGTACATCGTAACCCCAGAAAGAAAGATTGACATTATGATATGCAAATAAAGTTATCGAGGTTACCGTTTGTATATATAATATCCAAAAAACCACAGCTTGTAATAATAGAATTAGTGCAATATACATGCTCTTGGCTTCATTTTTATGTAACCGCGTTGCAACACCAAGATATATACATAAAACTAAAACAGCTGCTGAATATAAAACAATTTTACTTAAAGCTAAATCTTGTAACAATAAACCAACTAAATATGCAGCTAATATTGATAATATAAATAATCCTAGCAATATAATATTCTTATTTTTAGAGTCTTTACCAACTTGATTATCAGATAAAACAAAACGCTCACGAAAAACAAAATAAGACAGAAGCGCAAATACCATTCCAATAGAACATAAACTAAGAGCTATATTATAATTAAATGCCTTAGCAATTACAGGAACTAATATAATACCACCAAAGCTACCAATATTAATTGACATATAAAAGTAAGTAAAAGCAGAATCAAGCCTTGGATCATTGTTTTCAAAACATCTGCCAACATAGTTATTGGCATTAGTTTTAAAAAATACATTTCCTATTAAAATCATACCCATAGAAAAATATAACTCGCACTCACTATGAGATAGGCTTAACATACCATAACCAATAATAAATACAATAATACCTAACAGATAAGTACGCCTTAGACCTAGGATTTTATCCCCAACTACCCCACCAATAATTAATAAAGCATAAAGTAAAGCAGAAAAAGAAGAAAATAAATTGCTGGCATTAGCTTCAGAAATATTATATTTCTGAATAAAATAAATTACAGCAACTGATTGTAGTCCGTAAAAAGCAAATCGCTCCCAAAATTCAATAAATAAAAGTGCATAAAAGGTTTTAGGGAAATGCCAAAACCCAGATTTTGCTGTTTTTACATCAATATCTATAGACACTTTTTGCTTACCTCTTCTTTAGAAAGCAATTGTGGCTGCTTTGTACCTAATACTGCTTCTTTAGTCACAACAACCATATTAACATCTACTAAACTTGGCAACTCATACATTACCTCAAGTAATAAATGCTCAAGTATTGAACGCAATCCACGTGCACCTGTTTTTCTTAATAAAGCTTTTTTAGCAATCTCACTGATTGCATCATTATTAAATTTAAGAGTTATATTTTGCATTTGGAATAGTTTTTCATACTGCTTAACCAACGCATTCTTCGGCTCTGTTAAAATAGAAACTAAACTATTTTCATCAAGCTCTTCCAAAATTGCATGAATTGGCAATCTACCAATAAATTCAGGTATTAAGCCAAAACGCAATAAGTCATGAGGCTCAACATCTCTTAAGTATTTATTTTTATTTTCGATTTTATCTTTAGATACTACTTCTGCCCCAAAACCAATACCTGTTTTTAGACTTCGCATCTGCACAATTTTTTCTAGACCATCAAAAGCTCCACCACAAATAAATAAAATATTACTGGTGTCTAACTGAATCATTTCCCGCCCTGGATGCTTTCTACCGCCTTGTGGTGGAACATTAGCTACTGTACCTTCAACTAATTTTAATAATGCTTGTTGCACGCCTTCACCAGAAACATCGCGAGTAATTGATGGGTTTTCTGATTTACGAGCAATTTTATCAATTTCATCAATATAAATAATACCTTTTTCGGCTCTTTTAGTATCAAAATTACAGTTTTGAAGTAATCTTACTAACACATTTTCAACATCATCTCCAACATAACCTGCCTCAGTTAAAGTGGTTGCATCAGCAATAGCAAAAGGCACATCTAAAAGGCGCGCTAGTGTCTGTGCTAATAGTGTTTTACCTGAACCAGTTGGTCCAATTAATAATATATTACTTTTACTTAGTTCAACCTCATCATCAGATGTATCTCTGACTCTTTTATAATGATTATAAACCGATACTGCCAGAATTTTTTTAGCATATTCCTGACCAATAACAAATTTATCTAACTCAGATTTTATTTCTTTAGGTGCTGGGATTGGACGCTCTAACTCCAGTTCTTCAACTTGGTCAACTTTTTCTGGAGTAACTTTCATCATTTCAACACAATTTACAATACACTCATTACAAATATAACCTTCGTTTCCAGCAACTAAATGGGCTACTTGTTTTTCACCCTTACCGCAAAAAGAACAATGTTTACCTAACATCATAATTATTTTTATCCTTTTTAATTTATAATCTTGTTGCCACAACGTTATCTACCAAACCATACTCTACGGCTTCTTTAGAAGTCATAAAATTATCTCTATCTGTATCACGTTCTATATCTTTTAAAGGTTTACCCGTATGTAATGATAGCAACTCATTTAAATGATTCTTCATAAATAAAATATTTTTCGCATGGATTTCTATATCTGATGCTTGACCTCTAAACCCACCTAATGGTTGATGTATCATTATTCTTGAGTTTGGCAATGCAAAACGCTTACCTTTTTTACCTGCGGCTAATAAGAATGACCCCATACTACACGCTTGACCTATACACATTGTGCTAACATCACATTTGATGAAATTCATTGTATCATAAATCGACATTCCTGCTGTTATTGACCCACCAGGTGAATTAATATAAAAAGAGATATCTTTATCTGGATTTTCCGCTTCCAAAAATAGTAATTGTGCAACTACTAGATTAGCCGTTTGGTCATTAACCTCACCTACTAAAAAAATAATTCTTTCACGTAACAAGCGCGAATAAATATCAAAGGATCTTTCACCTCTAGCGCTCTGCTCCACAACTACTGGAACTAAATTGTTCATTTCTAACATAGATATTTAACCCTTTCTTTCTTTATTTATTCTTAAACTTATTAGCAAAAATTGATTTATCCTCATATTTAAAGCTGCGGATAGTTTTAACTTCATCAGCAAAATTTGGCGACGCACTTTCTAATTGATCCGCAAATTTATCTTTAAAATAAGGAAAGCCATGTGCTAATAACTCGGCATAATAGTTTGACGCTGTGTTATCACCTACCATTTTATGCATTATGATTTGCTTAAATATTGCCCCTGGATAAGGCAGCTCATTACCTAACATATCAATATACTTTAATTGATCAGCAACTGATAAAATCTCATTTATTTGTGGAGAACCAGGACGGATATAATCATCAATAATCATTAATGCAGGAAACGCCCACAATGGATTATTATCAATAATCCATTGTAAGCCACGCACATTATCATTATACTCCCCTGCATTTTGTGGAGATGTAGTATATTTTACTACTTGCATATAAGTTTGGTAATTAATTACACAAAAATACATAAATCCTGTAAAAATTACCACAAAACCCCCAGTAATCGCCTTTGAATTATTAAAACTAAAAGTTGGCTTATTAATTGATAACAACAAAATAAAATACATAAGAAAATAAGCATACCACAAAGGATACTGGAAAAAGCTCTGCCCAAACATGGTTAAAAGAATAAATACTATAAATAAAGTAGCATGATTATTAAAGTTTTTAAACATATTAAATACGGTATAAATAAACCCATAAATAAATATTATAAAAAACCCAATAAAACCTGTTTCAGCTAAAATATTTAGCGGGCTGTTATGACTGTGAGTATACAAGGCACTATTTGCTGGTATATACCAAAACCTTTGATCCTTAAGCATTAAATCTATAGCCTCTTTAGGATATTGGTACCAACCAATGCCAAAAAAAGGATGATTTAAAAAAATAACAATATCTTTATACCATTCATAAAAACGTCTATAGGTTGACTGACCAATTGATGCATCATTAAACCGATATAATCCAGATGTTATATCATCTCTTGCTGTTAAAAACTGTAAGACTTTAGGTAACGCCGCCTCAACTACGACTAAGCCAATAAACAAGCTAATTATCAATAATAATATTTTTTTATTAATTAACTTATTTTCATGTTTTTTGCGATGTGCAAACATAAAAATGAGAGTTATCGCTAATGCTAAAATAAAATAAACAAAAGAGGTTCTTGAGGTAGTTATACTTATAATAGTAATAAAAAATGCTGAATTTAAAATATAAGTTATTAGTTTGATTCTTTTTATAAAATATAAATAAGATAGCGCAAAAACCCCCATAGATAAGAAATCAACATAATCATTCTTTTGTCCAATATTACCAAACACATTAATTGCTTGTGTATCTATATACAGCATTACCCCAGAAAAATTACTACCAATTCCAGTGTATTGCAGCAAGCCAAATATGGCTTGAATCAATGCCGAAATAAAAATACAATAAGTAACCACCAAAACTAATTGCCGTTGTTTATATTCATTTCCATTAATAAAACTGGTTATACCTATAGACAAAAATGTAGCCGCCAAAAACTCGGAAGCTACGGCTATATTTATACCAGGCAATCTTATTGGTAATACAAAGATTTGTAAAACTAAAAGTACACAAAAAGAAGCCGCAGCTATCCCAATGCTTGAAATTTCAATGCGTTTAGCACGGATAATAGAAAGCACCCCAATTAAAGAAGATAAACCAACTGCTAGTATCTCAGAATAAAACTTAGATACCGGAAAATAGCTATACGGTATTAATAGTGGCAATATAAATAAAGCAGCTATAGCAGTATAGATTAGTGCTGCATCAATCATTTTTTCAAAGATACTTTCGTGTTTTAAGTTCATCATCATCCTTTATTAGTAACTGCTAAGCATCATTACTAGAAACCCTAAGATTTCGTGGTAATCCCATATTTATTTAAATTATTAAAGATTGCTGTAGCAAGTATCGCAATGACAATTAGATTGCCACGGCATTCTGCTAAGGCAATCTGCCTCACTACCGCCCAGAGTTAGTTAAGTGGCCGCTTTATAAGAAAAAACTTACAAGAGCCATTTATTGATTATCGGGTCACACGCTTGCGTGATGCCCGATAATGACGCTGATTGTCATATAGCCTGAGTGTTTACCAAAGTTAAAATTGATGCAGAAGCTGTATTAGAATATGGCATACCAAGGCTTGTCTTTATCTCTCCACTTAGAGTGCAAGTACTTGCTTTGTGGAAAGTTAAGCGCTAATACCTTTTTAGTGTCTATACTTAATTGCATCTGCCCCAAATTCTGATACGCTAAAACCTGCATAGCAAGTGCCTCTTCTACATAACTAGTCGTATTATAAGTCGTTATTATAGTCTGTGAACGATCAATTGCTGCCAAATAAGCTTTAATAGTCATATAATATCTAGCCTTATGCATCTGACTCATAGCTAAATCATTTACCACTAAATTGACCTTTTGCTTAGAATCATTAGCATATTTTGAGTTTGGGTACCTAGTTACTAGCTCAGAAAAAGCTTTATAGGCTTCTTGTAGTCCCAATGGATCTAACTCACTCTCATCTTGTTTAGTTAGTCCCGTAAAAAATCCATCATCACTTTTGTAATTAATATAGCCTTTTAAATATAAGGCATAATCCATACTAGAATTAGTCGGATATGTTACTATAAACTGATCAACTGATGCTAGAGCCATTTCTGGCTTATCACTTTCATAATAAGCATAAGATAAATCCAACATTCCTTGTTGTGCATATATACCATAGGGGTAAGTTGTTTCTAATGCATTATAGAGCTTTATCGCTCTATCATAACTTTTGTTAGATAATGCTTCATAGGCTTCATTATACAACTTTTGTACGTTCCAGCCTTTTATTTCATTATGTATTGGGTCCCCATCATCAGCACATGATATAACTAGAAATGTAGATAGTATTAAGATTACTATATTTTTTAAAATCCGCATTTGGTATGCTTGTCCTTCAATTTATAAACGATTACGATAGCGCAATTATACCATAAATAATAATCAGTAAAATATGATATAATATCTCCTTTAAAAGGAATGCCTTGTATGCTCCCAGATATTGCACTAGATTCTGATTTAGAAAACATTGAACCAATTTATTTAACGATTCCTAATGAATCTGCTGGCCTAAGAATAGATGCAGCAATTGCCCTACTTACCCCTGAATTATCTAGAACCCGTTTAACCACTTGGTTAAAAGAAGGACGAATTTTAGTAAATAATAAAATATTAAGACCCAAAGATAAAATATATGGTGGGGAAGAAATTATTATTAACCCAGTCCCTGGGGAAGAATCATTTGCACATATGCCACAAGATATTGATATAAGTGTGGTTTTTGAAGATGAGCACGTAATTGTTATTAATAAACCCGCTGGATTAATTGTGCATCCAGGTGCTGGTAATTGGAATGGCACATTATTAAATGCGTTATTATTTCATTACCCAGAACTCAAAAACATCCCTCGTGCTGGCATTGTACACCGTTTAGATAAAGATACCTCAGGACTAATGGTAGTGGCACGAACATTAATTGCCCAAACTAAGCTAGTACAAGACCTAGAGGCAAGAAAAGTGACTAGGATTTATCGGGCAATTGTTGAAGGACAACCACATAAAGAAGGCATTATTAAAAAAAATGTTGGACGAGACCCTCATAACCGTATCAAAATGGCTACATTAAACCTTGGTGGTAAAGAAGCCATAACTAAGTTTAGAGTTTTACAATATTTTGATAAGTTTAGCTATATTGAATGCAAGCTTGAAACAGGTAGAACCCACCAAATTAGAGTACATCTGAAATCTATTGGCCACCCTTTAGTTGGCGATGCGACGTATAACACACGTAAAGTCAATTATAAAGAAAATATTCTTGATGCTATTGAATCTCTTGATCGACAAGCATTACATGCTATAAAATTAAGTTTTAGCCATCCTGTTACTAGTGACATTATGAGCTTCCAAATCCCCTTAGCTCAAGATATAAAATACTTACTATTGCAATTAAATGAAAACAAACAAACTTTGTTAGATGAGCTAGATGAAGATTGTGATGAGAGTAATTGGGAAGTATTTTACGTAAAAGATGAGTAGCCACTTAGATGCATCGATTCTTGCTACATTTTTTAAAACCTTATGTACAAATAAGTACACAGCACACCTATGCATGGGAAGCTAAAATTGCATGTTACCAAGGAGTAACAAAGACTAAATAAAAAATTTAAGGAATATAGATGAATAACCTATTAACTAATTACAGCTTTACTCCATTTGGAAAATTTACATTACAAGATTTAGATGATGCACTAACTAAATCCCTACAGCAATCACAACAAACTTTAGATAATGTAATCAAAGAAACACAACGCTCATGGGAAGCTATAACTCCACTACATCAATCACTGTATATTTTAAACCGACTATGGGGCATCGTTCATCATTTAATGTCGGTTAATGATAGTAAAGAAATACGTGATTTACAAAATAAATTCCAACCACAAATATCAGATTTTTTTGTAAACTTAGGACAAAATCAATGCTTATACCAACATTACGAAAATATCAAACAAAATCAATATAACACCTTAACCCAAGAGCAACAGAAAGTTATTGATAATGAATTCCGTGATTTTTTTCTAAGTGGTATAGCACTTGATACAGAATCTCAAAATCAATTTAAAGCTATTCAGACAAAAGTAGAGCAACTATCAACCATATTTTCGCAAAACGTACTTGATGCAACCGAGATGTATGTTAAGTATGTAGGGCTAGATGATCTAGCTGGCATACCTGAAGATGCCATCAATATGTATTTGCAAGCTGCAAAACAAGATAAAAAAGATAATCAATATAAGATAACATTACATGCACCAAGCTATATGCCAATTATGCAATATGCAGAAAATAGAAAACTCCGTGAAGAAGTATACAAAGAATATGTAACGCGTGCTAGTAAGCTTAGTGAAAACAAAGCCCTAGACAATACAAATATAATCCAACAAATTGTAAAGCTACGCAAAGAAAAATCTCAGCTCTTAGGCTTTAAAAACTTTACTGAAATGTCACTTTATACTAAAATGGCGAACAGCCAAAAACAAGTACTTGATTTTTTATATCAACTAGCTGAAAAATCTAAACCATATGCTTTGACAGATTTATCTGAACTACAACAATTTGCTACAAAAACCGCAAATATTGATAAGTTAGAAGCTTGGGATATAGCATTTTTTAGTGAGAAGTTACAACAACAAAAATACAGTTATTCAAATAATGAATTAAAGCAATATTTCCAACTACCACAAGTTATGTTGGGATTATTTAAATTAATTAAACAACTATACAATATCGAGTTTGTTCCAAATACTGAGATACCAACATGGCACAAAGATGTACAAGCTTTTAATGTAATTAAAAATGGTCAATCTCTAGGTAATTTATTTTTAGATTTATTTGCACGTAATGGTAAGCAACAAGGTGCTTGGATGAATTCAGCACAAGATAAATATATTACCAAAGATATGGAATATAACTCTATTGCCTACCTTGTATGTAATTTTACTGCGCCTATTGGTAAAACGCCTAGTTTACTAACATTTGAGGATGTCCAGACTTTATTTCATGAAATGGGCCATGGTTTACATCAACTTTTAACTAAAATATCTCACTATGCAATCTCTGGAATCAATGGAGTAGAATGGGATGCCGTTGAATTACCATCACAATTTATGGAATATTTTGCTTGGAATTATGACATATTAACAACTATAACCAAACATATAACAACTGGAGCAACACTACCGATTGAATTATATAATAAACTACTAGCATCTAGGTTCTTTCAAGGTGGGTTACACATGCTACGTCAACTAGAATTTGCTATTTTTGATATATTACTTCACTCTGAGGATTCCACTCAAAACATTGATTATATGGCATTACTTAACAAAGTAAGATCTGATATTGCGGTAATCTTTCCTCCAAGTTATAATTATTTCCCTAATAGCTTTTCTCATATATTTTCTGGTGGATATGCCGCAGGCTATTATAGCTATAAATGGGCAGAAGTTCTGGCTACCGATATTTTTAGTGTTTTTGATGCGAGTCATATGGATAAATATTTTGAGTTGGGTAGTAAATTTTATGATACTATTTTATCTCAAGGTGGATTAAAACCTATGATGAATAACTTTAAAACCTTTATGGGCAGAGAACCTAAAATTGATGCATTATTAAAATATTCATTAGGTAAATAGCACCCTACAAAGTTTGCAATGACAATTATAGTTAGAGGTTAGTTATGGATGTAGCACAATCACTTGTAGCACGCAAGTCAGTACGTGCTTTTTTAGATAAGCCTGTTTCACATGAGTTAATTGTCAAAATTTTAGAATATGCCAGATACGCTCCTTCTGGCACTAATACTCAACCATGGCAAGTTGCAGTTTTAAGTGGCAATAATAAAGACACACTGGACAAAAAATTAAGCGATGCATTTATGCAGCAAACCTCTAGAAATCCAGACTATAATTACTACCCTACCGAATTTACTGAAGAGTTTAAGCGTAGACGTGTTGAATGTGGTTTATTATTATATAAAACTATTGGGATAGATAAAAGCGATAAGGACGGAAGGCTTGCACAATGGGCAAAAAATTACAACGCTTTTGGTGCTCCAGTAGAACTATATATTTTTGCTGATAAATGCATAGAAAAAGGCTCTTTTATGGATTGTGGAATGTTTATTCAGTCCATAATGCTAATGGCAACCTCGCTTGGTTTAGCAACCTGCCCTCAAGCAGCGTTAGCCGAATACCCTGATATTGTAAGAGAACATTTAGGATATTCCGATAACTCTTTACTACTTTGTGGCATAGCTCTTGGTTATGAAGACACCAGTGCTATCATAAATAGTTATCGCACTCCTCGCGAAGAGGTGAGCAGTTTTACTCAGTTTTTTGATTGATATACCATTGGAAAATGTCTGTAAGCAAGTATAATCTTATAACTACTCCCTCACATCAATTTATGGCCCACATTTTTGAGTTCGACATTTTACGGTAGCGCTTCTGTAAATAAAATATCTATGATTATCAAAATAGTAGCACATCAAGACAACAAAACACACCTCTCATATAAAAAGACATGATAAAATACTCACTGCTCAAATGTAACTACTACCAAGTAGTTAGCAGATTACAATTAATAAATTTTAGAGGATAATAAATTATGAATCTTAATATTGGATCACCCAATCAAACTCCAAGTATAACTGCACCAAAAAGCACAACAAACAACAATACTGGAGCAACAAAACCCAGCATGCTGGACAGAGTGAGCAAATACTTCCCTAACCAACCCGGCGGTATATCAGCCCCTAATGGCATTCTTGTTGCTTACCCCAATAAAAAAGTGTAATCAACACAAAAATTAGTTAGCTACTAACCTGCAAATTAATAAAGGTTAGTAGCTATATTAATTCTTAAATATAAGTATACGCCGCTGCCATCATCCTTATATTTAAACTGTTTTTCGAATAGTTTTCGTAGAACAATATTTATCAGTTATAACAAAATCTTTGTGAAAATCAACCTTAGGATTTTTAGTAAAATTTTTTTCAAAATCAACTTTACTGTTTAACGCAGTCTGTTCAATATATTTTACAAGCTTAGGATCATTAATATTCATCTCAATTAATTTATGAGAAAGAAGCTGCTGTAAATCTGGATTACAACCAAATCGTCCATTTAAAATAGCACGAACAATATTATTTTTAGTTGAAGCATCGGTAATTTTAAATTTAGTTAATGCAATAATTAATTTTTTTAAAATTATCGTATCTTTTCCAAATTTACCATTTAAAAGAGCATTAACAACATATTTATGAGTTGTAATATCCTTAGCTTTGGATAAAACATCTAAAACCACGGAAAGTTTAGCATTATCATCGAATCTATCTGTCATAAGAGCATCAACAATATGCAATATATTATTTTCGGTACTAAAATGATCTATAAGATTAATTAGCACTTCATCATCCAAATCACTAAATTGACCACTATAAATAGCAAGGTTTATGAGTATTAAAGTATCAGGATTAAAAATATCAGGATTAATAATACTTGCTCTAATTAAATTATTAGCAAGAGCTTCTAAAATCTCATCTTCGCCTTTAAATTTCTTATTATAAATACCGCGTGCTAAATTTAACATTTCATCTGGGTTTAGATTCTTTATATTACTCACCAATTTAATCAGAAGCTCTTGATCAGGGTATTTTTTATTAAGATTATCTAATAATTGTTGCTTATAATTATTTTTATTATAAACTAAGTAGGTTGTTTGATTATTTAAGACCTCGGAATAATACATTTAAACTCCTCTTTATCTGTATCATTAATAAATTCAATACGTGAGTTGAGATTAACAACTCTCCTAATTCCGCTCCCATAAGCACTATATGGTAAAATATTTTTGCAAATAGAGCTTAAAATTGGATTTCTTTGAATAGAAATACCACTTTTAATTTTATCCACATTTAATGAATTAGTTAGTTTTCCAGGGCTAATAATTTCTACCCTATCATAAAGAATTAATTATATATAAACGGTATTGTACTATAATTTAATTATTGGTTAGAATAAAATATAAAGTGATATGGTATAATAAGGTCTTCACACCTCCTAGGGATAGATTTAATGCAGCAACTAAAGTATAAACGGATATTAATAAAACTCTCAGGCGAAGCCCTGATGGGTAGCAGTCAAAATATGTTTGACCCAATGACCACATCGTCTATTTTAAACCAAATCAAAAATATCACTGAAATGGGTGTTGAAATTGGTATAGTAATTGGTGGTGGCAATATCTTTCGCGGTATTAAAGCAAAAGAACTAGGATTACAACGCGCTAATGCTGATTACATGGGAATGCTTGCAACAATAATGAACGGAATTGCATTAAAAGATTTTCTAGCAAATTTAAAAATTAAGTCTAAAATTTACTCTTCGCTTACTATATCCAATATTATCAAAGGTTATAATCGTGATAGTATGTTATCTCGCCTATCTGATGGTAATGTGGTAATATTTGTTGGAGGCACTGGTAATCCATTTTTTACTACCGATAGTGGAGCAGCTCTTAGAGCTATCGAAATGAATGCTGATATTTTAATCAAAGCCACAAAAGTAGATGGAGTCTACGATAAAGATCCAGTTTTATACCCAGATGCAAAAAAATATGAAACGCTTTCGTTTAATGAAGCAATAACCAACAATCTTAAAGTAATGGATATTTCTGCTTTTGATTTATGTAAAGAAAATAATATGAATATTCAGGTATGTAATGTGTTTACCCCTAATGCATTAGAAAACATAGTGTTAGGCATACCTACTGGTACTTATATTTGGAATGATGTAAAATCATGCTAGATAAAATCTTAATACTTGACTTTGGCTCACAAGTAACACAACTAATTGCCAGACGAATCCGTGAACTTAATGTATACTGTGAAATACACCCTTATGATTTAAGTGATAAGCTAATTAAAAAGTTTTCTCCTAAAGGAATCATCTTATCTGGCGGTCCAAACTCAGCCTATGAAGAAAACACATACCTGGCTCCAGAAATAATTTTCTCATTAAATATTCCAATACTTGGTATATGCTACGGTATGCAAACAATGGCATTGCAACTTGGTGGTAAAGTAGAAGGGTCTGGCAAACGTGAATTTGGTTATGCTGAGATTTATGATTGTAAATCAACACTACTAGAAGGCCTTAGAGATGGCAACCAGCACGATCAAGACTTTATGCAAGTGTGGATGAGCCATGGAGATAAAGTATCTCAACTACCACAAGGATTTGAGGTTATTGCAAGTACTCCATCATGTCCTATTGCAGCAATGGCTGATGTGAAGCGTAATTTCTATGGCACACAGTTTCATCCTGAAGTAACTCATACTCCTCAGGGATTAGAGATATTCAGAAGATTTGTGATTTCTGTTTGTAAATGCCAGCAAACTTGGACTATGCCTAACTACGCTACTGATGCAATTAATGCAATTAAAGAACAAGTAAAGAATGATAAAGTTATTCTTGCTTTATCTGGTGGTGTTGATAGCTCGGTTGCCGCTACCCTTATTGATAAGGCTATTGGTAAAAATTTGATTTGTATTTTTGTGGATAATGGTCTGCTTCGTCATAATGAAGCAGCGCAAGTGATGCAAACTTATCAAGAACATATGGGATTAAATATTATAAAAATCGATGCCCAAGATAAATTTTATCAAGAATTGCATGGCATAACTGACCCCGAGCAAAAACGTAAAATTATTGGTAGATTATTCATTGAAATTTTTGAACAAGAATCAAAAAAAATACCCGATGCCAAGTGGCTTGCTCAAGGTACAATCTATCCAGATGTTATAGAATCTGCAGGAAGCGGCACTAAAAAAGCACATAATATCAAATCACATCATAATGTAGGTGGCTTACCCGCATCATTAAAACTAAAGTTATTAGAACCACTACGTGAACTATTTAAAGATGAAGTACGTAAACTTGGAATAAATTTAGGTTTACCTGAAAGCATGATATATCGCCATCCATTTCCTGGGCCAGGTCTTGGAGTTAGAATATTAGGCGAAGTTACACCTAAATTTGTAACTTTACTACAAAAAGCTGATGATATTTTTATTCAAGAATTGCATTTAAGTGGATATTATGCTAAAGTATCACAAGCATTTGTTGTTTTTTTACCAATAAAAAGTGTTGGGGTAATGGGTGATGGGCGTACATATGATTATGTTGTATCCCTAAGAGCAGTAGAAACAACTGATTTTATGACAGCAAGTGTAGCTAACTTACCCTTTGAACTTATCACTAAAGTAGCTAACCGTATTATAAATGAAGTACCAGGAATAAATCGTGTGGTTTATGATATATCGGGTAAGCCACCTGCAACCATCGAGTGGGAGTAATACTCTTTGTCTTTGAATCCTGGGCTTTATCAGCCCTATATAAAACGCTTCTTATATACTTATATGTACACGGCGTAGCGTTTTATTTCGGCCTTTCGCGTCCAGAAATCAAATACTTCGAGTATATATAAATTTTAAAAATAGTTGAGTTAATAAATATGATAAAACAAGAAAAGAAAAAAAAATCTAGATTTTTATTAAAATTTATGGGGTTTTTGATTGCCCTTGGATTAATTGGTGTAGCTTTTATTGGTGTTACTGCAATCTCGGTATACCCTAAGCTACCAAGTATGGATGAATTACATAATTATCATCCAAAACTACCGTTACAAATATATTCGGAAGATAATGTCATATTAGGGCAATTTGGTGATGAACGTAGAATTTTTGTAACTTTTGACCAAACGCCTAAAATGCTAGTTAATGCTATTCTTGCTGCAGAAGACTCGCGTTTTTATGAGCATGGTGGTATAGATATTCGTGGGATTTTTCGGGCGATAATTGGAGATATAAGCTCCAGAAAACTGCAATCTGGGGCAAGTACTATTACCATGCAAGTTGCCCGTAATTTCTTCTTAAGCTCACAAAAAACCTTTAGTCGCAAATTTTATGAAATGCTACTATCGTATAAAATAGAACAATCTTTAACTAAGAATCAAATCCTAGAACTATATATTAACCAAATATATCTGGGACAACGAGCATATGGTTTTGCAGAAGCATCTCTTACCTATTTTGGTAAACCGCTAAATAACTTATCTATAGCGCAGTATGCAACGCTTGCTGGATTACCTAAAGCTCCATCAGCTTATAATCCAATTGCAAATAAAAAACGTTCGGAAGATCGTAAAATCTACGTATTAGGTCGTATGCTTGATGCTGGATTTATTAATCAACAACAATATGACGAAGCTAAAAACCAAAATATCAAAATAACCAGAGGTACTATTAGCGATTCTACTGATGCTGGTAGCTATGTTGCCGAAATGATAAGACAAATGATGTATGCTAAATATGGGGATAGTATTTATTCTAAAGGCTATAAAGTATATACTACCATCAATAGTAAAATGCAGCAAGCTGCCTATAGCTCATTACGAAATGGTCTAATACGATTTAATATGAGCCGTGGTTATCAAGGCGCTGAGGATCATGTTGATTTACCAAATGATGCATCACTTAGTGATACCTCATCTAATAACTATTCATTAAATGATGCACTAAACTCTGCCTTTGATGATTTAACCGATTATGGCGATCTACGTGCTGCGATTGTAATTAATGCCACGCCAACTGAGATTACCGCACGTACTCGTGATGGGCAAAACATAACCTTAAGTGGTGCAGATTTAACTCCAATAAAAAAATATTTAATCAGTGGCGGTAATAAACAAGTTAATCGTGGTGCAATAGTCCGTTTAAGACAAGTTAATAATAAATGGAGCATTATACAATTACCTGATGTAGAAGGAGCAATTATTGCCCTTAACCCAAATAATGGAGCTATAAAATCTCTAGTTGGTGGGTTTGATTTTACTAGGAACCATTATAACCATGTAACTCAAGCTATGCGTCAGCCTGGTTCTGGATTTAAACCATTTATCTATTCAGCAGCTCTAGAACATGGGTTTAGTGCTAATACTATCATTCAAGATACTCCTATTTGCTTTGCCTCAGGCGGTAACGATGGGAATGGTAGATGGTGTCCTAAAAATGATGATAGCGATCATGGATTTATGGGTCCAGTAACTTTTAGAGAAGCTCTAGCACGTTCACTAAATGTGCCAACAGTTAAAATTCTTAACTCAATAACTGCACAAACTGGCATAGACCATATAAGCCATTTTGGTTTTGATAAAAAACAGTTTCAGCCATATTTAACTCTATCTCTAGGTGCTAATGAAGTAACACCACTGCAATTAGCAGAAGCATATGCGGTTTTTGCTAATGGGGGATATTTAGTTAATCCTTATATTATTAGTAGCATAACTGATGATAGTGGTAATGTTTTAGCTAAGACGGCTGTTGTTGATATTAAAAATGAATCAACCGTGATTGATCCACGTAATGCATATATAATTAACAGCATTTTGCAAGATTCGGTACGCTATGGAACTGGAGCAGCAGTATATCGTGCATTAAAACGTAATGACCTAGCTGGAAAAACTGGTACTACAAGTGATAATAAAGATGTCTGGTTTAATGGATATACTCCAAATTTAGTTGCAATTACCTGGGTAGGATATGATTTACCCAAAACTCTTGGTTCTAGAGCTTATGGAGCCTCAGTTAGCCTACCAATTTGGATAGATTTTATGCGTAGTGCCTTACCTCAAATACCAGAAATTCAATTACCTATGCCTAGTGGGATTGCAGTACTGCAAAATGTAACGTGGAAAGGTAATGACGAGTATCTATATATGAATGAAAGTTATATCCCACAACTTCCTGATAACCAAGCAAATGAAGAAAGCGCAACAGCTGCTGATTTAACTAATACAGAGGATACTGATCAAAGCGGTAACAACGAAACCCAGAACACTGAAAGCAAGACTAATGATAGTGCGCTAGATAACCTTATTAAAAACCTATTCTAGTACTACTTCGTCTGCATCAGTTCTAACGTCGTTGAGTTAGCATTTATGTATATTTAATACACTACATGCTAACTCGCCTAGTTATAATTGCGCATACTCGTAGTAATACTTTTTATTGTCTGCATCAGTTCTACTAAAACAACGTCATTGCGAATCATGACAACATCATTTATAATGGTGCATGATGTGGCAATCTTCTGTTAAGTTAACTAAGACTGACACAACTTAACCAAAGTCAAGTCTCGCAGTGACAATAAATATATATCTAATTTTTACCAGAGGAGTACACAACTTGAAATATTACCCACATCCAATTCTAGCAAAAGAGGGCTGGCT
>Ga0315906_10001424_pt1 | contig 35488 bp, 35 predicted proteins | sample LakEriMetagenome_4_FD_203526 | JGI IMG/M metagenome (GOLD analysis project Ga0315906, IMG submission 203526) | Freshwater fungal communities from buoy surface, Lake Erie, Ohio, United States - Buoy 2 MA122 | ecosystem: Environmental > Aquatic > Freshwater > Lake > Lake biofilm | place: USA... | reverse complement strand
AACATAACTGAAAAGCGAACCACTTGTCTCGTCCGATCCCCGCATCGCCTTCCCCCGCCAAACCGCCCGGAAAGTGAATCATTTTCCAAGTCAGCCGTCCAGCGTGGGGTTCTTCAGCAGCGTGTTAAGGCAGGCCCCTTGAAGCCACCCCACAAAACCCGGGCCAGCTGCTCGCCTGCGATGGACACCAAATCGGTAAAGATGCGTGCCAAGTCGGCAAGCGCCTCTTCCGCAAACCGGACCTGATAGATCTTCACTTACCGACCGCGATTCCTGGCCGCCTGATCCATCTGGGCCTGCAAGCGCGTGTGAGCGTCTTCTGCCGAAAGGGTGTTGCCGACAGGGTCGGCAATCACGCGGTCATAGGTCGGGGCAACGTCCTGCTGCAACCACGTCTCAATGGCGGCGTCACGGGCGGCCAGCGAACGAAGCCCGTCGCGGATGACCTCGCTTTCGGTGGCATATTCGCCAGATGCAACCTTGGCCTTCACCATCTGGGCCATGTCATGGGGGAGGGTGATGCTGAGGGATTGGGTGGTGCGCATGGGGTCGGACTCTCCTTCATTCCCTTATAGCTAATCGCACGATTAAATCCTACACTTTCCTGACACCAACCTTACGCTGCCGTCGTCACCTCGCCCTCCTTAAAGGTCCACCCGTGATGTTGACCCGGCTGAGACCAGAGTTGGCGATTGAATTTGGCGCGACTGCGCTGTGCAGGCAATGGGGGTCATTCTCACCAAACTGGATACTGCCAAGCAGACGAAATGTTACCCAAGCCGACCGCAAGAACGGTTCGTCCCTTTGGGTCGTTCAGTTTTTCTATCTTGTTTTCAATATGGTGCGGGCGGAGGGACTTGAACCCCCACGCCTTGCGGCGCCAGAACCTAAATCTGGTGCGTCTGCCAATTTCGCCACGCCCGCATGCCGTTCCACCCGTCGCGCGGGAAGGTCTGAACAGCGGTCTGTCTAGCAAAGCCGCGCGGCGGATACGAGGGGAATTCGCAGCCCCTGTTCGCCCTGCCCCCCAAGGTTGCAGGTTACAGGAAGGGACCGGCATCGGTGGGCAGTGCCGCCAAGGCCGCTCGACCGCGCAGATCCAACAGTCGGCGCATCACCTGGGGCAGCAGATCGGGCAGGTCTTCCGCAATCAGACCGGGACCGAACAGCAAGGCCGCTTCCGCGTGCAGCCAGACCGCCGTTTCCGCCGCCATGAACGGGCTGAAGCCCCGCGCCAGAAGCCCGGCGATCAGACCCGCCAGCACATCGCCTGATCCGGCCGTCGCCAGCCATGGGGCCGCACGGTCGCGCACAGAGGCATGCACGCAACACCGCCCGTCCGGGGCGGCAATTACCGTGTCGGCCCCTTTGAGAAGCACGACACAGCCCGCATCATTTGCCGCCTGCCGCGCCGCGTCCACCTTTGAGAACGCCGGTGTCCCGGCATTCACCGGGCCGGTCCGCCGCGCCGCAATCTGCGCAAACAGCCGCGCAAACTCGCCGTCATGCGGGGTCAGCACACAGCGCGGATGAAGGGCCGCGCGCAAGGCGGGAACCTGGGCCACCAGCGTCAGGGCATCCGCGTCCAGAACTGTGGCCCGGCCTGCGCCAAGGGCGGCACTGACCAGCCCGACCTCGCGCGCCCCGCGTCCCAGCGCCGGCCCAAGACAGAGGGCGGTGATCCGCCGGTCGGCAAGCGTCCGCGACAGGGCCGCCCCATCCGCCAGGCTGTGCAGCAGGACGGCATCCAGCCGCGCGGCATTTTCGGCGAGCGCTGCCGCCGGGCAGGCCAGGGTGACAAGCCCTGCCCCGACCCGCAGTGCCGCGCGGGCCACCAGCCGGGCGGCCCCGCCCTGCCCCGGACCGCCGCCCAGGATCAGGGCATGGCCATGGCTGTATTTGTGCCCGCCCTCCTTGGCCAGCAGGCCGGACGGGGCGGCGGCACCGGCCACTTCTGCGTCGCGCCCGCGCGCCCATGCCTGACGCCAGGGGCCAAGGCCGATATCGGCCACGACAAGCTGCCCCGACAGCCGCGCACCATCGGCCAGCACATGGCCCAGACGGGGGCTGTCGAAGGTCACGGTCATGGTGGCCGGGCGGTCCAGATAGCCCGCATCAGCCCGGATGCGCCCGCTGTCAGAACAAAGGCCGCTCAGGATATCCACCGCAACAACCTGGCAGCCGCTGTCCTGCGCCATGGCAACGGCCCCCCAGACATCCGCCGCAACGGGCCGCGCAAGGCCGGTTCCGAACATGGCGTCGATCACCAGCGGGGCCTGCGCCAGGCATCGCCGGTCCAGCCCGGCAAGCGGCAGAACCGCGCCGGTCCAGCCGGCCCGGGCCTGCCGGGCATCGGGCGTGATGCTGTCGCCACAGGAAAAGACCGAAACCGCGTGCCCCGCCGCATCCAGCAGCCGGGCGATGACAAAACCGTCGCCGCCATTGTTGCCCGGCCCGCAAAGAACAACCACGGGGCCGGTTCTGCCGGGCCAGGCGGCCTGCACCGCCGTCACAACGGCCTGCCCGGCGCGGGCCATCAGGACCTGTCCCGTCACCTGCCCCGAGGCGATTGCGCTGCTTTCAATGGCCCGGATTTGGGCAGATGTCAGCAGACAGGTCATTTTCTTGCCCCATGATTCAAAAACCGCCTAAAAAGAGGGCGCTTTGCCTTTTTTCCTGGCGCAGCACGGGGATTTCCGCCTGGCGTCGGGACAGGCCCAGCCTAGCCAATTGTCGCCCCGGTTTGAAAGTGGTCAGTGACGGCAGACGTTGGACTGTCGGGAGTCGGCCCATGAAGAAGATCGAGGCGATCATCAAGCCCTTCAAGCTTGACGAGGTGAAGGAAGCCCTTCAAGAGGCCGGGGTCCAGGGGCTTTCCGTGACCGAGGTCAAGGGGTTCGGGCGGCAGAAAGGGCATACGGAACTTTACCGCGGTGCCGAATATGTTGTTGATTTCCTGCCGAAAGTCAAAATTGAAGTGGTCCTTGCCGACGACATGGTCGACACCGCGATCGAGGCGATCATCACCGCCGCCCGCACCGACAAGATCGGGGACGGCAAGATTTTCGTCTACCCCGTTGAACAGGCCATCCGCATCCGTACCGGCGAATCCGGCGAGGATGCGATCTGACCTCTCTCCCCTGTCCGGCTGGCCCCCCGGGCCGCCGCAATGATCCTCCAGCAGAAGGAATGACCTCAAGATGAGCAAGGTAAAGGCTGCCCTGAAACTCATGCAGGACGAGGATGTCGAATATGTCGACATCCGTTTCACCGACCCGAAGGGCAAGTTGCAGCACGTGACGCTTGTGGCTGACCTCGTCGACGAAGACTTCTGGGAAGAAGGCTTCATGTTCGACGGCTCATCGATTGCCGGCTGGAAATCCATCGATCAGTCCGACATGAAGCTGATCCCTGATCCGGGCTCGGTCTACATCGACCCGTTCTATGCCGAAAAGACCATGTGCGTGCATTGCGTCGTGGTCGAACCGGACACCGGAGAGGCTTATTCGCGCTGCCCGCGCCAGACCGCGCTGAAGGCAGAGGCCTATCTCAAGGCCTCGGGGATCGGCGATGCGTTCTATTGCGGGCCGGAAGCCGAATTCTTCCTGTTCGACGATGTGCGCTATTCGATCACCCCGGCCAAAGTGTCTTACGAGATTGACGCCGAAGCGGCAGCCTGGAACACCGGCAGCGTGACCGAAGGCGGCAACTACGGCCACCGCGCATCGCACAAGGGCGGCTACTTCCCGGTAAACCCGGTGGACGAGGCGCAGGACATCCGCAGCGAAATGCTGTCGACGATGAAGCGCATGGGCATCAAGGTGGACAAGCACCACCACGAAGTGGCCACCTGCCAGCACGAACTTGGCATGATTTTCGGCGGTCTTGTGGATCAGGCCGACAACATCCAGAAATACAAATATGTGATCCACAACGTGGCCCACGCCTATGGCAAGACCGTCACCTTCATGCCGAAACCGATGAAGGGCGACAACGGGTCGGGGATGCATGTGAACATGTCGATCTGGAAGGGCGGCAAGCCGCTGTTCGCAGGCGACAAATATGCCGATCTGTCGCAGGAGGCGCTCTATTTCATCGGCGGCATCCTGAAACATGCCAAGGCGCTGAACGCCATCACCAACCCGTCAACCAACAGCTACAAGCGCCTGATCCCGGGCTTTGAGGCACCGGTGCTGCGCGCCTATTCGGCCCGCAACCGCTCGGGCTGCGTGCGCATTCCGTGGACGGAATCGCCCAAGGCCAAGCGCGTGGAAGCCCGCTTCCCCGATCCGGCGGCCAACCCCTATCTGGCCTTCGCAGCCCTGCTGATGGCCGGTCTGGACGGCATCCGCAACAAGATCGATCCCGGCCCTGCCTCGGACAAGGACCTTTATGATCTGCCCCCCGAAGAACTGGCGGCGATCCCCACGGTCTGCGGCTCGCTTCGCGAGGCGCTGGAAGAGCTGCACAAAGACCACGACTTCCTGCTGGCCGGTGACGTGTTCACAAAGGACCAGCTGGACGCCTACATGGCGCTGAAGTGGGAAGAGGTTTATGCCTACGAACACACGCCGCACCCGATCGAATATCTGATGTACTATTCCTGCTGATCCGGCAGGCTTTGCCGATCGGCAAGGGGCGTGCCGCAGGGCGCGCCCTTTTCTTGCGTTGCCTTGTCCCGTCAGGGGTGAAGCGCCAGGATCGCGGCTTCGGCATCCGGCGGCAGGTCGGACCGCCGCAGGACAAAGGTGTGGATCGTGAACACCACAGCCCGCGTTTCGGGCAGGCGCAACAGGCATTGCCGTTCCGACCGCAGATAGGTCTTTTCGACCGGACGCGGACGGGGCACGCCTTCCCGCCGGGGCTGGAACAGCGTCGGGTCATCATACAGCAGCGCATTGGCCCGCCACAGCGGTTGTTCGGGGCGGATCGCATCAAACATGCGCTGCACGCGGCGGGTGATCCCCTCGTCATAGGACGGCACCGGCATGTGAATGTCCGACAGCGGACGGCCGATTTTCTGCGCCAGGGTCCAGCTTGCCGGAAAGCACAGGACCGCCCCGGTCAGGACATGTTCGCCGCCCACAGAGTCCATCAGGCACAGGTCTTCCTGCACCAGCCGCCCCAGGGTCAGCAGCGGCTGCGACGGGTCCAGCGGGATTGAGACACCATCGGGGCGCTGCACCGCATCTGCCCCCACGACATATCCGGTCCCGGTGGCCAGCCGGGCCAGCACGCGCCTGTAAAGTTCCTGCGCAGCAGGAACGCCCTGCGGCAAAAGCGCATGAACCAGATCGGGCGCTTCCCGGATCAGCCGGTCACGTTCGGCCATCTGTGCCGCAAAAGCCTCGTCCACCCGCAGCCAGTCATCCCCCTCCAGCGGCAAAACGCCGGGAAGACGGTTGGTGCGCGGGTCCATCCAGGGCGCAAAGGGCAGCGTGGTTTGCAGGATCAGGGACATCCCCCGGTTCTAGCCGGGCCGCACCTGTGGGAAGGGCAGGAAACCGACAGGGCAAGGTCGCGCGCAGGCAAGCCGGGCGGGATGCGCTGCGGGACGCTGCACCAAAAGCAGAGGCCCGCAATGAACCAGCATTACGCCGACCGCCGCAAGATTGACCCCGGCCGGGGGGCCGTTCTGGCCGATGGCACGCCCAATGACAATGACCGGGTCGAAATCGGCCCGACGCAGCTTGCCTTTGCCGAATGGGCGGCAGCGGGCCTGACCCCGCCCGATCTGGCCGCAATGCGCCAGTTCCGCTGGGCGCGTCTGACACAGGCGCTGGTGCAGCGAGACTATGGCGGGCTGCTGATGTTCGACCCGCTCAACATCCGCTATGCGACCGATACCACCAACATGCAGCTGTGGAACACGCACAACCCGTTCCGCGCGGTGCTGCTTTGCGCCGATGGGCATATGGTGATCTGGGAATACAAAAACGCGCCGTTTCTGGTGACGTTCAATCCGCTGATCAAGGAAATCCGGTCAGGCGCGACCTTCTTTTACAACTCCACCGGCGACCGGGGCGAAGATGCGGCCAGGGGCTTTGCCGCCCAGGTGGATGAGGTCATGCGCGCCCATGCCGGCACCAATCGCCGCCTGGCGGTGGACAAGATCATGATCGCCGGTCTGCGCGCGCTGGAACGCATCGGCTTTGACGTGCTGGAGGGCGAGGAGGTGACCGAGCGGGTCCGCGCGGTCAAAGGGCCCGATGACATCGCGGCCATGCGCTGCGCCCACCATGCCTGCGAAAGCGCCATTGCGGTGATGGAGCGCGCCACGCGCAATGGTGTCCCCGGCGGGGGCCTGAGCGAGGATGACATCTGGTCGGTGCTTCACGCCGAAAACATCAAGCGCGGCGGCGAATGGATTGAAACCCGCCTGCTTGCCTCGGGCCCGCGCACCAATCCCTGGTTTCAGGAATGCGGGCCACGGATCGTGCAGAACAATGAAATCGTGGCCTTTGATACCGACCTGATCGGTGCCTATGGCATGTGCATCGACATCTCGCGCACCTGGTGGGTGGGCGATGGGCGCCCGACCAATGCGATGATCTCGGCGATGGGCCATGCGATGGACCATATCGCCATCAACATGGCAATGCTGAAGCCGGGGGTTTCGATCACGGAACTGGTCCATGGCGGACACCAGCTTGACGCGCAGTACTGGCGGCAAAAGTATTCCTGCAAGATGCATGGCGTGGGGCTGTGCGATGAATGGCCCTATGTCACCTATCCCGACGGCTATACCGAAGGCGCCTTCGATGCCGTGCTGGAGCCGGGCAACGTGATCTGTGTCGAGGCTCTGGTCAGTCCGGAGGGCGGCGATTTTTCAATCAAGCTGGAGGATCAGGTGCTGATCACCGAAACCGGCTTCGAGAACCTGACAACCTACCCGTTTGATGCGCGCCTGACCGGGCGGGCCTGACCGGGGCCGCCCGGCTGGATGCCAGCGCGGTGCCACGCAATGGCCGGAACCGATCTTTCTGCGAAAAATCTGCGGGGACGCGAGATACCCGGCGAAGGGGGCGGGATTTTTCGCAGAAAAATCATGGTTTTGACCGCGCGTTGCCCTGAACGCGCGGTCCGCAGGGTCAGTCAGCCTGAAAGCCCGCCGCCTTGTGACTGCCATCGCAATAGGGCTTGGTCTTGGACTGGCCACAGCGGCACAGGAAAAGCTGAGTCGCCCGGTTCAGCGTCTTGCCGGTGCCGGATACAACCTCGACATTGCCTGCAAGCTTCAGCGGCCCGTCCGGCAGGGGCACAACCTCAACCGGACCATCACGCGCGGCCAGCGGTTCAGACTCTTTCACCGGCGTCTCGCCCGTGGCGACAAAACCGGCCCCGGCATGGCTGCCATCGCAATAGGGCTTGTTGCGCGACGCACCGCAGCGGCACAGGGTGGCGCGCACGCTGCTTGCCGCAACGCCGCCGATCAGCATCGGCGCCTCAAGCGACAGGGGTCCGTTTTCGCGCAGGCGCAGGGTGTTGACCACAGGCGGCACCTCGGACGTGGCGGTACCGTCATTGCGGGTGACGCGGATCGCACCCGAAGGGCAGGCAACGCCGATCTGCAGAACAGTCGCCGCAGGGGCGGCGTCGGGATAAATCCAGTCGCCCTTGACGTTGGGCACGAACACCTCGGGGTGCCCCAGCACACAGTTGCGCGAATGCACGCAGCGCGTGGCATCAAAGGTGATCGTCACCTCGCGGCCCTTCACGACTTCAACCATCCTGATCCTCCTTCCCGCAGATCGACATGCGCCCATGGTGACCGATCCGTCATCGTCCGTAAAGCGGATATCATGACCCCGTGCGGAACGGGCACCGGCAAGACAGGCCCGGCGTTCCAAACGCGGCCGGACCCGACAGGACAGATGGCCCCGCACCTTCCCTTGCCCCTAGCCCGGCCCCGGAACCCAGCGGCAACAGGCCCTGAAACCCGGACAGGTCCCGTCAGGACAGTCCGCCACAGGGGGCGTCAGGGCCTGCGTGGTTTCCGGCCCGGCCATCGCGCCCCGGTCTTTGGCCCGCGCAAGGTTCCGGTCCTTGCCAGGCTGGCCGGTCACGACTATGCCGACCGCGCCTGCCCCGCAACAGAAAGGCCCGCCGATGATCCCGCGCTATTCCCGCCCCGAGATGGTTGCCCTGTGGTCGCCCGAAACCCGGTTCCGCATCTGGTTCGAGATCGAGGCCCATGCCTGCGATGCCCAGGCGGCCCTGGGCGTGATCCCAAAGGCAAACGCCGAAGCAGTGTGGCGGGCAAAGGACGTGACCTTCGACGTGGCGCGGATCGACGCGATCGAGGCGGTCACCAGGCATGACGTGATCGCCTTCCTCACCCATCTGGCGGAACATATCGGCGCGGACGAGGCGCGTTTCCTGCATCAGGGCATGACCAGTTCCGATGTTCTGGACACCGCGCTGAACGTGCAGCTGTGCCGCGCCAGCGATCTGCTGCTGGCCGGGCTGGACCGGGTGCTGGCGGCGCTGAAATCCCGCGCGCTGGAACACAAGCACACGCTGCGCATCGGGCGCAGCCACGGCATTCATGCCGAACCCACAACACTGGGGCTGACCTTTGCCCGCTTCTATGCCGAAATGTCGCGCAACCGGGCGCGTTTGGTGAACGCCCGTTCCGAAATCGCGACCGGGGCCATCTCGGGGGCGGTCGGAACCTTTGCCAATATCGATCCGGCGGTCGAAAAGCATGTCTGCGCGATGATGGGGCTGGTGCCCGAACCGATCAGCACCCAGGTGATCCCGCGCGACCGGCATGCGATGTTCTTTGCAACGCTGGGTGTCATCGCCTCGGGGATCGAAAATGTCGCCATCGAGATCCGCCACATGCAGCGCACCGAAGTGCTGGAGGCGGAAGAATTCTTTTCCCCCGGCCAGAAGGGCAGCAGCGCCATGCCGCACAAGCGCAACCCGGTGCTGTCGGAAAATCTGACGGGCCTTGCGCGGCTGGTGCGCATGGCGGTGATTCCGGCCATGGAAAACGTGGCGCTGTGGCACGAACGGGACATCAGCCATTCTTCGGTGGAACGCGCCATCGGGCCGGATGCGACGATCACGCTGGATTTCGCGCTGCACCGGCTGGCGGGTGTCATCGAAAAGCTGGTGATCTACCCCGGAAACATGCTGGCCAACCTGAACAGGTTCCGCGGTCTGGTGATGAGCCAGCGTGTGCTGCTGGCCCTGACCCAGGCCGGGGTCAGCCGCGAGGAGGCCTACCGTCTGGTGCAGCGCAACGCGATGAAGGTCTGGGACGAGGGGGCGGATTTCAAGGCCCGGCTTCTGGCCGACCCCGAGGTGACGGCGGCGCTGCCGCCCGCCGTGATCGAGCAAAGCTTCGATATGGGCTATCACACGCGGCATGTCGACACGATCTTCGCGCGGGTCTTCGGGGGTTGAGCCCGCCCCGCCAGCGTCGGCCGTCACGCGAACGTGACCGGGCCCCGCCCGCTGCGGTGCTACCCTTCATTCAGGGAAAGCACGGAAGGACAGCCAGGATGCGTCTGACCATCACCGTCGCTGCGGGTGCTCTGCTTGTATTGCCGCTCATTGCCCTTGCCGCCGGCGGCGACGATACCGAACCGCCGCCCTCCACCCAGACCAGCACCGAATGCGTCAAGGGCCAGGTCTGGGACGAGGCCACCAAAAGCTGTGTCGATGCCGAAAGCGGCCTTCTGGATGACGACACCCGCTTCAGGGCGGTTCGCGAACTTGCCTGGGCGGGGCGTCCCGAAGACGCGCTGATCGTGCTGGCGGCAATGACCGAAGGCAGGACGGACCGGGTCCTGACCTATATCGGCTTTGCCAACCGCAAGGCCGGGCGGATCGACGAAGGGCTTGCAGCCTATGACGAGGCGCTGGCCCTGAACCCGGACAATATCCTGTGCCGGTCCTACCTGGGGCAGGCCTATGTCGAATTGGGCAGGATCGACTTGGCAGAGGTTCAACTGGCCGAAATCCGGGCGCGCGGCGGTTCGGGGCTTTGGGCCGAAACTGCCCTGCAAAGCGCCATCCGCACCGGCGAGACGCATGATTACTGATGACAATGCCGTGATCGGGCGGCGCGCAAGGCCGGCGGGCTTGCCGCGAATCACATTCCGGGGTTCCTTCGGGGCACTGTAACGAAAGGACGCGCCATGAAGATCAAGACGACCCTCTGCCTGATCGCCCTGACCCTTGCGCCGACGTTTGCGCTTGCCGGGGCGGGTTGCGACCAGGCAAAGATGCAATCCGCCTCGCAATGCGCGGCGGGCCAGATCTGGGATGCGGCAAAGCAGGCCTGCACCCCCGAAGTCACAAGCTGATTTCCTGGCTGACCCCGGAAAACCGGGGTCTGCTAATCCTGTCTTAACCGGTGCCCGTGCATGATCTGCCTGCGTTGAAGGAAGGCAGTCATGCGCAACACTCTGGGTCAGTTAACCACCCATCGCCTGGCAGAGCCGCCGCAGGCACCTGGTCAACCTTTGGCCATGACCGGACGTGTCAAGGCCGCGGTGATCGTCCGGCTGCTGCTGGCCGAAGGCGCGTCTTTGCCCCTGTCGTCCCTGCCCGAGCACATGCAGGCAGCCCTTACCGAACAGATCGGCCGGATGCGCCTTGTGGACCGCACCACGCTGGGCGCGGTGGTGGAAGAATTCCTGAATGAACTCGAACAGGTGGGCCTGTCCTTTCCCGGCGGGATCGAAGGCGCGCTGACGATGATGGACGGGCATATCAGCACGACCGCCGCCAACCGGCTGCGGCGCCTGGCGGGTGCCTCGGGCAAGGCAGACCCGTGGGACCGGATCATGGTGCTGGAAGAAGACCGTCTTCTGCCGGTTCTGGAAGAGGAAAGCGAAGAGGTGGCGGCCGTCATGCTCTCGAAGCTGCCCATCCCCAAGGCGGCCAGCCTGCTGGGCCGGCTGCCCGGCGACAAGGCGCGCCGCGTCGCCTATGCGGTGTCCCAGACCGGCAATGTTGACCCCGAAACGGTGCGGCGCATCGGCCAGTCGCTGGCGGCCCAGCTGGACACCCAGCCTGCCCGCGCCTTTGAAACCGGGCCGGTGGAACGCGTGGGGGCGATCCTGAATGTCACTGCGGCGGCAACGCGGGATGAAGTTCTCAAGGGCCTGGACGAAACCGATGCTGAGTTCGCCCGGAAGGTGCGGCGCGCCATCTTCACCTTCGTTCATCTCCCGCACCGGATCGCGGGGCGCGATGTGCCGAAGGTCGTGCGCGTTGTCGATCAGGCGGTGCTGGTCACCGCCATAGCCGGGGCAACGACAGACGAACTTGGCGCCGCCGCCACCTTCCTTCTGGAAAACCTGTCCCAGCGTCTGGCGCAATCGATCCGCGACGAGGTGGCGGAGCGCGGTGCGGTCAGGGAAAAGGACGCCGAAGAGGCGCAGGGTGCGATCATCACCGCGATCCGGGAACTCGAGGCTACGGGCGAACTGGCCTTTGTGGTGCCTGCGGAAGATTGACGGCTACCCGCGCACGGCCGGCCCTTGTCCCGGCGATGCCTGCATTCTAGGGTTCCCCCGTCTTCGGATCGGACCCTCTTCATGCCCTTGCCCCTTCCCGCCGCCGCAGCAACCCACACGGCGCGCGGTATTCTTCTGATGGTGGTCGCGGTGCTGTTCTTCACCACGATGGATGCCGTGGCAAAGGGTCTGGTGGGGGGGTATCCGGTGTTTCAGGTGGTCTTCTTCCGCTTTGCGGGGCAGATCGTGCTGGTGCTGCTGATCCTGCGCGGCGCGACCGGGCAGGCGCTGCGTACCCGCTTTGCCGGTCTGCACCTGGCGCGGGCAGTGCTGCAATTCGCCACCGTCGTCCTGTTCTTTGCCAGCCTGACCTATATCGGACTGGCCGAGGCGCAGGCTTTGACCGACATCAACCCTGTGCTGATCACGCTGGGGGCCGCCCTGTTCCTGGGCGAACGGCTGGGGCGCGACCGGCTGTTCGGCGTCGTGCTGGCGATGATCGGTGCGATGATCGTGATCCGGCCCGGGTCCGGTGTGCTGACCCTGCCCGCGCTGCTGCCGATTGCGGCGGCCGTCTGCTATGCGGGCAGCGCGCTGATCACCCGCCGGGTCGGCCCGTTCGAAACACCCTGGACATCGATGCTTTACACTGCGGGTTTCGGGACGCTGGCCAGCGGCGTCACCCTGCCCGTCCTGTGGGTCGATACTGATCCTGCCGATCTCTGGCGGTTTGCAGCCCTTGGGGTGCTGGGCACCGTCGCCCAGTTGTGCATCATCCGGTCCTTCTCTGTGGCCGAGGCGGCGGCAGTGGCACCGTTCGCCTATGCGGGCATCCTTTTTGCCATCGGCTGGGGGATCGTGCTTTACGGTGACTACCCCGACCCCGCCACCCTTCTGGGTGCGCTTGTGATCGTTTCGGCCGGGCTTTATGTGTGGCGGCAGGAAACACGGCCCCCACGCACCGGTGCGCCGAACGAGGCAGGATGACAAAAGCCAAGTCCTTCAAGCCGGGCCTGCGGCTGCAGGATCGGGCGCTGCGCGGCGTGATCTGGGTTCTGCTGTGCCTGCCCTACACCTGGCGGGTCAGGCTGTGCGGCTGGCTGCTGGGCCGGGTCATCGGCCCGCTGGCGGGGTACGACCGGCGCGTACGCGAGAATCTGGCGAAAATCCTGCCCGACCTGCCGGAAGCAGAAGTAAGGCGCCTGAGCCGGGCCGTCCCCAACAACGCAGGCCGCACCCTGATCGAGATGTATTCCGGCGAGGAATTGATCGAACGGGCCATGAAGCAGCCGCTGTCCGGCCCCGGCCTCGTGGACCTTGACAGGGCGATTGCCGCCAGGCGCCCGGTCATCGTCGTTTCAGGGCATATCGGCAACCATGATGCGGGCCGCGCCGCGCTGATCCGGCGCGGCTACCCGTTTGGCGGCCTGTACCGCCCGATGATGAACCCCTATTTCAACGAACATTACGTGGCGGCAATCTCAAAACTGGGAACGCCGCTGTTTCCCCGTGACAAGCGCGGCATGGCGGGGATGATCCGGTTCCTGCGCGGCGGCGGGATGCTGGGCCTGCTGATCGACCAGCACATGGGCCATGGCGCGCGGCTGTCCTTTTTCGGGCATGATGCCTTGACCGCGTTGTCGGCCGCCGAAATGGCGATCAAATATGACGCGCTGCTGATCCCGATCTATGCCATCCGCCTTGAAAACGGGCTCGACTTCCAGATCGTGGTCGAATCCCCCATTCCGCGCGGCACGCCCGAGGCGATGACCCAGGCCCTGAACGACAATCTCGAGGCTCTGGTGCGCCAGCATCTGGACCAATGGTTGTGGATCCACCGCCGCTGGAAGGCGTGATCAGTCGATCCGCGCCGCCGCAAGAATGGCCGAAGGGCCGGATTCCTGCAAGATCACCACGGCGGGGTCCGCACCCGGCGCCTGTGCTTGCAGGTCAAGCGGCGTCTCACCGGTCCAGTCCCCCAGCGCCTGCCAGGAGGTGACGATGTTGCGGTAGGTCACCGTCCGCCCGGCATTCTCGCCGCGTTCGATCACCACAGTCTCTTCCGGGCGGAAGCGCACCAGTTGCACCCGCACCGGTTCTGCAAAGGCCCGCTGCGACACGGCGCGGATCACGATCCCGTCTCCTTGGCGTTCGAGGGTCAGCGTCACCGCCCGGGCTGCGTCAAGGTGGCGGCGGATCAGCGCCTCAACCTCGGCCGGCTGATTGCCTTTGACCTGGTCCAGACCGCCAACGATCAATTGCGGGGTGTAGATCATCCGGCTGCCGGCCATGCGGGCATAGGCCTTCTGCCGGTCGGTGAATGCCGGATCGGCGAATTTGTCCGGCCAGCCGATGTAATCCCAGTAGTCGACATGCAGCGCCAGCGGGATCACATCCGGGTCGCTGACCAGGTCCGCAAAGAAATCATCCGCAGGCGGGCAGGATGCGCAGCCCTGCGAGGTGAACAGTTCGACCACCACCGCAGACCGTGACGTCGGCTGCGCCACGGCCATGCCCGCGACAGCAAGGCACAGTCCGAACGTGGCGCTGACGATCCGTCGCATGAGGTACATCCTGTCTTCGGCTGGGGTTCGTTCTAGCCATCTGGTCCGGCATCCGCCAATCAATGAATTGCGAGGGTTTCCATGCCAGGCTGTGATCTGTCGGCCCTTCGGGCGCAAAGGGACTGGATTTTCGGCATACAATTGCATACCAATATCGCGACTCTTTTGCACCCTTCCCCGCCCGCGTCACAGCCAGGAGGCAAGAATGACCGTAACCGTCGGACATGACAGCACGAAAACCCGCAAGACCCTGACCGCAGGCGGCCGGACCTTTGCCTATTATTCGATCCCCGCCGCCGAAGCCGCCGGACTGGGGGCCTTTGCCCGCCTGCCCGCCGCGCTGAAGGTGGTGCTGGAAAACATGCTGCGGTTCGAAGATGGCAAGACCGTGACGGTGAACGATATCCGCGCCTTTGCCGAATGGGGCGAAAAGGGCGGCCGCAACCCGCGCGAGATCGCCTATCGCCCGGCCCGTGTCCTGATGCAGGATTTCACCGGTGTTCCGGCCGTGGTCGACCTTGCGGCGATGCGCGACGGCATTCTGGGGCTGGGGGGGGATGCGCAGAAGATCAATCCGCTGAACCCGGTCGATCTGGTGATCGACCATTCGGTCATGATCGACGAATTCGGCACGCCGCGCGCCTTTCAGATGAACGTCGACCGCGAGTATGAGCGGAACATGGAACGCTATGCCTTCCTGAAATGGGGCCAGAAGGCGTTCAACAATTTCCGCGTGGTGCCGCCGGGCACCGGCATCTGCCACCAGGTCAACCTGGAATATCTGGCGCAGACCGTCTGGACCGATGCCGATCAGCACGGGCACCAGGTGGCCTATCCCGATACGCTGGTGGGCACCGACAGCCACACGACCATGGTCAACGGCCTGGCCGTTCTGGGCTGGGGCGTCGGCGGGATCGAGGCGGAGGCGGCAATGCTGGGCCAGCCGGTGTCGATGCTGATCCCGGAAGTGGTGGGTTTCCGGCTGACCGGTGCGATGCGTGAAGGCACCACGGCCACCGATCTGGTGCTGAAGGTCGTGCAGATGCTGCGCAAGAAAGGCGTGGTCGGCAAGTTCGTGGAATTCCACGGCGAAGGGCTGGACCGGCTGCCGCTGGCAGACCGGGCAACCATTGCCAACATGGCCCCCGAATACGGGGCCACCTGCGGCTTCTTCCCGATTGACGGCGAAACGCTGCGCTATCTGCGCCAGACAGGGCGGGATGAGGGGCGTATCGCGCTGGTCGAAGCCTATGCTAAGGCGAATGGCATGTGGCGCGATGCGGGTTATGACCCGATCTATACCGACACCCTGCATCTGGATATGGCAGAGATTGTCCCGGCCATTTCCGGCCCCAAGCGCCCGCAGGATTTTCTGCCGCTGACCGAGGCAAAGGCATCCTTCGCGCGGGAAATGGAGACCGGCTTCAAGCGCCCGGCGGGGGTTGAGGTGCCGGTGAAGGGCGAAAGCTACACCATGTCATCGGGCAAGGTGGTGATCGCCTCGATCACCTCCTGCACCAATACCTCGAACCCCTATGTGATGATCGGGGCCGGGCTGGTTGCACGCAAGGCCCGCGCGCTGGGGCTGACGCGCAAGCCCTGGGTCAAGACCTCGCTGGCACCAGGAAGCCAGGTGGTCAGCGAATATCTGAACGCCGCCGGGCTGCAGGAAGACCTTGATGCCCTTGGCTTCAACCTGGTGGGCTATGGCTGCACCACCTGCATCGGCAATTCCGGCCCGCTTCAGCCCGAGATTTCGGCGGCGATTGCCGAGGGCGATCTGGTGGCGGCTGCCGTGCTGTCGGGCAACCGCAATTTTGAGGGGCGGATTTCGCCCGATGTGCGCGCCAACTATCTGGCCTCGCCGCCGCTGGTGGTGGCCTATGCGCTGGCCGGCGACATGAACATCGACCTGACGACAGAACCCCTGGGCATGTCCAGCGACGGCAGGCCCGTCTTCCTCAGGGATATCTGGCCCACCAATCAGGAGATTGCCGAACTGGTGGACAGAACCGTCACGCGCGAGGCTTTCCTGAAGAAATACGCAGATGTGTTCAAGGGCGATGCGAAATGGCAGGCGGTGGAAACGACCGGGCGCGAAACCTATGACTGGCCGGCTTCATCCACCTATATCCAGAACCCGCCCTATTTCCGGGGCATGGCGCGCGCGCCCGGCGTGATCCGCAACATCGAAGGCGCGCGGATTCTGGCGCTTCTGGGCGACATGATCACCACCGACCACATCAGCCCGGCAGGATCGTTCAAGGAAAAGACCCCGGCGGGCCGCTATCTGATTGACCGGCAGGTGCCGCTGCGCGAGTTCAACTCCTACGGCGCGCGGCGCGGCAACCACGAGGTGATGATGCGTGGCACCTTCGCCAACATCCGCATCCGCAACGAGATGCTGGACGGGGTCGAAGGCGGTTATACGCTGGGGCCGGACGGGCAGCAGACCTCGATCTTCGATGCCTCGATGGCCTGGCAGGCCGCCGGAGTGCCGCTGGTGATCTTTGGCGGCATCGAATACGGGGCAGGCTCCAGCCGCGACTGGGCGGCCAAGGGCACGGCGCTGCTGGGGGTCAAGGCGGTGATCGCCGAATCCTTCGAGCGCATCCACCGCTCCAACCTGGTGGGGATGGGGGTGATTCCGTTCGAGTTCACCGGGGGCGACACGCGCAAGACGCTGGGCCTGATAGGGGCAGAAACCGTGTCGATCAGCGGGCTGGAGGGCGATCTGAAACCGCTCAGCCTGGTGCCCTGCACCATCACCTCTGCGAACGGCAACCAGCGGACCATCCAGATCAGATGCCGGATCGATACCGAAATCGAGATCGAATATGTCGAACATGGCGGGGTGCTGCATTATGTGCTGCGCGATCTGGCGAAGGCGTCTTGAGGCGGGTGCCGGAACAGGGCCGGCCGCAGGGGCTGGCTGACCGAAAGGCTGGAAACTCTTCTGCCTGCGCGCCCGCCGCTGCGAAGGCAGGGGCCATATCGTATCACAAGCCCTGTTGTCGGGGTGGTTGGCGCCACTCGTTGCCCTGTTCCATCCATGTGTTGAATTGATCGCGCCAAGCCTGAATATCCTTTCGTGGCAACGGGTTTCTGGGATCTTGGCTGATGGAATAGGCCATGCCCTCGATGTACCATCGCGGCAACCGGCTGGCCTGGACGAGACCGAACTGCTCGACCTGCCAATGATGGATCAGCTCGTGACGCAGGATGTAGTCTTGCCACCATTTATCGTTGATGAGCAGGGTATCGAGACCCCAGAAATACAGGGCAGCCACAGCTGGATTTCCGAAACGGGCAAAGCAGTCTTCCGAGCTGCAAAACAGAACACGCGGTGGTTGATCAATGGGGCCTACATTTGCGGCAACAAAAATTAAAGCGTCGTCCCTGAGCCGGGTCGCCTCGGCGACGGTGGAGGTATCCTCGACGCACAGGTCAGTGGTGATGCAGGTCAGGCCGAAGGTTTCAGGAGTGAGGACGCGCAGTGGCTTGTAAAAAGCACAGGCTGCGAGAAACAGCGCTATGGCGGACATCGCGCAAACCAGAAGAGCTTTTCTAAGTCGTGTCATAAGATGTGCCTGTGCCGATAGACGATGTCTGCGACGGTGTTTCTCGATCTGCCACTGGCAGATCGTCCGGGCGGCCCTCACCCCCCGCAGTCCAGCGGCACACCGGCGCCTGCGCCACTGACAGGCCACAGCGTGAAAACCGCCCCGTCTTCAGCGCGGCAGGTCAGCAGGGGGCGGTTGTAGCCGTTGTTATGGAACAGACATTCGACCGGGACCATGCCCAGGCTGCCGGTCATCAGGTTCTCCAGCTCGAACGCCGGGCCGAAGTCCATCAGCATGTCCGGACCCGAACAGCTTTCGATCACCACAGCCTGCCCCTGCGGCGTGATCGTCACCCGGTCATCCAGCAGGGCCGGATCGGTGCCCCCCGCCCGCCCGACACGCTCGAAGGTTCCGGCAAAATAATGCGGCCCCGGCGTGCCGGGCTTGGCCAGCGGGGCCGTGGCCGGCAGGCAGGCCGCAAAGACCACGACAGCCGCAGAAGCCCGCATCAGCCGCCCGCCGCTGCTGCTGCAAGGGCCGGGCGAATCCGCTCTTCCAGAATACCCGCCGTGATCGGTCCGGCGTGGCGCAGAATGACCTTGCCGTCACCATCGATCACAAAGGTTTCCGGCACGCCATACAGCCCCCAGTCCAGCCCCATGCGGCCGTTGTCATCGGCCCCGATGGCGGAATAGGGATTTCCAAGTTCCTCCAGAAACTGCAGGGCTGCCTCGGGCTTGTCCTTGTAGTTGACGCCCAGGATCGTCACGCCTTCTGCCGCCAGGGCCTTCAGCACCGGATGCTCTGCGCGGCAGGGCGCGCACCAGCTGGCCCAGAAGTTCACCAGCTTCACGCCCGGCTCGCGCAGCATGGCATCGGTAAGCGCCGGCCCGGTGCCCAGGGCCGCGACCTGCACGGCAGGCGCCTTGCGCCCTTCCATGGCAGAAGGCAGCTGGTCAGGATCGCTGCGCTGCATCCCGACGAAGAACAGCACGGCAAGCCCGGCAAAGATCAGCGGCGGGGCCAGCATCAGCGGCTTAACCATGGGTTGTCCCCTGACGGGCCTCCACCTCGCGCAGGGCCCGGCGCATCCGGGCGCTGCGCCACAGGCTGAAACCCACCAGGGCGGCCAGAAGGATGATCGTCGCCCCATAGGACCCCAGCACGGCCACCGCGTATTTGCCAAGATCGGGCATCAGGCCATCCTTTCCCGCGCCAGAAGCGATTGCAGGCGGCGGGCGCGAATCTCGGTCCGGGTGCGCAGCAGCACCAGCGTTACAAACAGCAGCACAAACCCCGCGATGCAGACCAGCAGCGGCAGATAGAATACGTCTGCGACATTCTCTTCCTTGTCAAGCGACAGCGAGGCACCCTGATGCAGCCCCTGATTCCAGAAATTCACCGCATAGCGCGACAGCACCGCAAAAACCGAGCCGACAATGCACAGCACGCTGGTCAGGTCCGCCGCCGTGTCGGGGTCTTCCACCGCCGACCACAGCGCGATGTAGCCCAGATAGAACAGGGTCAGGATCAGGAAGGAGGTCAGCCTTGGGTCCCAGGCCCACCAGGTGCCCCACATCGGCTGCCCCCAAAGCGCACCGGTGACCAGCGCGATCACGGTCATCGTCAGCCCGACCGGGCCTGCCGCCTTTGCCGCCAGCGCCGACACATGATGACGCCGGATCAGCCAGATCAGCGAGGTGACCAGCATCATGATCCAGCCATTGATCGCCATCATGGCCGCAGGCACATGCAGGTAGATGATCTTCACGGTGGACCCCTGGCGGAAATCATCCGGCGTAAAGAAAAAGCCCCAGATGCCGCCCGCCGTCAGGCACAGGGCGGACAGCCCCGCCAGCCAGGGAAGCAGACGGGCAGAGGTCTGCATGAACCGCCTTGGATTTGCGTATTCCCATACCGACATGCGGGCTAGCTAGGCTCTCTGCAGGTTGCGCTCAAGTCTTAACATGGATGCCTCACCGCAGATTGACGCGGATTGCCGCAGCCGCAGCAAAGGGCAGCAGGGCCGCCGCCCCGGCGGTGATGCCGGCCAGCAGCAGCAAAGCCGTCGGCGCGCCCTGCCCGTCCACGCCGCGCCGCACCGCTTCGGCACCATAGATCAGGGTGGGCACGTAAAGCGGCAGCACCAGCAACGACAAAAGCAATCCGCCCCGCTTCAAACCCACCGTCAGCGCCGCACCAAAGGCCCCGATCAGCGACAGGGCAGGCGTTCCCAGCCCCAGCGACAGCACCAGCCAGACATAGCCCGGGCCGGGCAGGTTCAAAAGCACGCCCAGCACCGGCGACAGCAGGGTCAGCGGCAGGCCCGTCACCAGCCAATGCGCCAGCGCCTTGACCGCAACCACCCCTTCCAGCGGAATGGGCGCAATGGCCAGAAGGTCCATCGAGCCATCTTCGAAATCCAGCGCGAAAATCCGGTCCAGCGACAAAAGGCAGGCCAGCAGGGCCCCGACCCAAAGAATGCCGGGCGCAATCCGCGCCAGCAGGGCGGGTTCCGGCCCGACCCCCAGCGGCACCAGCACCGCCACCAGCAGAAAGAACGCCAGCCCAAGGCCGAAACCACCCCCGGCCCGCGTGGCAAGGCGCAAGTCGCGCAGCAGCAGGGCGGTCATGCGAAGGCCTCGTCAAAGACGCCGCCAAGGCTGCGGCTTTGCGCCCGGAACGCGGTCAGGTCCAGCACGGCGGCCTCATCCAGCCCCAGATCGACATGGGTGGCGATCAGGGCCGCCCCGCCTTTTGCCAGATGCCCGCACAGCACCTCAGCAAACAGGGCGACCGAAGCGGCGTCCAGCGAAACCGTCGGCTCATCCAGCAGCCAGACCGGCCGCCCCGTGACAAGCAGGCGCGCCAGGCCCAGGCGGCGTTTCTGCCCGGCGGACAGGTGCTGTGCCGGCCGGTCCTGCAGCGCGGTCAGGTTCAGCGCCGTCAGGGCGTCATCCACGCCGTCCTGACCGTGGATTGCCGCCCAGAAGGCCAGGTTTTCCCGCGTGGTCAGGGCCGCTTTCAGCCCGTCGGCGTGGGCGGCATAGGTCAGGCTTTCCGGGGCAGCCAGGACGCGGCCCGAAACGGCAGGCTGCAAGCCTGCGACCGTGCGCAGCAGGGTGGTCTTGCCGATGCCGTTCGGGCCGCGCAGCACCAGGGCGCGCCCCGCCGGCAGCGTCAGGCTGACGCCCGCCAACACGGTAACCCCGCCCCGCGCGCAGGCCAGATCGGTCACGGTCAGCTCCACAACGCACCCCGATCAGCCGACGGGGCAACGGGAACGGGGCAGGCGATGATGCGGCAGGTCATGCGAAACGGATGCCTTCATTGTGCCAGGCCTGCCCCGGCGGAAAGCCGGGCGCAGGCAAGGGGTCAGACCGGCAAAAGCGCCACGGCAATCCGGCGGCCTTCGGACAGAAGCACGTTATAGGTGCGGCACGCCGCAGGGGAATTCATCACCTCAACCCCGATCCCGGCCTCTTCCAGGGTGCGGCGGAAACCGGCCGGAAGATGGGCAATCTCGGCCCCGGTGCCGACAAACAGCACGTCAATCCTGTCGGCCAGCGCCAGAGGCGTTGCCGCATCGTCAAGCCCGCCCCAGCCCTGCGACGACCAGGGCGAAACCAGCACCGCCCCCTGCATCACCCGCCCGCCGACCCGGAAGAACCCCGGCCCATAGCCGTCAATCGGCCGGGCTTCGGAATAGGTGATCTCGGTCAGGCGCATCAGCCCCCCCTGCGGTTCAGGCATCGATCCCGGCAAACTGGTTGCCCTTGTCCGACTTTGGCTTGTCGCTGCGGTCAAGGCCGATCATCAGCACGATGTTCTTGGCGACATAGACCGAGGAATAGGTGCCCAGCAGCACGCCCATGAAGATGGCAAAGCTGAAGCCGCGGATCACGTCCCCGCCGAACACCATCATCGATCCCACCGCGATCAGCGTGGTGATCGATGTCATCAGCGTGCGGCTGAGTGTCTCGTTCACCGACAGGTTCATCACGTCGCGCAGCGGCATGGTCTTGTACTTCACCAGGTTCTCGCGCAGCCGGTCAAAGACCACGACCGTATCGTTGATCGAATATCCCAGGATGGTCAGAAGGGCCGCGATGATCGTCAGGTCGAACTTGAGCTGAAACACCGCAAAGATGCCGATGGTGATGAAGACGTCATGCAGCAGCGCCAGCACGCCGCCCAAGGCGAACTGCCATTCAAAGCGCAGCCAGATATACACCAGTATCCCGACACTGGTGATCGCCACCGCAAGGATCGACGACCACACCAACTCGCCCGAAACCTTCGGGCCAACCGATTCGACCGAAGTGAAACTGATCGCCGGATCGACGGCAACCAGCGCATCTTCCACCTGCTGGATCACCTCGGGTGTCACCGACTGGGTATTGTCCAGCGCCGCGATCCGGATCATCGCCACGTGCTGGTCGGGCGAAAAGCCGGGGTCGAACACCTCGGTGATCGACACATCGCCCAGGGGCAGCGGGGCCAGCGCCCCGCGATACACCCCGACATCGACGGGCGTCGAGGATTCGGTGCGGATCGTGGTGCCGCCCTTGAAGTCGATGCCATAATTCAACCCCATCACGCCCCAGGCCACAAAGGCCACCAGCATCAGGGCGATGGACCCGCCGAAGGTCAGCCACTGATAGCGGAAGAAGTCGATGTTGGTCTTTTCAGGGGCAAGCCGCAAACGCAAGGCCATATCCGTCTTCCTTAAACCGTGATGGTCCTGGGACGGCGCCAGCCGTACCAGAGTGCGATCAGCTGCTTGGTTACAAACAGCGCCGTGAAGACCGAGGTGATGATCCCAAGGGCCAGGGTCACGGCAAATCCGCGCACCGGCCCCGCGCCGAAGGAAAACAGGACAGCGGCGGTGATCAAGGTGGTCAGGTTCGCATCGACAATGGCGGACATCGCCCGTTCATAGCCGATCTCGATGGCGCGCACCGGGTTCTTCTGCCCGCGCAATTCCTCGCGGATGCGTTCAAAGACCAGAACGTTGGCATCCACCGCCATGCCGATGGTCAGCACGATGCCGGCGATGCCGGGCAGGGTCAGCGTGCCGCCGATCATTGACAGCGCCCCGAACAGCAGGCCCATGTTGATGGCCAGCGCGATATTGGCAAACAGGCCGAACAGGCCGTAGCTGGCAAACATGAACAGCGACACGGCAATCATCGCGATGACGGCGGCGACCCGGCCCGCATCGATGCTGTCCTGGCCCAGTTCCGGGCCGATGGTGCGTTCCTCCAGAAAGATCAGCTCTGCCGGCAATGCCCCGGCGCGCAACAGCACGGCCAGATCAGTGCTTTCCTCGATGGTGAAACTGCCGGTGATGATGCCCGATCCGCCCGGAATCGCCGACTGGATCACGGGGGCGGAAATCACCTCGTCATCCAGAACGATGGCGAAGGGTTGCCCGATGTTGGCCGCCGTGTAATCGCCGAATTTCCGCGCGCCCGACGGATTGAAGCGGAAGTTCACGGCAGGCCGGCCGTTCTGATCAAAGGCGGGCTGGGCATCGACCAGGTCTTCGCCGGACACCACCGGCGTCTGTTCGATGATATAGAACATGCCCGGCTCGTCTGCCGCTGGAAGCAGCACGTTGCGCGCGCCGGGATCGGCGTTTTGATCCGCCGTGCGTCCGCGCACCGGGTTGAACGTCAGCCGCGCCGTGGTCCCGATCAGCGCCTTCAGTTCCGCCGCTGATCCGATTCCGGGAACCTGGATCAGGATGCGGTCGGTGCCCTGGCGCTGGATCGTCGGTTCGCGGGTGCCCACCTCGTCCACGCGGCGGCGGATGATTTCCAGCGATTGCTGAATGGTGCGGCTGTCGGTTGCGGCACGCTCCGCCTCGGACAGTTGCACGGTGATGATGTCGCCCGCCCCCGCCACTTCGATATCGGTCTGGCCGACGCCGGTCAGTGTGACCACCGGCTGGGCCAGGGCGCGCACCAGTTCAACCGCCCTGGCCATATTGGCCGGATTGCCGATCTTGACCTTCAGCACACCGGGTTCGGACGGCTCGCGGCGGACATTGCCCACCGCATCGCGTTCACTGCGCAGGGCATCGCGCACATCGGGCCACAGGCCATCGATGCGGTCCTTGTAGACATCCGCCACCTGCACTTCTGCCAGCAGATGCGCGCCACCGCGCAGATCAAGGCCCAGGTTCACCAGACCCGAGGGCAGCCAGTTGGGCCACTGTGCAATCGCCGCGTCCTGATCCGGGGTTGCCGCCCCGGCCAGTTCAACCGCGCGCAGCGCGTCATTGTGCTGCTCGACCCTGGTGTAGAACAGGTTCGGCAGCGCAAAAAGCAGACCCGCGGCGCAGATGCCCCAGATCAGGATGGTCTTCCACAGCGGCGTTTGCATCGGGCAGGTCCGGGGTCAGGGATCGCGGAAGATCAGGCGGTTGGTTCGGTTTTCGACATCACCTGGGCGACGGTATGGCGCGGCATCCGCACCTTCACACCTTCGGCAATCTCGACTTCCAGAACCCCGTCGTCCTGCACCTTCACGACCTTGCCGATGATGCCACCTTGGGTCAAAATCTGGTCGCCGCGCCGCAGCGCCTCGACCATGGCCTTGTGTTCCTTCAGTTTTTTCTGCTGCGGACGGATCAGCAGGAAATACATGATCGCAAAGATCAGGATCAGCGGCACAAAGCTGGTAAAGGCACCTGCCGCGCCGCCGGGGGCAGCCTGGGCAAAGGCGGGGGTCACGAACATGGATCGTCCTTTCCTTGGTCGGGTCCGGGGGATGCCCCCGGTCTGAATTGCGCCGCACCCTATCGCCGGGGCCGGGGGATGGCAAGGCAAGGGGTCGGCGGGATATGTGGGGCGGTGCGAGGCGGTTCAACCGCGTCGGCGGAAGTAAATCCCGCCCGCAGCGCCGGGGCGCCGGGGCGGTGCGATACCGGCACAGGCCGGAGGCGCAGGCTGCGTGCAAGCACGCACCCTGCGGGCCCCCTGCACTGCGCGCCCCTTCCACCCAAAGGCACAATCGGGCATATGGGGCCAGGAAGACCGCAAAGGACCCAGACCCATGCATGACATCCGCGCCATCCGCGACACCCCTGCCGCCTTCGACGCCGCCCTTGCGCGCCGGGGCCTGTCCGGGCTGTCGGCGGAAATCCTGGCACTGGATGAGGCGCGGCGCAGTAAGATCCTTGCTGCCGAAACGGTTCAAGCCGAGCAGAACCGTCAAAGCAAGCTTATTGGTGAGAAGATCGCCAAAGCGAAGGCGGCAAACGATCAAGCGGAGCATTATGCCCTGAAGCATCTATTCGGTGACAAGATAGGCAAAAAGCTAATACGACAATTGATGGGAGAGGCCGAGTCGCTAGACAGCCGGCTTCGCGACCTCCTGCTGACCATTCCCAACCTGCCGCATCCCGAGGTGCCCGATGGCAGGGACGAGACGGATAACGTGGAACTGCGGCGCTGGGGCAGCCCGCGCAATTTCGCCTTTGTGCCGAAGGAACATTTCGACATCGCAGGCGTGAAGCCGGGGATGGATTTTGAAACCGCCGCCAAGCTTTCGGGCAGTCGCTTCGTGGTGCTGAAGGGGGCGGTGATCCGGGTGCACCGGGCATTGGCGCAGTTCATGCTGGACACGCATATCACCGAACACGGTCTGACCGAGGTCTGGACCCCGGTTCTGGTCAAGGAAGAGGCGATGTATGGCACCAACCAACTGCCGAAGTTCGCCGAAGACAGCTATCAGACCACCAATGGCTGGTGGCTGATCCCAACGTCCGAGGTGACCCTGACCAATACCGTCGCGGGTGAGGTGCTGGAGTCGGCGCAACTGCCGGTCCGGATGACCGCGCATACCCAGTGCTTCCGCTCTGAAGCCGGGTCTGCGGGGCGGGATACTGCCGGAATGCTGCGCCAGCACCAGTTCGAAAAGGTCGAGATGGTCAGCATCACCACGCCCGAAACCAGCCTGGCCGAACATGACCGCATGACGCGCTGCGCGGAAGCGATCCTGGAGAAGCTGGGCCTGCCCTATCGCACCGTGGTGCTGTGCGCCGGTGACATGGGCTTTGGCGCGCAGAAGACCCATGACCTGGAGGTGTGGCTGCCCGGGCAGAACACCTACCGCGAGATCAGTTCCGTATCGGTCTGCGGCGATTTTCAGGCGCGGCGGATGAACGCGCGCTACCGCGCCGCAGGCGGCAAGCCGGAGTTTGTGCATACGCTGAACGGGTCCGGTCTGGCGGTGGGGCGCACGCTGATTGCGGTGCTGGAAAACGGCCAGCAGGAAGACGGATCGGTCGATCTGCCGCCCGTCCTCGTGCCCTATCTGGGCGGCAAGACCCGGATTGCGCCAGACGGGACGTTGCAGTGACCGGCCCCGCGCTGCGCCCCAAGCCGGTCCTTGTGCTGCTGATGGCGCTGGCCTTTGGCCTGTCGCCCCTGCTGACGCCGGATTTCCGGGGCTATGACGCCACGCAGTTTCCGGTCCGCCTTGACGCCCCGGCGATCCTGCCGGCGGGCTATGCCTTTGGCATCTGGGGGCTGATCTATCTGTGGCTGGTCCTGCATGCCGGGTTCGGTCTGTGGCGGCGCGCGGGTGATCCGGTGTGGGATGGTGTGCGCGCGCCCCTGATCCTGTCGCTGGCGGTCGGGGCGGTGTGGCTTTACGTCGCGGTGCGCGACCCGGTCTGGGCCAGCGTGCTGATTGCGGTAATGCTGGCGGGCGCCCTGCTGGCGCTGCTGCGCGCCCCTGCGGTTCCTGACCGCTGGCTGCTGCTGGCCCCGCTGGCAATCTATGCGGGCTGGCTGACGGCGGCCACCGGCGTGTCGCTGGGCGTGCTGCTGGCGGGCTTTGGCTGGCTGCCCGACACGGGCGCGGCGGTGGTCCTGCTGGCGTGCGTGCTGGCGCTGGCGGTATCGGTGCAGCTGCGGCTGGGCCGGGCGTCGGAATACGGGCTGACCGTTGTCTGGGCACTGGTTGCCGTGTGCATGCGCAACGGGGCGGCGAACCTTGCGGTCACCGCGCTGGCTGCGGCGGGATGCGCGGTGATGCTGGCGGCAGCCTGGCGGGTACGGCGGGGCAGATCGCCTTAACTTCCCCCAGAAAGTATTGATTCCCTTGTCTTCTTGACGGATTTGACCCGCGTCAAATCCGTCCGCGCCTGCCTGCGGGCTTGCGCCCTTCGGCAATCGGACCCGGCAAACGTCCACTGGACGTTTGCTTTCGGGTCCTCTGAACGCCGCGTCACTCGCCCGTATTCCGTTCCATATGCTTGCGCAGCCGGGACGGGGTGTGGAACTTGCGGTCCTTGAACGGGTTCTTGTCGCCCTGCCCGCGCAGGGTGATGCGGATCGGCGTGCCGGGCATGTCGAAATGGTCGCGCAGCCCGTTGACCAGGTAGCGGCGGTAGCTTTCGGGCAAAAGATCGGGGTGCGAACACATCGCGATGAACCCCGGCGGGCGGGTCTTCACCTGGGTCATGTAGCGCAGCCGGATGCGCCGCCCGCCGGGGGCGGGCGGGGGATGCGCCTCGGTCATGGCACCCAGCCAGGTGTTCAGCCGCGCGGTGGGGATACGCCGGTTCCAGATGTCATGCGCCTTCAGGATCGCCGCATGCAGTCGGTCCAGACCGCGCCCTGTCCTGGCAGAAACCGTGACCAGCGGTGCCCCGCGCAGCTGCGGCAGCAGGCGTTCGAACATCTCGCGCAGTTCGGCCAGTTTTTCCTGCTTGCCGCCCTCCAGATCCCATTTGTTCACGGCAATCACCACCGCGCGGCCTTCGGTTTCGGCATAATCGGCGATACGCAGATCCTGCTGTTCAAAGGGCGTGCCGACATCCAGAAGAACGACCACCACTTCGGCAAAGCGCACCGCCCGCAGGCCGTCGGCCACGGAAAGCTTTTCCACCTTGTCGCTGATCCGCGCCTTCTTGCGCATCCCGGCGGTGTCAAAAATCCGGATCGGGGTTCCCATCCAGTCGGCCCGGATTGAGATTGCATCGCGGGTGATGCCGGCCTCGGGGCCGGTCAGCATCCGCTCTTCGCCCAGGATCCGGTTGATCAGCGTCGACTTGCCTGCGTTCGGGCGGCCGATGACGGCAATCTGCAACGGGCGCTTGTCACTGGGCCTGTGGGCGTGCGGATCGGCCCCGGCCTCGTCCCCGGACAGGTCCAGATCGACCTGCGGCGCATCCAGGGCGGCGCGTTCGGCGAACTCATCGGCTATGGGGCGCAGGATATGGTACAGATCGTCAATCCCTTCGCCATGCTCGGCCGACAGGCGCAGCGGGTCGCCCAGACCCAGCGCATAGGCCTCCAGCGCGCCCGAATCGCCCGCCTTGCCTTCGGACTTGTTCACGCCAACGATGACGCGGGCATTCTTCTTGCGCAGGATCCCGGCAAAGACCTGATCGGTGGCGGTGACGCCGACGCGGCCGTCAATCAGGAACAGGCACACGTCCGCCATATCCACCGCGCGTTCGGTCAGCCGCCGCATCCGGCCCTGCAGGCTGTCATCGGTCACATCTTCCAGCCCGGCGGTGTCGATCACGGTAAAGCGCAGGTCAAGGATGCGGGCGTCCCCCTCGCGCAGATCGCGGGTGACGCCGGGCTGGTCATCAACCAGCGCCACCTTGCGCCCGACAAGCCGGTTGAACAGGGTGGATTTGCCGACGTTGGGACGTCCGACAATGGCAAGGGTAAAGCTCATCACGCCCTCCGCGGGCCGGTTTGGCAGTCAGGCGGATCGCCCTACACGCAACGCCGCCTAACGGAAAGCGTGAAGTTGCCCTTCGGTCCCGACAACGTAAACCGCACCCCCCGCCGCAATGGGCGGTGCCGCCGCTCCGCCCGGTATCTCAAGCGATCCGGCAAGGCTGCCATCGGTGGGGCTGAAGAACCGCAGCAGCCCGTCGGACGAGGCGATGACAACCCGGCCCCCCGCCAGAACCGGCCCGTAATGGGCGAAAATCGCCTTGCGCCTGTTGGGCCTGTCGTTGACGAAATAGGGCAGTTCAACCTGCCAGATCACCTCGCCGGTGGCGGCATCAAGGCGCAGCAGGCGGGCCTCGTCATTCACCAGAAAGATCGACCCGCCGCCGACGGCCACCGTGGTGGTGGCCCCTTCGACGGCGGCCCATATCTGTTCCCCCGACCGGGTATCCAGCGCAACAAGGCGTCCGCTGGCATTGCCGACATAGGTGACAGGCCCGGCCACGACCGGATCGGCGCTGATTTCGGAAACCATGCCATAGGCCCGTCCCAGACGCCGGCCGGCCACCGGGGCCCGCCACACTTCGACGCCGCTCTTGCGCAGCGCGCCAACCAGTTGGCCGCTTGGGAAGGGAAGAAGAACAAGACCGTCGGCGACGGCCGGCCCTGCCCCGCCCAGGCGGCCGGGCGTCGAGGGTGCCGCCGGAATCTCCCAGCGCTGACGCCCGTCCGAAGTGGTCACCGCCCATGCCGAATTGTCATCGCCGACGACATAGACAATGCCCTCGGCAACGGTCGGCGCGCCGGTGATCGGGGCAAGAAAGCGCTGCCGCCAGACAATCGCACCCGTGGCCGGATCCAGCGCCACCAATTCGCCGAACACGGTGGTGACAAAAACCTTGCCATCGCCAAAAGCCAGACCGCCGCCCGACAGTTCGGACCCGTCGTCGTTCGCGGGCACCAGACTGACCTGCCAAAGGGTCGCACCCGCCGTCGAGGTTGCCGTAACGGTGGCGCGGGAATCCAGCGTGAAGACCCGCCCCCCCGCCACGACCGGCGTCGTGGATATCCGGTTCCGGCGCGAGTTGCCTTCACCGATACCGGCGGTCCAGACCCGGACGGGCTGTGCGGACAGGGCCACATGCGGGGCCAGGTGGCGCGCATTGCTGCCCCGGTGGGTCCAATCGGCATTCACGACGGGGGATGGCAGGCTGATCGGGACGCTGCGGTTCTGGATGACGCCGTCTGTCGGCGCAGGCGCGCCTTCCGTCGGAATGCTTGCGTCCAGCGGGGTGCGGACATCAAAGCGTTCGCCCGGAAGGATCACTTCCCGTTCGGCGCAGCCTGCCAGCAGGCCAGCCAGGGCAAGTCCCGCAACCAGAGCCTTCCGCATCTTCCTCTCCCCGGCGCCGCGACGGAACGGGCGCGCCCCGTCAGTTGGTTGCAGGTTTTCCACCCAGCGCGACAATCATCTGCCCGGCCCGGCGGCGCAGGCCGGATGTTGCCTGCTGATCCTGGCGCAGGGCCTCCAGCGCGGTGATCGCGGCATCGGCTTCGCCGGTTTCGACCAGAAGCAGCGCCATCTGTTCCAGCGCCAGCGTGCGGTAGGGCCGCCCCGGTTCCGCGATGGGTTCCAGCAGCGCGCGGCGTTCGGCTGCGGGCAGGTCCGCCCCGGCGACGATCACGCGGCGCAGAACCGCCAGGTCACGGTAACTGGCGGGAAGCGTCGCGTCACCGGCAACCAGGGTCAGGGCTGCCAGTGCCGCGGCCTTGTCGGTTTCGGGGTCAGTTGATTGCAGCAGGCCCAGCAGGGCCCGCCGCTGGCCCGGTGCCTCGACAGCAGCCAGGGCCGTGCTGCGGGCGGCAGGGTCATCCTGGTCCAGCGCATCCAGCACGGCATCGCCGAAGGCTTCGGACCCGGCCTGTTTCGCGGCAAGCTGGTATTCGCGGTAGGCCGCCCCGCCCACGATCATCAGAACCGCCACGATCCCGATCCAGCCATAGCGGCGGAAATAGCCGAAAAGCTTGTCGCGCCGAACCTCTTCGGTCACTTCGTCGATGAAACTTTCCGGGTTGCTCACGCAGGCCTCCGTGGTTTTGCAGTGTCATACTTGCGCGCCGCCCGCCGCGCAACCCCGGCACCCCAAGGCCGGCCCGGCACCGGGCGGTCTGGCTCAGGCGGCGCGTGCGGCCTCTTCCTCCGATGACTGGCGTGCCCACATCGCGGCATAGCGCCCGCCACGGGCCAGAAGCGCCTCGTGCTGCCCCTCTTCCACGATATGGCCGTCTTCCAGCACGATGATGCGGTCGGCATCAACGATGGTGGACAGACGATGCGCGATGGTGATCACGCTGCGCCCCTGCCCCATGGCCTTCAGGCTGTCCTGGATGTCGCGCTCGGTCTGGGTGTCCAGCGCGCTGGTCGCCTCGTCCAGCAGCAGGATCGGCGGGTTCTTCAGCAGGGTGCGGGCGATGCCGACGCGCTGCTTTTCACCCCCCGACAGCTTCAGCCCGCGTTCGCCGACCGTGGTCCGGTAACCGTCCGGCAGGGACAGGATGAAGTCATGAATCTTTGCGGCCCGTGCGGCCGCCTCAACCGCTTCGGGCCCGGCATCGGGGTTGCCATAGGCGATGTTGTAATAGACCGTGTCGTTGAACAGCACCGTATCCTGCGGCACCACCCCGATCTGCGCGTGCAGGCTGTCTTGCGTCACGTCGCGCAGGTCCTGGCCGTCAATCCGGATCGCCCCGGCGGTGACATCATAAAAGCGGAACAGAAGCCGCCCGATGGTGGACTTGCCAGAGCCGGAGGGGCCGACAAGGGCAATCGTCTCGCCGGGTCCGGCGCGCAGCGAGACGCCCTTCAGGATCTGGCGGCTGTCCTCGTAGCCAAACTCGACCCCGTCGAACACAATCTCGCCCGCCGTCACCCGCAGGGCCGTGGCCCCCGGCTTGTCGGTAACCTCGGCAGGCTGCGACAGAAGGCCGAACATATCCCCCATATCGACCAAGGCCTGCCGGATTTCGCGGTAGACCGTGCCCAGAAACCCAAGCGGCAGGGTGATCTGGATCATGTAGGCGTTGACCATGACGAAATCGCCCACCGTCAATGTGCCGTTCTGCACCCCCACGGCGGCCATGACCATCACCAGAATCAGACCCGTGTTGATGATGAAGGCCTGCCCGCCGTTGAGGAAACTCAGAGACAGGCCGGTCTTGACCGCAGCCGTCTCATAGCGCTGCATGGCACCGTCATAGCGCTGCGCCTCGCGCGCCTCGGCCCCGAAATACTTCACCGTCTCGAAGTTCAGCAGGCTGTCGATGGCCTTCTGGTTGGCATCGGTGTCCTGGTCATTCATCTCGCGGCGGATCTTCACGCGCCATTCGGTGACGCGGAAGGTGAAGGCGATATAGACCATGACGGTGACCAGAACGACCGCCATGTATTGCCAGCCGAACAGCGTCCAGAAGATGCCCGCCACCAGTAAAAGTTCCAGGATCAGCGGCCCGATGGAAAACAGCATGAAGCGCAGCAGAAAATCGACACCCTTCACCCCGCGTTCGATCACGCGGCTCAGCCCGCCGGTCTTGCGGGTGATGTGATAGCGCATCGACAGACGGTGGATATGGGTAAAGGTTTCCAGCGCCAGCGCCCGCAGCGCCCTTTGCCCGACGCGCACGAAAATCGCATCGCGCAATTCGTTGAAGGCAACCGCCCCAAGCCGGGCCAAACCGTAAGCCACCGTCAGCCCGACCGCGCCATAGACCAGCAGCCAGGCATCGTCGCGCTGTTGCTTTGCAAGCGCGTCCACCGCGACCTTGTAGAGATAGGGCGTGGTGACCGAGATCAGCTTGCCCGCGACCAGCGCCATCAGCGCCAGCACGACGCGCCGCTTGACCCAGGCCTGCCCGTCAGGCCACAGATAGGGCAGCACGCGGCGGATGGTCTGCATCCCGCTTGTGGGCCGGTCTGCCGCATCTGCGCCGGTCGCGGCGGTGGTTGCCTTGCGCATCGAAAACCCTTTCCCGGCACCATCCCCCGCAGAGGTGCCGCTGATCCGGGCACGGTCCTGGGGCATCGGTCGATTGTTCAACGATTTTCAGTATTTGAAGCATGGAGCGAAGTAAAGTCCCGGCGGCCCTGGCGGCACTTGCCAATGACAGGCGGCGGGTGCCTTGTCTGCCTGCTGATGCCCTGGGTGAAACCGGGCTTTCGGCCGGAGAGATCGGCCGGCAACTTGGGATGACCCCGCTGCGGCTGTCGTTCCATCTGGCGGCCCTGGGCCGGGCCGGGCTGATCCGGTCACGCCGCGCGTCCCGCACTGTCTTCTGCACGGCCGACCTTCGCGGGCCGGGCCAGACCACCGGCTGCCTGCTGCGCGACCGCAGCCTCGACCACCCCGGGGTCCGGGCCTGCCGCCGGTCCCATGCGTAAGGGCAATTCGCCCCTACGGCACCGGCGTGCGAAGCGGAACGTTGAAGACCTGCCCCGGATAGATCAGGTCAGGATCACCGATCATCTGCCGGTTCGCCTCGTAGACCTGCACATACAGCAGACCGCTGCCGTAGTTCTGCCTGGCAATCCCCCACAGCGTGAAACCCGGCTGGACGGTGATCTTGGCGGCCATCGGCGCATCGGCCCCGTCCGGTGCGGCGGCGGCCAGAACTTCGGGCGATTCGCGCTGAAAGGGCGTTTCATAGCGCGACAGCACCTTGCCCTGCGCATCAAGCTGGTCGGCGCGCAACAGGTACTTGCCGGCCGCCACGGCGGGAAGTGTTGCGCCCCAGGTCCCGTCCGGCGCGACCCCGGTATCCATCAGCGGCTGGTTGTCAAGGTAAAGGCGCACAAATCCCCCGGATTGCCCGCGACCCGTCAGCTGCACATCCCCCCCGGCTGAATACGAGATGGCGTCAATCGTGACATTGCGCGGGTCAATATCCTCGCCACCGGCGGCTTGCAGCACCCTGACCCCGCCTTCACCCAGCAGGAGCGCCGCCTGGGGGGCAGGTTCAGGTGCAGCGGCGGACGCCTCTTTGGTGGCAGGTGCGGGGGCGACGGGTGCGGGGGCGGCAGGTGCCGGGGCGGCGGCTGCCGGATCTGCGGCTGCAACCGTTCCGGCGGCGGACTCCGCCGGGGGGGTGGTGGCATTTTCTGCCGTCCCGACTTCGGTGGCGGGGTCTGGGGCAGCGGCGGCCGGGTCAGCGGCATCGGCCAGGGCGGCGGGCGGTGCCTGCGCTGTGGGGGCAAGGATCACAGACTCGGACGAGGTCAGCGTCCGCCCGTCCGCCAGCACCGATTGCAGCGTGACGATGCGCGGCACCGCACCGGGCGGCAGGGTGAACAGGGCCACGAACTTGCCCTGCGCATCCGCCGTGGTGCTGGCCGCCTGCGCCCCATCGACCAGAACCAGAACCGCCGAGCGCGGCTCTGCCCGACCCGCGATCACGGCATCACCTGCGGGCGAAACGCGCACGACATCAAAGCCGGGCAAGGCAGGTTCCGCAGCGGCGGGGCCGGGGTCCGGCGCGTCAGCGGCGCTTTCGGCGGCAGGATTTGCAGCCGCATCGGGTTCCGGGGCCGGGGCGGCGGCGGCATCGGGTTCCGGGGTTGCAGTCGCGGCAGGGGCCGGGGGTGCCGCCTTTTGGGTCTCCGTCACCGCAGGGGCCGGGGCGGCGGTGCCAGCGGGTTCCGGGGTTGCGGTCGCGGCAGGGGCCGGGGCTGCCGCCTTCTGGGTCTCCGTCACCGCAGGGGCCGGGGCTGCGGTGGCAGCGGGTTCCGGGGTTGCAGTCGCAGCAGGGGCCGGGGCTGCCGCCTTCTGGGTCTCCGTCACCGCAGGGGCCGGGGCTGCGGTGGCTGCGGGTTCCGGGGTTGCGGTCGCGGCAGGGGCCGGGGCTGCGGTGGCAGCGGGTGCAGTCGCGGCGGGGGCCGGGGTTGCGGCCGTCTGGGGGCCCGTCACGACAGGCGCAGGGGCGGGCGCAGGCCCGGTCAGCCCCATCCACAGGGCGGCTGCGGCCACTGCGGCCACCGCGGCCCCACCCCCGATCCACGGGGCGCGCGCGCTGCTGCCCCCGTCTTTCCACGCCGTCATGCGGGCTCCCCTGCCGCTGTCATCGCCGGGCCTGTGCCGGCCCGTGCTTGTCCTTGTCACAGAAACCCCGATATCTGGGGGCAACGCAACTGATTTCAGGAAAGCGCCCCGTAATGACCCAGCTTCGATCTGTCTGTGTGTTCTGCGGTTCACGCCCCGGCGGGCGTCCTGCCTATGCGGATGAGGCGCGCGCCCTGGGGGCGCTGATTGCCGCAGAAGGCTGGCGTCTGGTCTATGGCGCGGGCGATGTCGGCCTGATGGGCGAAGTGGCGCGGTCTGCCCAAGGGGCGGGGGCGCGCACGCTGGGCGTGATCCCCACGCATCTGATGGCACGCGAACAGGGGCGGCGCGACCTGACAACGCTGGTGATCACCGAGGACATGCACGAGCGCAAGAAGGTGATGTTCATGAACTCGGACGCCATCGTTGTCCTGCCGGGCGGTGCCGGCACGCTGGACGAATTCTTCGAGGTGCTGACCTGGCGGCAGATCGGGCTGCACCGCAAGCCGATCTACCTGCTGAACACCGGCGGTTACTGGACCCCGCTTGTCAAATTGATGGACCACGTTATCGACGAAGGGTTTGCAGAAAACCCGATCCGGAGTTATTCAATCCTGGTCGACAGTATCGAAACTTTGTCATCCCTGCTTCGGGACGCCCTGAAATGAACTTTCAGAATGATTCCAATGCCTCCCTCATCCGTAAGCTGCATTCGGTCGGGTATGCATGCTTTGTCAGACACCTTCCCCTTTTCGAAGGAGACAGTGACATTGCTGGGGCAGCCGCCGACCTGCAAGAGAAAGAAGATTTCACATCAAAGGCTTGCAGATCGCGTGTCTCACACGCCCGCTCAATCCTTGCCTCGGGTCAGAGAAACACAGCATTAACCATTATTGCGGACTCGGAGAAGGTACCGCTTGCGGTGCGCGAAGCTGCGCGCACCGCGCTGAAAAAAAGCCTTTAGAGCGTGTTGCGCTCATTCGGTTTCGTATCCTGCGGCTTTGAAGAAGTTGTAGCATTCTTCTTCGGTGAAGAGGTCGCAGACCTGTCCGACCGCCTTCCAGAGCTGGTCGTAGGTTCGGGCAG
>Ga0315906_10001423_pt1 | contig 35512 bp, 32 predicted proteins | sample LakEriMetagenome_4_FD_203526 | JGI IMG/M metagenome (GOLD analysis project Ga0315906, IMG submission 203526) | Freshwater fungal communities from buoy surface, Lake Erie, Ohio, United States - Buoy 2 MA122 | ecosystem: Environmental > Aquatic > Freshwater > Lake > Lake biofilm | place: USA... | reverse complement strand
ACATTGCCACGTCAATCACTCCTTCATGCTCCTGCTCAAAAAATAAGCAGGATAGTGGTTAGACGTGGATCAATTTCTAATGCAAATCACTTCCCTAAGTGGGTCAAAATTCAGTGCAATTCAACACATTTTGCCTTTTGCCTATTTGGGTCGGCAGATCAAAGCGACTGCCCTATAATTTGTGGTTAGTTCACCATCGCATCAGGCATCCTGCGTGATCGCGCCGCTGGTGGCGGAGCCCGAATGTCAGCCACCGCGTCAAGCCTTCCACACGCCGCAACCTTAAAGTCTGACGCCACCATTATTTCGCTGGTTGGTTTTGCCCACGGCACGTCGCATTTTTTTCACTTGATGATCCCGCCGCTGTTCCCGTTTTTTATGGCGGAATTTGCGCTTGGTTATGCCAGTGTTGGCACTTTGATGACGATATTTTTTGTCGTCTCGAGTATCGGCCAAGCGATCGCAGGAGTTTGGGTGGATCGATACGGCGCCGATCGTGTGCTATTTGTCGGTATTGGATTACTCTCGCTCTCCGGTGTATTGGTTTTTGTTGCGCCGAATTTCCATGGGTTAATGGTTGCCGCCTTTGTCGCTGGTTGTGGAAACAGCATCTTTCATCCGGCCGATTTCGCCTTGATCAATCGTCGTATATCCGCGCCGCGGCTCGGTCATGCCTTTTCAGTGCATGGCATATCGGGAAATATTGGCTGGGCGTGTGCGCCGATTCTGATGCTAGCCACGGCAAGTACATTCGGCTGGCGGGCTGCGGGGTTGGCCGCCGCAGCGGTAGGGTTGGCGTCCCTCAGTCTGCTCATTTGGAAGCGGCCACTGTTGCAATACGAATTGCAGACTGCCAGTGTGGGCGGGGTTACCGGTGCCTTACCGGCAAAGGTAAGTTTCGCTGAGATACTTGCGCAGCCGATGGTGTGGGCGGCGTTTGGCTTCTTCTTCTTTGCCACGTTCGGATTTGGCGCGTTGCAGAACTTCGCGCCCTCCTTGTTACGCGAGTTATTTGATCTCTCGCTCGGTGCGGCGACGTCCGCACTGTCGATCTATCTCATCGGCAGCGGATGTGGGTTGTTGGTTGGCGGTTTCCTCGCCAAACCGGGAAATGCCCACGAAGGATATGTGGCGGCGGCATTCGGCGCCGGTGCCGCCATTGCTCTGTGTCTTGCGCTGTTGCCTCTCCCTGTTTGGGTCGTGTTGCCGGTGATGGCGGCGATGGGCTTTGCCGTTGGCATCGCGGGGCCGTCGCGCGATTTGCTGGTGCGCACGGCGACCAAAGCCAGACTCGGTGAGGGCGCTTTCGGTCGTGTTTATGGCATGGTCTATTCTGGTCTTGACGTCGGCCTTGCGGTGGCACCGATCGCCTTCGGTTTACTGCTTGACGCGCATCAGCCGCGATGGGTGTTCGCCGGTATTTCGTTGTCGTTGATATGTGCAATCGTTGCCGCTTGGTCCGTGGCGCGAACGTCAAGGAAATAAATGAAAAAGTCCTTTATCGGCGGGCATCTTCAAGGCATTTTATCTGTAAATGTCCGTCTTTCCTTGTGTTTTCTGGTTTTGGTGTTTTTGCTCGGCTACTCGACCATCCCGCACGCGGTCGCCAGCGATAACCCCTACAAAAAAACGCGCGCCAGTGCGGATGGGATCGGCAAGTCTTACATGGGGCGCGAGATCGCCCGGGTGATGGGTTGGCAAGCAGCCGATTGGTTGGAGAGACCCGAACGCATGCGCGAAGAACGCCCAGATCTTCTATTGGCTGAGCTGAAGTTGAAGCCTGGTATGGTGGTGGCAGATATTGGTGCTGGGTCGGGATACCACTCTCGGCGGATGGCTGAGATTGTTGGTGCCGGTGTGGCACCAGGGACGGTTTACGCCGTTGATGTCCAGCCAGAGATGGTGCAGATGCTCGCAAAAGTCGCGCGCGAGCCTCGCTACGCGACAATCAAGCCGATTCTGTCGACTGCGGATAACGTCAAACTGCCGACCGACAGTATTGACTTGGCAATCATGGTCGACGTGTATCACGAACTCGAATACCCGCTCGAGGTGATGCGTTCCCTGGTGGGCTCACTCAAACCCGGTGGGCGCGTGGTATTTGTGGAGTATCGCGCTGAAGACCCTGAGGTACCCATCAAGGAACTGCACAAGATGAGTGAACGTCAGATTCGACGTGAAGCGGAAGTGCATGCACTAGTTTGGGAGCGCACTTCGAATGTGCTGCCATGGCAGCACATCGTTGTCTTCAGGAAGAAGGATTGACCGTTGCCGTTAGGCGGCTGATCGCCTGCTGTACGTTATAGATCGTCAACCCAAACTTGGCGACACGTGACTTCATGCCCAATACTGCGTTATCACGCGATACCAGCGCGTCAGCCCTGTGGTGATAGGCAAGCGCGATGAAGTGTTCATCGTCGCGATCGCGACAGCGGGGAAACCCACCGGGCATCTTCAGGTTCTGTAGACTTGCTCCTGAAGGTAATGCCACCTCAGTGGTTGAGGCTAAGTAACGCGCAAAGATTTGCCCCTGTCGTGCTGCGTCGAGCTTGAGTTGGCGGTAACCCAGCACCGCCTTCAGTTCCACGATTGCAGGTTGATGCGTCAGGATAACCAGACGGCCATCAGCGACCCTCTCACGCAGTGGGTCCATGAACGGGTGATTGAACATCAGCCAGTCGATCACTACATTGGTGTCTAGCACCCAGCGGGGCGGTGTCATGTGGAATTCAGGTTGGGTTCGCGTTGCGTTCACGCGCGGCGCTCTGCGATAGCGATGCCGGCAGCATGGCCCGAAGCCCACGCCCACTGAAAATTGAAACCGCCCAAGTGTCCGGTGACATCAACAACCTCGCCGACGAAATAGAGATTGGGCTGGTTCGTAACGGCCATTGTCTTTGAGGAGAGCGTACGGGTATCGACACCACCGAGGGTGACCTCGGCTTTGTTGTAGCCGAGTGTGCCGGAGGGCTTGATACGCCAATCGCGTAGCTGTTCGAGTACGGTGTTAAAGGCGGAATCCGACAGTTCGTTGGCGGGTTTGGTTAATTGATGGGCCAGACACCAACTATCCGCAAAACGGCGCGGCAATACCTCCGCCAACAAATTATGCAGTTGCGCTTTGGATTGCCGCTTATCTTTTAGTGCCGCCGGTTGTGCCCCGGGCAGGACGTTGACGTGGATTGGGTCCTTCGCAGAACCTGCCTGCCAATAGGACGAAATTTGCAAAATGGCCGGCCCGGATAACCCTCGATGAGTCAGCAATACCGCTTCGCGAAATTCGCCGTCGCCGCAAGACACTGTTGCGTCCAGCGAAATCCCCGACAAATCGCCAAACTTCGCCAGCGACTCGGGCTCGAAGGCGAGAGGCACTAGCGCAGGCTTGGGCGGAATGATGGCGAGTCCAAATTGCTCAGCCACCTGATAGCCGAACGGCGTTGCGCCGATTTTAGGCACCGCGAGTCCACCGGTTGCAATCACTAGTGCCGTGCAACTCATCCACTCATCGCCGATACGTACTTCATAGCCCGAGGAAACAGCCTTGATTGATGACACTTGTACCGGCATGCGCCAGCTGACGTGTGCCCGATCACATTCCGTCTTCAGCATCTGAATAATCTGCACGGCGCTGTCGTCACAAAAAAGCTGCCCGAGGGTCTTCTCGTGATACTTGATCTGATGCGACTCGACGAGTTTGATGAAGTCGTTGGGCGCGTAGCGCGCCAGTGCCGAACGGCAGTAGTGTGGGTTCTGGGAGAGAAAATTTGCCGGCGTGGTGTGCAGGTTCGTGAAGTTGCAGCGCCCGCCACCGGAGATACGAATTTTTTCGCCGAGCTTGTGATAATGGTCTACCAGTAACACTCGCGCACCGCGCTTCCCCGCGGTGGCAGCGCACATCATTCCGGCTGCTCCGGCGCCGACGACAATGGCGTCGAAGTGATTGGGTTTCATGCGACGATTTTAAGCGCTTCGCGGGTCGTCGATCGCTTTATGCATGGGAACAAACCTCATCAAGGTTCCCGCAGCCACCTCGTAGTCGACCGGCATGTCGGCAACGAAACCGCACGCTTCATACAAGCGTTGCCCTGGCAGGGTGGCGAACAGCGTCAATTTTTGAAAGCCGTGCGTCTTGGCTTGGTCCTCGCAATGTTTCAAGATTCGTCGGCCAAGCCCTTGCCGTGCGGCGGTGGGAGCCACAAAGAAGGCGCGAATCCGCGCGGCGTCAGTTTCAGGATCAAGCTGCTCGGCCGGTTCGACAACGCGCTCCGCGTGTTTGTCACCGCCGAATAAGGTGGTGCGAAAGCTCCAGCCGCCGGCAGCTGCCAATCCATCCGGGCCTTCCACCAACCAATAGGTTTGGTCGCGAATCAGCTGTGTATCAACGCCGAAAGTGCCTTGCAGGGCACCTTGAATCTGTTCAGGGGCGTAATCGCTTTTGCCTAGACCGAAAGCAGATACTTCAATGAGGCGCGCGATTGCGGGGATATCGTCAATCGTGGCCAGTCGTAACAGCCAAGTCGTGTTATTGATTGATGTAGCCCTCGAGTTGGGCAATGGTGAATTCATGATCCGCGATGATGTCGTTCATAAGATCGCGTATCGACAGCATGCCGACGACCTTGCCAGCGTCGAGTACCGGGAGGTGGCGGATATTCTTGTCCGACATTAGCGCCATACACTCGCGGGTTCGGTGGGTGGGGGTTACGAACAGAACCGGCGTGGTCATGATCTCGGAAACCAGCGTTTCTCGGGAATTGCGTCCAACGATGGCGATCTTTCGAGTGTAGTCTCGCTCGGAAAAAATACCCGCCAGTTTTTCGCCTTCCATGACCATCAGCGCGCCCACGCCTTTTTCCGCCAGCAAGGTAATCGCCTCGAACACCGTCGCGGTCGGGCCGACGGAATAGACTTCGGTATAGTCACGCTTCTTTAGCAGTTCGGCGACTGGCTTCATGGCGGATCCCCATTTGCGAATGGATAAACGACTAGATTACTTCAATCCGCGCTTGGCGGCCAGCGGAGCCTTAGGTCCGCCCCCGCGAGGCGTGTACGGCGGTGCCGAACCGTGGCTACATATTCGGGTAATTCGGTCCGCCACCACCTTCGGGCGTCACCCAGATAATATTTTGCGTCGGATCTTTAATGTCGCAGGTTTTGCAATGGACACAGTTTTGCGCGTTTATCTGCAAGCGCTTCGGCGGCCGAGCGATTGCGGTGTTGGCTGTGTCGCCAGCGCCTCGCTGTACGTCTTGTACTATCTCGTTGCTGGCTCCTTGCCGCCTTGCACTCGTCCCGGCGGCTGAAGCGCTTGATGTCGCGTCGTGGCCTGGTGGGACATCTACGTACTCATAAACACCAGCCGGGCAGTAACGCGCCTCGGGCCCATCGTATCTGGCGAGGTTGACCGATACGGGCACGTCGGCATCTTTGAGTGTCAGGTGCGCCGGTTGGTCTTCCTCATGATTCGTATTTGAAATGAATACCGACGACAATCGATCAAAGGTCAGCACGCCGTCGGGTTTGGGGTAGCTGATTAGTTTTGCATCAGCTGCGTCCATTAGGGTTTCGTGATCGGCGTGCTGATGGTGCAACGTCCACGGCGCTTTGCCGCCGAACACGACCTGATCCACACCAACCATCAGTGTGCCGGTGTACAACCCTTTTGCCATAAATGGTTTGAAGTTGCGCGCGCGGTAGAGTTCATCATACAGCCAGCTTTTCTCAAAAGACTCTGGGTAGTTGGTGAGTTCGTCTGCCGACCGACCGGCGCGTAGCGCGTTGAACGCCGCTTCCGCCGCGAGTGCGCCTGACTTGATCGCCGCGTGACTGCCCTTGATGCGCGATGCGTTTAGAAAACCTGCATCGTCGCCGATCAGAGTACCACCCGGGAAGATTAGTTTAGGCAGTGATTGCAGGCCGCCGGCTGCCAGGGCGCGCGCACCATAAGCGATGCGTTTGCCGCCTTCGAAAAAACCGCAAATGCTAGGGTGTGTTTTGTAGCGTTGGAACTCCTCGAACGGCGAGAGGTTTGGGTTGGTGTAGGCCAAGCCGACCACAAAGCCGACTGAGACCAGGTTGTCCTGCATGTGATAGAGGTATGAGCCACCGTAGGTATCACGATCAAGCGGCCATCCTGCCGTGTGTACTACCAGCCCTGGGACATGCTTTTCAGGCTTGACTTCCCATAACTCCTTAAGGCCGATGCCATACACCTGGGGGTCGCGACCATCATTGAGGTTGTAGCGCGCTTGCAACTGTTTGCCGAGGTGGCCACGGCATCCTTCGGCAAAAAACGTGTACTTGGCGTGAAGCTCCATACCGCGTTGAAAGCGCTCGGTCGGTTGCCCGTCTTTGCCGATTCCCATGTCCCCGGTGGCGACGCCCCGGACGGCACCATCCTCGTTAAATAGTACTTCTGCCGCCGCGAAGCCGGGATAAATTTCGACACCAAGTTCTTCGGCACGTGTTGCGAGCCAGCGGCAAACGTTGGCCAACGAGACCACGTAATTGCCGTGGTTCTGGAAACATGCAGGTAACATCCAATTTGGTACTTGCCGTCCGCTACTTTCAGACAAAAATAGGAAGCGATCTTCGGTCACAGCTTGGTTGAGCGGGGCGCCAAGTTCTTTCCAATCCTCGAACAGCTCGGTAATTGCCCGCGGATCCATCACAGCGCCTGACAGAATATGTGCGCCGACCTCAGAGCCCTTTTCAACCACACAAACATTGACATCGTGATTCGATGCAACCGCTTGTTGTTTAAGACGAATTGCAGCGGCGAGTCCTGCCGGCCCGGCACCGACGATGACGACGTCATACTCCATTGATTCGCGCGGCTCTTGTGATGCTGTGGCGGTCATTTGGTGTCCTGATACGGATTCGATATGATGCCCGCTATTATAGATGTCATGAGCCGCTGGTCGCAAAAGTTGTCCGGACAAATTTCACTTTGATGCCCCATACATCCTTCGTCGGTTTTATCGCAGTTGGTGTCGGTGCCGCCATCGGTGCATGGACGCGTTGGGGATTGACGTTATGGCTAAACACCCGGCACCCTGCATTTCCGATCGGTACGTTCGTGGCAAACGCCGTTGGGGGTCTATTGGTGGGACTTGCGATTGCCTACTTCGTGAAGCATCCGTTTTTATCGCCCGAGTGGCGGCTGCTGGTGATCCCCGGCTTTCTGGGCGGCTTGACGACTTTTTCGACTTATTCAGCCGAAGTCATTGCGCTGGTGGAGCAAAACCAAATCGGCTGGGCGCTCGCGGTTGGCGCTTCGCATTTGTTTGTCTCGCTGTTGCTGACTGCACTGGGGCTTTACTTGGGTAGATTATTGCTCACGGCGGGCTAAGCCACAGCGCAACCGATCACCATGCAACCAAGCAACCCGAGCGAGCCCCAATGCGCCGAGATATGCGTGCGGCCACGACCCACTCGTGACCGCCTAGGCTGGGTGACGAGACTACTTACCGGCTAATCCCATACGTTTTGCGACTTCGGTGTAAACCTTTGTCCGCTCCGCCATGAAGGCCGGTACTTTGTCCAGGGGCACGTCGATGATCTCGAAGCCGCCGTCGGCCATGCGTTTGCGGAAGTCCGGGTCTTTGTTGATTTCGGCAAAGATGTCCGAGATTTTTTTGCGCAGTTCAGGCGGGGTTGATTTCGGCACCGCCACACCGCGATACGCACCATCCACCCAGTCGATGCCGAGCTCTTTGAAGGTCGGCGTGTCTGGAAAGGCAGGGTGCCGCTTTTCGGTGGCAATCGCGAGCATCCGCGTGCGCCCCTTCTGCGCAAGGGCCAGCGTCACGTACGACATTGCGGCGTCAACGTGCCCACCTAGGAGCGAGGCGACGAGGTCGCCTGTTCCCTTGAATGGCACATAAGTGAGTTTGATTCCAGCCGCGCCTTCAAGGCGGACATTCGCCACGTGGTTTGCGGAATTGAGTCCCGATCCGGCGACGGAGACGCTATCCGGTTTGACCTTCGCTGCCGCAATCAGATCCTGATAGGTCTTGAACGGACTTTCAGTTCGGACGACGATGGCGTCCGGCGTGTAGTGGTAAAAGTAGACGTTATGAATGTCCTCAGTTTTGTACTGGACATTGCCTTCCATCGGCTGCAATACAAGATGCGGCAGGTTGGTGCTGATCCAAGTGTAGCCATCACCAGGAAACGTATTCGCCTGTGACCACACTAGTGAACCGCCGCCGCCGGGCTTGGACTCGACGATAAACTCCTGGCCGTATTTTTTCTTGAACGCGAGCTGCTGAAAGCGCGCGGCAATATCAGATTCACCACCCGGCGCAAACGGGATGATGTAGCGCACGGCCTTTTCCGGGTAGCTTGATTGCGTGTGGCCAACGTTGGCGTTAAAGATTGCAAGGGTACCTGCGCACAATCCAGCCAGGACTCGCAAATGTTTGAATATTTCTTTATGCATTTTTATTCCTCCTCCGTATCGTTGATGTGATGATCGTCTAGCTCAGTATTGAGTAGTGTACGCGCCTCGAAGATAACTTCGGACGCCGTCAGGCCATGCGGCCCCATGCCGTGATGTAACGCGGCGTCACCTGCCGCGCCGTGAAGGTATACGCCCAGGCGAGCGGCGTCCCAGGTATCCAAGCCCATCGCCATTAGCGCGGCGATCATGCCGGCAAGCGCATCACCCATCCCGCCCGAAGCCATGCCGGCATTTCCCGTCGCGTTGATCACATATCGGCCGTCGGGATGTGCGACGATGCTACCCGCGCCCTTGAGCACCACGACACTGGCGAACTGCTCGGCGAGCTTGAATGCAGCGGTGGGACGATCTGCTTGTACTTCCGCAATGCTGACGCCGAGCAGTCTTGCCGCCTCGCCGGGGTGCGGCGTAAAAACAAAAGGCAAGCAAGAACGGGTGTTTTCAGCCTTTTTTGCGTCAAACGCACCGCGGATGCTGGGGTTTGTCGAAATAACATTCAACGCATCGGCGTCTACCAGCGTCGGTTTGTCGAGCGATAGCAAGGCAAGCAACGAGGCTGCGCCAGTTTCACCCATGCCCATGCCGATGGCGAAAGCTGTCATGTTATTGTCTTTGGCGAGTACCTTGGCGTCGCGAACCATGATCTCCGGGTGCAGCAGATCGAAACTCGGGCGGTCTTTGTCGAATAAGCCGAGGTAAACCTTGCCCGGACCGATGTGTAAAGCCGCACGCGCAGCCAAGATGGCTGCACCCGTCATCCCCTCGGCACCACCCACCACACCAACACGGCCGTAGGTTCCCTTGTGGCTGTTGGCGCGGCGCCGGGGTATCAGCCTAAGCGCGACGTCGCGCGTGAGTAACGAGGCGGGAGTGGGGGGCTGTTCGATACCGAGAGTTTCTACCGTGACGAGTCCTGCGAAGTCCTTGCCATCGTTGGTAAACAGTCCGGGTTTGGCGCCAACGAACGTGAGCGTCTGGTCGGCGACGATCGCCGGTTCATATGCCACACCGGTGTCGGCGTTGAGTCCGCTGGGAATATCGATGGCGATCACGACACATCGGTTCGCAGCGCGCTGAGCATTACAGAGCCGGATCACATCAGCAAATGCGCCCGTCGGCGGCCTGCCGAGCCCGGTGCCGAATAGTCCGTCGATGACGACCGCAAACTCAGATGATTTTGGCCAAGCTTTTACCACCGCGCCATTGTTTGCGTTGAACGCGGCATACGCATTTTTTGCCACAGGTTCTGTCCAAGTCTGTTCACCCAATGAGAGAACGGTGACAGATTTTTTCGCTTTGCGTAATATCTCCGCCGCCACCCAGGCATCACCGCCATTGTTGCCCGGTCCAGCCAGTACCAAGACTGTTTTCGCCTTCTGCTGTTTCAGCATATCCAATGCCATCTCGGCGACCGCCTCACCGGCGCGCTGCATCAAGGAAATCTTGGGATGCGCCACTTGATGGTCGGACTCCATTGTTTTGATGTTGGTAACGCTGTACAAATTGCTGTTCGGGGTGGTCATGGCTTCAGAACCGTGTCGAGCGCGGTGGGTAGGGTTTCAGGGTAGTCAAGGCTGTAATGGAGCCCGCGACTCTCTTTACGCAACATCGCGGAGCGCACAATCAGTTCAGCTGTTTGCAATAGATTTCTAAGTTCAATCAAGTCGTTTGAAACGCGAAAATTTGCATAGTACTCATTGATCTCGGCATTCAGCAGATGGATCCGGTGCATGGCACGCTCCAAGCGTTTGTTGGTTCGCACGATGCCGACATAGTCCCACATGAAGCGCCTGAGCTCATCCCAGTTGTGCGAGAGGATAACTTCCTCATCGGCGTTAGTGACACGACTTTCATCCCAATCCGGCAATGGCGGCAGTTCAATTGCACCGTGCGCGGCGATGTTGTTGCGTACTGCTTCGGCAAATACCAGACACTCTAGTAGGGAGTTGGAAGCCAGCCGATTGGCGCCATGAAGACCCGTGCACGACACCTCACCAACGGCGTAGAGGTGTTCGACCTCGGTGCGGCCATTGAGATCCGTCACCACGCCGCCGCAAGTGTAGTGCGCGGCTGGTACGACCGGGATTGGCTCTTTGGTGATGTCGATACCGAGGCTAAGGCATTTCGCGTAAATGTTTGGGAAGTGTTCGGTCAAAAATTCTGGCGGCTTGTGTGAGATATCCAAATGTACAAAATCGAGACCGCGCTTCTTCATTTCAAAATCGATGGCGCGCGCGACCACATCGCGGGGCGCTAACTCGGCACGCTCGTCGTGGTCGGGCATGAAGCGGTGGCCGGCACTGTCGTATCCGGGAGGAATTCTGAGTAACCCGCCTTCGCCGCGTACTGCTTCGGTAATCAAATAGGATTTTGCCGCGGGGTGGTACAAACACGTAGGATGAAACTGCATAAATTCCATATTGGCCACTGCACAGCCCGCGCGCCACGCCATCGCCACTCCATCTCCGGTGGCAACATCGGGATTGGTCGTGTACACATAGACTTTTCCGGCACCGCCGGTTGCCAATACGGTTGAGCGGGCACCGATAGTCCGCACGCGTCCCGTGGATTTGTCCAAGACGTAGGCACCATAACAGCGCTTGTCTGACAGGTGACCGAGTCGTTTTGACGTGATCAGATCGACCGCAATTTGATGTTCCAGTATTTGAATATTGGGATGCGACTTAAGCTGTTGGACCAAGGTTTTTTGTACTGCGCGCCCGGTGGCGTCTGCCGCATGGACGATACGTCGGTGGGAATGACCACCTTCGCGCGTCAGGTGAAGTTCTGCCCGATTGTTCTCGTCAGTGGTAAAAGGTACGCCTTGCTCAATCAGCCATTCGACCGCGCGTTTGCCGTTTTCCACGACGAATCGCACCGCATCCTCATGGCAAAGACCCGCACCGGCGATGTGAGTGTCGCGAATATGCTCTTCTACAGAGTCATTGTCGTCGAGCACTGCCGCAATACCGCCTTGTGCCCACGCGCTGGCCGCGTCAAGCAACTCTCCCTTGGTAAGCAGGGCAACGCGTTGATTCTCGGCCAGGCGAAGTGCGAGAGACATGCCGGCCAAGCCCGAGCCGATGATCAGTACATCGTAGTTTGTTTGGCGGCTGGCCTGCTGCGTACCGCTGGCAGGGGAATCAGAGGGCATATGCGTGGACATATGTTTGGAAACAACGATACATACGGTATACGGTCCTTGAAAATTGGGCTTCGGGCCAAAGCTAGTGGCGGCCCATATGAACTATTTTGACTGGGCTGGGTCAGTAGAGTGGGTCTCAAGGTGCGTGATCATTTGCACCGTCGGCTTGAGTGTCGCATTGAAATTTGACGCGGCCTTGATTTCGCTAGTTCGTCAAAATGGTTGAAATCTGAGTCGATCTCGAATCACTACTGAAACGTTATTGAAATCAATATGTTAGTAAGTCTTACTGTTCTAGGAGAGGCGCGATGGCAGACTTGACGTTTATAATACCCGATAGTTCCCGACTGGCTCCGGGTTTACCGCGAGACTCCCGCAAAAGTGAGGTTCCCCGAAGCGTTGGCTCGCCAGTCTGCGCAAATCCTTCGGCGATACAAATTGCGCCGAGTGGGACAGCGCAACGCACTGATGGGAAAGCGTCGATGAGTGATCGAGAGATCGATCAACAACTGGTAGAACGGGCGCAAGCGGGCGATAAACGCGCCTTTGAGTTGCTCGTCATCAAGTATCAACGCAAAGTTGAGCGCCTCCTGTCTCGTATTGTGCGAAATCAAGACGAGATCGAAGACGTCGCGCAGGAAGCCTTCATCAAGGCCTATCGCGCGCTAGGGAACTTCCGCGGTGATAGTGCGTTCTACACTTGGCTCTATCGCATCGCGGTGAACACGGCGAAAAATTACCTGATCAGTCAGGGGCGCCGAGCGCCAACTTCTACAGAATTTGATGCGGAAGAAGCCGAGGGCTTCGAAGACGCCACCGGTCTTCGCGACATCGCAACCCCGGACGCACAGTTGATGAGCAAACAAATTGGCGAAATCGTCAATCGCACTATTGATGCGCTGCCAGACGAGTTGCGTACAGCAATCACGCTTCGCGAAATCGAAGGCTTGTCCTACGAGGAGATTGCGCAGATTATGGACTGCCCGATCGGTACGGTGCGGTCGCGTATTTTCCGTGCGCGGGAAGCGGTTGCCGAGCAATTGCGGCCGCAGCTGGGAATCAATAAAGATCGACGTTGGTAGCTTGGATCAAGGACTTTCGTGGGACTGCAGGGTATAAACAACGAGAACTCCAAATGAGCACAAGAAGCGTATCGGAGAATTTGTAATGAACGAAAAGATTTCAGCATTGATGGATGGCGAGCTTGATCGAGACGAGGCCATGCAGGTGATCCGTGGTTTAGGTTCCGATGCCGCGCGGCGCGAGAGTTGGGACCACTACCATCTGATCGGCGAAACGCTCCGCGGTGCGACCTCCGGTGAGGTAGACAGGCGGCAGCGGTGTGCGGCCACCATTTTTGCCAAACTTGCTCAGGAGCCTACCGTGTTAGCCCCGTCGGCGATCAGGGTCGCGCCGGTTGATAAACGTACCCGCATGGCCTTGGCAATGGCGGCGTCTGTGGTGACCGTGTCGGCGATTGCTGTGGTTGCGTTCAAACAGCAGAGCGGAACGGTCGAGCCCGTCCAACTCGTGCAGAAGGTGGCACCACGGCCCGTCGCCGCCTCGCCGAACGCTGCCGAGGTGCGAGTGAACGATTATTTGGCAATTCATCGACAGTTTACGAAGCCGGAGGCCTTCCAAGCGGCGTCCGCTCGGCGCGAGGCAGGCCGGTAGCATTGTGGTGGCATTTGTGACAACACGGTCGATGCGGAAATAGTGAAGAAATAGCGTGGTAATGTTAGAAAACGTGAAATTGAATTGCCCTGCGGGAACTAGGGGGCAGGGCAGGTCAGCGCAGTCCTTTGAGGCAATGGTATTGCTCCTCTGCGCTTTCTACTTGGTGTTGCCAACTGCGGGCGTTGCGCAGCCGAAGAATGCCGGAGAGTGGCTCGAACGTATGGCAAAGTCGGCTCGCGAATTGCCTTACACGGGAGTTTACGTTCATCAAACCACTGATGGTTCGGCAACTTCACGTATTACGCATGTCGTCGATAAACAAGGTAACGAGCACGAAAAGCTCGAAATGCTTGACGGGCCGTTTTTTGAGGTGATTCGGCGCAACGAAGAACTGTTTTGTTACCATCCCGAGCAAAAGATGGTTCGGGTGGACCGCCGTTCCACTGGACGTTTTTTTCCCTCGTTGGTTTCAGATTCGCCCAGTGCAATAGCCGAGAACTATAAAGTTAAGCTTGGCAACATTGAGCGTGTAGCCGGTCACGACTGCCAGTGGGTGATCCTTGAGCCGCGGGATAACATGCGCTACCTGCAAAAATTGTGCGCTGAATTGGGTACCGGATTACTTCTACGGGCGAAGCTCTTCAATGAAAAAAGCCAATTGCTGGAACAATTTATGTTTACGCAGGTCGATGTTAGCGGAGCGGTGTCGCGGCAGGACATACGTTCTCGTTGGGAAAAGTCGTCTGGCTGGCAGAAGGATTATTCGCTAAAGGATGGCGTCAAGTCCGCCGACACAGGTTGGCATGTCGGGCATCTTCCATCGGGGTTTAGGAAAGTCATGGAGATGGTGCGAAATTTGACTGGTCGCAAAGAGCCGGTTACGCACCTCGTCTATACTGACGGTCTTTTGCACGTGTCAGTGTTTGTCGAGGGCAACGGTGGCAATGTTGTCCAGCCGAGCAGCAAAGTCAGTGAAGATGGCCCGATCAGTGTGGTCATCAGACCGGTGGCGGACTACCAGGTTACCGTGATGGGTGAAGTTCCGATTGGTGCGGTACAAGCCATAGCAGAAAGCGTGTCCCGTCGCCGCTAGACGCTTTGCGTAATTGTGTGGTGTTATCTGATGCTCGCCGGGGTCACCCGGCGATTCAACTTGTAAGAAGGAATATATGTCAAAACGTTTCGCTTTATTGCCAGTGTCTGTTGCTAGTTTCATTGCTGCAGGCGTTCTTTCTTTTGGTTTGATTGGCGGCCAGCCAGACGCATTCGCGCAAAGCGCGGGCGCTGGCGCCGGTGCCGGGCGTGGCGTGATGTTGCCCGACTTTTCCGAGTTGGTGGAAAAAGAAGGTGCCTCGGTAGTCAATGTCAGTACCAAGGCGCGATCCGCTGGACGCGGCGGCGCGGCATCTCCTGAAGATAACGAACAGTTCTACGAGTTTTTCCGGCGCTTCATGCCGCCGGATGCGTTGCCACTGCCTCGGCAGAGTCCGCAAAACCCACAGAATCCGCGCCGCAATCCACGCGCGCCGAGCGCGCCTTCGCCAGACGCGCCGCTGCGAGACGTCGGCCAGGGTTCGGGCTTCATCATTTCCTCAGATGGCTATATCATCACCAATCGCCACGTGGTGGTCATCAACGGTGGCATGGATGCCAGTGGTCGGCAGCAGCCAGCGTTTGCCGACGAAGTGACAGTAACGCTTACCGACAAGCGTGAATTCAAAGCGAAGGTGGTTGGTGCCGACGAACGCACGGATGTGGCCGTGTTGAAAATTGACGCTACCGGACTACCAAAGGTGAACATCGGCAACTCAGACAAGCTGAAAGTGGGCGAATGGGTGGTGGCCATCGGTTCACCGTTCGGCTTTGAAAATACGGTGACGGCAGGAATTGTCAGTGCTAAGTCGCGCGATACAGGCGACTTGGCACCCTTTATCCAGACTGATGCAGCCGTCAATGTGGGTAACTCGGGCGGCCCATTGTTTAGTACCCGTGGCGAAGTCGTCGGGGTCAACTCGCAGATCTTTACGGGTAACGGCGGGTACCTTGGAATTTCATTGGCAATACCGATCAACACGGTGATGGAAGTTGCCAACCAGCTTATGGCGACGGGCAAGGTTCGCCGCAGCCGTATAGGTGTCGCGCTCGACCCGACGCCGTTTTCGGAAGATCTTGCTGAGGCGCTAGGGCTACCCAAGAAAGACGCTGGCGTGATGGTCGCGAATATTGAACCCAACACACCAGCGGAAAAGGCGGGGTTAAAGGCGCGTGACGTCATCCAAAAAGTTGACGGGAAGGCCGTAAAGTCGATCGTCGACGTACAACGTATCATTTTCCCGAAGGTGCCCGGAACCAAGGTAACGCTGTCAGTGTGGCGAAGCGGCTCGGTGAAGGAAATCACCCTGCCTGTGATGGAGGCACCGGAAGAGCCTAACGCACCGCGTGTGCAAAAGGCAACACCCGCCTCACCGAAAGGCGATAAGCAGGATAAATCCGCCCTGAAACCTAACCGACTAGGGCTCATCGTCGAGGAAGCGGATGAGGATGATCGCAAGTCACTGTCGATCACATCTGGGGTAATCATCACCGAGGTCTCCGGACCGGCCGCCAAGATTGGTCTCCGCCCGGGTGACGCCATCCTGTCGCTCAATACCACCGAAATCAAGTCTCCCGCCCAGTTCAACGATCTGGTCGCAAAGCTTGAAGACAAGAAGCCGGTTGCTTTATTGGTCAAACGCGAAGATGCATCGGCAAGATATTTGACGTTAAGGCCGGACGCGAAGTAGTGCGTTTAACCCTGATTGGTCGAAGCTACTGCCACCTCTGCGAGGACATGCGTGCCGCATTAGACGCGGCGCTAATCTCAGCAGGGGAGGCAGGGCGATCAGCCGAAATCGTGGAAGTCGACCTCGATGCGCATCCCGCGTTGGAAGAGCGGTTCTCGGATTGGGTGCCAGTACTGCTCCTGGGGGAACCGGAGACAGGCGTCGAAATTTGCCACTATCACTTTGACCGCCACCGATGGACTTCCACCACGGGTTTGGCGTTCGGCGGCAACTCGTAATTGCCCCTGTATTGGGCTAAACTTCACGGCTGTTTCGCTTTGAGGGCACTTCAGGGCACACACTGGGGCACCCACGGGTGCCCTTGTTCTTCATGCGGCCCCCACGGCCTCCAGCCCCCGCAACGCGGTCGGACGATTTCGCGACAATCCCTGCATCACTGGCTCCTGCCCACCATGAATCACATCCGCAATTTTTCCATCATCGCCCACATTGACCATGGCAAGTCCACCTTGGCCGATCGCATTATCGAACGCTGCGGTGGGTTGTCGTCCAGAGAGATGGAATCGCAGGTGCTTGATTCGATGGAACTAGAACGAGAACGCGGTATCACCATCAAAGCACAGACAGCAGCCCTGACCTACAAGGCGCGGGATGGCCAAACCTATCAGTTGAACTTGATCGACACGCCCGGGCACGTCGACTTTTCGTATGAAGTCTCACGCTCATTGTCTGCCTGCGAGGGCGCATTACTTGTGGTCGATGCCTCACAAGGCGTCGAAGCACAAACCGTTGCCAACTGCTACACCGCGACCGATCTGGGCGTAGAGGTATTTCCGGTACTCAACAAAATCGACTTGCCGTCGGCTGATCCCGATCGGGTGATCGATGAAATCGAGGACATCATCGGTATTGAAGCACACGATGCAGTACGTTGCAGCGCCAAGACAGGTATTGGTATCGACGATGTGATTGAAACCGTTGTAACGCGTATCTCACCCCCGAAAGGGGATTTATCCGGGCCGCTCAAAGCGCTGATTATCGATTCGTGGTTCGATAACTATGTTGGTGTGGTCATGCTGGTGCGAGTCATAGATGGTGTGCTTAGGCCGAAAGACAGGATCCTTTTCATGGCGACGGGGGCGCAGCACCTATGTGAGCAAGTCGGTGTGTTTGCTCCAAAGTCACAACCACGTCCCGAACTCACGGCGGGTGAAGTCGGTTTCGTCATCGCCGGCATCAAGGAACTTAAGGCGGCCAAGGTCGGCGACACCATTACCTTGCAAGATCGGCCTGCGTCGGCTGCCTTGCCGGGCTTCAAGGAGATCAAGCCACAGGTTTTTGCCGGTTTGTATCCGGTTGAATCGAATCAGTATGATGGCCTGCGTGATGCACTGACCAAGCTGCAGTTGAACGACGCCAGCCTTCGGTTTGAGCCGGAAACATCTCAGGCGTTGGGATTTGGGTTCCGCTGCGGCTTCTTGGGATTGCTGCACATGGAGATTGTGCAGGAGCGCTTGGAACGCGAATTCGATCAGGACTTGATTACCACGGCTCCAACTGTGATTTATCAAGTGCTGCTGATGGATAACACAGTGATTGAAATAGAGAATCCGTCTAGGTTGCCCGAACTGTCCAAGATTCGAGAAATTCGCGAACCGATCATCACCGCCACCATGATGATGCCGCAGGAATATGTGGGATCGGTGATTATTTTGTGCAACCAGAAACGCGGCGTGCAAGTCGATATGCAGTATCACGGCCGACAGGTGATCCTCACCTATCTAATGCCGATGAATGAAGTGGTGATGGATTTCTTTGACAAACTGAAGTCGGTATCGCGTGGCTATGCGTCGCTTGATTACGAGTTTAAAGAATACCGTCCTTCCGATCTGGTTAAGTTGGACATACTCATCAACGGTGAAAAAGTTGATGCGTTATCGCTGATCGTTCATCGCGCAAACAGTCAGTATCGCGGTCGCGAACTTGCCTCAAAAATGCGCGAGTTGATTCCGCGTCAAATGTTTGATGTTGCAGTGCAAGCGGCGATTGGGGCAAATATTATCGCCCGTGAAAACATTAAGGCGTTGCGCAAAAACGTCATCGCCAAATGTTATGGTGGGGATATTTCACGCAAGCGTAAGCTGCTGGAAAAACAGAAGGCCGGCAAGAAGCGCATGAAACAGGTTGGTAGCGTTGAAATTCCGCAAGAAGCCTTTCTCGCGGTCTTGCAGATTGGGGATAAGTAGTTGGTACCCGGCCCAGTGTCACCGATGGCGTCATGTTGGAGATTGGTCGCAACCGGCTGTCGTAGCGCACAATTTTCTGTAAAGATGCGTACACATTGTTAAATGAGTTGGAAGTAATCTATGAATTGGGAAATGCTTGGATGGTTGGCGATTGCAGCGAGCCTAGCCGTCGTCGTGGCAAGTTTGTTTGTCGGCAAAGAGGGGGTAACAACGTCTTCGGGGCAGCCCACTGGTGCGCCTGACCAGTCGACATCGGCGATTCACCCCTTGCTTGAGATCGCCTGGCCGGTTTTGTTCATCGCTTCGCTGGCCATGCTTACCGTTAAGGAGGTGATGGGTTTTGCCGCCGTGTTGTTGACCGCAACCGCCGCGACCGGTTTGATCTGGCTGGTCGATTCATTGGCCTTCCGCAAACAACGTAAAGCAGGAACGCAGGATCCTGTGCTGGTGGAAATGGCCAAGAGTTTCTTCCCAGTGATACTCATCGTTTTTTTACTCCGCTCTTTTTTGTTCGAGCCGTTCAAAATTCCGTCTGGCTCGATGGTCCCAACGCTGCTGGTCGGCGACTTTATCTTGGTGAACAAGTTCACCTATGGCATTCGTGTACCGGTGTTGAATAAGAAAATTGTTGATGTTAATTTGCCCAAAGCTGGTGACGTGATGGTGTTTCGCTATCCGGAAGACATGTCCAAGGACTTCATCAAGCGCGTCATTGGCACGCCCGGCGACACCATCACCTACAAGGACAAACGTCTGACCGTCAATGGCAAACCAGTGTTGACGCAATCAAGCGGCACCTATACGGACACCGAGAGCGGCGGCATTCGATTTTTTGAGACATTTACCGAGAAGTTAGCGGAAAAGCCACATCAGATGATGGTTGATCCCCGCCTGCCATCACTGGATCTGGCTCGGGTCAGGCAGTTTCCAAACAGGTCGAATTGCACTTACAATGCCGAGGGGTTAACCTGCAAAGTCCCAGATGGCCAATACCTGATGATGGGCGACAGTCGGGATAACAGCGACGATGGCCGTTATTGGGGATTTGTGCCGGAAGAAAACATCGTTGGCAAAGCGGTGTTGGTTTGGATGAACTTCGGTAGCCTGGAACGTATCGGTACCGCGATCGAATAACGCCTTACGAACGCAACAGACAGATATGGATATGAAACCAGCCACGATTACCCCCCCTCTACTGCGGATTCGTCCTTTGCTGGCGGCTCGACGTGCGCCACGTTCGAAACAGCGCGGCGTTGGCTTTATCACCCTCTGTTTGTATCTCGTTGTTGGCGGGGTGATGGTATTGGGTGGCCTAAAACTATTGCCCCACTACATCGAGTATTTTTCGGTAAAGAAGGTCATGGAGGCGATGGCGACCAGTGAACAGGTCAAGACTGGTAGCGTAGCCGAGATCCGAAACAATTTTGACCAGCGCCGAGTGATCGAAAACATCCAGGTGCTTAAAGGTGCAGATTTGGACATCACCAAAGAAAATAACGACACCATCGTCAGTGCTGCTTGGCAGGCGCAAGTTGCACTGTTCCCTGGGTACACATTACTCATCGACTTCGCGGTGAGTACTGCGCCTAGCAAGTAGCAGCCCGTGAGCGCGTCGGCATCCCCGCTGGCGGAGCGGCTTGGTTACGCATTTCGGGACCCGAGTTTGTTGGTCCAAGCGTTGACCCATCGCAGTTTTGGCATGCCTCACAACGAGCGCCTTGAGTTTCTTGGCGACGCGATGCTCAACCTGGTGATCGCCGAGCTTATCTTCATAAAATTTCCCGCAATGCCGGAGGGAGAGCTTAGTCGGCTGCGAGCCAACCTCGTCAATCAAACATCACTCGCCGGGATTGGCGAAGAAAACGCGCTGGGTGGTTCTCTCCGACTCGGAGCTGGAGAAATCAAGACGGGAGGAGCGTTGCGGCCCTCCATTCTGGCAGATGCTGTTGAGTCGCTCATCGGCGCGGTGTTTCTTGATGGTGGCTTTGTTGCGGCAGAAGAACTGGTCAAGCGTCTGTTTGCTTCCCGGCTTGATGCGCCGGAACAAGAACATCCCTCGAAGGATGCCAAAACCGCACTTCAAGAGTGGCTGCAAGCGCGCGGGCATCAGTTGCCGCAGTACATGGTGAAACGAATCGAAGGTGCGGCCCATCAGCAGACTTTCTATGTCGAATGTATTACCGAGAGACCGGCGTTCAAACTGGAAGGCAGCGGTGCCACCCGGCGAGCCGCCGAACAGGATGCGGCGACAAAAATCCTCGCCAAAATCCAAGCCAAGGGCATCGCGTGACGAATCGCATAACTGAGTCGGACCAAGAGTTTCATTGTGGCACGATCGCCATTGTGGGCAGGCCGAACGTTGGTAAGTCGACTTTGTTGAATCATCTGGTTGGCCAAAAGGTCAGTATTACTTCCAATAAAGCACAGACGACCCGCCACCGCATTACCGGCATACTCACGGATACAAGCACCCAGTTTCTTTTTTTGGACACGCCGGGGTTCCAGAAGACCCACCAGAACGCGCTAAATCGGGTGCTGAATAGAACCGTTGCGAATACCGCCGACGACGCTGATGTTGTCGTGTTTGCGGTCGAAGCGCTCAGATTTGGCGATGCCGATGAAGCGGTGCTCAAGGCGCTGCCAGCTTCAGCCAGGGTCGTGCTCGTGGTGACGAAGTCGGATCGTGCCAAAGAGCCGGCAAGAATGCTCCCGTTTCTGGCTGATCTCCAGCAACGCTTCGCGTTTACCGCGGTCGTGCCAGTTAGTGTAAAGAATCCAGGCAGTATGGAAGAACTCAAGCGTGTCATCCGTCCGCTCCTTCCTGCGCAGCCGGCCATCTACTCAGAAGATGACTTGACTGATAAGTCCGAACGGTTTATTGCGGCTGAGTTCATCCGTGAAAAAGTTTTTCGTCAAGTCGGCGACGAACTGCCATACAGTGTCAGTGTGATGATCGAAAAGTTTGAAGTCGAAGGCGCGCTCCGCCGCATTTTTGCCACCATCGTTGTCGAAAAACAAACGCAAAAGGCGATGATTATTGGCGAGAAGGGTGAACGCTTGAAACGCATCGGAACCGATGCCCGCCGTGACATGGAAGCCATGTTCGACGGTAAGGTTTATCTCGAATTGTGGGTGCGCGTCAAAAAGGGTTGGGCGGACGACGAGGCACTGGTCAAGCAGTATGGTTATCAATAGTCCGGATGAGAACGTCAACCAGCTTCGCCAGTGACGGCTTTGTTCTGCACAGCTATCCGTACAAAGAAACAAGTCTTATCCTAGAAACGTTCACCCGTTCACACGGTCGTGTGGCGATGCTCGCCAAAGGAGCGAAGCGTGGTGCGTCCAGTAAGTACGCCTTGAACGCCTTTCAACCGCTCTCACTTGAGTGGTTTGGCAGGGCGGACATGAAAACGTTAAAAGCGGCTGATCACCAACGTATCAATCCGCAGATTCGCGGCCCGGCGCTGATGGCGGCGTTCTACGTCAATGAGCTGTTGTTGAAACTGGCGGTGAAGGACGATGCACACGAGCAGTTGTTTGACCAGTACGGCGAGACTATCGGAGCGTTGGCCGGCCTACAACATGTCGACCGGGCAGCGAGAGAAATTGAAACTGCGTTACGTCGATTCGAACTTAAGCTTCTCGAAGAGCTCGGTTATGGTCTCACATTGACCCACGAGGCCGATTCTGATGCCGCTATTGATCCGTCGGCCGATTATCTGTACGTTGTCGAGCGCGGACCGGTGCGTCTTACCAGCCAGCACGAAATCCGCGCCATCGACCCTGTCAGGTTAAGTGGTAGTACGTTAGTCGCACTATCTCACGCTGAGTTTTCCGATGCGAGTACACTCGCGCAAGCCAAACAGCTGATGCGGCGTGTCATCAATCATCATTTGGGAGACAAGTCTTTACACACGCGCCAACTCATCCGCGAGATGAAATGAAGCCCGACCCAACGCTTTCGGTAAGTGTTGAACCGGACACAAGACGGTGGTTGGAGCGCGTCGTTATTGGCCTCAATCTTTGCCCGTTCGCCAAGGCGGTGCATACCAAAGGACAGATCCACTATGCCGTGACCGTTGCCACGGAGGCGGAGGCGCTGCTCGCCGTACTTGCCGACGAACTTGAGTCGCTGGCAGAGTCAGATCCGGAACAACGCAGCACGACGTTGCTGGTGGCTCCCTTTGTGTTCCCTGATTTTCTCGACTTTAATGATTTTTTGGAACTCGCAGATCGGCTGCTCGCTGAAATGAAACTAGACGGATTTTTGCAAATCGCCAGCTTCCATCCGCAGTATCAGTTTGCGGGTACATCGCCGGACGACATCAGCAACGCGACCAATCGCGCTCCGTATCCAACACTGCATTTGTTGCGAGAAGCCAGCATCGATGCGGCCGTCGCGGCGTTTCCCGAGGCCGAGTCGATCTATCTGAAAAACATCGCGACGCTTGAATCGCTCGGGTCCGCTGGGTACGAAGCTCTAGAGGTGGGGCCGACGCTGCCGCCCTCGCGCGGCGGTAAAGGGGATTCGGTTTGAGCGCCGCCAGGCCCAATGTTGCGGAGGTACTTGCTGCCGAGCTTCGTCCGGGGCAATCAATCGAATTGCTTCAGGCGCTACATATCCTGACGCGGGATGGCAAGCTCAATCAAGATTCCCGACGTAAATTAAAGCAGGTATACCACCTCTACCAGTTTATTGAGAAGATCCTGCTCGAACTGGCGACATCGGACCAATCATTGACGGTGGCCGATCACGGCGCAGGTAAATCCTACCTCGGCTTCATCCTCTACGACCTGTTTATGAAGGCTCGCCCTTCCGCATACATCTATGGCATTGAGGCACGTGAAGAGTTAGTTACAAAATCGCGTGCGCTGGCCTTGGAGTTGGGCTTTGACCGCATGTCGTTCATAGCATCAAGTGTGGCTGAGGCAGCCGAATCAAACGTACTTCCCGCGCAAATTGACGTGGTAACCGCGCTTCACGCGTGCGACACAGCAACCGATGACGCCATTCGTTTTGGGCGATTGAAACGTGCGAAGTTTATGGTGCTCGTACCATGTTGTCAGGCAGAAGTGTCACGCGCACTCAGTCTCGACAAGGCGCGCTCTCTGTCGCGCACGCCGTTGGCCGAGTTGTGGCGTCATCCGGTCCACACGCGTGAGTTAGGCAGTCAATTAACTAACGTACTGCGGTGTCTGTGCCTTGAGGCCTCAGGTTATCAAGTCACCGTGACGGAGCTCGTCGGATGGGAGCATAGCTTGAAGAATGAGCTCATCATCTCCCGCTTCGTCGGAGATCCCGGCAAGTCTCGGGCGGCAAAAGCGCGTCTGGTTGCTTTGCTGGCGGAGTTCGGGCTGGAAACTCTATTGGAAACTCGCTTCGCGCTCACCTAGATTCCTTTTGACGAGTCTTCAGCTCGCGCTCCTGCTCCCGAAAGGCGTCCGGCTCCTGCATCTCGTAGAATATTGGCATGACAAAACTCAGTGTTAACGTGAACAAAATTGCGCTCCTGCGTAACACCCGCGCCTTGGGCATCCCGGACGTCGAGAAATTCGCCCGCATCGCGCTTGATGCAGGTGCGCATGGGATCACGATTCATCCGCGACCCGACGGTAGGCACGTTCGTGCAGATGATGTTTCCCGATTGGCGACCCTCATGCGCGAATATCCGGGATGCGAATTCAATATTGAAGGCAATCCGTTCCATAACCTGATGGACTTCGTCCGCGCCACGCGGCCCGATCAATGCACGTTGGTGCCCGACGAATCAGGGCAGTTCACATCTGACCACGGCTGGGACATCGCGAAGGATGGTGTTCGCCTGCGGCCCATCATCAATGAACTCAAATCACTTGGGGTGCGGGTCAGCCTGTTTATGGATCCGCTGCCTGCGGTAATGCCACAAGTCAAAGCGCTTGGCGCAGATCGGATTGAGCTCTATACCGAGCCATACGCGGCGAATTTCGGGCGGCCGGCGGGTCGGGTGACGTTGGATGCTTATGTTGCCGCCGCCGCCGCCGCCATCTCTGCCGGCCTCGGCGTTAACGCCGGGCACGATTTGAATCTACATAATCTGCCCAACTTTGTCGCTGCGATCCCGGCGTTGCTTGAAGTCTCTATCGGTCATGCGCTAGTCGCCGACGCACTTGAATTTGGCCTCGCCAAGACAGTGCACCTTTATCTCGAGGCCACCGGCAATGTTCCGCTCGACGCGGCCTAGGCAGAAAAGGATGGCTTCATGATTTTTGGAATCGGCACTGATATTGTTGCCATCAAACGTATTGAAGATGGATTACTCAAACATGGTGATCGGTTCTTGCATCGGATTTTGAGTGACACCGAATTGGCCGAGTATACAAAACTCAATAGCTCGGTCAATACACATTCCGCCACACGCTTTGTGGCAAAACGCTTTGCGGCGAAGGAGTCGTTTTCAAAAGCGTTTGGCACCGGAATCGGCGAGGCAGTTGGCTGGCACGACGTGTGGGTAACACACGATACCAATGGCAAGCCGCTTATTGCGGTGAGCCCTGCGCTGCAACTCCACCTTGACGCGGCCGGTGTCAATCGCACACATCTTTCCATTTCCGACGAACACGATCATGCGATCGCGTTCGTCGTCTTGGAGTCTTTAGATTTAGGAACAACGATTGGAGATGAATAGGTTATGACAACGCAGATGTTGCTGGGGCCCATCATGGGCGATGTTGAAGGGCTGGTGTTAACCGAGGCGGATCGGCAGCGCTTGATGCACCCGTTGATGGGAGGCGTGATTTTCTTTGCCCGTAACTATGCCAATCCGGCGCAGCTCGCCGCGCTTGCGGCGTCGATTCGTGAACTACGCACACCGCATTTGATGATTGTGGTTGATCACGAGGGCGGCCGTGTGCAGCGCTTTCGCGAAGGCTTCACGACGATACCGCCGATGCGCTTGTTGGGTGAGCGCTGGAAAGCAAATCCGGCGGAAGCCAGAAAACTTGCCCACGCGGTCGGAGTTGTCATCGGCACTGAACTGGTTGCTCACGGACTGGATTTTTCTTTTGCGCCCGTGCTTGACCTTGATTGGGGGGGGTCGACCGTCATTGGTGACCGATCATTTGGGCGAGATGCCGAAACAGTCGCGGCGTTGGCGGGCGAGGTTATCGCTGGGTTGGCAGCGGTTGGTGTGGCGTCGTGTGCAAAACATTTCCCCGGTCACGGCTTTGTCAAGGCAGATTCACATCACGAGATTCCACGCGACACGCGCAGCTTCAACGACATCGCCGGCGACGATATGGTGCCCTTCAAATTGCTGGCCGATAAATTTGATTCGGTGATGCCAGCACACATTATTTTTGAGCAAGTGGATGCAATGCCAGCGGGGTTTTCTTCACACTGGTTGAAGAACGTGTTGCGCGATCAACTCGGTTTTCGCGGCGTGATATTTTCTGATGATCTGACGATGGAAGGGGCCTCGGTGGTCGGTGGCGATGTGACGCGAGCGATGGCGGCACTCGGTGCTGGCTGCGACATGGCCTTGCTGTGTAACGACCAGAAGCGTTGCAGCGCATTGTTGGCCGGGCTGGTGGCAGAAGGGGTGTCGCCCGACGCGACCCGATCCGAGCACCTCACGCGTATGCACGCAAAGCGCGGCGTCTCACTGAGCGATCCGGCTTACCTGCAAGCCAAAGCCACTGTTGCCGCAGCAGTAGGGGCTTAGGGGTAAAGCGAAGTAGGGAAGTAGGGACGTAGGGACGTAGGGACGTAGGGACGTAGGGGGCATCACCATGCGTGTAGCAAAACGCTGCGACATTTACTGCCGCGTCGTCGATAACTTTGGCGATATTGGCGTATTGTGGCGCCTGGCGCGTCAGTTGGGCGACGAGTTTGGCTGGCGCGTCCGACTTGTGGTGGACGATCTGACGGCATTTCACGCCATAGAGCCAACCATCAACGATAAGAAACCCCAGCAGTGGTGCGGCAAAACAGAGGTTTTTGCTTGGAAGTGTCCGCCGATAGGGGACTTTGTTGATGTGGTGATCGAGGGGTTCGGTTGTCAACTGCCACAGGGCGTGGTTGGTGCCATTGCTGCCCAGCACCCCAAGCCGCATTGGCTGAATCTTGAATATCTGAGTGCGGAGAATTGGGTGCGTGAACATCACCTGCTGCCTTCGCAACATCCGCAGCTAGGCATGACGAAGACGTTTTTTTTCCCCGGGTTTGTGGCGGGAACGGGAGGGCTGCTGCGTGAGCGGGTCGTGCAACCTCCTCCGCCGCCCCTCCCGATGCAAGCGCCTTTGAAGGTCCTGCTGTTTGCCTACGACTTGCCATCGAGCGCGTCGGTGGCAAAAGTCTTGGCGGATTCGACTCGCGTAGCGGTGGTGAGTGTTCCAACAGGCGCTCTCGCCAAACGGCTGCTCGCCATCCGATTACCAAAGCTGGACGTGACGGCGTTTGTCCCGCAGAGGGAATTTGACGCGCTGCTGACTTCCTTTGACCTCTTGCTTGTGCGTGGAGAGGACTCGTTTATCCGGGCGATGTGGACGGGTAAACCCTTCGTTTGGCAGATTTATCCGCAGGATGATCGCGCCCATTGGCCAAAGCTGGAAGCGTTTTTGGACATTTATTGCGTCGGCCTTGCAGCGCCAGCCGCCCGCAGCTTAAGGGCGCTGTGGCACCTTGCGAATGGGATTCAGGCCAACCCGGCTGCATCAGAGCCTCCCGCCTGTCTCTGGGAGGACTATTTGAGGCATCTTCCAGAGATCGCGGCTCACGCGCACCGCTGGACGACCGCACAGATGAAAAAGCCCGATCTGGCGTCGAATCTGGTCGCTTGGGTGTTGCGTCTTTAATGGCGCTTCGTATTGAACCACTTTTTCGAATCGTTTGCGTTACTGGTTGATCCACTCTGAACTCAACGAATCGTTGATTGTTAATTGAACTTCCGGTGCCGGGCGGATCAACGCTTTATACATCTGGTGGGTCAATCAGAAGCGCAATTGCACACATACGGATTTGTACCGTAGTGGTCTTTCCCCGGGTCATGTATCTCGCCACGTTATACCCCTTATTGTGCCTTCTTTGTGCCAAATGATAGGCACTTAACGGGGCTTGTGGGGCTACGGTGAGACAAGAAATTAGTGTAAATGCACCTAAATGGTGCCCGGGAAGGGACTCGAACCCCCACAGTGTTGCCACCGCTAGGACCTGAACCTAGTGCGTCTACCAATTCCGCCACCCGGGCATGTACTCGTGAACGTATCAGGTATGGCTCGTCCACCGGAACAACATTCTTTCAACGTCAGAAATACCCAAGTGTTAACGGGACTATCCGCGTAAAATGAGGGCGAATAATAGCCAAAAGCCTATCAATTGTCCAATAAAAAGCCAAAAACAACCAAAGCCCAACAAAAGCGCAACGCCCACGCGGTGATTGCGAAGCAACCGGTACGAACCAAAAAAACCTCCGCCGAGGAGCTTGCATTTGCACCTGTTCCCGGTGCGTCTTACAAACGATCAACCGATCCGCACGCCTCGCGCGAAGCGGAGAAGTACGAGAACCCGATCCCATCCCGGGAGCTGATCATGGACGTGCTCACCCAAGCCGGTGTGCCGATGATGGAAGACGAAATCGCCGCAGCTTTGGAGATCAGCGAAGCCGAAATTGATGGGTTTACCCGCCGCCTGAACGCCATGGAGCGCGACGGGCAGGTGATGAAGAACCGCCGAGGTGCGATCGGCCTCTCGGAAAAGATGGACCTGATCGCCGGGCGCGTACAGGGACATCCAGACGGTTTTGGTTTCTTGGTGCCGGACGACAAATCGGAAGATTTGTTCCTGGGGCCGAAGCAAATGCAAAAGGTGCTCGACGGCGATCGTGTGCTGGTGCGTGAGATTGGTGTTGATCGCCGCGGACGGCGTGAAGCGTCGATCATTGAGATTCTGGAACACAAAAATACTCGTGTCGTCGGACGCCTGTTTGAAGAACACGGCGTACTGTTTGTGGTTGCTGAAAATAAACGCATCAGTCAGGACATCCTGGTCGAACCTGGCTATGACATGAAGGCCAAACCCGGCCAGGTCGTCATGGTCGAGCTGGTGGCGCAGCCCTCTAAGAATTCGGAACCGGTTGCGCGAGTCATTGAGGTGTTGGGTAACTATGCCGACCCCGGCATGGAAATCGAGATCGCGCTGCGTAAACATGATCTGCCGTACGAATGGTCGGACGAAATTTTGGCACTCGAAAAGAAGCTGCCGAAAAAAGTTAGTGCCAAGGAGTGCGAGGGTAGACAAGATCTGCGCGCATTGCCATTTGTGACCATCGATGGTGAAACGGCAAGAGATTTTGATGATGCGGTGTATGCGGAACATCAAGGCAAGGGATTCAAGCTATACGTTGCCATTGCCGACGTTTCGCATTACGTAAAGCAGGGTGATGCACTCGATCGTGAGGCGCGGCTGCGCGGTAACTCGGTGTATTTCCCACGACGTGTGATTCCAATGTTGCCCGAGGCGCTGTCCAACGAGATGTGTTCGCTCAATCCGCACGTGGATCGGCTGGCGCTGGTGTGTGAGATGCAAATCTCGGCGCAGGGTGAAGTGAAGCGTTACGATTTTTTTGAAGCCGTATTTCACTCCCAGCAGCGCCTGACCTACACCAAGGTCGCCAAGTATCTGTATGAGAACCAACCAGACCACGGCATTGATGAAAAATTGCTGCCGCATATTCGCCACCTCGACGAAGTGTTTCAGGTGCTACTCTCGGCCCGGCATAGACGTGGCGCGATCGACTTCGAGTCGTCGGAAACGGAAATGCGCTTCACCGAAGACGGCAAGATTTCCGAAATCGTGCCATCTAAGCGCAATGATGCGCACCGGCTGATTGAAGAATGTATGTTGGCTGCGAACGTTTCAACTGCAAATTTCTTGATCGAACACGAACATCCTGCGTTGTACCGTGTGCATGAAGGGCCGAACGAAGAGAAGTTGGCACAACTACGCAGCATGCTGAAAGATTTTGGTTTGTCGCTTGGCGGCGGCAAAGACCCGAGCCCATCGGACTATGCTGCCTTGATTGTCAAGATTAAAGGCCGCCCGGATGAACCTTTACTCAACACCGTGTTGCTACGCTCGCTGCGCCAAGCGGTGTACTCGCCAGAGAATGTCGGACATTTTGGTTTGTCATATGAGGCATATACGCACTTCACCTCGCCGATCCGCCGTTACCCGGATTTGCTGACGCACCGTGCGATTAAAGCCATCCTGCGTAACGACATCTACGACCCAAAAGAGTCGTGGGACGCGCTGGGGCAGCAGTGTTCTATGACCGAGCGCCGTGCCGACGATGCCACCCGCGACGTGGTGGCGTGGCTGAAGTGTTATTACATGAAGGACCGGCTTGGCGAGACCTTTGCCGGAACGATCTCCTCAGTCACGAGTTTTGGTATTTTTGTGGCGCTTGATGATGTGTACGTCGAAGGCCTGGTGCACATCTCGGACCTCGGTCAAGACTATTTCAAGTACGACAAAGACCGGCATCAGATTGTTGGTGAACGTACCCGCAAGAAATACCAGTTGGCCGACCGCGTGAACATCAAGGTAGTGCGGGTGGACATTGAGACGTCAAAGATTGATTTCACACTCGCCGCTGAGCGCATTCGTTCACGCGCTGAAATCGCGGCGATGGACGCGCCTGATTACAAACCCGGTGTCGTTTCCACTTCACCCAAAGTTGCGCTGGCGTTACAGAAACGACAGGAAGGCCGTGCCAGCTTGAATCCACCGACGTCGGTCGCGCCACCCGCAGCGATATCTGCCGCTCCTCCCGCCACCGGTGCAAGCCAGAAAATTGTAATGACGGTTTCGAGCGCGAACCCGCCTACTACCCCGCTTGCCGGCTTGGTTGGCGGCACGCCACCCAGTCGTTACGGCAAGATTTCGCCGAAAAAATTGCCGCAAGCGGCCTCTGCGCGAGTATCCACGTCGACACCGAAAGGGGCGGAAAAAAGCGCCAAGCCCGCATTGGGAAAGTCAGCTGGCGCAAGAAAATTGTTTGCTACCTCGAAGAAGATTAAATAATGAAGCCGCAAGTGTTGTTTGGATTTCACGCGGTGGCATCTCGTCTGAAGGCGCGCGCTGACACGGTTGAAGAAATGTTTGTCAGTGCCGCGCGTGAAGGGCGCAGCGACGGGAGGCTCGACCGTCTGCTTGCGATTGCCAAAGAAAAAAAAGTTCGCGTGTTGGCGGTTGACAACAAGCGGCTTGACGGCATGACGGGAAACGCGCGGCATCAGGGCGTGGTGGCCATGGCGCGCCCATTTCAGCTGCCGCAGTTTGTTGATGACGTCCTCGAAACCGTGGAAGGCCAGCCGCTGTTATTGGTGTTGGATGGCGTGACCGACCCACACAATCTCGGTGCGTGTTTGCGTGTGGCGGACGCCGCCGGCGCGCACGCTGTCATTGCACCTAAAGACCGCTCGGTTGGACTCAATGCGACGGTGATGAAGGTGGCCAGTGGCGCGGGCGAGAACATGCCCTATATCGTGGTGACCAATCTCGCGCGCACCCTGCGCGAACTCAAGGATCGCAATATCTGGGTAATTGGTGCCGATGAGGGGGGCGAACACACCCTGTACGAATCCAAACTCGCCGGACCACTCGCCTGGATCCTTGGGGCGGAAGGCGAAGGATTGCGGCGCCTCACGCGTGAGACATGCGATGAAATTGTTTCCATTCCGATGTCAGGCTCAGTTGAGAGTCTGAACGTCTCGGTTGCCTCGGGCGTCTGTCTGTTCGAGGCACGGCGGCAACGACTCGCGATGTCTACGCCCGCCAAGATCGCGCCGCCAAGATAATCGTCGGCATGCCAAACACGCCGATAGGCGGGCAGTTTCGGACAAAAACGCCTGAAGATGCCCGTAGAATGGCGAGTTTCCGCTTTGCAGGGCGACCAGCGTGCATTTCATCGCGCGTTAACGGAGGTTGATCGCAAACCTCGTCGATGCGCGACCGGTGTAAGGCTAAAATCCTGTCACCTTAATTCCTCAAGGATCGTCCATGTCAGCAAAACGTAGCTTAAAGCGTCTATTCGTAGCACCGTCTGCGCTCGCACTGGTCTCCGCTCTTGCCGTCTCCGCCGTTTGGGCTCAGAAAGTGGAGCCCTCTGCTACAGCGGTCGGCAAACCCGCGGCCAAGGCCGCCGCACCATCAACGGCAAAACCGCCCGTTGCCGCGAACAAGCCAGTGGTGCCGGAGAAAGTGGCTTCGGTTGAAGGCATCACCGAATATCGTCTGCCCAATGGCATGAAGGTACTGCTGTACCCAGATCAGTCCAAACCAACGGTGACCGTCAACATCACGTATCTGGTGGGTTCCAAACACGAGAATTATGGCGAGACCGGCATGGCGCATTTGCTGGAACACTTGTTGTTCAAGGGCACGCCAAAGAACCCCGACATCGCGCAACAGCACAACAAACGCGGCATGCGTTGGAACGGCACGACCTGGCTTGACCGCACCAACTACTACCAGCTTTTCCAAGCCAGCGATGAGAATCTCGAATGGGCGCTACAAATGGAAGCGGATCGGATGGTGAACTCGTTTATCGCAAAGAAGGACCTTGACTCGGAAATGACCGTGGTTCGCAACGAGTATGAGAGCGGCGAAAACCAGCCGTTTCAAGTACTCATTAAGCGCATGCAGAGCATTGCCTATGACTGGCATAACTATGGCAACTCCACGATCGGCAATCGCTCCGACATCGAGAACGTCAAGATCGAAAACCTGCAGGCCTTTTATCGCCAGTACTATCAGCCGGACAACGCCGTGTTATTGGTCGCCGGTAAGTTTGACGAAGCCAAAGTGCTTGGCTGGGTGGGGAAATACTTTGGCACGATTGCGAAACCCACACGTGCACTGCCAAAACTCTGGACGGTGGAACCCACGCAAGACGGCGAACGCCAGTTTTTTGTCCGCCGCAAAGGCGATATTCAAATTGTGATGCTGGGTTACAAAATTCCCTCGAACCTGCATCCTGACAAGGGCGTCGCCGACTTCGTCAGCTTTGTGCTGACAGATTCGCCCACGGGACGCTTGCACAAAGCGCTGGTGGAAACGGGCAAGGCGGCACAGATATTTGGTTTCCCCTATCCCGGCGCGGATGGCGGATTACATTTGATCGGCGCGGTGATCAAGAAAGGCGAAGCGTTTGAGCCTGTGCAAGCCGAGATGACCAAGATTGTTGAGGAGTTTTTCAAGAACCCGCCGACAGCGGAAGAAATGGAGCGGGTACGCAAGAATGCCGCCAACGGTGCCGAGCGCACGCTAAATAACCACGAGCAGATCGGTCTGGAGTTGTCTGAGTACATTTCCCTGGGTGACTGGCGCTTGTTCTTCAAAGATCGTGATGACGCACAGACGGTAACGGTTGATCAGGTGAAGGTGGTTGCGGCGAAGTACTACAAACGCGACAACCGTGTGGTGGGCATCTTCCAACCGGAAGACAATCCGCAACGCGCTGAGATTCCCGCACCACCGACGGCTGCCGAAGTGCTGAAGGACTTTAAGGGTAAACAAACCGTGTCCAATGCCGAGGCATTTGACCCATCGCAAGCCAATATCGATAAGCGAACCAAGCGCGTGGATGTTGGTGGCATCAAGGTCTCGTTATTGACGAAGAAAAACAAAGGCGAACAGGTTAACTTCAGTGTGCGCTTCCGCAGTGGCGATGAGAAGTCGTTGTTCGGACAAGCTACCGTGGCGGCGATGACTGGCCAGATGTTGTCGCGCGGCACCTCCAAGTTCACACGTGCCCAGTTGGCCGATGAACTTGAGAAGTTGAAGATCGCCGGTGGCATCAATGGGCTTTCCGCCAGCGGCCAAACCACGCGTCCGAACCTGGTGGAGGCAATTAAACTCGCGGCGCACGTCATGCGTGAGCCATCGTTCCCGGAGAGTGAGTTCGAGCAACTGAAGAAACAAACGCTTACCGGACTCGAGTCACAAAAGAGTGACCCGCAGGCGCTCGCAAGTGTGATGCTGGGTAAACACTTCAATACCTTCCCGAAAGGCGACGTGCGTTACTCGAGTTCGATCGAGGAAGCAGAGGCCGACACCAAGGCCGTCACGCTCGAGCAGATTCGCGCCTTCCACAAGAAGTTCTATGCAGCGGAGAAAGGCGAAATCGCAATTGTTGGTGACTTCGACGAAGCCGAAGTACTGAAGGCGATTCGCGATTCGTTTGCCGATTGGAAGGGCGGCGTGCCTTACGTACGCTTGAGCTCGCCGTACAAGGACGTTGCACCGGCGAATCGTTCGGTTGAAACACCCGACAAAGAAAACTCGATGTTCTTGGCACGCATCAACATCAATATGCAAGATACCGACCCTGACTATCCCGCACTGTTGATCGCCAACTACATCATGGGGCAATCGGGTTTTGATTCGCGTCTGACGTCTCGCATCCGCGTGAAAGATGGTTTGAGCTACGGTGCCGGATCACGGCTCAATGTGGGTTCGACTGATCGTGGCGCTTCATGGAGCGGGTTCGCGATATCGGCGCCGCAGAATACTGAGAAGGTTGAGCTGGCATTTAAAGATGAGGTCAACAAAGCGATCAAGGATGGCTTCACGTTGGTAGAAGTGGTCGCCGCCAAATCGGGCGTATTGCAGCAGCGACTGCAAAGCCGTGCACAGGATGGCAGCCTCGCCGGCGGATTGGCATCGAATGCGTATCTGGGCCGTACCTACGCCTTCAGCGCTGCGCTTGAAGCGAAGATCGAGGCACTGAAAGCGGAAGATGTATCGGCCGCATTCCGCAAACACATCGACCCGGCCAAGATCACCTTCGTCAAGGCAGGTGATTTTGCCAAGGTGGCAAAACAGGCGGCTGCGGGTGAGGTGAAGAAGTAACACCCTGTCGAAACAATCCAAAAGGGCCTGCCAACCAGCAGGCCCTTTTTTGTTTGATGGTCGGAACACAGCTTGGCTGGGATCGTCCCGTAAAATGCGCGCATGCTTTTTAATTCCTGGCACTTTGTTGCCTTCCTCCTGGTGGTACTGTCGGTGGCGATGTGGCTGCCGCGTTACGGCACCGCTTGGAAACTCTTCATCATTGGCGCGAGTTGTTACTTCTATGGCCAGTGGAGTTATCTCTATTTAGGCCTGATTTTTGTCACCGCAGGTGTGGATTTCACGCTTGCACAGCGCCTCGGGCGGGTGATGCGGCCCAGCCGACTACTGGCGCTCTCAATTGTTGCCAACCTCGGCGTGTTGGCGGTGTTTAAGTACACCAACTTCGCCATCCAATCGATCAACGGCGTTGCCAACGCGGCGGGCGCCGCCTTTGCGATCACACCGCTGGACATTGTCCTGCCGGTCGGCATTTCGTTCTACACCTTTCAGAACATGAGTTACACCATCGATGTTTACCGCGGCCAGCTCAAGCCGCGTACGTCGATCCTCGACTACGCCACCTTCACCACGTTTTTCCCGCAGTTGCTAGCCGGGCCGATTGTGCGTGCCTCGGAGTTTTTCGGGCAATTGGATAAACCAAACCCGATTGTCTGGCGTGATCTTCAATACGGATTGGTGTTGATCGCCGCCGGTTACGTAAAAAAGGTGGTGTTGGCAGATAACCTCGCACCAAGTGTTGATGCCGTGTTCAACTCGCCGGCGAGCGCCGGGGCTTGGCAATCTCTCCTCGCCGTTTATGCCTTTGCCTTTCAGATCTACTTTGATTTCTCGGGTTACACGGATATCGCCATCGGCATGGCGTTGTTATTTGGTTTTAAGTTTCCGAAAAACTTTGACTACCCCTACATGGCGTCGTCGTTTCAAGAGTTCTGGCGTCGTTGGCACATGACGTTATCGCGTTGGTTACGCGATTACCTTTACATTTCGCTTGGCGGCAATCGCAATGGTCTTTCACGCACCATGGCCAACCTCATGACTACGATGGTGCTCGGCGGTTTGTGGCACGGTGCCAGCTGGAACTTTGTCATCTGGGGCGCGTTGCACGGTGCGTATCTGGCGCTTGAACGTATGTTGCTGTCACGAATGGCCTGGTGGCGCAGCACCAACGTATTTGCCAAACTATTGATCCGGCAATATTTAACTTGAAATATTGGATAGTGCCACCATATAGGGATGATGGAAACCATCGACATGAGAAAACTGACACGGGAAGCCCGACATGAGCGGCGCGTGCAAGTCATTCGG
>Ga0315906_10001421_pt1 | contig 35540 bp, 31 predicted proteins | sample LakEriMetagenome_4_FD_203526 | JGI IMG/M metagenome (GOLD analysis project Ga0315906, IMG submission 203526) | Freshwater fungal communities from buoy surface, Lake Erie, Ohio, United States - Buoy 2 MA122 | ecosystem: Environmental > Aquatic > Freshwater > Lake > Lake biofilm | place: USA... | reverse complement strand
TAAATTACTGAAAGGCAAGTCAGCAAGATTGATTGTCACAATGGATTCTCCACCTTGGTATTATCGATGGATCATTGGTGATCCCGGTGGTAAGATGATGAAACGTGGAATTTTGGGTTTTTCCGGAGTTGCTCCAATCACGTCCACGTATATTGGATCAATCAAAATGTCAACCGATAAGCGAAGAACACAGTGGTTGGAAAAAGCATATTCCATAGGAAATAGTGAGCCCAAATGTTGACTACTCAAATGATATATTAAGTCTAAATGACCTGATTACATTGAAAAATGATAGAATTTTTTAATTACAAATAATCCACTCGCTCTGGATTCAAACATAGATTGCATTATGCTTGGTAGATATAAACCCTCAAGCTTACGAGGTAAACCAGAGAAGACCCAGTACTTCGAAGGATGGTTTCAGAAGGTGTATTCCAAAAAACATCAGGCCTCATTTATCCTCATTTATGGGTATGCAACTCGAAATACATATGATACTTTTGGTTTCATTCAAGTATTGATACCAAATGAAAAACCCAAGATTGTGTATTTCCCTAAACATGAACTTTCTTTTGATTCAGGTCAACATATTGTGCGCATGGGTGATAATTGTTTAACCATGAATTCAATTGAGATTTCCACCAATGAATTGGACATTAATTTGAGTCTGATGAACAATCATCCTATCCCAACATTCAAAAATTCGATGGGATATCATTACTATGTTCCGACTCTGCCTTGCTATCACTCAGTCATGAATACATCGCATCTTGTTTCAGGAATTATTCGACATAAAGAGTCGGTATTCGCACTTGACGAAGACATGGGGTATATGGAGAAAAATTGGGGTACTTCATTCCCAGAGAATTATTTCTGGATACATGCAGTAGATCCCTATAATCCACAGATTAGTCTTTTATTTTCAATCGCTGAAATTCAGTGGCTCGGAAAGAGATTCATTAAGCATGTAGGACATTTGAGAATTGAAGGAAAGCATATAGATCTCAGAGCATTAAAAGATATTTCCATTGCAGATAGAATTGTCTCTGAGAAGAAGCGTTGTGTGAAGATTAAAAGCAAAGAACTTGAATTGGATATTTGGATCACATATGGAAACAAAGTCACTTTCAAAGGACCAAATCAAGGGCATATGTCAAGAGACATTTTCCATCATACGGATGCAATTATTGGTATAAGCTTGAAGCAAAATGATAAGACACGCATGCACCGCCTTATTGGGAATTTTGAACATATCGGTTCATCATTCATATAAAAAGCAAATTTTTCTTATTCAATGTTTATGGAAAACAACATGAAACAAACAATCCTCATATTTGCTATGGTCCTCACAATGACCTCCACATTACTTTCACAGAAAGTAGAAAACTCCAGTACTTTTGCAGTGGAAACCGATATTCTTTGGCCATTTTTTCCTGGATTGACAAGAACACAAGCGACAATTACACTTTGGCAAGATGGGGATTTAAAGGGCGATCTGCTAGTCGGCGTAAATTCTTTCTTCCCTGATGACCGTGAAACCGAAGGTCGTTTTTCTGAATATAGTATTGTCACCGGCTATAGACAATATCTCTGGCAAGGTCTACATGTGGAATTTTCACAATCCACCGGAATGGGAGTTTTGGATAATCATGTCACTACAGGAAAGTCATACAAAAGTTATGATTGGGCGGTAACGGGATATATCGGCTATAAATTCGAGCTTGCAGAATTCAATCCAACATCTGTCATCAAAAGTTTGTACATAATTCCACAGTTTGGAGTTGAACGTGTCATCTACAAATCAAATCCCTGGCCGATATATGAAGACAAAACATTGACCAAAGAAGTTGGTGAAAGACCCATGATGCTTGGCTCTCTTCGATTTGGATGTACTTTTTGATGTTATGATGATGTCGCCCCGATGGGGCTATTGTGATGTCGCCCCGATGGGGCTATTGTGATGTCGCCTCTACGAGGCTCCTGTACCCCGAGAGGAGCCGAGGGACCGTTACTGTGATGTCGCCTCTACGAGGCTCCTGTACCCCGAGAGGAGCCGAGGGGTACGCATACATATCAGCCAGCTCGTCTCGGCTTCGCTCGATGAACAGTTGACGAGCGATGATGTTTGTACTTCAAGTGAAGACGAGTCTTTGACTGATGTCTTCAGATGGTAAATTCATTGTATAAAGTATTGTTTAAAAAACAAATACCATAGTTACACATCTGCCCTTTGATAAAGTTCAAAGAGAAACAAAGTCATATTGATGCATCAGTCAATAATAAACACTTTCGAAGACAGCCCACATTCTCTTTGGATTGACAACACATATACACCAGGTGAAATCGTAAGAGGTTCTGTGATATATAAACCATTCTTTCCATCTATATGTGCTTCATAAATCTTCTTACCAAGAAGCGAATGGAGGATTAGTGTTTTTGATGTCATATCCTCTGGGAATTGAATGAAAAGTTGATTGTTCCCTAACTGCATCAACTTTAAATCATCATTCAATTGCTGCTTGATGGAATTAACAATTACTTCCGGCGCATATGCACCAATGGAATGCACCTGCTTATTAGTAAATTTTCCAAAAAAGTCTCTATCACCAAGAGCAATTCCGAATTCCTTATTCAAATCAAGTCCTTTATCGGCAAAAGCAGAATTGCCGGCTATGCGATAGAATGACAATGAGTCAGGGGGTTTAGGAAAGTTTATGGGAGCAGCTTTTCCAAAACCTGATATTTCGGGGTTTGCAAATACACCCACATCAAGTCCTTTAATTTTTTCGCAATCAGGACATTCCGCTCTGAATCTCTCAAGTGAAGAAATTTCTTTTCCATAACGGATCGAAACTGATTTGCCATTTGACCAATACCCATTTCCTTTGAAATGTGGTTGCTGACTGACAAATGAAGGTGGCACATCGAGTAATTTTACTCCATCGGTGATAATCGCATTATTGTATGCTCGAATATTAGACATGACAGAACCATATTCAGTCAACTGTATAGCCGCAAAACTTGGATATGAATTTTTTGGAGCAGGTGTAGTGATGATGGTATTATTATGCATCACAAATCCATCCCATCCTGTATTCGGTGCAGTGAACATGGTCACGCTACTATTATTTGTTCTTGCATCATTCACACTGATAGAATATCGTAAAAGATTATTTCCCCAAGGTCTTGCACCATCAAAATTGCCAAAGAGATAACCCGCACCATCATTGTCATGTGAATAGCAGTATTGAATGATTGAATTGGTAACACCCCCATCGAGATCAAAACCTAGTCCATCGCAACCCTTCCCTTTTCCCGAAGAATTGTTATGTGATTCACAAAATTGAATAATCACATTATCTGCAGCATAGACCCATATACCACCCGGTCCTCCGCAGGCAGTATTTTCGGTTCCATTATTGTAAGCGCGAGAATATTCAATAATGGAAGAATCGATTTGTGACAATACAATACCACTTCCCTTATGTGTAGGTGCATCGTATCCTGTGATATTAAACACCTCGGTATTTCGTATGGTAAATCGAGAATGATGATAGAACTTGGTATCCTGCGTATCATATGCGAATGACACAATGCCATTTTCTTTGCAATCATGCACTGTACAATTATTGATCAGAACATCTTTATACCCTGATTGCACTTCTTTGGACCATTCTGAATAAAAACGAATTCCACAATAACCAAAGTCTCGAACCTCCACATTGTTGATTGTGATATGACTTAGTTTCCCTGTGGGTTTATCGGAATAAAAGAACATTCCATCAGCATCTCTCTGAACAGCCCCCCCCATGCCTTTGAAAATCATGTTATGAAATTCAATGCCTTGACCATTCACAACTTTGCAACCGATTTGTTTGGAGTTAATTGTCTGGATTGTGACTCTTCCCTGCCCATATGTTGTAAAGACAATTGGTTTTTCAGGATCATTACCATCATTAGATTGTAGTGCAATTGCACCTGTAAATACTGATCCGCCTTCAAACAGAATTGAATCCCCGGGGATGAAAGTCATATCATTAATCTTGTCTAGCGAAGTCCAGGCTGTTTCTTTTGATAATCCATCAGAATTATTACCTGATTTGTTCACATAAAATGTACGCGATTGTTTCGGCATGGATGATCCTTCACCAAATAGAGCAGTCAAACCTTGAGCATACCAACGAGCGAGATAATCATTTGGATGAAGTGAATTTGCAATACAGTGCTTTGCACCTTTTCTTTGAAAGATTGTTTCACTCAATGTTGTCATGTCAAGAACTGCTATACCCGGACCTTCAAGCGATGTTAACATCTCCAAAAATCCAAACATCAAGGTGGCACCATTCGCCGGAGCTCCGACACCTTTCACATCAGGTATCATATTTCCGATTAGAATAAATTCAGCATTTGGAACATCTTTGCGAATTGTATTGATCGTACTTTCTATACTCGCTTTGAATTGTGCTTGCGAAGTCACGCCCCAAATATCATTCATGCCCATGTCGATAATCACAAGATCAGGAGTATTTCTATTGACCAAAGCACCAGCATAAGTCGCAAGCCAACCTGCTGTTTTTCCACCACAAGCGCTGTTTATTGAAGTCACATTTGAGCCATACTGTTCCCTCAACTGTTCGGCAAATAATTCAACATAGCCACGCATATATGGTTTTGTTGGTGGGAAGTTTTTGTCATCGCCGATGAACCCCGATACATTCAATCCCGCGGTAATGCTCATTCCTACGGCTTGCACTGTGATCGATTGTCCGCCGACAAGTTTCGAAAATGTTTTTGGCAAGAGTGCTTTTTTATTCTCAATGTCAATGTCAATATGATCTTTGGTTCGATCAGCGATATAAGATACGCGTGTCCATGATGTATGACGTGTATTGATCAAACCATTCGAATTTCCATTACCTGTTTTTCCGGGCACTATCGAGACTGACTTCGATATCTCTGCAGATACTTGTTTAATAGTACGATTTTGAATGGTAAAGTCTTTATTGATTTCGAAAGAAATTGTTCCATCATAATTCTTGACAGACAAAATTGATTTGGGTAGATACATCAAGGTTGCTTCTGCACCGATATTATCCAACAATACCAATTCATCGATGATGGTATCGGATTTCCAAAATGGGAGGAGATATTGTCTGTGATCATAGGTTGGTATAAGAGAATTCGAATAATTCGGGAACTCATAATATCCTCCAATTGCAGGTGTCACAACAACCCAAGCCGCCTTAGCAGGAGAAACAGACCACACTGCTTCTGCCTGATTCACACTGAGCAATTTCACATTCAAGGCATCATAAAACTCGCAAGCACCACCGGCATAATACATAATATTTGGACGAGCAGGTAACGCTCCGGGAGGTTGGGCGTATAGGAAAGGAACCGAAAAAAGTATTCCGATAATATAGATTATTGAAGTAAACATAATGTTGTACTTAGATTTATAATTCAGTCGATAAAAATACTTATATTCAATTTTCTTTGCAAGTAATGTTAAGATACTATAACGAAATCATATGTAGTTATGATGTCGCCCCGATGGGGCTGAGTGCATCATTCCCCTCGGACGAGGGGTCGCCGAAGGCGGGGGTGGGAACTCTTATTGGATGTCGCCCCGATGGGGCTATTGTGATGTCGCCTCTACGAGGCTCCTGTACCCCGAGCGGAACCGAGGGACCGTTATTGTGATGTCGCCTCTACGAGGCTCCTGTACCCCGAGCGGAGCCGAGTATTGTACCCCGAGCGGAGCCGAGGGGTACGCACCGAGCGAAGCCGAAGGGTGATGTTTATATAGAGAAGATTTCTCGTCTCGGCTTCGCTCGACGAACAGTTGATGAGCGGAGCCGAGGGGTGTATCTTCACTTCAACATTCCATATAATTTCTCAAGCGGTAGCCCAACCACATTATAATAACAACCATTGATTTTCGAAACAAACACAGCACCATAATCTTCTTGTATGCCATAAGCGCCTGCTTTGTCCATCGGGGAACCGGATGCGATATATTGTCTGATCTCTTCATCTTGCAATTCCCTGAAATATACTTCTGTTCTTTGCACTTCAGATTTAATCTTTCCCGTATGTGATTCCACTATTGTGATACCCGTGAACACTTCATGCATGCGATTACTAAGTTGTTTTAACATGGTGAATGCATGTTCGGGATCAGTGGGTTTATTGAGAATTCGACCATCAATCACGACAATGGTATCAGCTCCAAGAATGATTGCTTTTGCGCCACCGATTTCCTCACGGATATATAATGCCTTTCTTTGTGACAATTCTCGAACATATTCCTGTGGTGGAAGCGCAAGCGAAACTGCATCTTCATCGATATCTGCCGGCAAAACGCTGAAATCGAGTCCGATCTGACTCAATAATTGTCTTCTTCGCGGTGATTGCGAAGCCAAAATCAATGGAAATGGAAGTTGTATCATTCGTTTATATCCTGAATCTGAGTCTATACTCTCTACATCATACCTGAAAACTGAGGGTAAATTCGTAATTTGTCGCCATACATCGCTGAATCATTCACCCATCTGATTTTCGGAAAAATATTCGTGAATCTCATTGAATTACTCATGATGCCGGGCATAGGCATGCTCTTTGGTGCGATTCCAATTGAAGATCTGATGAGACGCAGAAATCGTTTCGAAGAGCTTTCGGCGAAACAAAGAATCAGTGTACAAGCCGTACATGCAGGATTAACAATGATCTCTGCCTTCATTGGCATGATGTTATTCGGTACTTTTTCTGCTGCAGCAATCGGCGCGGCCATGACGGCATTGTTCAGTACATTCAATCCATTTGCTCGATTCAGACATTCCGGCATCGGTGCCGTGTTGGGAGCAGCCCTCGCTGTAAGTCCATTTCCCATTTTGCTCTTTGGATTGATGTATGCAACAGGCTATGGCGTATTAGGCAAAAAACATGCAATCGGCATGATGAGTGGAATTTTGGGAACCATGCTTCTTGTTCCCACAGCGCCACATACGATATTGAAATCAATGCAGTTTGTTCCCTTTCGTGATATCACGGAACATACAGTCTTCTTCATCATTCTCGGTCTCACATTATTCGTGAAGAATTTGCCGGATATCCGCATCGTGATATTGGCTGCAATGCAAGAGAAATATTCTGATGAAGACTAATCATTGAATCGGAACCCGCTTCAAACGAATGCGCGTGTGAACTGTGTCCATGATGGCACGAAGCTTCTCGGGCTTTTGTGAATAAGACATGAATTTTTGACGGAACTCAGGTTCCTCCATGCCTCCTTCTTTGATGATGCGCAATACTTCAGCATTCCCTTGCGCTGTATCAGGAAATTTCTCGCGGGCAATCAAAATGCGAGCATATGTCTGAGCAAAATCTTCATCAGCATCGCTCCAATCCGAAGAACACGATGCGAAAATGAAGAGTTGTGCAATCGAAAACAGAAGCAAAACAAATCTCATGTTTCATGCCTTATGTAAATGACAATGCGTGAAACTACGAACTTGAAACGACATTATATTTACCCTTGGTTTAGATATGGCCTTTACTCAAAGAACAGTGAATTGCGGTGTCCTCCGCCCCGAACATGCTGGAACAGAAGTTGTGCTCAATGGCTGGGTGCATAAAAGAAGAGATTTCGGGAGCGTGACTTTTCTTGATATCCGCGATAGATATGGCATCACGCAAGCTGTCGTGGAGCGTGAAACCATGCCGGAAGTGGGCGAAATAGCCAAGGAATTACGCGCCGAATTTGTGGTCGCCGTGAAAGGAACGGTTCGCATGCGTGAAAATCCAAATCCGAATATCCCGACAGGATTGATTGAAGTACTTGCCGATGGTTTAGAAATCATCTCCCGCTCTGAAGTACCCATCTTCGAAATCAATGATGAAAATCTTGCAGGCGAAGAATTGCGCTTGAAATATCGCTATCTCGATCTTCGCAGACCAAGTCTTCAGAAGAATTTCATAACAAGAAATAAACTCTATCAATTGACTCATCGCTTTTTTGCCGAGAATGATTTTATTGAAGTGGAAACACCGATTCTTACGAAATCAACTCCGGAAGGGGCTCGCGATTATCTCGTTCCTAGCCGCGTGCATAATGGCATGTTCTATGCGCTTCCACAATCTCCGCAATTGTATAAACAACTCTTGATGGTCTCAGGATTCGATCGTTATATGCAAATCGTGAAATGCTTCCGCGATGAGGATTTACGCGCCGATAGACAACCCGAATTCACGCAGATTGATGTTGAGATGTCATTCATCGAACAAGACAATATCATCGCATTGACTGAACAATTCATTCGCATGACATGGAAAGAAATTCTTGGACTGGATATTCCTGAAACATTTCCGCGTATGAGTTTTCATGAGGCAATGTCACGCTTCGGCAGCGATAAACCCGATCTTCGTTTTGAATTGGAACTTAAAAACATTACTTCCATCGTGAGCAATACTGAATTCAAAGTTTTCAATGATGCTCTTGCATTGAAAGATGGCTCCATCATCGCTCTCAATGCTAAAGGATGTGGTGCATTTTCAAGAAAACAATTGGATGAACTCACTGAATTTGCCAAGAAATATGGCGCAGGTGGACTCGCCTATCTGAAATGGTCTGCCGAAGGTGAATTGCAATCACCAATTCAAAAATTCTTGAGTGAAGATCATATTGTTTCTATTAAGAATGAACTTGCTGTTGAGAATGGTGATCTAGTGCTCATCACCGTGGGTGAATGGGAACGCGCTTGTACCATAGCAGGCGCTCTGAGACTCGAAATCGCGCGTCGTTCAGGCATCATGGAAAGTGTGAAAAATACTTTCTCATTCTCATGGATCACTGAATTCCCTCTTCTTGAATATTCACCCGAAGAGAATCGCTATATCGCAAGACATCATCCATTCACCGCACCGATGAATGAGGATGTGCATCTACTCGATGAAGCTCCTGAAAAAGCTCGTGCAAAAGCACATGATCTTGTGATCAATGGCTATGAAGTAGCGGGTGGAAGCATTCGTATTCATCAAAATGAAGTCCAACAACGCATGTTTGATTTGCTTGGATTCACACGCGAAGAAGCTGAAACCAAGTTTGGATTTTTACTCAGCGCATTGCAATATGGCGCGCCACCACATGGCGGAATTGCATTCGGATTCGATCGCTTGTCGATGTTATTATCCGGCACCGAAAATATTCGTGATGTGATTGCATTCCCAAAAACCACAAGCGCTCTCGCATTGATGGAACAATGTCCAAGTCCCGTTGCCAATGCTCAACTCGGCGAATTGGGCATAGCAATCGCAAAAGGAAATGCATAGTGAAACGCATTCTCATCATCCTTTCTGTGATTGTCATTATTGGTTTGCTCTATTTCATAAAGCCAGAGAAAACCGCAATGCCCGCAGGCGGTCCTGGAAAAGGTGCGAAAGGACCAAGCTCGGTGACATATATCATCGTGAAAGACACGCTCTTTTCTCGCTCGATAAAAGTCACGGGAAATCTCGCGCCACAGGATATGGTTCGCATCGCACCTGAAGTCGGTGGAAGAATAAGATCGCTTTCATTCAGAGAAGGTGCAAGCATCGGCAAAGGAGCAATCATCGCAAAACTTGATGATTCGGAATTGCAGGCGCAATTGACAAAACTCAAAGCATTGCTAGCACTTGCCGAGACAAATGCCAAGCGTGAAAAATCCTTATTGCTAGGTGGTGGAACAAGTCAGGAATTATATGACCGCGCCGAAAATTCTGTGACAACCATCCTTGCCGATATAGCAGTTGTCAAAGCGGCTATTGCCAAAACCGAGATCAGAGCTCCCTTCTCAGGCATCATCGGGATCAAACAACTCAGTGAAGGAAGTTATGTATCACCCGGGACTGTGATCACCGAACTCGTGAATACTCAACCCATTCGCATAGAATGTGCAGTGCCTGAACGCTATGCACGATCGATGAAAAAAGGAATGAATATCACATTTATTGAGTCGAGTGAATCGGAAGAAAACACCGCATCAATATATGCGATCAATCCTATCATTGACAATGCAACAAGAACAGTTGGCATCGTTGCTCATCATAAGAATGCCCAATCGCAATTCAAGCCGGGTGGATTTGTGGAAGTGAATTTACCATTAACAACAACTGAATCGACTATTCTCATTCCAACCGAAGCGGCTGTACCCGATATTCGCGGACTTCGCGTATTTGTACTTCAAAATGGCAAAGCTATTCCTCGTCCGATCATCACCGGAATGCGCACTGATGCTTCGCTTGAAATCGTGAAAGGACTTTCGATTGGAGATACACTCATCGTGAGCGGTGCTTCCCTTCTCAAGCCGAAAGCACCTGTCAAAGCTCAACCACATCGGATGTGATATGGAACAAACTAAGTACTTCACACCCGAAGAAGCCAATCGCACATTGCCTCTGGTTCGCAGCATCGTAACAGATATTCTACGCATTGGTTCTCAACTCAGAGATCGCATCACGCTCATCATGAAATCCGGTGAAGATCCACGCAATGATGAGTCTTGCATAGCATTTTCGGATACATTGAAAGAATTGCATGCTGAACTCGAAGAACTCGGTTGTGAATATAAAGACTGGAATTTTCAGATAGGACTTGTTGATTTTCCGGCCATCATTGAAGGACGCGAAGTACTTCTCTGCTGGCGAAGTGATGAAGAATCGATAACTCATTATCATGGTTTCATGGATGGTTATGCAGGCAGAAAGACACTTCCCACACCATATCTCTTTGATGATTTAAATGAAGAGGATACAAAATGAACAATACTTTGATAGAACGCGAACAAGAAGTGATGTTTCAGAATTATCGCAGACTCCCCATTGAAATCGAAAGAGCGATCGGTAGCGAAATTTTTGATACTTCAGGAAAACGATATCTCGATTTTTTGAGTGGAATTGCCGTCAATGCACTTGGACATTCGCATCCCGGAATCATTGAAGCCGTAAAAACTCAAGTAGAGAAATATCTTCATGTATCGAATTTCTTTTATCAAGAGCCACAAATCAGATTGGCTGAGCTCATCACTGAAAAAAGTGGATATGAGCGCGTATTTTTCAGCAATTCAGGTGCTGAAAGCTTCGAAGGAGCCATTAAAATTGCACGACTATGGGGGCATGCTCACAATAAACATCAAATGATTGCTTTTCAAGGCGGATTCCATGGCAGAACCTATGGATCTCTAAGTTTAATGGATAAACCGATATACAAAGAGAATCTCGGTCCATTCCTTCCAAATATGAGCGTGATTCCCTTCAATGATATTGAAGCTTTGAAGCAGGCGGTGAATGATGATACATGTGCTGTGGCACTCGAATTCCTCCAAGGAGAAGGTGGAATCACCCATGCAGACCCCGCTTTTGTGACCGAACTCATGAATCTCAAGGATCAATTTAATTTTCTCATCATTGCAGATGAAGTGCAATCAGGTGTGGGAAGAACAGGATCTTTATTCTTTTTCGATAAATATCTCATCAAGCCAGATATCATTGTGATGGCTAAGGGAGTTGGTGGAGGATTGCCTCTTGGAGCTATCGTCACAAATGATGATTTGGCGAAATTGATCGATAAAGGCCGTCATGGGACAACATATGGCGGAAATCCTCTTGCTTGCGTGGCAGGAATTGTTGTCATGGAAGAATTGTATAAAGGCATAATGAGCAATGCCCGTGAAATGGGTTGCCATCTCAAAGATGTTTTGCATCGAATTAAGGATGCATTTCCGGAATATATCTCGGAAATACGTGGTTGCGGATGCATGCAGGGAGTGGTTTTGACCTTCGAATCGGCACCACTTGTTCAAGAATTGCTTCTTAATGGCATAATAGCGAATGCCACAGCATTGAATGTGCTTCGTCTTCTGCCACCACTCACAATTACCAAAGCCGAGATTGATGAATTTGGGGTTGCTCTCGAACAATCTCTGCAAACCCTTATATCAAAGGGAGTTCCGAAGGCATAATTTCTTTGGTCAAATGCCCTTTTTCCCGTACTTTTGTGGCTCACTGATTGTCACATGGCGATATTATGTTTGAGAGTTTACAGTCAAAATTGGAATCTGCTCTGAAGGTTTTTCGAGGTCAATCGAAAATCACTGAGGAGAATATCAAGGAAGCATTGAATGAAGTGCGTAATGCATTGCTCGATGCCGATGTGAATTTTGCTGTCGTAAAAGATTTTATCGAGACGGTACAAAACAAAGCTGTTGGTTTGGAAGTCAAAGGAAATATCCTTCCCGGCCAGATGATCGTGAAATTGATACATGATGAATTGGTTGCTCTGATGGGCACCGGAAAAGCTGAGATCAATTTTTCTTCTCAGCCTCCAACGATCATCATGGTAGCTGGTTTGCAGGGTTCAGGTAAGACCACATTCTGCGGAAAGTTGGCATTGCATCTCAAGAAGAAAGGTCGCCAGCCGATGCTTGTTGCATGTGATATTTATCGTCCTGCCGCGATTGATCAATTGAAAATGCTTGGAGAGCAGGTTGCTGTTCCCGTGTATTCAGCCGAAGGCAAAGATCCCGTTCAGATTGCGAAGGAGTCTTTGGGAGAGGCAAGAAAATTTGCTCGTGATGTCATCATCGTCGATACAGCCGGTCGTTTGACCATAGATGAAGAGATGATGCGCGAGGTTGAGAATATCAAAAAAGAGATCAATCCTCGTGAGATTTTGTTTGTTTGCGATGCGATGACGGGACAAGATGCCGTCAATACCGCGAAGGCATTTCATGAGTCATTGAATCTTACCGGTGTTGTACTTACCAAGTTGGATGGTGATACACGCGGTGGTGCGGCATTGTCCATCAAACAAGTTGTAGGACAGCCGATCAAATTTGTTGGTGTCGGCGAAAAAGTCGATGCACTCGAGCCATTCCATCCCGATCGTATTGCATCACGCATACTCGGCATGGGTGATATCATCACGCTTGTTGAGAGAGCTCAGCAAGAGATTGATGAGAAGGAAGCGGCTAGGCTTGAAGAAAAAATCCGCAAGAATCAATTCACGCTTCAGGATTTCTTGGAGCAATTGCGGGTAATAAAGAAAATGGGTTCATTGAAGGATCTTCTCGGCATGATCCCCGGAATGGACAAAGCGATGCGCAATGTACAATTGGATGACAAAGCTTTCAGTCGTGTAGAGGCAATTATTCTCTCCATGACAGGTGAAGAGCGAAATAATCCAAGAATACTAAGCGGATCTCGCAGAAGACGAATTGCAATGGGAAGCGGTTCATCCATCGCGGATGTCAATCGTTTATTATCACAATTCGAGGATATGCAAAAAATGATGAAGTCTGTTTCACAGAGTCAAAACAACCCTGTACAACGTCTTCGCGGAATGAAAATGCCGAATTTCAAAATACCAACCGGCTTCAAACGCTGAAGCACCGGATTTTTTCACCCTTAACCTGAGTAGGGTATCTCAATGGTAAAACTTCGTTTGCGCCGTAAAGGTCGCAAAAAAGCACCAACCTATGACATCGTGGCAGTTGACAGTCGTGCACGCCGTGATAGTGATTTTCTTGAACGCGTTGGATATTATGATCCAATGAAGCAACCATCAACGGTTTCTTTCCATCACAATAGAGCCATTTATTGGCTTAATACTGGTGCGCAACCAACAGACATCGTTCGCTCTCTTTTGAGTGCAGACGGCGTAATGCTTCGTCGCCAAATGGAATTCAAAGGCAAGACAGCCGAAGAAATCGAAGCAGCTGTTGCACAACACAGAGATCATGCAATTGCTCGTTATTTGAAAAAGCAAGCTTCACGCAAAGCTCGCAAGAATGCGCCTCCGGTTGAAGCAGCTCCTGCAGAGGAAGTTGCTCCCGTTGTTGCAGCTCCCGCAGAGGAAGTTGCTCCCGTTGAAGCACCTGCAGAAGAAGTGTCCAATTCAACAGAAGGCACTCCTTCAGCAGAACCATCAGCTGAGCAAGCAGAAGGTTGATAGAATTTCAATGGTAAGAATTCAAAGGTGTGATCGTTTGATCACACCTTTTTTATTTGGACATGCGTTTTCGAAGCTCAGTGATTTTCATCGAAACAGACTCTTGAAACTGTACTTGTTCTGCCTCAATATCAGCTAGAATTTGTTCATTTGATAACTCTTTCATGCCGTCGGAAGCCTTATTATTTGCATGTTCTTTGTGAGTTGTGTCAAGTTCTGCAACAATAACTCCGACAAAGAGATTCAAAACAACCATTGCAGCTATCAATACGAAGCTGATGAAATAAATCGGGGAAAGATAAGGATGTGGATGGACTGCGTCAAGTTTGGCATTTTCAGTCATATAATCAGACCAACCGTCTCCGGTCATGATTTTGAATAATGTCAATAAACTTGCGGGCAATGAACCGAAATCAGTCGGTAAATTCTCACCGAACAAGAAGGTTCCTATAACTCCATAAGTATAAAAGAGAATTGCCATCAAAACAACAACAACCCAAAGTGAAGGTAAGCTACGAAGAAGAGTATCAACAATTACGCGTAATTGAGGTAGCATTTCAATGATACGAAGGACCCGCAATGTTCGAAGCGATCTGAATATTCGTAGTGTTCTCGTGGCCAATACTGCTTCATAAGAACCCATGTCGGCCGTAATCAAAAGTGGAACAAAACCAATGAGTACGATGAATACATCAAAGAGATTCCAGCCATTTGTGAAATAAGCCATCATTCGACCAATTGCATTATTGGATACAGTAAATTCCCCCGCCGGATCAGAATTCACTTTCGCATATGCATAGAGCTTGATAAGTACTTCAAAAACGAATATATAATGTATGGCCATATTCGCGATATGGAATTCATGCATATATGTCTTCAGCAAATGCATGTCTGTCTCAAGACCGGCAATGACCGCAGAAAACAAAATCACAATAATGATTCCATTGTCAAACCAATTCGGTTTGTGAAATCTCATCTTGACCAATAATGGCCATTCCATCCAAGCAGTATGATTTTTCTTATCAATAAAAAAATGAAGCAGTCTATATAAAATATTCGTTTCTTTCATGTGGGTATACGGATTCAGAAAATGATCAGGACTTCTTTCTTCTCTTCAGTTCTTCGATGATTGCATTCATTTCTTCATCGAATTCATTCTTATAATTCTGCAAGCGGAGTAATAATCCATCATCAGTTTCATGAAGCATTTTTTCACCATTTTCTTCCTGCAAATGTCTTTTGCGAGTATCATCCATTTCAGCGATAATGATACCAACGAAGAGATTCAAAATAATAAGCGCTCCTACCAAAACGAAGCTGCAAAAATACAAAGGAGAAAGGAAAGGATGTGGATGCAGGCAATCATACATGTTTGCTTTCATTAAATCAGACCAACCATCGCCGGTCATCACCTGGAATAATGTCAAAACAGCTTGAGACAAACTTTCAAAATGCTGAGGATCATTTTCTCCAAAAAGGAATACACCGATCACGGCATAGGAATAATAAAGAATCCCCATGAGCATGAATACTTGCCAAAGTGTTGGAATGCTATGAAGAAGTGTTTCAACAATAGTGCGCAATTGTTTGAATCTGCCTATGAGTCTCAACACTCTGAGGGATCGGAGTGATCGAAAAATACGAAGAGTTCTTGCCGCCAGCACAGCTTCATAAGTAGCTTCATCATGAGTGATGAGAAGTGGAAGGAAACCAAGCAGCACAATGAACAAATCAAACATGTTCCAGCCATCTGTGAAATATAATCCAATATTATCACGATATGCATAGAGTTTAACAATGATCTCAATAACGAAAATATAATGAATGATGATGTTTGCCAGATGTAATGGATCGTGGAAAGTCAACATCATTGTTTTGTCGGTTTCAATACCAACAAGAATTGCAGAAAGTAGAATAATGCCAAGAATAAAATTATCAAACCAATTCGATTCATGATTTCTGATTTTATACGCTAGTTCGCTAAGCATTGTTCGAAAAAAATAGTGAATAAAAAAAAGGCACGACCAATATAGTTCGTGCCTTGCAATATTACAAATTCATTACTTACACTTTACGCAACAATCAGGGAATGCATAGAGATCGGGTCTCAAATTGATGAGACGCACCGATACATCCACACGGCGTACACCATCCAGATCATAATAACTGTTTTCAGAACGCTTATATTTTGCAACTTCAGGATTGACGGAAGTATCAACATATTTCCCTTCTGCCATGACAATGATCCGAGCTTTTTTGACTTTTTGATCATATTGATTGATTGAGAAATCATCTGTCGGCGTCACGACAAGTCCTTTTGCCAAAAGTGTTGCAAAGAGTGAATCTTTAGACAATTCATTCATCACAGCTTTATACCCATAATAAGCGCGAAGTTTGGACAATGTATCATTATCTTCACCAATCAAGGATGCGCCTGATTTGATATCGATGGCTTGAGTATTGGCAAATTGATATTTCACTGTATCAAATGCACTGGAAATATATTTCACCTGTTCATCGGAAATGAATGTTCCATTACCGATTGGACGAATATCTGAATATGCAGTCATGGTGATGATCACTTTTGCAGTATCATTCTTCTCATAAATCTTCCAGAAATTCCTGAGAAGATCGGAAGTGGAATCCACCATGTTTCGAATATTGCGATCGATTATTTTTGCCTTTTCACGATAATCCGCACGACGCATTGTCATGAGATCAGAGCGATCCAAGTCTCCGCGATTACCCCAATATTTATTGCGATAATTCAATTCCACCCAAGAAGCTTCTTTCAAATCACCTTCACGAAGTCTTCTCATATGTTCAGTGTATCCTTTCGATGTGTTCACTTCCCAGAAGGCAGTTTGGAAATATGGAACATTTCTTTCAGCACCGAATACAATCACGGAATCTACAGACAAGCAACATGGAGATTGACCAAACTGTGCATAGAGTCTGATTGTATCATTCACAATATTTGTTGTGCATGAATCTTCGGCTCTCACCATTGCGCGTGGAATGCGTAGTGGCTCAAAACGTGTCAAACCGGATGCGATTGATTGCACAGTGCTCGCAACATAATTCGTGTCATAAGAATATGTTGTGTCTTTAAATGTAATCGTTTTCGTAAGGATGGTTTTTCTCAATGGTGGGAGTGAGTCTACATAAGTGATAGTATCTCTACCGATGCGCAGTCTTCTATTGTCCACAATTTCCATGCGCTCATTGAATTTCTTTCGGAGTGGTCGAGTTTCAAATTGCTCAACCATTATAGTGTCAAAGAGTCGAGCAATGCGTTGCGCTTTCACCGTTTTATCTTGCACCAAAGAATCATATTGTTCTTTGCGTGATTTGTCTTTGATGGAAGCAATTGTTCTTGAAATCACCATTCCATTATAATTGGTGATGACCGGACTGCGATCCTGACATGGTTTCTTGTCATAAGCTGAACGACCCATTGCTGTGAAAAGAATGCCATCGGGTCTATTCATCATGGAATCTGCAGGAATATGTAAAGAATAGGTATTCCCTTTTCTCTCAACTTTTCCGGCAATATCACTCATGATGGAAATAGAAGCATCTTTTACTGTCGTATCATTTGTAGCATTGTCAATCACAGTAACATTATAGGTGATTGCGCAAGGCTTTGGGGGTTGAACGCAAGGATGTGCTGGATCGCATGGTTCACATGGTGGACATGGCTTCGGTGGTTCAATACCACAAAAGAATGTTGCCTCACTACTATACAGATCCAGCTTACCCATTTCTGCTTTCTTTGCTTCTTCAGGATTTGACTTTCCATATCGGTCGGAAGAATAAAAGAATTCCTGGGTGATTGATTTGCTCTCTGTATTCGGTTTCTGAAAACGAACATAGGGAAAGAGTTCATCATAATCCGATCCAATATCATTTGATTCATTGGCAAGTGGAATCACATCTTCAACCATTAAACCCGGCTCTGCTAGATTCTCTGCAATTGCAAAGAAATCAATGTCAAGTAAGGCATAATAGAGATCATAATTTCCTGCTCTATTCGATGAAAACATCAAATGGGGAGTTCCTTCCAAGCAATACAAAAACGGTGAATACTCATTGAATTGTGTATTGATTTCTTTCTTTCCTTGGAAGAGCGCAAGATTGATTGGTTTTGACCATGAACTCGATCCATATCTTCTGAATGCAACATATAAATCGGCATTTCCTTTTCTTTGAATACCATTGAATGTGTACATCGCATTTTCATACGGAGCGGAAAATCCACCATTGGTATCAACGCGATCCGAACTGAACACAATCATCTCAATGCCGGACTCCGGATGCAAACCAATCGTTGGATGTGAATCCCAAGCAGTGCTATTTAATTCTTCGATATTGCGGATAGAATCATGATCTGAACTTTCAAGTCTTAAGACCTTCTCGAATAAATCGCTTCCACCTTTGATGTCCGCACCACTCAATTCAAAGAAACGAGCAGTTTGTTTGTCAGGCACTCCCGATGAAGCAAATACAAATGTCTTATCTCCATTCTTTTCTTTTGATTGAATCACTCCACCGATATTCCTGATGGCTTTGCGATTAAACAATAAAAATGATTTACTCGAATAAGATGTATCTTCTTCCGCTTTACCGGACATTGGAATCACATAAATCTGTTCTCTTTTATTTCGATTCGATGTCACGACGAGAGTATCACCTTCTTTACCAATCGTGCCAATGATCGCAGGTGCAAAGTCATCAGATGGAGTATTGATGCCTTTCTTCAAAAGCTTCGAGGGTTTGGTAATCTTTACCCTTTTCGAATCTTCCTGTGCATGGAGTGTATGCATACATAATCCACCAAGACAGAACGCTAATGCTAGTATGAGTGTTTTCATAAATGTCATAATGGATTACAGATGGTACAATAATATGCTTCAGCAAATTTGAAGGTTACTCTTCGTAGTGGGGGATTTAAAAGTCCTTCTCTGATATTTGATATGGATACAAAGAAGTTGACTCCGTTTTCTGCTGAATAATAGAATACATCACCCAATGCAAATTCTGCGGTATATGTATCCATGTTTGCCGATGGCAATCTTTTGAATGGAGGCATAAATTGACCGATTGTTTTTGTGCTCGGCCAATTACCGGGAAATTGATAATTCTGTGGAGTACCATTGGGGTTATTGGCTGTGATTGTATACAGTTGACCAATTTTCACATCACCATACTCAATTCCTTGATTCTCCAATTGATCACATCCCGTAAAAAAGCGCAATGTATCATTAGCCAAATTCTTGAATACCGTTGCAATTGAATCGGCATTTTCTGTGAGAAGCGGACTCGCTCTTGGAATACGAACAAATTTCCCTTTGAATCTCAAAATTACTTTTGACAAAAGAGGATTAGTAGGATGAATATAAATGCTATCTACCAATACATCGCCGGTTTGCAAAGAATTAGGTGGCTCTTGAAAATTATATGTGGTCGTATATCCGGGTAATGGAAAATTTGATTCTTGGAAAAACCAACTGCCTTGCGAGAATCGCTCATCGTTAGGTAAAGACCCAGACGACTTGGAACTCGATGGAAACTTGAATGTCGCAATATTGAATGTAGGAGAAGTAAAGTTTATAGAAGTATCTATGATTGGATCAAATACCGCAATTGTTGCTTCTCTAATTATTGGATCAGCAGATTCCGGTGATAATGGTTCGGGTGCAAAGCAACTGTTCAAACTGATAAGAACTAGTGCTATACAAGTATATAAGATATGTTTCATTAATATATCACTCCTAATCTCAATTGAAATGTTCCCAAACGACGGGTGCCCGGCACATTGGAGAAGCCGAGTAGTGAGAATGAATCGCCGACAGCAACATCGCGATAGCCCAGATCTATTTCAAGATCAAGATTATTCATGATAGGTATATCAACCCCAACTCCGAAGCCATAGGTGATTGGTAATGACCAGTCCAAGTCGATATCGCCATTTGCTTGAGCATCTTTGATACGGACGGTACAGTCATCGCATTCGAGTCCGAGTGACATCGACAAAGCAGCCATGGAAAATGGATCGAATGAAAATCCGAATTCATTATAGACATAAGGCTTCATGCATCCGAATATTGCTTTCAAGATTCCATCACCTTCCTTTTCTTCACGAGCCGGTTTGTCTGCATCATCACCATACACATCCACATAGAAGAAACTCTGCGATTTCTTTCCTTTTTGAGAATTCTTCACGGGCACGAGATAATGTCTTGTGGTGAGTAGTCCGATCGGACGATTGACAAGTGGCATATCAGCAAGCAGCACATTGGGATTAAAGTCTCCTGCATTGAGCGTCTGCATGCCCTGCACGAATGTCAAACCAAATGCCCATCGATAATCTTCGCCAACTCTAATGCCTGCGGTGACTTCACCGCCATATTGTAATCTTGCCAAATCTGAACTACCGAATAATGAGGAATTCACAAATCCATCATTATAGGAAGAAGCTCTGAAATGGGTTGCCGCCCAGAAATCCGAATAGTCACGATCAAAGCAAGCAAGACCAATTCCTGCATCTATGCCAAGCGCAAGACGGAGAGATAAGTCCAGTCCGACATTGAGTGAAAATGGCTCACAATTACAAGATTTCTTCAATACATCTTCAATTGGAATGGAGCGGATTTCAGGGATATTTTTTGTAACATGAAAACTCTCCACAAGATTGAATCCACCTAAACTGTCTGTTTGAATTCCGGGAAACAATGTTGGGATGGTCTCGATATGTTTTATTGGAATAAGAATGCCTTTTGCACTTGGTTTATTGTCAACCTTATCACGAAAGGCAAATACAGTATCAATGGGAGTATTTGCGCTATCACGAATGATCTGCACATATTCCACAAATCCGCGCAATGTTCTGCCATCTCGATTTGCATCACCAGTGGATTTCTGGAAATACTTTTCGGAAACTTCGGGTTTGATACGCACCGCATCTTCGTACATTGACATCTTTTTTTCTAATTCAGTCAGTTCTTTTGGAGAACTACAACTTGCAAGAATGCCAAGTGATAGAACACAAATCATTGAAAGAGTGAATGTTCTCATTTGCCACCTCCCAATGGAATATTCAGATGTACCATTCCTGAAAGACCTGAAAGATGGGGTCTGTCCAAATCTCTCAGCATATTATTGGTGGTATAGCGAGCGGATAGCGTGATGAACCAATCACAACATGGATTTTCATAATTGAAAAGAAATCCTGCTTCGAGTGTTCCGGGCATTCCAATTTTCCCTTCTTCATCATCACCGGTTATGATGGAAATTCCCGTTCCCATGCTTAGATAGAATGGCACATTCGGAGCATCCCATGGAAACCATCGTACATTCGCTTGCACATTGATCACATTGGGAAGTGAATAAATCCGAGGATTGGTATATTCCAAACTGTCTATTGGACCATAATACCCATAATTCACGGTGAATACCGGCCACATATTACAAAACTTATGAACTCCGTATTGGAATTCTCCGTGCAAACCAAGGTCGCTTTGCTCGGGAAACTGTGTTTGAGGCATGGCAGCGCCTAGACCAAGTCCCACGAATGTTTGCCCATTCGTAGTCTGGCTCATAAACCACATACACAGAAGCATGGAAAGGAGCACTTTCTTCATGTATCTTCCTATAAAATGACTATTCGCTATATCCTATTCTAATATTCAAGTCTTTGCGAAATCTCTCCCAAACCTCGTTGCCCGTCTTGAAATCATATCAATGTATTCCGCTCATTGCACCCAAAAGGCCCCGGAATCCATACCATCGATGGGGCAAATATAGGGTAATTGATAGGTGAGAACAAATACTGTGGAAAGAAGAACAGCCACCTTTTCGGTGTGGCTGTTGAAGTGTTTATCGAAGCATGGTCGCTATCTCTGATGCAACCTTGGCATTGTACTCGAATGTGAGTTTTTTGTGGTTCACCAAGTCCATCACGGTTCCAATCCAACACCAACCACATGTGAGTAAATGCACAATACCGGAGCCGACTTTATCCAGGAAAAATCTGTGCAATCCGGGAAGGAACACCATCGCAACAATAATCATGATCAAAATCATGCTATTATCTCGTCTTCTCTGCGAATATGCCAATGCAAATTGCTGGGCTTCCGGCTCCGTCAATTGATCGAAAATGGCTTGTACAAACATCAATTCCTGTCCCTCAATCGAGGGCAAATAAGTCATGGCTTGTGGCATGAGAGTTAACCTAATACATGTGTTGCTAATACTTTCTGCACATCATATACATTCACCGCTTTTGTGAATTGCTTTTGAATACTTGGCAATTGCTCACCGGAAACCCAAACCTTCAATTCAGCATCGAGGTCAAATGTACCCGCAGTTTCAATGCTAAAACGGGTAATGCTTTTATAAGTTACAGATTTATATTCAAGTTTACTGCCTGTCAGACCTTGTTTATCAACCAAAATCAGTCTTTTATTGGTAAATATGAACATATCTCGAATCAGCTTGAAGCCCAATTCGATTGTTTCTCCATCAATCAATAAATATGAAAACTCTTTTTGTAATTCATTTGAATCTACGATTGATGAATTTCCCATCAATCCTGAAAGTAAGCCCATGTGTGTTTCCTAAAAATTGAGATAAATTATAATATACTTAATTACTCACCACCTGCACTGCATAATCATTCAGCATTTCCTGCAATTCCACATAGCGTTTGAGGATTGCAGAATCTTTGATGCATTGTCTGGAGCGATTATCCCATTGTCCTATCTGCCCGACCATGATTTGATAGTCGGCTATGATTGTCTTGTCTTTCGGATTTTGTTGAAAGCGTTTTATGAGGGTGATGTAATTCTTCACCCATCCCTCATAATCTTGGAGGAATTGATCGCATTCATTGATGACATTGGTCGTATCTTTTATCGACCCTTTTTCTTTGTCGGCAATTCTATTCTTGGCTTCTTTACATCCCGAACCCAAAAAGCTCATCGACACAATACAAAGACCTAGTATCCATTTTCCCATAGAATACCCTTGAGTGTTGGTGGCTCAACTTACCATGAGCAAACAAAACAAACAAAGGAAATCCTTAAATATCAATGATTTGAGTGGATTTTAAGTAGTGTTTTCACAATAATGGCGAGATTATTCCCCGATTTCTTTTGCCTCGATAATCACTGTTCGATTATAGAATCTACCCTCCGGTGATGCATTAGGCGTTCCTTCATAAGCACTGTTTCCTTTTATAATTGAAGGATCCGCTTTTAAAAGAACACCAACGGCCTTTGCTCTTTCAAGTGCCAATTCCGCATTGCGTTTTGCATCTCCGAACATATCGGTTGCACCAAGAATGGATGTGATTTTGATACCTTTTGTGGATTGAATCTCTTCAATCACGCGCAAATTTCTTGCATTCAGAGATGATGCGTCAAAATCAAATAAAATGAGTGAATATCGCTTCACTCTATCATTACCAACTTTACCAATTGTTCTATCATTCAAGATTCTTTGATATTTCACTGGCACAATCACATTTGATGTATGCGTGCGGCCTGCAGTATCAACCACATTATACCTAAATCTAACTGAATCTTTTCTTCTACCTATCTTGCCCGGAATTGGTTTCCATGTTCTATTAATGAAAGTATCATGTAATCCTAACTTTTCTTCGAGAACATTGGTATCATTCATAATACTGAGTCTCCAACGATCTATCATTGTTCCTGAAATCATCCTGCCTTTCACGGTGATTTCATCCGGCTCAACCGAAACTGCGGAATCAATGATGGTCAATACTTCAAATATGGATGGATCGCTGAACAATAATTCCACTCTTCTATTCTCAGCCAAACCCTCTGGATATGCCATATTGGAAGGATTATCGGGAATCGGTTTGGCAATGACATTAATTCTGCTTGGATCAATATTCCATGCTTTTTGCAGATAGTTTGCAATATTCTCTGCTCTCTTTTTCGAAAGAACAATATTCTTCTTTTCTATTCCCCCACCGGATGTCGTTCCTGTTATCGTGATGGTCAATTTCGGATTATTCTTCAGTCTGATTCCTGCCAAATTCAACACATGATGATATCTGTCCAATACATCCACATTCATCAAAGATTGCTCATTGAAGTCCTTGGTCTCATCCACATTCAATTGCTTATAGCGGACAGGAATATCAGATGTATTATCATCAAAAAAGACATAAGGCAAAATTGGTTGCACCACACGATCGAATCTCTCAATCAATTTGATTGACTCAAGTGTATCCACACCACCTGTCTTTGACACTTGCAATGATGTCATCAATTCAGGTAATACTATAATCACCGGCGGCGGAGGTGGCGGTGGTGGTGGTGGCGGAGGTGGTGGTGGTGGTGGCGCAGAAACAGTCATTTCATGAGATGACCATAAAAGTGATAGTCCAGCACGAATCCCCATGACATTCCATGATGTTTCCTCTGATAATTCAGAGAACACAGTGAATGCACGAATTTCGGGAGCAAGTTTTATTGATTTCACGGAATTGAGTGGCAATTCATATGATATGCCTCCAATTGCACCAATCAAGATTGCAGGTGCACCGGGAATATCCCCCGATAATTCATTGCGAATGCGATTGAAACCATCAAAAGTGCCGGGGAATACAGTTTCTCTTTGGGAAAATTGCATTGAGAGTGGAAGGCCAAGCCATGCACCCGCAGAAAGTTTCAATGATCCAAGAGCCAAATAGAATTCAGGTTCTAGAGACATGATGCCGAGTGAGGTTTCCATGGTATGTGTGATGGTTGCGATTCCCTGTTGCGACATCACATATTGTTCTTCGCTGGAAGTAAATACACCATTAAGTCCATTATATCCGAGTCTTAAACCAAATCCATGATTTGATGACATAGCATATTGAGCAAGCAATCCAAATGTACTACCAATATTTGAAGCAGAAGTATATTCAGGACAACAACTTGGAATCCCCTTGAACCCTGAGAAAGATGCGCTATGCATATTCATGCCGGCAGAGCCATAAACCCCGATACTGATTGGGTCAATTGTGATGATCGTATCACGCTTAGAGGCAAGCTCTCCCTGTCCCATCAAGGGATAGACAAAACAGCTCAAAAAAGCCATGATATGAAAGAAGTTTGCTTTCACTCGATCAAACAAATATCCTACAATACATCATTCCCATTCTATCGTAGCGGGAGGTTTACTTGATATGTCATATGTCACTCGATTAATTCCCCGCACTTCATTGATGATGCGATTGCTCATCTTGGCAAGCACATCATATGGCATGGGAAACCAATCAGCAGTCATTCCATCAACACTTGTCACGGCGCGAAGAGCACAAGTGTTTTCATAGGTCCGTTCATCACCCATCACTCCAACGCTTTGTACGGGCAATAATACTGCAAATGCCTGCCAAATATCATTATAGAGTCCGGCATTATGTATCTCTTCAAGATAGATCTCATCTGCCTTGCGAAGAATATCTGCGCGTTCTTTTGTCACTTCACCCAGCACGCGAATGCCGAGTCCCGGACCAGGAAAGGGATGTCTGTCGATAAACCAATCGGGAATCCCCAATGCTCTACCCACAGTACGAACTTCATCTTTGAATAATTCTCTGAATGGCTCAATGAGACTGAGATGCATTTCTTCTGGAAGACCACCCACATTGTGATGGGATTTGATAGTGACCGATGGACCATTCACGCTAACCGATTCAATCACATCGGGATATAGCGTTCCTTGGGCTAGGAATTTCGCATCACCGAATTTTTTTGCTTCTTCATTGAATACATCAATAAATGCGGCACCGATGATTTTTCTTTTTTTCTCGGGATCAGTCACGCCTTCCAAACGACTGAGAAAGAGATCAGAGGCATCCACGACATCAATGCTCATATCGAAGTTCTTGCGAAACAATGCTTCGAGTTTTTTGCTTTCATCCAAGCGCATGAGACCGGAATCTACATGAATGCAATGTAATTGATCGCCAATGGCTCTATGCAAAAGAACGGCAACCACAGTGGAATCAACTCCACCGGATAAACCGCAAATAACGCCACCGCTTCCCACTTGCTTGCGAATAGCATCGATTTTCGATTCGATAAGATTTTCAGGACTCCAATCGGATGGACATCCGCAAATATCATGGACGAAATTCGAGAGCATTTTCTCGCCATCTTTTGAATGATGCACTTCCGGATGAAATTGTACTCCGCGTATATTCCGCTTCTCATTTCTGATCACGCAAATTGGAGCATTATCTGTATGTGCAATGATCTCAAAACCATCGGGCAATGCGGTGAGTGAATCACCATGACTCATCCATACGATGGAATGAGCATCAATGCCTTTAAACAATGCATCATCTTTATCGATACGCAGTTCCGCACGACCAAATTCTCGCTTCGCAGATTTATCAACACTACCTCCATTCATGAAAGCAGTGAGTTGCAATCCATAACAAATACCGAGAATGGGAATGCCTTTTTCTTCTGCATGCGCAAATATGTCGAAGGATGGAATGGGTGCGCCTTCGGCATAGACACTTGATGGTCCGCCCGAAAGCACAATCCCTTTCGGATTGATAGATTCGAGTTTTTCTTTCGAAATGGAGAATGGATGAATTTCGCAATACACACCGGATTCGCGTATTCTGCGAGCGATGAGTTGCGTTACTTGTGAACCGAAATCGAGTATGAGTATGGAATGCATTGAGTGTGCTTTGAGTAGAATTTATTGCAATACATTGAGCAATATAGTGCTCTTTTGTTCTTCGGCAATTTGTTTCATAATGGGATGTGATTGAAACTGGGCCTTTTCGAAAGATTTAAGCTCGGCATAACCGCGACGATATAATTCCAATGCCTTGACTTTGTCGCCATGTTCATAAGCCCAAATCGCAGCTTGCATGATGCCAACAGCATACTGTGGATTTACTTCAGGAATCTCATACATGAGTTCTTTTGCCAATTCCTGCTCTCCGATGGAATCCAAAATACGAGCAGAAACCATCCGAGCTCTTGCAAATGATGGCTTGATGCCGATTGCTCTTCCCAGATAATGCAATGCATGATGCTGTTTTCCAATTTTGTCATATGCTATGGCCATCGCCAACATTGTGGTTTCTTCATCCGGGAATTTCGCGAGTGTTTTCTTGCATGCATCGATCACTTTATTCCAGTTCTTCAGTACTTGCCATGCAGTGATTTCAGTAGCATGATTCATATACACTTCAGGATAACGCTCTTGCAATGCTAGGAGAATGGGAATGACTTTTTGCTCAATATCCAAATCCGGCTTTGCACCCTTGAGCCAAACAATCGATGAGCAATATATGGTCAATTCTTTGGGGAGAATTTCCATGTATTCAGGACCGAGTCCTTTGATTGCTTCTGACAATACGAGTTGGCTTTCATCATGCATGCCTTGCCACAATAGTGCATGACCAAGAATAATACGCAATCGTGGATCTCGATGCTGAGAAAGATACTCTATAAAATAATCTCTTGCCGGGGGATCATCGATAAATGCCACATACCAAGCTTTGAGAATATCGGAATCGGTAATCTCAAGACCTTGAATCAGTGCCATTTCTCCCTTTTCTGCCGAAGATGCATTATCACGAAAATGTGTGAATGCAAGAGTTGCATAAGCATCAGGATATTCCTTCGGAGCCAGTCCCAAAGCTCTTTCCAGAATTCTACGAGCTTCCGGAAGACGAGTACGAGATTCCAATTCAGTGCCAATATGAATAAGCAATTCTGCATTGTCCCAGTTGGAATCGGCCTTGCTCAATAAGTCTTGTATGGTCATGATCATTGAATCGAATTAAAAAATATATCCGAAGACTGCATCCAAAATGAGAATGGTTGCCGCAGAAATGGTAAATGCTTGAACTGTGGATCTACCAACTCCTTCTGCTCCACCTTCTGTTCTGAAACCCACATGACATCCCACGAGTGAGGTGACACCGCCGAAGATCATGGATTTGAACAAACTCTGCACAACTTCTGTAATCTGAAAGAATCGCTGAATGGAATCAAAGAATATATCAAAGGAAAAATCAAATTTCAGTGAAGTGAGAAGATATGCACCGATGAGGGCCACTAGATTGGAAAATACAGCAAGGACCGGCATCATTGTGAGGGCCGCAACAACGCGTGGCATGGCTAGATATCGATTTTTGTCGATTGCCATCATTTCCAAAGCATCCACTTGCTCGGATACTTGCATCGTTCCAATTTGTGCGGCGATGGCACCACCCACACGGCCCGCAATGACGAGTGCTGTCAGTACAGGCGTGAGTTCCGTGAACACAACAGTTGAAATCGAACCACCAATAAATGGTCTGGCAATACCGATGAGATTGAATTTTGCGAAGAGATTTGTGGCCTGCAATGCAGCGATAGCACCGGTGAAAGCACCGATGAGTACGACAAGTGGGAGAGATTCAGTACCGACTATCGACATTTGTTCGAGCACCAGACGACGGTCTTTATGGACTCTCGGTAAATATCGAATGACGCGCATGAGCAATATCGTGATCTGTCCGATTTGTCGGAAAAATCCGGTCACTTTTCTGCCAATCAATGCCAAGAAATCAATCATAATACACTATCTGGTCAAACATTATTCCACAAAATTACAGAAAGTCTTAATGTGTTTTGTAAGTGGATAGAAAAAGAAAACTCCGACTTGAGTCGGAGTTCACTTTATACTTCATGTGAGATTGGAATCAACCACCTGTTCCTATACCGGTACCTGTTCCGCCGGAGCCTGTATCACCTGAACCTGTTCCACCTGAACCGATTGTACCGGAACCTGTATCGCCAGAACCTGTTCCACCTGTATTTGTTGTATCACATGGATTCTTGCCTGAAAGCCACAAATTGAGCTTTGCAATTTGCTCAGCAGTCAAAATGGTGCAGAAAGCATCATAAAATTTCTTATTGTGATTTTTCAATGATGATTTATAGGCTGCTTCAGCTTTCGTAGTAGCTTCATTATAGATTTTCTTCAATCGTTCATAGATTGATCTTTTTTCCGAATCATTTTTAGCAGAAGCATTGCATTTGGCTTGTTCTGAAAGCAATGTTTTGAGTGCATTTTTCTTTGCAGCATCAAACTTCTCTTTAGCGGATTTACATGCATTGTTATTTTCAATTTTCAATGCATTCAAAGCAGCTTTTTGGCTTTCACTCAATCCCAAACAATCAATCATTTTTTCAAATGAAATTGATGATAATTGTCTTTCTTTCCCTTCGCCACAAGAATCGTCATCATCTTGTGAAAAGAATGTGTCATTATCAACATTACCTTTTGAAATAGATGCGGAATTTTCAACGCCATTCATTGTATCTGTCGGTTCAATAGTATTTGAGCAACCGATTAGGGAGACCATGAATGCCACAAGTAGGATTTTTAATAACTGGTTCATCGCCAATTCCTTGATTTCATTATGATTAGAAGTGACACAATATACGCTTTTTTTAAAAAAAAAGCCCCAATCAACAAAGATTGAGGCATTGAATATTTCGATTCTGTGAATCATCCACCGATGACATCGCCATTGGACGGAGTGTCACATGGATTTGTTCCTGTTGCTTTCCATTGATTCCAGAGAAGCAATTGCTCAGGAGTTAGAAGCGCTTCGATACCGGCAAGCAATGTATCATTGCAGGCTTTGACAGCTGCTTTCATAGTTTCAATCGCAGATTGCATCACAGCTGCATTCTTTGCTTTAAATGCTTCCAATTGTGCATTGGCTTCAGCTCTTGTCAAGGTTCCTGCCTTCAATTGCTCATGAAGCGATTTATGCAATACTTTCTCTTCTTGACGGATAGGACCAGCTATAGCTCTAAACTGTTCTCTTGCTGATTTTTCACAATCATGTTTTGCTTGATGCAAAGCCTGTACTTGCTTCATTTGATCTTCGGTGAGTTTCAAGCAATCAATCACCGCACGAAGATGTGCACGCTTTGGCTTGAGACTATCGCCTTTACGATCATCACGATCGCGATCATCTTTTCCATGTCCACGACCGGGACCTTTACCACGACCGCCTTTTGCAAACATTCCTTGATCATTGTCATCAATGATGGAAGTAGCCATTGACTCTACATCATACATTGATGCAAACATTTCTGTTGAATTTTCAACAGGAGAAATTGTTGAGAGTTGATCAGTACAGCTTGATGCAAATACTGTCACGAACACTGCTGCAAGCAAAAACATGCTTTTTGTGATCAGTTTGTTCATTGTTCCATTCCTTATAGAAAGTTAAAAGGTATTCTGTATTTGGTGAGCTGTCATGCAGATTGCCGGCGATCTGACTGAACCTCTCGTTCAAATGTTTTCATGTGTTTCAGAAGTAATAACAATGATGAGGAAACTTGGTTACATTACTTTTTGAATTCTATTTTCATCTATCATTTCCTTCTTGAATAGAATAACATTGACAATAAGAATCGGTTACACACAAAAACAAAAAAGCCCCATCCTTTCGGATGAGGCTTCGATTGAAGTCAGAATATAAATGCTTATGGTCTGCCACTTGGATTTTTTGGGCAAGGTGATTTGCCTGTTCTTTTCCATTCATTCCACAAAGCAAGTTGCTCAGGTGTTAAGATGGATTCAAGTCTTGCAAAGAATCTATCCATGCATGCTTTCACCGCTACTCTTACTTTCGCCTCTGCTTCTTGAGTTGCATTCTTCATGCGCTCATTGAGAGCTTTTACTTTTGCATTTGCTTCTTCACGAGTGATTGTACCTGCTTTGAGATCTGCACGGATTGCATCCATTGCCGCTTTTTGTGCTCTGCGCAATGGTTCTAATTCAGTACGGAATTGTTCGCGAGCTGACTTTTCACATTCGCGTTGAGCCATCATGAATTCACGCAATTTTGCATTTTGCTCAGGTGTGAGTTTCAGGCAAGGAAGAATAGATTGCCATGGCATTGGTCTTGAAGATGGATCACGCTTGACTGTATCACGACCACCGCCGCGTACTGTATCACGCTTGCCGGGTCCACCGCCGCGTGGATCATTTTGTTCAATAACATCGCCATTACCGGAAAAAACTTTCGCATATGTTGCATCGATGTCAAATACTTCAACATCAACAATCGCTGCAGTCTCAGTTGGATTCACGCATGAATCATCTTTGCAACTTGATGCAAATGTTGCAAGACCGAAGAACACGAAACTTGCGAGCAATATGCTCATGAAATTCTTTTTCATATCAAACCTTAAAATTGTGTGCTTGTGAACACACGAAATTACGCTGAAACCTCAGTCCTACACCACAAAAAAGCTGTAAAGAATGTTAAAAAAGTAAAAAAACAACAGAAATAGGTCATTTAGATACTTTTTATGCTTTCAAAGCTTCAGCTCCGCCGACGATTTCAAGCATTTCTGTAGTAATGGATGCTTGTCGAGCCTTATTATAGGACAATTGCAATGAGCGGATGAGATCGCGTGCATTTGTAGTAGCACTTTCCATCGCCATCATTCTTGCTGCTTGTTCTGCAGCATTTGACTCGAGCAATCCTTTCCATACGAGTGTATTCACAAATTTCGGAAGGATGGTGTCCATGATATCACTGCGACTTGGCTCGAATATATAATCATTGTTCGTGGCAGATTCATTAGCCACTGATTCAACTGGCAATAATTGCTTGCATGTTGTTTCTTGCTTGATGATCGATTTGAATTCATTATTGAAAATCATCACTCGATCGAATTCTTCATTGATGAAACCATTCGCCACAATACCAGCAATTTCGGATGCAGTCGCAAATTTCAATTGTGCAAATACCTCAGGATATGAGGCCAATACTGTATGTGAGCTTTTTGCGAAGAATTGACTTGATCTTCTACCTACTGCAACAACACTGACTTTCGCTTGAGGAAATTCTGCAGGAACAGTTTGCTCAATATATTGCTGAGCCAAGCGAAGAACATTCGTATTGAAACTTCCGCATAATCCACGGTCGGAAGAAATCACGACAATAGCAATATGTTTGATGACTTCAGGTTTACGAAGCAAAGGATGGAAATAGTCTTCTGAAGCTGAGCCGGCCAAATTTGACAGCACTTCGGAAAACTTATCGGTATATGGTCTTGTCGATAAAATCGCTTCCTGTGCTCTGCGCAATTTTGCCGCAGCAACCATGCGCATTGCAGAGGTAATCTTGGCTGTGTTCTTCACGGCTGTGATGCGATTGCGTATATCTCTCAGTGTTGCCATATCTATGCTTCAAGTAAAAATGTATGTCAATAGTATCGTTTCGTGGAATCTTGCAAATGATTGATCACATAATCACCAATGCTATCTTCCAATTCCATAAAATCATGTGCAGAAGTCGAAGTTTGTAATTTCTTCATTTCTGCCTGAGTGTAATATTGATATTGTCCTTTCAGTGAATCAGGCATGGACACATATCGAATATCAATTTCTTTGCCAAGTGCTTTGAATACCGAATTAGCCAAATCATTCCAAGTACGCGCTTTGCCTGTTCCAAGATTTACAATGCCTTTGGGTGATTTCTCATTGAGCATCTTCCACATCACTTCGCAAGCATCCTTCACATAAATAAAATCTCGCATTTGTCCGCCATCGGGATATTCGGAAATATCTGAGGCAAACAGTGAGATATATCCTTGCGACATCACTTGTTTCCATGATTTGTAAATCATGCTGGCCATATCGCCTTTGTGATACTCATTCGGACCAAACACATTGAAGAATTTGATGCCAATGGCAGATGCATCATAGCCATTGTCAATCATCCATTCATCAAACAGTTGTTTGGAATATCCATACATGTTCAAAGGACGAAGACCTATCGAAGAGGCATCATCATAGCCCTGATCACCTCCGCCATAAGTGGCTGCACTGCTGGCATAGATGAACGGTATATCATGTGCCATGGCAAATTGTGCCATGGCCATGCTATAACGATAATTGTTTTCAAGAAGATATTCCGCATTGCGTTCAGTGGTGGATGAACATGCACCCAAATGAATCAATGCCGAAATATCACTCGCATCATATTGTCCCTCAGAGCATTTTCTCTTGAACACCTCCGGATGTTCTATGCCTCGAAAGCGCTTTGTTACGAGATTATTCCAACGATCATCTTGTTCCAAAGAATCAATGATCAGAATATCATTATATCCTTTTTCATTGAGCGTTTTCACGAAACAACTACCGATGAATCCGGCGGCTCCTGTGACTGCAATCATGGGACAAGATTTCCTATATTATCAATTGATTCCGCGAATCGCTTTGAATCTCTCTGTGAATGAAGTAAGCACTTCATTCAAGTCTTTCTTGATCGAATCAGTAATGTCTTTTACTTCCACGATTGAGAATAGAAGAGCTTTATGCTTTGTTTCCATGAGCTCAAGGAATTCATTTTCGAATTCACGACAATTCTCAACGGGAATCTCATCGAGATAACCATTTGTAGCCGCAAATACGAGGGCGATTTGTCTTTCAAGAGTAACCGGTGAATATTGCTGTTGCTTCAAAATCTCAGTCAATCTCGCACCACGACGCAATTGTTGCATTGTGGATTTGTCAAGATCTGAACCAAACTTTGCAAATGCTTCCAATTCGCGGAACATCGCGAGTTCCAATTTCAAAGGACCCGCAACGCGCTTCATGGCTTTGATTTGAGCATTACCACCCACACGAGAAACAGAGATACCAACATTCAAAGCAGGACGAACGCCGGCATTGAACAAATTGGATTCAAGATAAATCTGACCATCTGTGATGGAAATAACATTCGTTGGAATATATGCGGACACGTCACCTGCTTGTGTTTCAATAACAGGAAGCGCAGTCATGGATCCGCCACCAAGTGCATCACTGAGTTTCGCTGCACGCTCGAGCAAGCGGCTATGCAGATAGAAAATATCACCAGGATATGCCTCACGTCCCGGTGGACGACGAAGGAGCAATGAAACCTGACGATAAGCAGCGGCCTGCTTTGTCAAATCATCATAAATCACAAGTGAGTGGCGACCTGAATCACGGAAGAATTCACCCATCGATGCACCGCAATATGGAGCGATGAATTGAAGTGGCGCAGGATCGGCAGCATTCGCAGCTACGATGATTGTATAGTCCATCGCGCCATATTTTTCAAGAGTTGCAACAACATTGGCAACAGTTGAACCTTTTTGTCCGATCGCTACATAAATACAGTAAACAGGATTGATACCAAGTTTCTTGGCTTCTTCTGTATGAGTATATTTTTGATTGATGATGGTATCGAGTGCAACAACAGTCTTACCTGTCTGACGATCACCAATGATCAATTCACGCTGACCACGACCAATTGGAATCAAAGCATCAATTGCCTTGAGACCTGTTTGCAATGGTTCAGTAACCGGCTGACGCTCAATTACACCCAAAGCTTTACGCTCGATTGGCAAAGATTGATTTGTTAATACAGGACCTTTACCATCGATGGGTACGCCCAAAGGATTAACGACGCGTCCGAGCAATGCTTCACCAACCGGCACAGAAGCGATTTTTCCGGTACGGCGGACAGTATCACCTTCTTTCACGAGGCGATCATCTCCAAAGAGAATTACACCCACATTGTCTTCTTCAAGATTGAGCACCATACCCATGACACCATTTGGGAATTCAACCAATTCCGATGCCTGAACTTTTGTCAATCCATAAACGCGAGCAACACCGTCACCCACTTGAAGAACTGTCCCGACCTCATAGATGTCGGCTTCATTCTCGAAGCCGGAAAGCTGTCGGCGTAAAATAGCGGAGATCTCTTCGGGTCGAACTTCTGCCATGATCAATCTACCTGTGTATTATTCAAAGAAAAAAATGTTCAATTAGAATCTGAATGCAATGCCGGCCTGCACAAAAAGCATATCCGTTCCTGCATTTTCATAACTTTCATACTTTGTCGTGCCAGTTTGATCAACATCAATTACTTTCTGATAATTAGATGGTAATCCATAATTATATCGAGCTTTGATGTCAAGCAAAATACTGCTGGCCTTATTTGGCAATGTGATATTCTCAACGAGCTTTATCATCATGCCGGCACCGATGCCATATTTCCAAAAGACAGAGCGATTGGAATAGATCTCTGTGGTCCGGGTTTCCGTAACATTTTGTCCATCTCGGCGAACTATCTCGCGATACTCACCATCAGTCGTGGCACTATAAACATTCATACCACCCGTGATTTCAGCATATGGGAAAACCCATTGAGCGACATTGAATTGCAATCGAGCAAATAAATCAATAGGAACTACTGTATTTGAGTACACATAATCATCATAGCGTTGATAATATACTGCTGGTCGCCTATTTCTGTCAAGAGTCACATAACCAAGATCCATACCCAATACCAATGAGGCATTGAAATCCGTATATCTCTTAGGTAGAATCGGTTCAAAGGAATATCCTCCACCCATGATGAAGGCAAATCCTCCCGTTCCGATATTGCTCTGAAATTCCTTTTGAGGATTTCCGGAGCCCATGGACATATAGAATAGTCCATTTTTGG
>Ga0315906_10001413_pt1 | contig 35798 bp, 41 predicted proteins | sample LakEriMetagenome_4_FD_203526 | JGI IMG/M metagenome (GOLD analysis project Ga0315906, IMG submission 203526) | Freshwater fungal communities from buoy surface, Lake Erie, Ohio, United States - Buoy 2 MA122 | ecosystem: Environmental > Aquatic > Freshwater > Lake > Lake biofilm | place: USA... | reverse complement strand
GTCCCTGGGATAACGACCAGTTCAAGGGTGACCGGACCGCCTGGGAAAAAGCGGTCAAGGCGCGCAATGCCGGCCAGAACGAATACGCGCGTGCCACGAATTAACCAGGGAGGGATGGCCATGCAAGTCGGTATGAGGCAATGGCTCTGTGCGGGCCTGGCAGCTTTGGTGCTGGCCTTTGCGGCGTCTGTGATTGCGGCGGAAACCCCTTCGTCGAAGGAGCAGGTGGAACGTCAGCAGACCCAGCCCGGCAACAATGCGCCGGTCTGGCGGGATGTGCGCAGCGGCGAAAATGCTTATCAGACTACGCAGGTGCGTGGCGTCGAGTCATCGGTGCTGGTGCAGTCCGGAGGCGAAACCTGGCGCCAGATCCGCAACAATCTGGTCACCGTTTACGGTGGCTGGTTGCTGGTGGTGATCATGGCGATCATCGGCGTTTTCTATTTCTGGAAGGGACCGATCAAGCTGCATGAGCCGCCGACCGGACGCCAGTTGCTCCGCTTCGGCTCCTGGGATCGCATGGTGCATTGGGGTGCAGCCATCAGTTTCATCCTGCTCGCTGCAACCGGTGTCATCATCCTGTTCGGTAAACATATTGTGCTGCCGGTCCTTGGCTACACGCTGTTTTCCTGGCTGGCGACGCTGTCGAAATACATCCATAACTTTGTCGGCCCGGTGTTTGCGTTCTGCGTCGTGGTGATGTTCGTGACCTTTGTGAAAGATAATTTTCCCAAGGCGCACGACCTCAAGTGGATCGCCAAGTTCGGTGGTTTGCTGTCTGATGAGCATGTGCCTTCCGACCGTTTCAACGCCGGCGAGAAAATCTGGTTCTGGCTGGGCGTGACGCTGATGGGGCTGGTGGTCAGCATTTCCGGCTTCATCCTCAATTTCCCGAATTTCGAGCAGGGCCGGGAATTGATGCAGTGGGCCAACGTCATTCATGCGGTCGCTGCGACGCTATTCCTGGTCATGGGCTTGAGCCACATCTACCTGGGTACTGTCGGTGTCGAAGGCGCTTACGATGCCATGCGCACGGGTTACGTCGATGAAACCTGGGCCAAGGAACATCACGAATACTGGTATCGCGATACGATTGCCGAACAGAAAAGCGGTGGCGGGGCGACAAGCCCGGCTGCGGCATCAGCCATGAAGGAGGGGTGGAAGCAATGAAAATGCCGAATGTCTGGAAATGGGTGCCGAGCCTGATGGTCTGCTGTGTGGTGGGCATGGCCGGGATGGCTTCTGCAAAGCTGCCCCCGCCATCTGAAGAGGCGAAGGCCAAAGCGGCGGAAGCCAAAGCCAAGTCGGATGAAGCGGCAAAAAAAGATGCCGAGAGTCTCGGCAAGGCGCAGGATCGTGTCGCCGACCGTTACAAGAAGCAGAGCAAGACGGCGGCTGCACCGACCAAGGTGGCAGAGAAGAAGAAATAAGTTTTCACCGGCCGCGCTGCAGCGGCGGTCCGATAAAAAGCCCGGCATCAGCCGGGTTTTTTATTTGTCTTAAATATTAATAAAAACAATAACTTACTGTATTTTCCCGATGGCATCTTCGAGCAGTTTCCAAGCCGTCTTGCCGGTAATGTCGCGCCACCGCTGGTAGAACCCCGAATCACGCATGCGGTTGCGGAAGTCACTGCGATCCACCTGTGTCGCGATCATTCCCCAGTCGGCAATCTTTTGCTCAAGGCCGCGGTTCAGCGCATCGGTGTGCGCGCGCTGGCGTGCAACGTGTTTGCGCGTAATGCGCTCGATGGTCTGCTGGATATCCGCCGGCAAGGTGTTCCAGAACTTCAGGCTGGCCATCATGTTGAAGCCTGACCACATATGCGAAGTCAGCGCGATGTGCCGCGTCACTTCATGCAGCTTCAGCGCTTCGGTGATCGACAGCGGATTTTCCTGGGCATCAATCTCGTGGTTTTTCAGTGCGTCATAAAGTTTCAGCACATTTACCTCGACCGGAACCGCGCCGAGGCTTTCGAAGGCGTCCGCAAACATGCGGCCTTCGGGAATGCGGATGCGCATGCCTTCAAGGTCTGCTGCCTTGGCGATGGGTTTATCAACAGTGGAGATGTGGCGAAAGCCGTTCTCCAGCAGGCCGTAAGGCAGCGCATGGATGCCTTTGGTGCGCAGTTCCTGCTGCAGGTAAGTTCCCAGCGGACCGTCCAGCGTGGCATGCACCTGGGCGTGGTCCTTGAATGCAAAGGGCAGACCCTGGATTTCCAGCGACGGCACGACGCCGCCGAGGATGCCGCCCATCAGCACATAACATTCGATCTCGCCCTTGATCAGCAGATCGACGATGTCGAGGTGGGAGCCGGGCAGGCCTTCGTTTTTGGCAATGACTGTGGCGCTGACGCGGCCGCCGGTGGCTTCACCGACCTCGTTCCACAGATCAACGAGGAAGGGGTGAACGTGGCTGTCTTTGGAGAGATAGTGATACTGGCGAACACGCCACTGCGGCGCGCTCATGCCGGCAGTGCCGAGGCCATCAGCTCCGGGGTAATGCCTTTAGTTTCGGCATTGGAGAAATTGAGTTCCACTTTCAGTCCGTTCGGATCGAGCATGAACAGCTGGAACAGGCCCTGATCGTCGACCATGCGCTTGCGGAACTCGACTTTGTGCTTCTGCAGGTTTTCCATCATTTCGCGCAGGCCGGTGCAGCGGAAGGCCACGTGGTCAAGCACGCCGCTGCCGTGCACCGCATCGGATTGCTGGCCGAGATAGGCCTTGCGGTTGTCGCTGACGTTTTTGCCGCCCTGGGTCAGGTGGATGACATCCGTGTTGCCGAGATAAAGCCAGATCACGGGAAATTTGAAGTCCGGATGCGGCCCTTCGCGGAAACCGAGGACGTTGACGTACCAGTCGCGCGTCGCTTCAAGGTCTGCGGTCTGGATCAGGAAATGTTCGAGGTGGCTGAGTGGCATGGGGTTTCCGTGGTGCGTGGTGGGTTGGATCAGTTGGCCTTGATGTTTGCCGACTTTGCGAGTTTTGCAAAGCTCTCTACATGTCGGCGCAGGAATGTGTTGTATTCATCAAGGGATGTGCTTGCAACCAGGGGAATTCCCAGCTTGTCGAAGCGGTCCAGCAGCGCAGGCACTGCGACCGCTTTGGTGACTTCGCCGCGCATTTTTTCCAGAATTTCGCGCGGTGTGCCGGCCGGAGCAACGATGCCGTTAAACGTGCTGTCCTCAAAGCCTTTGACGCCGGCCTCGTCGATCGTGGGCATGTCCGGGAACAGTGGCGAGCGTTTTTTGCTGGTCACGGCCAGGCCGCGCAGGCGACCGGACTTGATGTAACCGACCGACGTGCTGACCTGATCAAACATCAGCATGATCTGGCCGCCGACCAGATCGGTGGTTGCGGGTGCATTGCCTTTGTAAGGGATATGCATCAGCTTGATTCCGGCCTGCTCGCTGAACATTTCTGCCGCGACATGGCCGGTGCCGCCGTTGCCGGCAGAGCCATAGGTCAACTCTCCCGGCCGTTTTTTTGCCAGCGCGATGAACTCCTTCAGGTACTTCACCGGCAGCGCGGGATTGATTACCAGCACCATCGGGATATCGCAGGTTTGGGATACGCCGGTGAAATCCTTCAACGGGTCATAGCCGGCATCATTGATGATTGCGGGAACCCGCGCAAAGGTATTGGCGATGGCGAGGAATGTGTACCCGTCGGCAGGCTGGCCCTTGACGTAACGCGTACCGATCAGCGCGCTGGCGCCGGGGCGGTTTTCGACCAGCACCTGCTGGCCCAGTGATTTAGACAATTGTTCGGCGACGCCGCGCGCGACGATGTCGACATTACCGCCGGCGGCCAGCGGATTGATGATGCGGACCGGTTTGACCGGATAGGCCTGCGCAAGAACCGCTGGTGCTGCGGCGGTGATGCATGCGGCTGCGATGACAAAGGCAATGCGTTTCATGAAACTCCTCCGGTGCCGTAGTCGGCTTATAGGGATGAACGGATTGTGCGGCGGGGCGTCCCCCGCGGCAAGTGAGGGAAAACGTCAGGGTGCAACGGTAACAATGCGCCTTTCTTCAATGGCCTTGAGCACGGCGTTGGTCACCGCCACCGTGTAGAGGCTGTCCTCACCGTCGGGCAGCAGGCTGCGCCCGCCGCGAACATCGGTTTCGAAAGCCTGCACCTGCAGATAGTAGGCGGGACTCACCGGGAAACGTTCTTCGCTGCTGCCCTTGGCATCGCGGACCGTAATGACATGTTCCTTGGCGAAACGCAGCGCTGAAGTCACCAGCGTGGCCTTGTCGCCTTCGATCAGCAGGTTGTTTTCTGCGCTGGCCACTTCGCGCGTGGCCTTGGCCAGCGCATGGCAGTCGCCTTCGAGCCGGCCCAGCACCGTCATCGTGTCGTCGGGTTTTTTGTCGCGGCGGTCGGGATGGGTAAATGCAGCAACTTCGACAAAACGTTTTCCGGTGACGTACTGGATCAGGTCGAGCAGGTGTACGCCGACGTCATACATCACGCCGCTTTGTTCAAAATCCTGGCGCCACGATACCCGGGCGCCGACTGCGGATGCGCGTTCCAGCGAAACTTCAGTCAAACGGCCCAATCGTCCGGACTGCACGATCTCGCGGGCGCGAACCACCGCGGCATCGAGGCGGATCTGGTGGGCGATGCGCAGCACCACGCCGGCATCGCGGCAGGCCTTGACCATTTCGCGGGCGTGTTCCGTTTTCATCGCAAAAGGTTTTTCGCAAAGAATGTGTTTGCCGGCACGGGCGATTTCCATCACGGCGGCATGGTGCATCGCGTTGGGCAGGGCGATGTAGATGGCATCGACTTCGGGATCAGCGGCCAGTGATGCAAGATCCTTGTGCGCATGCGGCACCTTGAACTTGTCGGCGAAGGCGCGGGTTTTTTCCGGTGTGCTGCCGAGGCAGGCAACAAGTTCCGAGCCCGGGCTTTTGATAACGCCCGGTGCGACGTAATCGGTGGCGACCCAGCCGAGGCCGACCATGCCCCAGCGTACGGGTTTTTGTGAGTTACTCAATGGAACGCTCCTCCAGAGGCGCGACAAGGGATCGCACCGGTTGTTTTTTTCAGATCACGCCGTCCATGACCTGCACCTCGACCAGCGTGCCCGGTGTGACGCTGCCCTGTTCGGTGGGGAGGATGATGAAACAGTTGGCTTCCGACATCGAACGCAGGATGCCCGAGCCCTGTTCGCCGGTGACCTTGACGCTCAGGGTGCCGGCGGCGTCGCGCGACAGGATACCGCGCTGGAATTCGGTGCGGCCCGGTGCTTTTTTCAGTGTTGATGTGCAGGGCACCTTGAAGGTCGGCAGCGGATCGATCGGATCGCGGCCTGAGAGCTTGAGCAGGGCATCGCGCACGAACTGGTAGAAGGTCACCATCACCGATACCGGATTGCCGGGCAGACCGAAGAAATGCGCATTGCCGATCTTGCCGTAGGCGAGCGGGCGGCCGGGTTTCATCGCGATTTTCCAGAACACCACTTCGCCGAGTTTGTTGAGCAGGCCTTTGACGAAGTCCGCTTCACCCACCGACACGCCGCCGCTGGTGATCACCACGTCGGCAATCGATGCGGCTTCCTTGAATGCGGCTTCGAGCAGTGCGGGATCATCGAGGACTACGCCCATGTCGATGACCTCACAGCCCAGGCGCGTCAGCATGCCGTGGATCGTGTAACGGTTGCTGTCATAGATCTGGCCTTCACCGAGCGGCAGGCCGATGGACACCAGCTCGTCGCCAGTGGAAAAGAATGCAACGCGCAACTTGCGGTACACCGAGACTTCGGCAATGCCGAGTGAAGCAATCAATCCGGTTTCGGCAGGGCGAACCGGCTGACCGCGGCGCAGCGCCGGCTGGCCGCGCTGCAGGTCTTCGCCGGCCTTGCGCAGGTTCTGTCCTTTTTTATGGCCGCCGCCAATGGTGACTGCGCCATCTTTGGCTTCCGTGTGTTCCTGCATGACGATGGTGTCCGCGCCTTCGGGAACGACGCCGCCGGTCATGATCCGGACGGCTTCACCGGTGCCGACCTTGCCTTTGAACGGCACCCCAGCGAAGGAACTGCCGGTGACTTTAAGCGTTGCCTTTGCGTCTGCTTTGAGGTCTGCCATGCGAACGGCAAAGCCGTCCATCGCCGAATTGTCGTGTGAAGGCACATCCACCGGAGAAATCACATCTTCGGCCAGCACGCGGCCGAGCGCAGCGCGAACGGAAACGCGTTCGATGGTGCCGATCGGAGACAGGAAACGGGCAATGACTTCCCGCGCCTTGGGCACCGGCATCGAATTCGGATCGTAGTCGTCGGCGCAGGACAGTTCGTGCAGCGTGGGATTGGTGGTGCTCATGGCGGGATCCTTGTGCGGCGGTTACGCGAGGTCCCGATTTTATCAGGGGCAGGGCGGTTTATTGGATGATGTCCATGGCGTTGTTCCAGTCGAGTGCTGCGACCGAGCGGTAGCCGGCCAGACTGTTGACCAAGCGGCGGAATTCGCGGCTGTCGAAGAACTCGAGCAGGGCGCGCACGCCCGGGCGCGAGAGCACCGTGGCACGGGCGGCGAGGTAATAGTGTTCATTGACCACGGGCACGAAATCGAGCCCCTGTTTCCGCGCGGCGGCTTCGATGCCGAAGGCCACATCGGCCATGCCGCTGGCGACTGTGGCGGCAACAGCGGCATGCGTGAACTCTTCATGGGTATAGCCGTGGATCTGCGCGGGCTGGACGCTTTGCTGACCCAGCAAAAAATCCAGGCACAGCCGCGTGCCGGAACCGGGTTGGCGGTTGACGAAGCGGACGCCTGATTTAGCCAGATCAGACAGTCGCGTGAGTTCTTTCGGATTGCCCGGCTTCACCATCAGTCCCTGGGTGCGGTCGAACAGGCGGGTGACCCGCCAGCCTTTCAGGCTGAGGAAGTGGATCAGTTGAGCGGCGAGCGTGCGGGTACCGGGAATCGAGGGTAAGTGGAAGCCGGCCAGTTCACATTGATTGCGCCGCATTGCAGCAAGGCAGTCGAGGCTGCCGTGAAACTGCAGCGACAGATTGATGTCGCGGCGTTTGTCGAATATCCCGCGCATTTGCGTCAACGCGATGTCGTGACTGGCAAACAGGGTTACCTGGGTCGGGTCCGCGGCCGAGGCGGGCGCCCTTGCCAGATGCGCGGCCATGCGCGCTTCGCCTTCGCGCAAGCCGGCGGCGAGCGAGCCGTTGACGTCGACCATACCTTCCAGCAGCTTGGTGCCGAGCGGCGCAAGCTGTGTGCCGCGTCCCTGCTGGCGGAGCACGAGGTGGTCGCCCAGTTCGGTTCCGGCCGCGTCCAGCAGTCCCCAGGCATGGCGGTAGGACAGGCCGGCGCTTTTGGCGGCAGCCTGCAGATTGCCGTTGCGCGCGATGGATTCCAGCAGTGTGACCAATCGCGGTTCAATTTCGACCGAATCGAGCGTCCAGCGGATTTGTGCAGATATTTTCATACTTGCAAGTTATTTCATATTAAGAATTTGGCCATTATCACAGATGATGGCCGACCGTTCTATTAGGTTAATAATTGCATGACTGATCTGGGCGAAGCATTTGCAGCGGCATGGGCGCTGGTCACCGGGCTGGATTCCAGTCTGGCCGGCATTGTTCTGCTCAGCCTGCAGGTCAGCTTGAGCGCGGCCTTCCTCGCCACCCTGATTGGATTGCCTTTGGGCGCGGCGATTGCAGTCGGGCGGTTTCCCGGCCGGCAATTGCTGATCGTTCTGCTCAATGCCTTGATGGGTTTGCCTCCGGTGGTGGTGGGCCTGCTGATCTATCTGCTGCTGTCGCGGGCCGGTCCGCTGGGCAGCCTCGGCATCCTGTTCACACCGCAGGCCATGATCATTGCCCAGACCGTGCTGATCGTGCCGATCATTGCGGCCCTGTCGCGGCAAACCATTGAAGATGCCTGGCGCGAATATTCCGAACAGTTGCGCTCCCTGGGCGCACGGCGTCTGTCCGGCGCGATGACGCTGATCTGGGATACCCGGTTTTCTCTGCTGACCATCGTGCTTGCCGGATTCGGCCGCGCTGCTGCCGAGGTCGGCGCAGTGATGATTGTCGGCGGCAACATTGACGGTGTGACCCGGGTGATGACGACCACCATCGCGCTCGAGACCAGCAAGGGGGATCTGCCGCTGGCGCTGGGTTTGGGCATTGTATTGATCACGCTGGTGATCCTGCTCAACGGATTGGCCGCTGTAATCCGTGAAGTCGCGCAGCGGAGGTATGGCTGAGATGTTGCCGCTTGAACTGGATCAACTCGCTTTCAGCGCCGGCGGCACGCAGATCATCAACGGCATTTCTGCGCGCATTGAAGCGGGGCCGCGCACGATCATCCTCGGGCCCAATGGCGCCGGCAAAAGCGTATTGATGCGCCTGTGCCACGGCCTGCTGGAACCGACCGGTGGCCGCATCGTATGGCATGGTGCGCGCAATGGTGATGTGCGCCGCCATCAGGCGATGGTGTTCCAGCGCCCGGTAATGCTGAGGCGTTCGGCACTGGCCAATGTGGTCTATGGATTGCAGCTTGCGGGCAAGTCACGCCGCGAAAGTGAATTGCGCGCGATGGATGTTCTGGAAGTCGTCGGTCTTGAAAAACAGGCGCACCATCCGGCGCGTGTGTTATCCGGCGGTGAACAGCAGCGGTTGGCGTTGGCACGGGCCTGGGCGCTGGGGCCCGATGTGTTGTTCCTCGACGAGCCGACAGCCAATCTCGACCCGGCTTCAACGCAGGACATCGAAAACATCGTCAACGCGATTCATGCCTCGGGTACGAAAATCATCATGACCACGCACAATCTTGGTCAGGCGAGGCGTCTGGGTGACGAAATCCTCTTTATCAGCAATGGCCGCCTGATGGAGCACACGCCCATTGACCGGTTTTTCAATGAACCCGCTTCAGTCGAAGCAGCCGCATTCATCAAAGGAGAACTGCCATGGCACTAAGCCGGAGGAACCTCATACAGGGTGCGTTTGTTGTGCTGACCATGCTGGGCTTGTTGCAGGGGCCGGCGCTTGCGCAGCAGAATTTCATCACGGTGGCTTCGACGACATCAACCGAACAGTCGGGCTTGTTCAAACATCTGCTGCCGGTGTTCGAGAAAAAAACCGGCACGCAGGTGCGCGTGGTGGCGCTGGGCACGGGGCAGGCGCTGGACATGGCACGACGTGGCGATGCCGATGTGGTGTTCGTGCACGACAAGGTGGCTGAGGAGAAATTTGTTGCCGACGGCTTTGGCGTGCGCCGGTTTGACGTGATGTACAACGACTTCGTGCTGGTCGGCCCGAAAGCTGATCCGGCGAAGATTGCCGGCAGCAAGGACATCACCGATGCATACAAGAAGATTGCTGCAGCCGGTGCGCCGTTTGCGTCGCGTGGCGACAAGAGCGGCACACACGCCGCCGAACTGCGGCTGTGGAAAGAAGCCGGCGTTGATCCCGCTACCGGAAAAGGGACCTGGTATCGCGAAACCGGTTCCGGCATGGGCTCGACGCTGAATACCGCTTCAGCGATGAACGCCTATACCTTCACCGACCGCGGTACCTGGTTGTCATTCAAGAACCGCGGCGATCTGATCATCGCGGTGGAGGGTGACCAGAAGCTGTTCAATCAATACGGCGTGATGCTGATCAATCCGGCCAAACATCCGCATGTCAAAAAAGACCTTGGCCAGGCGTTTGTGGACTGGGTGATTTCGCCGGAAGGGCAGCAGACGATTGCGGCTTACAAGATTGGACCGGACCAGCTGTTTTTTCCGAACGCCAAACGCTGATGTTCGAGGTGCCGGATAGCGCTGGCCGCTGCGCCGTAGGAGTGGTCGAGTGCTGTATCCTTTGCGCCTGACTTAACTGGAATGCAGCACTCTTCGTGTCCCCAACTTCTGGAAATCGCTATCCGCTGATTATAGTTGCCGCCGCAATGGTGTTGTGCGGCGTCATCGTCGCGGCATTTGCCGTTGGTCGTTATCCGGTGGCTCCGGCTGATCTGTTTCGCATCGTCTGGTCATGGGCCGGCGGCGCAGCGCATGGCCTCGACTCGACGCTCGAAACCGTGGTGTTGCAGATTCGCGGCCCGCGGGTGATTGCCGCAGTGCTGGTTGGTGCGGCGCTGGCAGGAGCCGGTGCGGCTTACCAGAACCTGTTCCGCAATCCGCTGGTATCGCCGGACATCCTTGGCGTTTCTGCCGGGGCTGCCGTCGGTGCGGTGTTGGGTATTTTTCTGTCGCTGGGTGTAGTGGCCACCCAGTCAATGGCCTTTGCCGGTGGTCTTGCTGCGGTGGCGATGGTGTACGTGGTGGCGCGCGCGGTGCGTGGCCACGATCCGTTGCTGGTGCTGGTGCTCGCGGGTGTCGTGCTGGGCGCGCTGCTCGGCGCCTGCGTGGCGCTGATGAAGTATCTCGCCGATCCCTATAACCAGTTGCCGGCGATTACCTTCTGGTTGCTCGGCAGTCTGGCGTCGACCGACGCACATGACATGTGGGTGGCCGCGCCCTTGCTGCTGGTCGGATTGATCCCCTTGTGGCTGCTGCGCTGGCGCATCAATGTGTTGTCACTGGATGACGACGAGGCGCGTGCGCTTGGGGTATCGGCGGGGCGCATCCGGCTTGTGGTGATTGTTGCGGCGACGCTGATGACGTCGGCGGCGGTGTCGATTTCGGGGGTGATCGGCTGGATCGGACTGGTGATCCCGCATTTCGCGCGGTTGCTGACCGGGCCTGATTTTTCAAAACTGCTGCCGGTATCGGTATTGCTGGGTGCGGGATTCCTTGTGGCTGTTGATACGCTGGCTCGTACGATGGCCAACATCGAAGTGCCGCTGGGCGTACTCACGGCCTTTGTCGGCACGCCGTTGTTTCTGTGGCAGCTCGCGACTGCAAGACGGGGCTGGCGATGAAACTGCAAGCGCAACAGCTGGCTTACGGTTATCCCGAACGCCGCATCGGCAACGATGTGACGTTGGAGCTTAATGCCGGTGAAGTGTTGTGCCTGCTCGGACCCAACGGCAGCGGCAAAACCACATTGTTCAAAACTTTGCTCGGCCTGATGCCGGTGCAGGGCGGCGCGGTGATGCTGGGCGGCCACGACCTGCGCACGCTGCAGCGAGATGAAATTGCGCGTCGGGTCAGTTATGTGCCGCAGGCGCATGGCGCATTTTTTCCCTATACCGTCAGTGAAGTGGTGCTGATGGGGCGTACCGCGCATCTGGGCCTGTTTGCTGCGCCGTCGGCGCGGGATCACGATGCTGCGGAGGCGGCGATCAGCCGCATGGGCATCGCGCATCTTGCCGATGCGATTTACACCCGCATTTCCGGCGGCGAGCGCCAGCTGGTGCTGATCGCCCGCGCCCTGGCGCAGCAGGCTCGCATGGTGGTGATGGATGAACCCACCGCGAATCTTGATTTTGGCAATCAGGTGCGTGTGCTCGAACGCGTTCGCGCGCTCGCCGCGGAAGGCATCGGCGTGTTGCTGTCGACGCACGACCCGGATCACGCCTTTGTCTGTGCGGACAGTGTGGCGATGTTGCACAAGGGCGGGCTTCTGGCCTGCGGCACGCCTGAAACCGTGATGACCGCCGCGCAATTGCAGCAACTGTATGGCGTTAAAGTGGTCGTCACCGAAGTCGCGATGGGGCAGGGCAAGCGACAGGTTTGTCTGCCGCTGGGGATACATCGGTGATGTTTTATAAGTTATTGTTTTTATTGTTATTTTTACTGCCTTCCGGAGTGCGGGCACAAGTCGACGCGCCGGCCATCGCTGCGGCCTCCGATCTGAAGTTCGCGCTGGAAGAGATTGCGACTCGCTTCCGTGCCGATACCCGACGCGAAGTGCGTTTGTCATTCGGTTCATCCGGCAACTATTTCCGCCAGATCGGACAGGGTGCACCGTTCCAGTTGTTTCTGTCGGCGGATGAGGATTTTGTGTTCAAGCTGCATGACAGCGGCCGCACTGAAGACCGCGGCGTGTTGTATGCGATCGGACGCATCGTGTTGTTTGTACCCAAAGGTTCTCCATTCGCCGCCGATGCAAAGATGATCGGATTGAAGCAGGCGATTAAAGGCAATGTCGTGCGCCGCTTTGCGATTGCGAATCCTGAACACGCGCCGTACGGTCGCGCCGCTGAACAGGCCTTGCGCAACCTGGGACTGTGGGACGCGCTGCAGGGCAGGCTCGTGCTTGGTGAAAACGTGTCGCAGGCCGCGCAGTTTGCGAGCAGCGGTTCGACGCAGGGCGGCATCTTCGCCTACTCGCTGGCGCTCGCGCCGAACGTCGCGCAACAGGGGCAATACGTGCTGCTGCCTGAAGATCTTCATACACCGTTGCGCCAGCGCATGGTGCTGGTCAAAGGCGCCGGGGAAACCGCGCGGGCTTTTCATTCTTATCTGCAACAGCCCGTCGCACGCAAAATTCTGACCCAGTACGGTTTTGTGCTGCCGGCAGAGGCGGCGAAATAATTCATGGACTGGTCCGCACTCACGCTGTCGCTGAAACTCGCCGGATGGACGGTGCTGATCCTGTTGCCGGTGGGCATCTGGGCCGGCCATGCGCTGGCGGCCTATCAGTTTCGCGGCAAGGCCTGGGTTGAGGCGCTGATGGCGCTGCCGCTGGTACTGCCGCCGACGGTGCTCGGTTATTACCTGCTGGTGGCGATGGGCGGCGCTTCGCCGGTTGGCCAGTTTTACGAATCCGTGTTCGGCAAGCCGCTGGTATTCAGCTTTGAAGGATTGCTGCTCGCGTCAGTGATTTTCAATATCCCGTTTGCGATTCAGCCGATGCAGCGCGGTTTCGAGGCGATTGCACCGGAAGTGCGTGATGCCGCGGCCTGCTGCGGTCTGTCGCGCTGGCGCACCTTGTGGCGTATTGAATTGCCGCTGGCCTGGCCCGGCATTCTTTCTGCGGTGGTGCTGACCTTTGCACATACGCTGGGCGAATTCGGCGTGGTGCTGATGGTGGGCGGCAGCATTCCCGGTGAAACCAAAACGGTGGCGATTGCGATCTACGACCGCGTGCAGGCTTTTGATACGGCGGGTGCCGGCGTGATGTCGGCGGTGTTATTGCTGATTTCGCTGCTGGCCATCGGCGCGGCCTATTTCACCAATGCGCGTTCAAGGATCAGGCGTCATGGCTGAGGGCATTCGCGTACGCCTGCAGCAGCGCGGCCCGATTCCGCTGGATGCCACACTGGAATGTGCGCCGGGCAAAGTGCTTGCGCTGGTCGGGCCTTCCGGCAGCGGCAAGACCACGGTATTGCGCGCCATCGCCGGGCTGCTGCGGGCCGGTGAGGGTGAAATCCACAGCAACGGAGAATGCTGGTTTGATTCGCGCCGTGGTGTTGATGTTGAAACCCGCCGCCGTCGCGTCGGTTACGTATTCCAGAATTACGCGCTGTTCCCGCATCTGAGTGCCTTGCATAACGTGATGGAAGCCTTGCTCGACCGGCCGGCGGCGGAGCGCGAACAGCGTGCGCGTGATGTGCTGGCACGGGTGCGCCTCGCCGGGCTTGAGGTCCGGGTGTCGGCTGAACTTTCCGGCGGCCAGCAGCAGCGGGTTGCGGTGGCACGTGCGCTGGCGCGTGAGCCGCAGGTGCTGTTGCTCGATGAACCGTTCTCTGCCGTGGACCGCGCGACGCGGCAGCGCCTGTATCGTGAACTGGCCGAACTGCGCCGAGATCTGGCGATGCCGGTGATCCTGGTGACGCATGACCTTGATGAAGCGCTGATGCTCGCTGATCAGCTGTGCGTGCTGCATCAGGGGCGCACGCTGCAGGCTGGCCAACCCTATGCGGTGATGACGCGACCCGATACCGTGGAAGTCGCGCAGCTGGTCGGTTTGCGCAATGTGTTCCGCGCCGGCGTGGTCAGTCATGACGAGGTGCGCGCGGTGACCCTCATCGAATGGCGGGGCCACCGTCTTGAAGCGCGCCTGCAAACGGCCTATGCGCCGGGCACGCAGGTGACGTGGGTGATTCCGCAGGGCCACATCGTGCTGCACCGGCGCGACCGGCCTTCACGCGGCGAACGTGAAAACCCGGTGTCCGGTCCGGTCATCGAATGCCTGCCGCTGGGTGAAAACGTGGCGCTGACCGTGGCCGTCAACGGCCCCGGACGACCGCCGCTGTTCCTGACCATCCCCGCGCATGTTGCACGGCGCAACGACATTGCCACCGGTGTGGAGATCGGCCTGTCTTTGCTGGCCGACGGCATCCATCTGATGCCCGCCGACGACAGCCGCACGCCGGGCAAGCCCCGCTGAATCCAGCGGGCTAGCTGGTAAGATTGCAATCATTCGTTTGACGGCTTATTCATGAAAATTTTCGGCTTTGCCGGTTACTCCGGCAGCGGCAAGACCACATTGATCGAAAAACTGATCCCGCTGTTCGTGCAGCGTGGATTGAAGGTTTCGCTGATCAAACACGCGCATCACACTTTTGACGTTGATCAACCCGGCAAGGATTCCTTTCGCCACCGTCACTCCGGCTGCACCGAAGTGCTGGTGACGTCATCGCGGCGCTGGGCGCTGATGCATGAGTTGCGCGGGGCGGCTGAGCCGACGCTCAACGAGCAGATCGAACGGCTGTCGCCCTGCGATCTCTTGCTGGTGGAAGGGTTCAAGCACGAGCCGATCCCGAAGCTTGAGGTTTTTCGCGCCGAGGTCGGTGAGTCGATGATCCATCCGCATGACAAGAACATTGTCGCCATTGCCAGCGACGCCAAGGTCGACAGCACCTTGCCACAGCTGAATCTGAATGCGCCTGAAACCATCGCAGACTTTGTGCTCAAACACGTCGGACTGGAGCAGGGCCGGTGATTACGCTGCTTTATTTTGCAAGGCTACGTGAAGCGCTGGGCACAGGCCGCGAAGAACTGGCCTTGCCGTCGGGCATCAATACTTTGGGTGCTTTGCGCACGCATCTGGCGCAGCGCGGCGAGGCTTGGGCAAAGGAAATGGCTGCAGGCCGCAATATTCGCGCAGCCGTCAATCAGGACATCGCCACCGCGGACACGCCGGTCAAGGATGGCGACGAGATTGCCTTTTTCCCGCCGGTGACCGGAGGTTGATGCAATGAGTGTCCGCGTCCAGGAACAGGATTTTGACGTCAGCGCCGAACTGGCGCTGATGCGCAAAGACAATCCGAAGATCGGCGCCATCGCCAGCTTTGTCGGCGTCGTGCGCGACATCAACGAAGGCGACAGCGTCGCAACGATGACGCTGGAGCATTACCCCGGCATGACTGAAAAGGCCATCACCGAAATCATCGACCAGGCGCGCGGCCGCTGGGAAGTGCTGGATGCGCTGGTGATTCACCGCGTTGGCACACTCAAACCCACCGATCAGATCGTGCTGGTGATCGTCGCCAGCACCCACCGCGGCGATGCCTTCGCCGCCTGCGAATTCATCATGGATTACCTGAAGACCCAAGCGCCGTTCTGGAAAAAGGAAATCACCCCCAAGGGTGCGCGCTGGGTGGATGCGCGGGTGGTGGATGACAAGGCGGCAGAGCGCTGGAAAGCATGATGGCGCGGCGATTAAATTACCAATAAAAAAATGGCTTGCGTAAATCAGGATTGATTTTAATTCGATTTAACTCAACAGACGGACTTCTCTTCTTCAGATTGGTAGGGCTGGCGGAGTCCAGGTCAGCGGGCTTATGGCCTGAACAACTACCTGGAGTTTTTTGCGGAATTGACCGAGGCGTACTTTGTGCGCAACGATTTTTTCCCCGTTCACCCGTGACGAGCTGCGCTAATATGAAGCCGTGGGTTACGCGATGATCGAAAGTAAGTGGAACTAGTAAGTCGTTCGTCGCCGATCCTTTAACCGATGGGGTGGGGCAGTTGCGCGCGCAGGCTGCGCACAACCAGTTCGAGTCCGCGGATGCGTTCCAGCAATGATACGGTCATCGCGACACCCTGCCATTCGAGTTCGAAGTGTGTCCGCAGGCGATAGGCCATGCGTACGGCGAGCAGGCATTCGCCGCTGAACACCCGTGCCGCGGCATCGGGGTCGATGGGTTTTACTACGCCGTATTCCACCAACTCGTTTAATTCCGGTTCGGTCAATCCGGACAGGTCCGCAAGTTCCGTCAGCGAGAAGGCTTGATCGTCGATCAGCCATTTGGCTGAGGTCATTTCAGTGTTCATGTGTGGTCTCCGTTTGCGCCAGTGCGCTGGGATTGAATGTCGAGATGTCGGCCAGCTGCTGGAACAGGGCGAGTTCCAACTCATTGGGTGCCGGTGGCACTGCGATTTGCACGATGGCATACAGGTTTCCGGCCTTGTCGCCGGGCAGGGGCAAGCCGCGGCCGGACAAGCGCAGATGCCGTCCGCCCTGGGTGTTGGGTGGTACTTTGAGTCGCACCGCGCCGGTGAGGGTGGGCACGTCGATGCTGGCGCCGAGTACGGCTTCCCATGGCGTCAGTCGCAGATCGAGATAGAGGTCATGGCCACTGACCCGGAACAGGGGGTGCGGTTGCAGTTTGACGTGGACGTAGAGGTCACCGTCGCGTCCGCCATTGATGCCCTTGCCGCCACGACCGCTGAGCCGCAGGCGCTGCCCGTCGGTGGCGCTCTTGGGAACGCGGACCTTGAAGGTGCGCGGCACGCGATGCATGTGGCCCTGCGCATCGGCTTCGGGCATGGTCAGGTTCAGTTCGACTTCGGTGCCGCTGACGGCCTGTTCCAGTGAGATCTGCGTGGTGACGTCGTAATCCTGTCCGGGCATGCGGATGTTCCGGCCGCGGGACATGCCGGCGAACAGGTCGGCAAGATCAGCATCGTCAAAAGAGAATTGCGAGTCGCCATGTTGTTGGCCCCAGTCCGGCGGCGGCTGGAAGTCCTGTCCCGGGCGGTGGCTGCCGAGTTGATCATAGGCGGCGCGTTTTTCAGGATTCTTCAGCGTTTCGTATGCTTCGGCGACGGCCTTGAATTTTTCCTCGCCCTGCGGATCTTTGGAAACGTCCGGATGGTATTTGTGTGCGAGCTTGCGGTAGGCCTTTTTGACGGCGTCGGTGGTCGCGTCGCGGGCGATGCCGAGGGTGTCGTAGTAGTCCTTGTATTTCACGGTTGCTTTTTTTCGCTGTTCCGGATGAATCGTCCGTTCACTAAGTTACGCGAGGGATCCCGATCGATGTGTGTGGCACCGTACATACTTGCGGCAACCGTCTCTTCATACTCCGGCGGTAATAACAAATCCTGGAGAAACCTGAATGAAAAAATTACTGATTGCATCAGCTGTTGCTGGCGCTCTTGTGGCCGGCCATGCATCCGCGCAGATGTCGTCTTCGAATATGGCAGCTCCGCAGATGTATGTGGGCGCCGGCGCAGGGTCCGTTAAAAACGACAATCGTGAAGACTCCTGGAAACTTTATGCCGGATACCAGTTCGACCGTACTTGGGGCATGGAAGTGGCGTACAACGATCTCGGGCAATATCGCGGCGCCGACATTGAGTCATGGTCACTGGCAGGCACCGGCACCATTCCGCTGAACGAAAGCTGGGCGTTGATGGCCAAACTGGGCGCGACTTCCAACCGCTCCGATTTTGCAGGCGGCGGCAATCACACGACGCTGCTGGCCGGCGTAGGCGTCAGCTACAGCTTCACCAAAAACATCGGTGTGCGTCTGGAATATGAAGATTTCGGCAAGCTGGCGGACACCGGCAACGACTCCCGCGGCAAGAACGTGGCGCTCAGCGTCAAATACGGATTCTGAGGTCATTCAGGTCATGAAAAACCGGGCGCATGCCCAGTTTTTCTTTGGGTTCGGCCGTCAGATGACTGGCGGATCGCGGATGTCTAAAGGCGGTCGTCCATCCGGCGCAGCCGGTCAGCAATGACGCGCATCATCTGCAAGGCGAAATTCGGCGTCTGCTGCACCAGGAATTTGAAACGTTTTTCGTTGATCTCAACGAGTCGGCAGGCGGTTTTTGCGACAGCGCTGGCGCTGCGCGGCACGTTATCCAGCAAGGCCATTTCGCCCAGCACGCCACCGGGTCCGAGGTGCTCGACCAGTTTGCCTTTGACCAGCAGATCGACTTCGCCTTCGACCACGACGTACATGGCAAGGCCGCCGGTATCACCTTCGCTGAAGATGATCTGACCGGTGGGAATGGCGATGGTGTCTGTTTCGTTGCGGAAAATCTCGATAGTGACCAATTGGCTTCCCTGGGCACCGGAAGGTGCGTGAATATTAAAAAGCTATAACACTATCGTGACATTTTCGTGACTATTGCCGGCCTGTTACAACTCAGAGCTTGATGGCGGCGTCGGTCTTGATCGAGTTGATGATGGCCTCGAACGAGGCGATGGTGTTGACCATTTCGGCGGTGGTGATCGGGTAGGGTGCAATGCCCGCAACGGCATCGGCAAAGGCATCGATCTCGGCCAGCACCGAATCGATTTTCGGAAAATCCTTCACTTCGGTCTTGCCGCCTTTGAGCCGGATGATAGTGCGCGTTTCATCCAGCGCTTCAACCGAACCTTCATCACCGAAGACATGAACACGGAAATACAGCGGCGAGGCGCGCACTGCACCTAAAAAGCCGCTGATGCCATTGGCAAACTTGAACAGCACGGAAACCGTATCGCGAGGGTCGGCACCAGTGCGGTGGGCGATGAACTGGGCGGTGATCTTCTCGGCCGGTCCCGCGATGTTGGCGAAGGCGTCGAGGATGTGGATGCCGGTGCCGGTCATGCCGGCGCCGGGGGTCTCGGACGGCAGGTCACGCCATGGCGCGAAGAACTTGCTGGAATGTTCGTTGGAGTAGTGGCCCTCGACATGCATGATGCGGCCCAGAGCGCCGCTGGCGATGACGCGGCGCATTTCAACGGTGGAAGGCCAGAAGCGTTTGTTCTGGCCGACACCGATGGGCACACCGGCGGCTTTGCAGGTGTCTACGGCGCGTTGCGCATCGGCGCGGGTCAGCGACAGCGGCTTTTCACAGAACACGGCCTTGCCGGCGCGGGCGACCTGCACCACTTGGTCGGCGTGCAGTGAGTGCGGCGTGGCCAGCACGACGGCCTGTACTTCGGGATCTGCCAGTGCTTCTTCGAGCGTGGCTGACAGCCGGAAGCCCTTGGTCTTGGCGTAGTCACGGGTGGCGTCGAGTTCCTGGGTGACGCCGTGGACGAATTGCAGTTTTGTGCTTTTGCCTTGCACCGCGTCTGCGATGTTCTTGCCCCACCAGCCGAGTCCGACGATTGCTGCTTTGATCATGTCAGTGCCAATTTAAAAAGTGGTTGAATCAGGTGGTTTTCTGCGCGCAGATGCGGCAGGCATAGTCTTCCAGGGTGGCGCGGGTGACGCCGACCGCGCCGTGCTGGCGGCGGTTGTATTCCTCGCTCTCCAGTTCGGTGCGGAATGAATCGTTGAGCCGGTTGATCATGTTGAACATGCCGGTGATCAGTGAAATTTCGACGATTTCAGCATCATTGAAATGTTTCTTCAGATCATCCCAGACCTTGTTATCGCGTTTGGCGGTGTTCAGCGTCATTGCTTCTGCCCAGGCGATCACGGCTTTTTCTTTGTCACTAAAGAGCTGGCTGTCGCGGTAATCATCCGCCTGCAAGGCATCGAACTCGTTGTCTTTCAATCCCAGTGCTTGACCAAGCACGTAGTTGTGTTCCGTTCAATACTTGCAGCCGTTTATCGTTGACGTTTTCAGCACCGCGAGATTGCGCAAGCGCACATCCGAGACCGCACCGGCATTGGGTTGTCGCACTGCCACGATGAACGGCAGCGCCCAGCGCGCGAGGTAGGGGCTGTGCGCAAGTATGCGCATCAGGTTGGCCGTACGGCCGAGCATCTGGGTGGAGGCTTCAAACAGCTCCCTGGCCGGGCCGGTGGCTTCTTCGTCGGTGATGCCGCGGATGCGTTGCGTCATGAGGCCTTCTGGAAATGGATTCAGATGGGATCGATTGCGGATGTCGAAACGTAACGGCCGCGGTGGTAACCCAGGGCGTCACGGTCGGCATGGCTGTAATGCAGTACATGGCCGATGAAAATGACGTGGTCGCCCGAGTAATGTCGCGCTTCGGTGCGGCATTCAAAATGCGCCGAAGTACCCGCCAGCAAAGGCATGCCGTTGGCGCTGTCTCTGCAGTCGACGCCTTCGAACTTGTTGGGGATCGGTTTCGAGAAGCGCTGCGACAGCGCGATCTGGTCGCGCGCCAGCACATTGATGGCGAAATGCGTGGCCTGCAGGAAGTTCGGCAGGTTGGGCGAGCGCAGCGACAGGCTCCACAACACCAGCGGCGGCGACAGCGACACCGAACTGAAGGAGTTTGCGGTCAGTCCGATCGGTTCGCCCGAGCTGGTACGCGTGGTGACGACGGTGACGCCGGTGGCGAACTGGCCCAGCGCGTTTCTGAAGTCGCGCGGATCGAAGTCCGGCGCGTCCGGGGTGTTGGATTCGGCGGACATGGCTTAAAGAGTTGGGAGGTCAGCAGCAATGCCGAGCAGGGACTTGCCTGCCATGGTCGTCGCGATATCCCAGGCCAGCGCGTAGTGGCTGTTGGCGGCGTGGATGTCACGGAAGCAGCGTTGTATAACCTGTTGATTATAAAGGAATTCACCGCCACCAGCGCCAAACAGCAGATCGACACCTTCGGTGCACAGGTGTGCGGCGTAGGCGCCGTCGCGGCGCAGGCGGATTTTGTAGTCGCGCGCCGGCATTTCGTGATTGTCGGCCATTGCCATCACTTCACGGCAATTGCCGACAAGGATGCGTTCAGCCGCAGCAATCGCAGATGCAGCGTGGCCGAGGCGCGCCTGTGTGGTCGCGTAATCAGCGAGCAGTGTTGTTGAGTAGGCGGTGATGCGATGACGGATGTCTTCGGTGAACACTTCAATCGCACCTTGCGCGATGCCCAGTGCTGCGCCGGCAACGACATAAGGGAACATGTCGAATACGGGCAGACGGTAAAGTGCGGCTTGTTCGCCGCCCATGGCGACGCCGCCTTTCATCTGTTCGACGGTCAGCGCACGGTGCGCCGGAACAAAAACTTCTTTGACTTCGACATCCTTGCTACCGGTGCCGCGCAATCCGGCGACATGCCAGGTGTCGATGATCCTGTAATCGGACTTCGGCACCAGGAACACATGGTATTCGGGCATTTCACCTTCTGCGCTGGCGACGATGCCGCCCAACATGCACCACTCACAGGCGTCGATGCCGCTGGAAAACTTCCAGTGACCGGACAGGCGGTAGCCGTGGCCGTCACGCTCGGCGTGGCCGGCGGGGAACATCAGCGCTGAACCGACCAGCGCATCGGCGTTCTGGCCCCAGATTTCGTTCTGCGCGTCACGCGGCCACAGCGCCAGCATCCAGTGATGGTTGGCGAGGTTGGCCAGTACCCAAGCGGTTGAACCGCAACCGCGACCGATGATCGCCGTCAGTTCAACAATGGCTTCGTACGACAGTTCGCTGCCGCCGACACGTATGGGCTGCAGCATGCGAAAGAGGCCGCTCGTGTGCAGATCATTGATGGTGTCGTCGGGGATGCGGCGCAATTCCTCGGCACGCGGCGCGCGCTCGCGCAGGACCGGAACCAGTGCGTGGGCACGGGCGACGAGGTCGGCGTGGCTGGGCTGCGTGGCGGGTGTGGTCATGTAGCCGATCAGGATTCGACGTTGACGATGGCGTTGGTGGAAGCTGATTTGAAAATGGCTTCGAGGGCGGAAATATTGGCGATCATTTGCGACTGCGGTACCGGGTAGGGCGCGTGGCCTTCGGCAGCATCGGCAAAGGCTTCGAGATTGGCCAGGACGTTCGGCGCCGGTTCGTAGGCCTTCGTCTCGCGGCTTTCCGGTCCGCCATTGGGGTTGCGGACCACCTTGGTGAAGGTCCAGCCGGTCGGTTTTTCCGGATGGGTCTTGTCACGCACCTCAACCCAGCCCTTGCTGCCGTAGACGGCGAAGCGGCCATCGAAGGGTGTGGCGAGGATCGCACTGATCAGTGCGTGACCACCGTTTTTGAACGTCACCATGATCGCCAGCGTGTCGCCGTTGACCAGCTGACTGCCCAGTTGTTTGACGCTGGCGAGCACACGTTCGGCTTCACCGAAAACGCCGACGGAAAGATCAAGCAGGTGAATGCCGGTGGCGGTCATCGGGCCGGCCGGTGCTTCTTTGCCGGACAGCCGCCAGTTGTCGGCGGCGAGGGTGAGGAACTTGTCCTGGCTGAAGTTGGCTTCGACCTGCAGCGGTGTGCCGATTTCGCCGGACTTCACGACCTTCATCAGGTCGATGATCGGCGGCTCAAAGCGGCGTTCGTGGCCGACGGCCAGCGCGACCTTGTTTTCGTTGACGGCCTTGATCGCGCGCAATACATCAGCGCGCGTCATCGACAGCGGTTTTTCGCAGAACACGTGCTTGCCGGCATTCGCGGCGGCGACGATCTGGTCGGTGTGCTGGGTGTGCGGCGTGCACAGTACCACGGCCTGGATCGACGGATCTTTCAGCACGGCGTTGAATTCGGTGACGACATTCACGCTGTGCTGTTTGGCGAAATCGGCGATGGATGCCGGGTTGACTTCAACGACCGTGTTGACGGTGATTTTCTTGCTGGTCTTGAGCAGCGGGACAATGATCTTGCCCCACCAGCCCATACCGACGACTGCGACATTCAGCACTGCGTGCTCCTTGCTGTTACGTGTTGATTTACGACTTGCCGATGGCGGCGTTGACCTTGGGCATGACCTGCTCAGCCAGCAGTTGCATCGAGCGTTTGGCCAGCGCCGGATCGATCCAGTCGTGCATGGCATAGACCAGCGTGCCAAAGTCGCCGACCTGTTCGCGGAAGGCGAGGATCTGGTCCACCACGCTGTCGACCGTGCCGGCAATGACCAGTTTGTCGAGGACGTATTCCGTCGTGATCAGCGAGTCGGGCATGCTCTGGTCGGCTTTGAACAGGTTGCCGCGATTGCCGAAGCCGACGAGTTTGCGCACCAGTTGCTTGAAGTAGAAGTGGTAGGGGCCTTCCGCGGTTTTGCCGTAGCGCTGGGCCGTGGCTTCGTCGTCGGCGACAAAAATGCTTTTTGCGACGCGCCAGTCTGCAGGGTTGGCGACCTGACCGATGTTTTTCTTGCCCTCGACGTAATTCGGCCAGTGGGTCTTGACCCACTCCGGCAGCAGGAAGTTGGCGGAGATCGGCAGCCAGCCGCGCTCGGCCATGGCGATCACGCCTTTGGAGTAAGGGGCGACCACGGTGCCGACGATGGGCGGGTGCGGCTTCTGGTAAGGCTTGAGGATGATGCCCTGACCGATTTCGGGAATTGCGGTTTTCTCGGTGGTGACTTCCCAGAACTGACCCTTGAGGTTGTACGGCGGTTCGGATTCCCAGATCTTCAGCACCATATTGATGCTTTCGATGAACATTGCCGTGCGGTCTTTGCCGAAATTACCGAAGACTTCGGCATCGGACATCAGGCCACCGGGGCTGATGCCCATAATGAAGCGACCTTCGCACAGGTGATCCATCATTGCGACCTGCGCGGCAATGGCAGCGGGGTGCGAGTTCGGCATGTTGATGGTACCGGTGCCCAGTTTGATGCGTTTGGTGACCGGGATCAGGCTGGCCAGAAAAGTCATGCAATGCGTGACGGTTTCTGCTGCGTCGGTGACATGTTCGCCGACATAGGCTTCCTCAAAGCCAAGCTCGTCGGCAAGGATGATGGCTTCGTGATCCTCGCGGAGTGATTGAATGTAGTTCTTGCCGGGGGGGTGTATCGGCATCATGAAGGATGCGAGTCTCATACCGAAGTCCTTGCTTGCGTTGATGATTGGAATGAAGCGGTTTGCAGCGTGTTGTTGCCCGTTGTTTACCCGTTATTCCGTCTGGATTTTTGCGTCTTTGATGACCTTGCCGAAGCGCTCGGTTTCCGATTTGACGAATTTCGCAAAATCATCCTGAGTCTTGCTGAGGATTACAGGAACACCGCCATCGTTGAGACGTTTGGTCACCGCAGGGTCTTTCATCGCTTTCTGCGTCACGTCAAACAGCTTGCTGACCACCGGGCGCGGTGTTCCGACGGGCACAAAAATTCCTTGCCATGAGCCGACCACCATCTCGAAGCCCTGTTCTTTCATGGTGGGCATCTCGGGGTAGGACGGGCTGCGTTCCGGCGCAACAATGCCGAGCATGCGCAAACGGCCTTGTTTGGCGAAGGTTGCGGTGGAGCTGAAGGTGGCGAACATGAATTGCACTTCGTTGGCCAGAAGACCGACGGTGGCAGGACCAGCGCCGCCCTTGTAAGGCACTTCGGTCGCGGTGCCGCCAATCGACATCAGGAACATCTTGGCTTCCAGCGAATTGGCGCTGCTGGCGGCGGGGGAGCCGTAGTTCAGTTTGCCCGGGTTGGACTTGATGTATGCAATCAGTTCCTTGACGGTTTTTGCCGGCAGCGAAGGATGCACCACCAGGCTGCCCGGTACGTCGACGACCTGCGTGATCGGCGTCAGGTCTTTCAGCGGCTTGATCGGAAACTTGGTGAAGTAAACCGGGTTGATCGCCATCGTGCCGACGTTGCCCAGCAGGAAGGTGTAGCCGTCGGCACTGGCGCGTGCCGCGGATTCGACGCCGATGTTGCCGGCGGCACCTGAACGGTTTTCGATGACCACCTGCTGACCCAACTGCTCAACCATTGCCGGCTGGATGATGCGGCCAACAAAGTCGGAGGCCCCGCCGGGTGCGAAGGGTACGATCATGCGCACGGGGCGGTTGGGGTAGGTATCCGCACTGATGGCAGTGCCACAGGCGAGCATCGACAGCGCGGTGACCAGAGCTGCATTGGCCAGAACCTTGGGTTTGCAGTGGAACATGGAAGTCTCCTTTGATGTTCTTATTTATAACTAATTGTTTTTATTATACTTTTTCTTCACCCGGGGCGATGGGCAGCTTGACCGGGCGTTTCAGTTTAGCTGACAGATCAATGGCTTTGGTCAGCATCAGGCGATTATGACCTTCAGCAGCCGTGGCGTGTTGAGTCGGCACCCCCAAAGAAACACGGTTCAGCCAGGAATTGGTTTCTTCGCGCATCGGTCCGCGCAGTTCGCCTAATGCCATGTCGCCGACCGGATAGCTGGTCAGGAAGTCGACGTGGCGGCGCTTGTCCGGCGCATACCCTTCGCTCTGGATCAGGTTGGTGGCGAGCACGATGTCGCGGTGGGTGTCGTCAATGGTCAGCACGCCTTCGGTACCGACGGCGCCGACTTCGAGGCTGTACACCGCGCCGGGCCAGACTTCTGGCAAGGCCCAGGAAATCACGCCGTGGTAAATCGCACCGTCGTCAAAGCTGATGGTGTAACCGGTGCCGTCCACGCCCTGCCAGGTGGGGCCCAGGGCCTTGTTCACGGAACGCGCGTAAACCTCGACCGGTTTTTTGGTTTCCATCAGCCACATCACGATGTCCAGTGCGTGGGTGCCGGAGATCACCATCGGAGTGACTTCAGCGCGGTTGTCGCTGCGCTTGTAGTTGTCGATCGCGACCAGGCGGTTCATGAAGGCGCGTGAAGTCACCATGGTCACTTCACCGAGGGAGCCGGTGCGGACTTTTTCCTTGGCGACTAGCCAGCGGCGGCGGAAACGCTGGGTGTAACCGATCACTGCATCAACGCCGGATTTTTCAATGGCGGCGAGGGTCTGTGCCGATTCGGTGAGATCGGTGGCCAGCGGTTTTTCGATCAGCAGCGGCAGCTTGCGTTCAGCAGCCATGATGACCGGATCGACGTGCAGGTGTTCGTCGGTGGCGACAACAACGGCATTGACCTCGGGGCGCGCCAGCAGCTCCTTGTAGTCAGTGGTGACAAAATCGCCGCCGCATTTTTCACGGACGATCTCGCCGCGCTCGGGGTTGATTTCGGCAATGCCGATCCAGCCCACCGAGGGGTGGCGTGCTGCCAGTTCGGCGCGGATCAGGCCAACGCGGCCGGCGCCGATGATGGCGAGGCCGATTTTCTTCAGGTCTTTTTTCATTTAAAAATCCAGTTCGGAAACAAGTTCAAGAGCTTGGCCACAGAGGGCACAGAGAGCACAGAGGAAAACCAACCCAGCGATATCGACACGCCAGTAACACGGCATGTTGTTTTGAACTTCTCTGTTTCCTCTGTGCCCTATGTGGCTAAAAAGGTTTTGGGGTTGCTTTATCGTCCACCCACCGCAGCCAGCGGGCGCGATTCAGGCAGCGGCAGCATCACCGGTTCGTTGCGTTCGGCGGAAATGTCTGCCGCCATATAGACCTCCATCACGTTGCGTGCCTGCTCGGCGGTGACCAGCACCGGACGATCGCAGCACACGGCCTCGATGAAGTGCACGGTCTCGGCATGCATCGGACCGGCAAAGGCGTGGTCGACACGCTCGCCCGGCATCGATGACATCGGCATCTGCATGCCGCTTTTCATCGTGTTGAGCATGACGTCGCGGTGGGTGTCGTCCACCAGCAGCGCGCCGTCGGTGCCGATCATCTCGATCCAGGTCGAGCAGGCGTTCGGGTAACCCGGCGGCAGGCTCCAGCCGGCGCCGATGACAAAGGACATGCCGCTGTCCATGGTCACAGTGATCCATTGCGTGTCCGGTACGTCAGCGCCGCTGTTGGCGCGCATGATGCCGTAGTTCAACTGGGAATAGACGCGGATCGGTTTCGCCGGGGCCAGGCACCACAGGATGAAGTCGAGGTCATGCGTGGCTTCCATCGCGGCGGGGGAGAGTTTGCTGCGGCCGGTGATTTTGGCGCCGAGGCTGCGCTGGATGTGGCGCGACACCATCGCACTGACCGGCTTGCCGATGGCGCCGGTGTCGATGCACTTTTTGACGTAGGCGTATTTCGGATTGAAACGCTGCGAATAGCCGATGGTGAATTTGACGTTCTTGCGCCTGGCGATGGCGATCAGTTCGTCCGCTTCGTGCAGTTCGACGGCGATCGGTTTTTCCATGAACACATGGAGACCGGCTTCGAGACAGTCGCGGGCCATCGGGAAATGCAGTTTTTCCGGTGTTGCCGAGATCATCACTGCGTCGAGGTCTTTGACTTCAAGCATTTTGTGATAATCGTCAGTGGCGGTTTTGGCGTTGCAGGATTTAGCAACTTCGGCGAGGCGCTCAGGGCGCGTTTCGACGACGTGGATGTCCTTGACTGCGGGATTGATCGCGCAGGTGTCCGCGCGAATGCCGCCGCACCAGCCGGTGCCGATGATGCCTACGTTGATTTGTTTCACAGCGTGAGTCTCCTGGTAAGGGGCTGTCCGCAGCGTGGCGGATGCCAAATGCATGACCGCGCAATGGTAACGAGGGCCGCAAGCCCGGACAAATACCGAAATGCAAGCCGTGACATACCGAAATGGCATGGGTACACTGCATGGCTTGCGGCAGGGGGTTTGGCGCACCGCAGCATGAATGGCTATGAAAAAGGCTGTTTGTTCAGGGCAGAGCGCGTTGTCGTTTGATGGGCGTAAAACATGCCGCTTTGTTATCTCACCAGTTTAGTCGGGATTTAAGCATGGACCTGCGCGGTATCCGTTATTTTGTCCAGATTGCCGAGCTTGGCAGCATCACCCGCGCCGCACAGCACCTGCGAGTGGCGCAGCCGGCTCTGTCGCGGCATATCCATGCGCTGGAGGAGGAACTGGGAGTGCCGCTGCTGGTGCGACTGCCCCGCGGCGTGAGGCTGACTACGGCAGGACGGCAGTTCCTCGACCACTGCCAGCGCATCTTGCGCGAACTGGGCCGTGCCCAGGACGAGCTGCGCAGCGGCAGTGCAGTGGCGCAAGGCCGCGTCATTCTGGGCGTATCGCCAACCACCGGACCGTTGCTGTTGCCCGGAGTGGTCGAACGCATGCGCCGGCAGTGCCCGCAGATCAGCCTGAAAGTGGTCGATGGTTTCAGCAATCAGCTCTATGACTGGCTGCAGGCCGGCCGGGCCGATGTGGCGGTGCTGACCAATCCGGTGAATTCGCGCACCGTCAAGGTGACGCCGCTGATTTCCGAACCTATCGTGGTCTATGCCAAAGTGCAGCCGCGCGGCGGGAAGCGATTTTTTACCGTCGCCGATCTGGCACGTACTCCGGTGGTCAGCACCGAGGCCATCCGCATCATTGCCGACGAGCAATTGCAGCGGCACAAGATCAGGGTGCAGATTGAGGCGGAGATTGATTCGGTGGAAGCGATCCGCCGCCTGGTGTTGCGCGGAACCTGCATGGCGCTGATGCCGATCTCGACCTTTCACGAAGATGTTGCGGCAGGAAGACTTGCCGCGTGGCCGATTGCCGATGCAAACATCCATCGTATACTCACGCTCGGCCAGCAGGCGGATCGCCGGCCTTCCGCGGCAATTGATGAGGTCGCCCAGATCATGGGTGCTGAAATTCGCGCGCTTGCAGAAAGCGGCGTGTTCAGCCTGCCCGGCGGAAACACCGTTGCGGCGCGCGCGCCGCGGCAGAAAAAAACGCGTAATCAGGAGAAAGATTCAGCATGAAACGCATTGATGTGCACAACCACGTGATTCCCGAGACCCTGGTCAAGGCCATGCAGGCGAATCCGGTCTACAACACCCAGATCGAAGGTGAAGGTCACAACCGCGTGTTCATCCGCGGCAAGGTGCGTTTCCCGTTCGAGGCCGAGTTTTACGATGCGGATGCCAAGCTTGAATCGATGGATCGCAAGAAAATCGACATCGCCTTCATTTCGCCCGGACCGCAATGTTTTTTCTACAATCTGAAAGATGATCTGGCGATCCAGACTGCGCGTCTGGTCAATGACGGCATTGCGCAGATGGTTGCCGCCAAACCCGACCGCCTTCGTGGCATGGCGACGCTGCCGATGCAGCACCCGGAGGCGGCGATTGCCGAACTGGAGCGGGTGGTCAAGGAATACGGCTTCAAGGGCGTCGAACTGGGAACGGCAATTGGTGAAGAAGAACTGGCCGATCCGAAATTCCGTCCGGTGCTCAAACGCATCGAAGAGCTGAAGGTAATGATTTTTGCGCATCCGAATACGCAGGGCTCCGGCGGGCGTCTCGACTGCTTCTATCTGACCAATCTGATCGGCAATCCGCTGGATACCACGATCATGGTCGGCAAGCTGATGTTCAGCGGCGCGCTGGATGAGTTGAAGGATCTCAAAATCCTGCTGGCGCACGGCGGCGGTTTCCTGCCGTATCAGATCGGCCGCTTTGTGCATGGCCACAAGGTGCGCCCGGATACGGCTGCGGTAACCCAATCCGATCCGCTGCAGATGCTGCGGCGTTTCTGGTTTGATGCGCTGACCCACAGCCCGCAATCCATTCGTCACCTGATTGATATCGTCGGTTCCGAGAAGGTCGTGCTCGGCACCGATGCGCCGTTCGACATGGGCGAAATGGCGCCGGTCGATCGGGTTGAACTGACGCCGGGGCTGACACAGAAAGAACGCGAGAATATCTATTGCAATGCCGCGACGGCATTATTCAACGGCAAGATCTGAACATCATGAAGCAGAGTGTTTTTATCCCGGGTCATCGCGGCCCGGCGCGGGTCGAAGGCGAGGTGGCATGTTGCCTGTTTCACGGCAACCGTGTGTTTGTGGCCCGTGACGATGGCCGCCTGACGCTGCCGCGGGTTGACACCGAGGCCTATGGCCTTGCGCTGGATCAGGCGCATTACCTAGGCACCCTCGACGGTACGCACTGTTATGGTCTGGCTTTGCCGCGAGGTGCTGCATTGCCCGAGGGCCTGGAGTTGCTGGGCCTGCGCGCTTTGATCCTGGAAGGTGATGAGCTGGTCGGTGGTATCGCCGGTCAGGCATTTCAGTTGCTGGAATGGGCGCGCACCCATCGTCATTGCGGTTCCTGCGGTCAGCCGACGCTGCCGCACGCAGCAGATCGTGCTGTTGAATGTCCCGATTGCAAGCTGGTGTTTTATCCGCGTATTGCGCCGGTGATGATGGCGCTGGTGTATCGCAGAAACGGCAACGGCAGCGAATTGTTGCTGACCCGTAAGGCGGGTTATGCGCCGGGTCGTTACACGGTAGTGGCTGGTTTTGTGGAAGCAGGGGAATCGCTCGAACATTGTCTGGCGCGCGAGGTGATGGAGGAGGTTGGCGTGGAGATCCGTAATCCGCGTTATTTCGGCAGCCAGCCGTGGCCGTTTCCGAACTCGCTGGTGATGGCGTTCAGCGCGGAATGGGCGGGGGGCGAAGTCGTGCCCGATGTCACCGAACTTGAGGAAGCGCGCTGGTTTTCCATTGACGCCTTGCCCGATCTTCCGGAATCCGTTCATATCTCCCGGCAACTGATCGACGACACGCTGACACAGCTTCGCAAAGGTTGCTGAATCGCACTGGCGGACCCGGTTCAGCGGGTCTGCGGCGCGTGCTAGGATTGTTTCCGGGGGAGGTCCGGCGGCCACGCCGGTCCTGCAAATAAAAAATTGTTCAACTCTTTTTGCGGGTAGCCACGCCATGCCTTTTTATCGTTTTGAGGATTTCGAGAGCAATTACCTGACGCCGCACCTGTCCACCGGCAAAGCCCCGGTGATCGACGGTCGCTATATGTATTTCTGCCTGCTGCACAAGAATGCGGGCACCGGTTCAGAGTTGCATTACCACCCGAATGAACTGCTGATTTTTCCGGTGCGCGGCAAGATCAACGCCATCGTCGGCAAGGATCGCCGCGTGGTGTCGCCCGGCACCTTTGTCCATGCGCCAGCCTATGCGCGGCACTCGATGAAAGCCACTGAAGACGGCAATCTGCAGTATCTCTACATCAAGGACAAGACCTGGACCGTGGTCGGGCTGGCCGAAGACGAGGCCGTGCCGGACAAGGCGATGACCGTGGCCGAGGTCAACAAAAAATACAACGTCGGCGACAAGGATAAACACCAGAAGACCCAGGGCAAGTCGCAGGCGATCATTGAAGGCCTGCCGGTGTGTTTTCACCCGATCCTCGACAGCCTGGATGCGCCGGCGCGCTCCGGCCGCTGCGTGAACTGGATCGAGGGCGAGCGTCTGGCCTTCGGCCTGTTTGAGGTGCCGGCGGGTTACGACGAACCGGAAGCGGTATCGGCCCGTGAAATGTTTGTCTATGTGATGAGCGGCAGCATTGATGCCCAGTCCGGCAATGAACGCAAGACGGCAGGTCCTGGCGATATCGTTTACGTGCCGCGCGGTGAACGTTACCGGCTGCAGGTGCGCAAACATGCGCGCTACGCGACGGTGTGTTCGACGCCGTGGCTGGAGAACAAGATCGACAATATGTCACCCGAAGAGGCGGAGCAGGCGCGCGTGAACATGACGGCGAATTAACCAAAGCTAACTTAGAGCGGCGGTGCCGGCGCACCGGCAACAGCGCAGTTTTTAACAGTCAGGTAGCAACGCGTTTCAGCAGGTTAACAACAACCATCCTGGAGGGGCGATGAAACACTTGCTTAAAAACAAATGGTTAGTAGTTACCGTCAGTGCGGCAATGGCAGTGTTTGCGGGGGTAGCACAGGCCCAGCCCAAGGGCTGGCAGCCGCAACAGAACGTCGCGCTCATCGTACCGTCAACCGCCGGCGGTTCGCTGGATCACGTCGGCCGGACGATTCAGCGGATGTGGGAACAGCAAAAACTGCTGCCGACCTCGAGCACGATTGTAAATATGGGGGGCGCCGGGCATGCACTCGCCTACAACTTCCTGAACGCACGGGCAGGCAATCCGCATTTCCTGAGCATCACGTCTTCGAACTTGCATGTGAGTCATATCAACGGCCGCTACGGGTTGTCTTATCGCGAATTTACGCCGCTCGCGGTGATGCTGACCGAATACATCGCCATTGCGGTACGTGCCGAATCGCCGCTGAAAACCGGCAAGGATCTGGTGGAAGCGCTGCGCGAGGATCCGCGGAAATACAGCCTCGCGATCAGTAGCGCCGTCGGCGGCACGCACCACATTTCATTCGGTATGCCGCTTCAGTCGGGCAAGGTGGAAATGAATAAGACCCGGCTGGTGGCGTTTACTTCGACGGGCGAAGGGATTACCGCGCTGCTCGGCGGTCACGTCGATGTGCTATCCGGCGGCACGGTGCAGATTGCCCCGCATGTCGCGAGCGGTCGCATGCGGGTGCTGGCGGTATCCTCGCCCAAGCGTATGTCTGGCGTGCTGGCCAGCGCCCCGACGTGGCCGGAGCAGGGTTACAAAGGTGCACTGGAGAACTGGCGAGGCGCGATGGGAGCCAAAGGCATTTCTGCGGCGCAGATCGCCTACTGGGACAGCGTGTTCGGCAAAATTGCGGTCAGTCCTGAATTCAAGGAGCAGGCCGACAAGAACCAGTGGGAGATTTCATATAAAAACTCGGCGGAAACCGCCAAGTTTTTTGCGTCGGAGTATGCCGATCTGAAAAGTGTGATGGATTTTCTCGGTCTCACCGGCAAGTCTAACTAACACCGGGTCTTCATCGAATAAGGAGCAGCAATCATCAAATCGCAGTCAGTGGGCAGTATCGGGCTCGGTATCATGGGCGGCGCTTTCGCGCGCCACCTGCTCTCCGAGGAGTTCAGCGTGACGGGATTCGATATCGACCCGAAGCGGCGTGCGGCGCTTAAAAAACTCGGCGGCAAGCCCGCCGCGACAGCGGCTGCGGTCTCTGGCACATGTCCCATCCTGGTGACTTCGCTGCCCAGCCTTGCCGCGGTTGATGCGGCGTTTTTCGGCAAGGGCGGAATCGTCGGTTCCGCAAAGCGCGGCACGGTCGTGATTGAAACCAGTACCCTGCCTTTGGCGAAAAAGCATGAGATCCGTGACCGCTGTGCCAAGAAGGGGATTGTTGTCCTCGACTGTCCGGTCAGCGGAACCGGGGCGCAGGCGGCCAACCGAGATATTGCCATCTATGCCAGCGGCGACCGCAAGGGTTATGACAAGGCCGAGGCGGCGCTCAAGGGTTTTTCCCGCAGCGTTTATTACTGTGGTGAGTTCGGCAACGGGTCCAAGCTGAAGTATGTCGCCAACCTGCTGGTTACCATCCACAATCTGTCGACCGCCGAGGCGATGGTCATGGGTCTGAAATCTGGACTCGACTTGGAGCTGCTCTACAAGGTGATAAAGGACGGGGCGGGCAATTCCCGCATGTTCGAGGTGCGCGGACCGCTGATGATCAAGGGGGATTACAGCCAGGCGACGATGAAAATCGACGTTTACAAGAAAGATATTGATATCATTGAGCAGTTCGCAGCGGACCTGCATTGCCCGGTTCCGCTGTTCGAAGCTTCAAAACCGTTTTACGCCGCGGCCTATGCGCAGGGCCGTGCGCTTGAGGATACGGCGGCTGTCTGTGCAGTGCTTGAGCAGATGGCCGGCGTGCAACGAAAAAAGCGGCGCAAGTAACACTGTAAATAGCAGTGCAAACAGAAATAGAAGAAATCCACACCAACCTGAGAGAAGAGAAAGACCCGATGAAACCGACCATGTCGCCGCAGGGCCAGGCTGCACAGACCATTTCCCGCAACATGAAGCTGATCTCCCACAACGAGCTTGCCGGCTTCGGTGGCATCGGCGAGGGCATCAATATGCAGGTGACCAAGGACGGTCGCCGCATTCTCTGGCTGGCGCATGAATCGGCGCCGAAGAACTTTACTGCGGTCGACGTCACCGACGTCAAGAACCCGAAAGTGATCTGCCAGACCGACCTGCCGCACGAGCGCGTGCGTTCGAACTCGCTGGACGTGGTCGGCGACATCATGGTGGTGGCCTACCAGACCAAAGCCGTGGGCGACAAACCCGCCGGCATGGATATTTTCGACATCAGCACCCCGGAGAAGCCGAAGCTGATTTCGCACTTTGACGCTTCAGGCCCGAATTCGCGCGGGGCGCATTGCGTGTGGTTTGTCGATGGCGAATACGTGCATCTGACTTCAGGCTCGGGCGACTTCGAGCCGACTCACGAGAACGACTTCCAGTTCTACCGCATCATCGACGTGCGCAATCCGTCGAAGCCGGTCGAAGTGGGCCGCTGGCACTACCCCGGCACGCACAAGGGCGACAAGGAAGCGCCGCCGCCGCGTCATCCGAAATTCGACGGCGGTTACCGGCCGCACAACATCCTGGTTTATCCGGAGCGTCCGGACCGCGCCTATGTCGCTTACCTGGACGGCGGTGCGGTGATTCTCGACATTTCGGACAAGGCCAATCCGAAGGTCATTACCAACTGGCGTTATTCGCCGCCGTACAACGGCTTCTGCCACACCGTGATGCCGCTGATGAGCCGCGACATGCTGCTGGTGACTGACGAGTGTACCAAGGACGACGGTCTCGACTGGCCGAAGCTGGGCTGGGTGGTCAATGCCAGCGCGGAAACCAATCTGGTGCCGATGTCGACGCTGCCGCTGCCCCCGCTGGAGAGCTTCGTCAAGCGCGGCGGTCGTTACGGCGCCCACAACATTCACGAGAACCTGCCGGGACCGGCTTCCTTCCGCTCCGATAATCTGATCGTCGGTACCTTCTTCAACGGCGGCGTGCGCGCATTCGACATTTCGAATGCCTACCAGCCGCAGGAAGTCGCCTACTACGTGCCGGGCGCGCCCAAGCTGTCGCCGAAGGGCTCGATCCAGATCAATGACGTCTGGGTTGACGAGAACCGCCTGATCTACACGGTGGACCGTTTCGCCGGCGGCCTCTACATCCTCGAGATGGATATCTGACCGGAGCCGTAACGCAATGCTGGATGCACTTTCGGGGAAATTCCCGGTCAGCGTCATCACCGGTTTCCTCGGCAGCGGTAAAACCACGCTGATCAACAAGCTGTTGAAGCGACCCGACATGAATCGGGTCGCTGTCATCGTCAACGAGTTCGGCGAGCAGGCCATCGACAACGATCTGGTCGAAGTCTCGTCCGAACAGATGATGTTGCTGAACAATGGTTGTCTGTGCTGTGTGCTGCGGGGCGACTTGCAGGAAACGCTGCGTGATCTGTATGTCAAACGCCGTAACGGCGACATCATCGACTTCACCCGTGTGGTCATCGAGACCACCGGTCTCGCCGACCCTGCGCCGGTGATGCAGACGCTGATGACCGACGACATGCTGCTGGCGAATTACCGTCTGGACTGTGTGGTGACGCTGGCCGATGCCGTCAACGGCATCGAACAGCTGGACACCATGCAGGAACCGGTGAAGCAGGCGGCGCTGGCCGACCGCATCGTCATCACCAAATCGGATATTGCCGGCGAAGAAGCTACGGCCAAACTGGAAGCCCGGCTGCGCGAGCTGAATCCGCAGGCGCCGATCAAGCGGGCAGTCAACGGTGAAATCGATCTGGAGTTCCTGATCAATGTCGGCCTGCGCAACGTCAAGGGCAAGCTGGAGGACATCGAGCGCTGGATGGGCGAACCCGACGAGCATGGCGATCATCACCGCCATGACGAGAGGGTGAAGTCGTTCTGCCTGCGGTTTACCGAGCCGATGACCTGGAACTCGTTCTCGCAGACCATGGAAGTGCTGTCGGCGCTACGCGGCTCCGACATGTTGCGCGTGAAAGGCCTGGTCAACGTGGCCGATCACAAGGGGCCGATGGTGATCCAGGGCGTACAGCATCTGTTCCATCCGCCGGTGGAGCTGAACGACTGGCCCAGCGCCGATCATTCGACGCGGATTGTTTTCATTACCCGCAATATTCCGCGGGAAACGGTGGCCAACCTGTTTGCGGCGATCGGCGCGGTGACGGCGACAGCTTGATTTCAAGTTCGTGACCCGTCCTGATATGGGTTGACAGTTAATCAGGACATATTTTTGATTGTAAATGATCTATGGAAACGCCCGATGCACCGCATCGGGCGTTTTGTATTTCAATGCCATGTGCGGCCGCT
>Ga0315906_10001412_pt1 | contig 35818 bp, 25 predicted proteins | sample LakEriMetagenome_4_FD_203526 | JGI IMG/M metagenome (GOLD analysis project Ga0315906, IMG submission 203526) | Freshwater fungal communities from buoy surface, Lake Erie, Ohio, United States - Buoy 2 MA122 | ecosystem: Environmental > Aquatic > Freshwater > Lake > Lake biofilm | place: USA... | reverse complement strand
TTTTTCTTCTCTAATGATCATTGGATCAGGATTTGTATTAAATATTAATAAACATTATACAAATATTGCCTCCAATATCTTTAATCTCAATAATAATATTAAATACAATCCGGATACATTTAAAAATATTAAATATTATAATCAAAATCGCAGCATTTGTTATAGTTTTAATCATAAAAATAATATGACATTTTTACTGAAAGACAAAACAAATTATGCCGTTTCATTCACTGTCTTCAAATATAAATATCTTGTCTTTTTGAAATTGCTGCCTATTGCATACAATCATACAGAAGTTAATATTGATATCCGCCAAAGTCATCAAAATTATAAATATAAGATTAATTTTAATCATTACAATAGAATAAATAACATTATTTATAGATATATTTATAATAACGTTATTAAAAAAGAAAATGAAGAACTTTCAGTTGATTTATTCAAATATTTTAATAGCTACTAACGGGCTGTTTACAGGATAATAGGTATGTTGGCTCTCCATACGGATAACCTGGAGAATAATTTTTATTTTTTTGATTTAAATTCTGCCATTGATTTAAATTTTCATCGTCCACAATAGATTTATCAGAATTTGGCATAAATATATTCTGGTCTTGTGGTTGTTCAATTAGAGGAATATGATTGTCTTTTGCTACCATTCTATAATTAATGCCAATTCTGTCAAATCGTTCAAGTGCTTTTTCTTGCGGATCCCAGCATAAAGGATCGAAACGATTAATTCCAGTCTCCTTTAAGGTACAAGGAGGATTTGATAGGCGACATGATTCCGTAGGGATTGCACATTTTCTAGCATCTTTATTTATAGTAGTTTTGCAGCCAGATGGACTATAACTATTAGGCAAATATGCATCCTTATTACATTTAGAATTTTTATAATTTAATCCAGCTAATTCACTCGAATCATCAACGGCTTTTTTCATAGTGCAAGTATTTTGACCATATGCCTGATATCTTACATAAGGATCATCGGGAATAGTAACAGCACAATTATTACAATCATTAAACGGAGAATTTAATTGATATAAACCTGGATATATAGAACGAGATAATTGCTCTTGATAACTTCCATTGTCATATTTTAATCTTGTATCATTTGGAGTATTCATATTTCTATTATTAACAATTATTTATTTTTAATGGTGGCGGAAGTGGCACCGGACGATACATAATAGATTGACAACTTGGAAGATGTTTCATTGTTTGATCAATCGGTGGGGTCTTATCATTCTTAATTACGCCATCATCACTTGGAGTATATAAATTAGCTGGACATTTTGATATAATTCGGGTTTGACCTCGTAATTCACTATCTAAATCAACTAAATTTCCCTTAATATGAGAAACAGCAGTTCCGCCAACTAAGCCTAATTGATGCATACATTTATTATTATTTTCATATCTGCAAGGAGATAATATATAACTCAATGTATCTACACTAGATTTTAAATCAACTTTATATGAACAATTATCATATTTTGTTCTATTAAAACTCATCTTATATTATTATTCTATATTATATTATTATTAAAATTTAATCTGTTAATATAAGATCTTGTATCTTCTCCCCCGCGTGTCCAATTTTCAACCAGATTATCAGGGTTTTGAATATCTTTCATGCAATCAACTAGCGGTATAGGATTTTTTATCTGTAATTCCATTATTCCTTTTTTGCCACATCCGACCTGTCCAATCAATCCAGAATCCGTTCCCGCCAATAAATCTAATTCGGCATCTATATCTCCGGATTGTCCTCGAAATAATGGTCCTCCATTAAATAAACGTTTAAATAATTGTAGGCGACAGCGATCACGAGTTACACCATCATAATTATTAACTAAACGACTATAATCATCAATTAAACATGCATCGGCTAAACCATAACCAGGACGACCTCTGAGATTTACATGATCAACATAAAATTCAGGCATTCTCACATCCGGCTCTTTGCATTCCACTAATTGCGTTGAAAAGGTATAATAATTATTTATTTTATTATTACCATAATTTTTGGCTTCTTGCCAACAACTATCAGAACACATATTATTTTGTTTATCAAAATATGTAGCCATTTTTATATTATTCTTTCTACTTATAGAATATCATAATTTTATATATTAAAAAATGATTAAATTACATAAAAATAAAATTACACAAAAATGATTAAATTTTATAAAATAGAATTATATCAAGATAATTTATTGGGATATATATCTTTTAATTTAAATAATAATAAAATCAATGTATCATATATTCATATAAATCAACCTGGAAAAAAATATGGATCATTCCTATTATTAATATTCATGTCTTATGTTATTAATTATATAGAACCTTCTCTAATTTCTGGAATATATTTAGATGATTGTAGTGATTTAGCTGGAACAACTCAATCCATTTATTATAAATTTGGATTGAGAGTTTTGAATAAGAGAAGACAGGAAGAAATGGGAATACAATTTTTAAAATCATTGAATAGATCTGTTAAAATATCATCTTCATCAGATATTCCAACCGCAAAAAAAATAAATTTTAATACATTCATTCATTATTATAATTCTTTATTAAAAAATCATCATAATTATCATGATAACTGCTATTTTATTGTTTATGATAACAACAAAGAAATATTAATTCAAAAACCAAATATCCGAGAAATTCCAATTTTAAAAAGAAATACTAGACATTAAATTATATTCTTATAACATTGAATGCCATTATTTTCTTTGCAAGTTTTCTCACGATAATATAACCATTTTTCATAAGATTGGCGATCATTCGGAATTGTAGTTGCAGGGACTGTGTAAAATTGTCTTTCCGAAAAATTACGCTCATAAATATCATTTATATCTTTATAAACATTGTCTTTAAAAAATGAATTTACATTATTTTCAATTTCCTCTTCATTATATGGACAAGCTTTAATATCATTGTTATTATTTGAATAATCAACGATTGAAGGGTTCATAAATGGATTATCATATGATGGCTTAACACATATCTGATTATTTACAATTGCCAAATTTCGATTGCTCAAATGTTCGTTTGTTTCTATTTTTGTCTTTTCATCAAATAAATAGATGTAAAATAAAAAGATTATTAATACAACTGCTATTAATATAATTGCCGGTTCTCTAAATATAAATAATAATATGATACTCAAAAATATTATTAAAAATACAATTGATAATATTTTTTCTTTAAAACTCATAGTTACCAACGGAATTATATTCATCTTTCTATTTTTTAATAAGATGAAAAGAAAAATAATATTTATTTATTATTAAGTTTGCTTCTTAGCTTTTCTTTTTGCATTAGTTTCTTTAATGCATTCATATCAACTCCCTGTTTTTGCTTTCTTCCTCCTCTTCCACCACCTCCGCCTCCTCCAGCACCGCCATTATTCATCATCATTTGCATCATATTCATAGCCATATTCATTCCTTCCGCTCCACCACCACCATTGCCATTACCACCGCCACCAGCTCCTCCAAATAGTCCTGGAAGAAGTGAAGCAAACTTCATAGCATCATTCATAATCGCCTCTTGTGATAACTCACCGCTAGAAATCTTACTTGACATCTTTTGACTTACATTTGTAAAAAGCTCTCCAAAACCACTATCAGGCTTAGCAATTGCCTTGAATATGTCGCCTTCATCAGTAATAGATTGCTTGAGCTTTGTTAGATCAATATCTTCAATTATCTCTTTCGCAATCTTTCCTATAGTGGTATCCTTCAGAGTATCCATATTTGGCATTCCATCAGAAGAATTATCCTCCGGTTTAATATTATCTTTCTTGAGATTATTCAAACGAACAAGAACTTTTTTAACATTCTCATTCGCAATTTCAATTGTTGATTCTTCTTCTGCTTCTTCGGTTACCTTTTGAAGCTCCTTTAAAATTGCTGTGATCTCTTCTTCAGTTAATTCATTGGTATAAATATAAAGAACACCTAGATAATGATGAGTTATAAAATTATTTCTAAGAAGCTTAACTACATCTTTTAGTGAAATATCTTTATAAATTTCTATCTGTGAATTAACATCATCTTTCAACCATTCATCACATTTCTCTTTTTCGACATTTACATAATTTTCCCAGGCTGTTGCAGTCTTCTCCTTGAAAAATTCAATATACTCAACAGACGTTTTATCATAAGTCTGATAATTATCCTTTATAGATTTTAAAACCTTCTTCGCAGTCTCACTGTGAAGACGATGTTTTTTAGCTATGTTTTTTAGCTTCTTAAGCAGATCAATATAATATTGATTAAATATGTATGTTGTATTTAAAGCGGTCATTTGTTTATATGTTTTAATTTTAATTAAATATCCTTAAATAAATTTTCGCGTTGTTTTTGCAATTCATCAATTGATGGTAATTTGCGACTTGATTTTTCTGAATCAAAATCAGCCATTTTAGGCATTTCATTTACTGCCGTTGTTTCTATACTTTCCCATTTATACAATCGATCTTTATTTATATTCATCGAATTTATATTATCATCCGTTATATCACTATAATTATCCGCTATAATGGCTCCCAATGAAAATGATGATGGCTCTCCAATAACTTCCTCAGTTTTATTTAAAGGAATTGGAGAAATAATAGAAGAATTTGGCATGGTTTCACCTTTATCTCTAGTATTCTTATTTACTGTAAAAAGATAACCACGATTTGGCAATAGTAAATAATCAAATACAGCCTTTCCATATATTATCTCCTTAGACGGTAAAAACATCAAAGCAGGAACCGCCTTAATTTTATGTTTAATTTTATTTATAATACCATCAATAACAACCAGTTTTATTGTTTTCTTTGTATCATGAATTTTTATCGTATCTAAAAGAACAGAGCAATGTTGACAAGTTTCACTATAAAATAATATCATTTTATTAAAAATAAATGATATAATAAAATAATAAAAATTGACATAAAATTAATATCATTTAATTTTAATAAAAGATGTTTAAGAATTATATTTATGAACCAAAATCGCAAAAAAATTCATTTGATATCGAAAATATGGATTTGTCTGTTGCCAATGGCATAAGAAGAATTATTTTGACTGAAATTCCAACAGTTGGATTTTATGGTGAAGATGAACCAACTGTCGATATTCATAAAAACACTGGTCCTCTTCATAACGAACTCATGAAACATAGAATTGGTTTAATTCCTATTAATGTTAGCGAAGAAATCACCGATACTTATACAGATAATGATTATAAATTTGAATTGAATATAATGAATGATAGTTCAAATACTATTAATGTTACAACTGCCGATTTTACTGGAACTTATAAAGATAAACCCCTCACTTCAAAAGAATTGAACGAATTATTCCCCCCAAATCCTGTAACCAAAAGTAATATTCTTATTACTCGTCTAAGAGCCGAAGAACATCTCCATTTTACTGCACATGCTATTAAAAAAACTGCTAAAACCAATGCTTCGTTTTCTCCCGTCTCTCTCGCTAATTTCTATTTTATTGAAGATCCAAAAGAAGCAGCCAAAGCCTCTAATATCCTTGACAAACACCGTTCTTATTTTAAAAATAGTTATGGTGACCCTACTTTGATTAAATTTGAAATTGAAGCCGTCAATAAAATGTCTTATCAATATCTCTTCTCAAAAGCTATAGATATTATTATTGAAAAATTGAATAATCTTATTACAAATATTGATACTATCTTCATTGAACCTGTTCCCAATAATCCCTTTTCTGTTAACTTTCATATCGAAAACGAAGATGACACCCTGGGAAATGTTATTCAATCCCTACTTCACAATAAGTATATTAGAGATAATAATAAATATAAAGGTGTTATATGTTCTTACATTGGCTATATTTGCCCACATCCTCTAAAAAAACTTATGATTATTCGAGTTACTCTTGAAGATCAAACAAATCCCGAGAAATTCAAACAATTTATTACCGACAATTCATATGAAATCATTAAAGAATTAGAAATAATCAAAAACGAGTGGATTAAATTTAATTCTAAGAAAAAATAAAGAAATTACCAGACATGAACAGGGGTTTTAAAATAACATGAAACCTTGGTTGCGTATCCGTAAAATAGCTGACCCATCAGATGATTAATATTTGAATAGGCAATGATGGTAAATACGCGTGATTTTGTTTCATTTCCATTATCACGATCAACATAATTAGAAAGATTGAAAGGACGGGCACCAACATTATTAATTACTGATAGTAATTCTTTTGTTTTGTCTTCTACTTTATCATCAACGGGAACTTCAACAACATACTCAAAATAGCTCATTCTTATTATTATATAATATTATAATTCTTTAAGTATTTTATTATAAAGGTTATATTCAATTTCAGAATGAACCAATTTTTCATTTGTGTCAAAAATAAAACTATTCATATCATATTTATATTTAACATCTGGGACAAACTCTTTATAATTATTTTTGTCATATGATTTGATATCATCATTCAAATCACATTCATTCAATACCCCAACAACCTTAGCCATTACAATTATATGCTTAACTCCATTTGATCGGACTAGAAATTTTATATGTCTTGCCAATGGCTTATTGTTTCTATAAATTAATACATCTATCTCTAACAATAATATTCCGCTATCTGTATTCGATTTCTTATGTCTAACGAGCGAATGTTTTATTATCTTAAAATTATTATTATCATTTGGCAATTTGAATATCGGATGCTCAAATGCGTGTTTTAAATAAATAAGAATATTATTATAACACAACTTCATATTATTATTATAAATCCAATTTCCCCAATCAATTCCATCAATATTTTTAATAATCTTATCATTCGTAATATTTAATAATTCTGATAATTTTTGCTCTATTTCTTCATTGCCAAAATCATATAAACTATTCTTATTATTAACGAAAACCAAATCATAAGGTAATTTAGATTTTATTAATCTTGACATCGGATATTCATTTGTATTCGTATAATTCTTTCCATCTGTAAAACATTCTATATTGACATTTATAATTAAATAGAAAATTATCATAAGTAGAATAATTATCAAAAATTTATACACAAATAACATCTATAACATATAATATAAAATAATATTTATTTTATAGAGAATGCTATTACTGTGTATTTTATTATACATCCTTATAATTTTATTAATATTTCTTTTAAAACCTTCTATAATGTTTGACGGTCACGGAAATATTAAAAATTATACCCCAAAATCCTTAATGACCTTAGATATTATGTATCCATTTATTGCATTACTATGCTATTATATTATCCTTGTATTAAAAATAACTTTGGATAGTTAAAATTAATGGATTATATAAAAAATTGGATTTTGACCCCTCAACAAAAATTATCAACAAATTCTTGTCTTTTTGTTATCGGAAATTCCGGAATTGGCAAAAGTTTTTCTATTAATAATTTATGCAATGAATTAGATTTATTTATAATTCATATCAATAGTTTCAATTGTTCCTCTTCAAAACAATTAATCGATTTATTATATAAATCCTTCGTTTCTTCGCTAATTCAACAGTTGACCAATAATAAACAACAAAAGATTATAATTATCGACGAATTTGAAACATTGCTATCATTTGATAGCACTATGAATATTCATCTTCTTAATTTCCTCAACACTAATCATAAACATATTCCAATTATATGCATCGGAACTAATAATGTAAAATTGGGAGAAATAAAAAAGATTTGCTCTTTCTATGAATTACCCAATCTTTCTATCAATGAAATTCATAAAATATTATTAAATTACAATTCAAATTTGACCATGAACCAATCAAAAGAATACGCAATACAAACCAATTATAATATAAAAAGATGCATTCAAATTGTCACAAATACTTATTATAATAAAGTTGATGATTTTTCGGAAATATGCGAATTGTATGCTAATAATTTTAATCGCGATAATTTTAAACGAATTATTTATAAAGATCAATGGCTAATTCCACTTAAATTTCATGAAAATCTTATCATCGAATTTAATAATAGAGTTATAACAAAACAACAGAAATATTTTTATTACAAAACATTTATCAATAATTTTTGCTATTTTGATATTCTTATGAATAAAAATTCAGATATTGGCATCGACTTCTTTATTAGTATTATCAATTTTCTATTTTTCTTAAAAAAGAAAACCAATAAATCACATTCATTAACCCATTTTACAAAACTATTAAGCTATTTATCATTGCAAAAAAAAAATAATAAAAAAAATTATAAATTTAATATTCCTGTCGGTCAATTTAGTGGAAATTATCATTTGAGTATTATTAATAGAAAATTTATTTATTAATATTAGATAGTCAATAATTTAAATATGAGTAGTTATTCAACAGACACAAGCAATATATTTGATGTTTTCACTAATAATAGAGTTGTTACTAGAGCCAGCAGAAGTGTTGATGAAGTGTATGAAACAGTTTCCGCAAATCGATCACTATTTATAGGTCTTTTTGTGGTTATATTAGTCACAATAATTGTTGGTTTAATGTTATATTCATATATTGGATGGCAAATATTCCAAAAAAGTGAAGATACCATAACAGAAACTAAAATTCCTATTATAGCAACTAAATTAAGCCGTTTTGTTGCAAATATTGATAAAACTGGCAACGGAGCAAGAAGAAGTATTTCATTTTGGATTTATATCAATGATATGAATAAATATTCTGGACAATATAAAAATGTTTTGGCATTAAGTAATCACGGCGATGATTTAATTCCAGATCGTTGTTCTCCATACATATTTTTAGATAATAGAAATAATAGTTTATATGTTCGCTTTGCTAATAAATATACACAAAATGATTTAAGCATTGTCAAAAATTGTGCAAATATTGGAACTAACAAAGATCTTGCAGCATACATTGAACAAGGTATTCAAATCAATTATATTCCTTTACAACGATGGGTTCATGTTGCTGTCGTTTGCAATGCTGACACATATCGAACACGTATTTATGCATATGTAGATGGTGATTTAGTAAATACTGTTTCACATCAAGATAAATTTAGTTTATATAAAGATGCTACAATTAGTACAACCGCAAACTTAAATGATATTGAATTAAATATGTCTGGATATTTATATGTCGGAAATAATCCTACTGGAATGTGTGGTCCCGGATTTTCTGGATTAGTATCAACATTTAGCATATTTAATTATGAATTAAATCCAAAAGATGTTTATCATCTTTATAACAGAGGACCGATAACAGGATTAATGGCAACATTAGGTTTAGGAGCTTATGGCGTTCGTAGTCCTATATATAAATTATAATATCTATAATTAAATTAGAAATGATTAATACAGTAATTCAAATAATATTATCAGTATTTTTAATTGCTATTATGGCATTTATAAGTTATTCTATTTATAATAATGAAATAATAAGATCAATTAAAATTAATACAACAACAAAACATAAAACAGAAATATTTACAGGTATATTCGATTACACTGAACAAAAAAATAAAATGATTGAAACTTATGATGCAAGTTCAAAAGATTTTCTTGATATAAATCCTTCCACTAATCAAAACGGTGGCGCTGAATATTCATATAATTTCTGGTTATTCTTTGATATAGATTCAACAGATGAAGTAATAACAACAGATGTTCATGATAAAATTGGAAATTATAAAAAATATACATATATTGTTTTATTTTACAAAGGAGAAACAAATACATTACCATTATTATCAAATAATTATCAATGTAACTATGATAATAATTCCGTTCTAAAAGATTATCAATATTATTTAGATGAAAATATAAATATTAAAAATCCATTAGTTAAAATTAGAAATGATGGACAAGAAATTATTGTTGAATATAATAATATAAATTTTCCTGAAAGTTATAATTCAAGTGCTAAAAAAATGTTTTGCACAAAAAATGAAGAAGATATTAATAAAAGAAATTTAAATAAATTTGGAATAAAGGAAATTCAGACCAATAAATTAAGACAAACTTTTAATATGATTACAATTGTTTTTCAAGAACAACCGAATAATGAACTTATTTTTAATGTTGAAAGCACAAATTGCAGAGTTTATTTTAACGGAACTTTAATTGAAAACAGAATTGCTCAATCTTCTTCCATCGAAAAACAAAATGATTTTACTAGCATTAAATCTAGAGTTATGAAGAGTAATTTAAGTAAATTATTAATAAATCCATTAAATGTAACACCTGGAATTAAAAGTATAGGTCCAATAGATGTAACATCAAAATCTGGCAATGAAAATATTAAAATATCTCCATTACAAGTTGCCGATTTATCATATTTTAATTATGCTTTATCACAAAAAGAAATAGTTTTGCTATATAACAAAGGATATAGTAAAAAGAAAGTATCGTTTGCTGATAGCTCAATACATATACCCAAAGGATCATTCTATAAAATTGATAAAGAAGAATATCTCAAACCTATTTAAATAACTTATATTATTATAATAATAATAATAATATGGGTGTTGGATTATTTCAATTAATATCAAAAGGTAATTTAATCAATGATGTTTTTTATAATCCTAGTATTAGTTTTTATAATTATGTATATAGACGTCATACTAATTTTGCCATTGAAAATATTATGCTTGCTTTCGAAACATTACCATCACTTTTAAGCAATATGCACAAAGGAAATGAATATTCTGTTAAACTTGCTGCTATTCCTGATGTAAATTTATTAAGTAGTCTTCATTTAATATTTAAATTACCTGCCATTTTCTCTAGCAGCAAATATAAATTTAAATGGGTTGAAAATGTTGGTGCACTGTTAATAAAAAAGGCAACTATTGTTATTAATAATAGTGTTATCGATACAATTACTGGCGAATGGCTCGTTATCTGGAATGAATTGACTATGCCTGTCAAAAATAATTTCAATTATATGTCTGGTAATGTTGATGCTCTTAATAATCCAAGAAAACCCGAAACAACCATTCGCATCAGAAATAATATCATAAGTTCTTATGATTATTTAGACGGTTCTAGTTCTGGTTCTGGTTCTGGTTCTGGTTCTAGTTCTGCTTTACCATCTATTCCAAGCCGTGATGTAATTACTCCTCTTCCTTTTTGGTTTAGCAAAAATCCAAGTTTGGCTCTACCTATTTTTAAATTAGCATCTAGCAATGATATTTATTTAAAAATTGAATTTGAAGATATTGAAAAATTATATACTGTTTATTCTCCAGTTTATAATATGCATATTGCTCCATCATTTTACAATGTAATTCATAAAGAAAATATTAATATAAATAATTTCATTAAACAAGATGTATTTCGCGCTCATATTGAGGCTTTTTATGTTATTTTAGATCAAGTTGAATATAATCAAATTAGCAATGCCGCATTTAAAGATTATTTAATTGAAAGTATTTCAATAATATCTGATAATTTTGTTGCATCAATGGCAGAAACTGTTAATAATATTACTATCAATTCTAAATTGGGTGTAAAAGAAGTTATATGGACATTAAAAAGGGCTGATAGTGTCGATAATTTTAATGACATTATTAATTATACTTACAGCATTCCCAAAAATAATGAAAAAAGTATTATGAAAACTGCTAGATTAAATTGGGATATTAATAGCGGTAGCTATATTTATAGCAGAGTTGAAGAAAAAGAAGCCCATTTTTATAATGCCATTCAACCATATCAATATCATAGCGCAATCCCTCGTCAAGGAATATATTTATATTCATTCTCATTATATCCTGAAAAATGGTTTCCATCTGGTTTTTATGATGGCTCATATTCAAAAATGATTTTGAGCATGACTTTTAATAAATATGAAAATAATTTGATTGATGATATTTATGATATACAAGGATTTGTTACAAATAGAGATAAGATTTATGCTACCGTATATGTAATTGAATATAATATTCTAACTATGATTAATAATAATATTGGCTTGAAATACGCAAATTAAAAATATTACGATTATAATAAATGGATATTATAGTTTTTATTATAATTGTTATTGTAATCGTATTTATCTATTATCTCATTAATGTTATAAAAGATCTGCAAATTGAAATTAAAAATATGGCTTTAAAATGTTCTTATACTGATACTAATACTAATAAAGACACCTTTAGAAATAATAATGAGACTATAGATGTTAAACTTAAAAAGGACATGGTTTCTCTTTTAGATTATGCCAAAAACTTTTTTATTTAAGAATAATTTTTAATTATAATTAATATGCCTCGGAAAAAAACAGTTCAAGACACATCAACTATAAAAAAAACACCTAAAAAGAATATCATTGATTCTATGATTAAGAATAATGATGAATCAACTGATGTTATTGTTCAACTATCCATTCCTCAAGCTAAAATTAATAATATTATAAATAATAATGAAAGTCAAAATGCTAAAATTTTAATTCCTACTCCATATGAATCAACCTCATATTTTTCTAATGATGCTGAAAATATTTCATATGACAATGAATATCAAGCAGTCGCAGCCACTGGAAATAATAATAGTAAAAATTCTCATTGTTTTTGGTGCTGTCATCTTATTGAAGGTTCAACCGTTTATAGTATGCCATATAATTATGATGTTATAAATGATAATTATTTTGTTTTTGGGTCATTTTGCTCTCTCCAGTGTGCTAATGCTTATAATTTTTCGGCTCATGGAAGCAGTGATAAAGTCTGGGAAATTAACAGCTGGATCCAAATGTTAGGAAAGAGATATGGGTTTTCTAATACTATTCGTCCAGCTCCTTCTAAATACTTATTAAAAATGTTTGGAGGCAATATGAATATTGAAGAATTCCGTGAAGCTCATTTGAAATCTGATAAAACTTTTATTCTAAATATTCCTCCTATGATTTCTATCAATACAAGTTCCGAAATCTTAAATACCTCTTATTTAGCCAAATTATCAGACAATAAAAAAAATAAAAAAACGATATAAAAAAATGATAATAATTCTTAAATGGAAATATATTGTATCAAATAAAAATGGACGAGCTTGATAATATTTATTTTACCGATTATAAGGTTAGTACCATTACTTGCAATGCCGATTTAGGAATTAATTTAAATCTCGATATCTTATATGAAAATTTTCAGATTAATGATAAATTTATTTGGATTTATTATCCTAAGATAACAGACAGACCCAATACCCGCGGAATTTATCCAAAGAAAAAGCGAACACCCAAAAAAGACACAGCAAAAAAGAATTTATTTGATAATCAAGTAACAACTATTTTCAAAATGAATGAAAATTATTTGCCAAATTTGAAAATATTCAAAAATGGCAATATTCAAATTACTGGAATTAAAGATAAAATAGTTGTTGAAGATATTATTAATCTTATCATCATTCAAATAAAAAATATTTATGAGATTAATACTAATCTAACTACTAGCAATATTGAAGATATCAAATTTAATAATTTCGTTATTCGTATGATCAACACTGACTTTAAATCATATCTAAGTCCAACCATGGAAAGTAAATTTCTAATTCGTAGAAAGATTTTGCATAAGATTTTAATCAGTGATATTTATGATAATAAATGTAGTTTCGAACCTGGCAGATATCATGGCGTAAAATTGGAATATTTCTGGAATTCCAGTAAAGAAAAATTAGACGGAATTTGCATATGCAAAAAACATTGTTTCGGAAAAGGATCAGGGGTTGGTGAAAATAATTGCAAAAAAATTACAATTGCTATTTTCGAAAGTGGAAGTGTTCTAATTACTGGAGGCATATCATTTGAACAAATTGATGAAGCCTATAAATATATTACTAATATTATGAATATTCATCGAAAAGAAATCCAAAAATCAGATTTAAATCTGCTTTTAATGTAAGCGTGGAGATAAAATCATATCAATTTTCCTCAAGATTTCATCAAATCCAGAAATTTCCTTTCCATCATAATAAAGTTTATAATCATTATATTGATAAACAATTTTTATTTTTATTATTTTGTCATCTTTCTTAAATGAACGATTACAAATCAATTTGTCAATGTTATTATAATAGGTATCATCATACATATCAATGATTTCAAAATTATTATTATCATTTCTTTTTTTGATTATATAACAATCAATATATTCAATATTCTTATAATTTAACATTTCAAATAATTCCAATTGAATATCATTGTCATTGTCAATAGTTTTATCATCATTAATCATCTTTATTGTTTCTGTGTCTGTAATAAACTTCAGATTATAATCAATACCTTCCGCATTAATCTTATAATTATAAACATCTCCTTCATCTGTATTATAATCAATATTTAATGAAACTATTTTTGAATTTTTCTTGATAAACATTTGCAAATCTGAAAACTCCATTTTAATAATTTAAATTATATAAAGTTATTTTATCATTTTTTTTATATTAATGTATAAAACAATATATTGTATTTTTTTATCCATAGGAAATAATATTATCTTTAATTATTATCTTTTTATGTTTGCTATGTTTCCCAATTATTTTAAGCAATCCATTATTAATGTAAAAAAAAATGCAGACAATCTTTATAATAGTATGATGTTTTTACACTTCAATGATGATCTCTATAAAAATTATAATATCAATTTAATGGACATTCATGCAAATATTTTGAAAATGATTAATGAAAATAAAATGATGATTAAAGATAATGATGATGACGATAATATAAGTATTATGAGCGATTTAAGCGAAGTAAGCTCGCTGACTGATTTTTTTGATGAATAATACTATGGCATAACCCCATTTTTAAAGCCTTAGACGCATCAAACATACTAAATTTATTTTTAATATCTTCGATTGTTTTATCTGTCATCTTTGTTTTTTCTTTTAATATTTGAGTTATTATATCAAATATTAAATTTGTATTTTTAATACTATCATTAATAAGCAAACTAGGCTTAGTATGAAAGTATAATATATTATTGACGATGTGAGCATAATCAAACATAAAGATATAATCACAATAAAGCATTGGCAATAAGTCGTCAATACTAATTGGACTATTTATAATTCCATATGTTGGCTGATTTAATCTTAAAATTCTAGGAATAATATTTAAAGTATCATAAATATTATTTTTTATTTTCTTATTTTGATTGTCTTCTTTTTCTTCCTCACAATGGCTATTGCGAGGATATATAATCACTGGGGTCAAATTATCCTGAAATAATATTTTATCAATTTCTTCAATAGAATTATTACATGAAATTTTAATATTATTATAAGGATCTTTTATAATTTCATATACATCCTTTTTAATATTATCTTTTTTCTTTTTATTATTAATATTAATAATTCTATCAACTATGCCTTTTTTTAAACAAAAATTAGCATTCAATAATAAGTCGTGTTGAACTAATTCTACAATTTCTGATCGTTTCATCTTTGTTCTTCTTTCATACATTCCAATAATATTATTGAAATATGCATCTGTTTCATCCACCATTTGATGCAATTCTGATTGTTTTTTGTCAATATTTCCAATAATTGTATATTCATGAATTAAACAAAATCCATAATTATTTATCAATCTATATGGACTATTTATTGATAAAAATGTTGCAGCAGAACATGCATAATTATCTACAATCGTAGCAATAGGAACTTTATTAAACTCAAATACGCTTAATAATGCCATTCCTTCACTTAAACTTCCTCCTCTTGATGATATATGAATTAAAATTGGTTTTGGATTTAATATTGCTCCAGCTTCTGTTTTAACCTCTTTATTTGCCAATTCTATTTTTTCTATAAGTTTTGTTATAGATTTATTTGAAACATCTTCATTAAAATAGATGTGAGTTAATTTATTACTAAAAAAATCGCTATCGGGCATAGATTTGAATATGCTTATATCCATCTATATTATCTACTATTATTCATTTATAAAAAATGAATTATTATTTTATGATTTTTTTTATTTATTTAAAAATGGATATTTGCATTTCTGAAATTAAACAAAAAGGCATTCAATGGATTGATAAAATCCTCGAAGGAGGCTTGACATATACAAAAGCCGGATCAATTTCATTTCTATTATATGGAAAAATACCAAGTGACCAATCCATTAATATTAAACTTGGAAGATTTGGAGAATTTCTAGCAAAAGAATTAATTAATTGTAATCCAAATTTAGAATTGTTAAATTGTGGAGTTCAGAAAATTAATGATAAAAAAAAAGATGTTGATTTAATTTTTAAAGATGAATATCTTAAAATTATCTATTATCGCGAATTAAAAGGAAATATTGAATTGGATACAGAAAAATTACCAGCAACAATTAATAAATGCAGAGAAATTGAAAATGCTCTCAAAATTACTTATCATAATTATAAAATTGACTGTGGCATCTTAAATTGGAGTGTTTATGATAGAAAAATATTATCTGCCGGTCTTTCTAATATTAGAACATTCGAAAATCACGGAATTAAAATTAATCATATGCAAGATTTTCTTCAAATTATTAATATTAAATGGAGTGAAGACGACTATTATTCATATTTCAGAGAATTAGGAATAAAAATAAAAATGAGAGTTGTTTAATAATTTTTTATTATTAAATGTTTGGTGTTGATTTCTTCACCAACTCTATTATCATACAATTTAAATTTATATTTTTTGTCATATTCAGAAATAATATAACCTTCATACAATTTTTCAATAAATTCTGTTTTTCCTATAATCATTAAGCATTTTATTTTTGTATTTTTGAAAAGAAATGCCAATTTTTGATGTTCCTCTTTTCCAAATTGACAATAGCCATAATCCGTAAATTCACTATCATAAGGCGGATCCAAGAACATAAAATTATTTTCATTATCATAATTTTCAAATATATATTCAAATCCTTTATTTAAAATTTCTGTTCTTTTTAATAATATTTCATAATCTTCATTCAACAATTCTTCAAAATTGATTGTTTTATATCTTCCAAATGGAATATTAAATTTACCATTCTTATTATATCTTAACATTCCTCTGAAACATGTCTTGCGTTGATAATAAAATTGTTTTGCTCTATCTAAATAATCATTTATATCCATTTTATCCCGGACTTTATAATAAGTTTCTTCGTCGTTTGGTGTTTGTCTCATGAATTCATAAATTTCTCTTCCTTTTCCATCTGCAATTGATTTATATAAATCTATCAATTCATTGTGAACATCACTTATAACAGCATTATCTGGATTTAAATAGAAATAAACAGAACCACCGCCAACAAATGGTTCAATATACTTATCATAAGTTTCTGGGAAATGATCTTTGAATAATTTGATTTCATCGCTTTTTCCTCCGCTCCATTTAATCAATGGTTTTAATTGTTTTCTTTCTGATGACAACGAAGATGACAATAATTCAATTATTTTATTCTTATTCTTAGATTTACAATTTTTAATTCCAAGTTCTTCGCATTTTGCCAATAATTCTATTTTCGATAATTTTACCAAATCCATTTTATTTAAATAATTATTTTAAGTTATCACAATCATTTTTTAAATAGATAATCATAAAATTTGCTGAAAACAGATTGATATTTATTATCATCTTGAATATATGTATTTAAAACCTTTCTATAAATATTTGCCGGATTTATATTCATTATTGCCATCGTGATAATATAAATTAAAAAGATATAAAAGTTAACTACGAACTCTTTAAATGTTATTTTGTGGTTGTAGATCAATAAAATTGGTATTACTTTTATTATTATATTTATGACCGTAAATTTAATAAGATTATATTTATTTGTTTTTTGTGAAATTAAATATATTAATTCCCCAACTGTTATTATATATCCAACGATTAGAGTTAATAATGGATTGTATTTTGTAAATTTGAAATAATATAATAAAAACCATATGAATATCCAATATGAAAATATTTCAATTCCAACAAACATTTAAGATTAACACACCTATTTATATAAATATGTTTAAAATTGATGAATTGTCTGAAATTGATTTATCAAATGGAGATGGAAATTTAATAAAAGGATTTTCATTTAATTTTAATATTATCATTGACATTGTCAAAACTTTAAAAATTGGAGGAGAAGCAATTGTTGCTCTTCCTTTTGATAGTAAGATTAATTCAATTTCCACTAAAATTTTATTGTTGAAATTATGCGAATTGAAAGATATCTATTATCTTCCAAATAATTTTTTTATTCTTCATTTTATAAAGAAATTAAACAAACCTTTTAATAATAGCAGCTATCAAACAGACAACATAAATTTTTACGATGAAACTAATAATTTAATTAGTGTTATTAATATCAATGATATTATTAATCATAACTTTTCATTTAATTCATCAGATTATATCAAAGAATATCCATTAGAACCTAAACATTTTATTGTAAAACAATTACATGAAATAGCAACAATTGAATTTGGTGATTTTTTAGATGGAAATGAGAATGAAAATGAGAATGATGATAATCATAAATATAAGATTTATGGATATAAAAATGAAAACAGAGAAACTGGCAAATATAATAAAGATGGTTTTAATATTATTATTACAAAATTTAAGGTTTATTTAACAAATGATAAAGTATTTTTAAATAATTATGCTGTTTCTGTGAAGTCTTCAAATAATGATGTTATTTCTGATAAATATTTGGGTTATTATTTATCACATAAATATAAAAATATTAATTTGAAATCATTAAAAAACTTTAATATTCATATTCCTCCAATTGATGTTCAAGAAGAAATTGTAAATTATATGAATGAAAATAATGAAAAAATAGAGAAACTTAAAAAAGAGATTGAAGACCTTAATTATAAGTCTTCATTATGGTTTATTAATGTTGATTAAAAATGATTTAAAGAATTATTTTAATATTAATATTATAAATATTCCGCTTTCCAATATGTCAAAAGAAGATAATGTAGGCATTGGAATTGATCTTGGCACTACCACTAGTTGCGTTGCAGTTTGGATTGGAGATCGTGTAGAAGTTCTACCAGATCATCAAACCGGATCTCGAATTATTCCATCTTATGTTACATTCACTGATGATGAAAAATTGGTTGGTGATGCTTCAAAAAATGTTTCTACTATGTATCCCAAAACAACATTTCATGATATTAAACGTCTTATTGGTCGCAAATATGATGATAGTTATGTTCAGGCTGATAAAAAGCTCTGGTCTTTTGATATTGAATCAGATGCCAATAATAAACCTGTTCTAGCTTTTGATTATAAAGATGAAAAGAAAAAGCTATATCCTGAAGAAATTTCAGCAATGGTTCTTTCTCGTCTTAAGGAAACTGCTGAAGCATATCTTGGTCATCCAGTTAAAAAAGCTGTTGTTACTGTTCCTGCGTATTTCAATGATAGTCAGCGTCAAGCCACAAAAGATGCCTGTGTTATTAGTGGCATGGAATGTCTGAGAATTATCAATGAGCCAACAGCTGCTGCAATTGCTTATGGTCTTGATAAGATTGGTGATAATGAGAAAGAAAAAACCATTCTTATTTTCGATGAAGGCGGTGGCACTCATGATCTTTCTGTTTTGAGTATTGATGGAGGCATTTTTGAGGTAAAATCAACTGCTGGTGATACTCATCTTGGAGGTTCTGATATTGATAATCTTATTGTTGATTATCTTTGTGCTGATATCAAAAAGAAACATAATAAAGATGTTAAACAAAACCCGAAAGCCCTCAAGCGTCTTAATATTGCAGCTGAAAAAGCCAAAAAGAACCTTTCAACCACGACTTCAGTTCCAGTTGAAATTGATTCGCTCATTGATGGAATTGATTATTCAACAACTATCAGCAGAGCTAAATTTGAACAACTTGCGGAAAGTTTCTTTAATAAGTCTATTGAACCAATTTCAAGAGTTCTTCAAGATGCTAAGATTTCTAAAAGTGATGTAGATGAAATTGTTCTTGTTGGTGGTACAACTCGTATTCCCAAAATTCAAGAGCTTCTCAGCAATTATTTTAATGGAAAGCAATTAAACAAATCTCTAAATCCTGATGAAGCTGTAGCAATTGGAGCAGCTATTCAATGTGCTATTCTCACTGGTCAAGGAAGTTCAAAGACAAATGATCTTCTTCTTCTTGATGTTGCACCGCTTTCTCTGGGTATTGAGACAAGCGGAGGAGTAATGACAAAGATTATTGAGAGAAATACAACAATTCCAACAAAGAAATCTCAAACCTTTTCAACATATTCTGATAATCAGCCAGGAGTTGATATTAAAATTTATGAAGGTGAGCGCGGATTTGTTAAAGACAATAATCTCCTTGGTTCATTTCATTTGAGTGGTATTCCTCCAATGCCTAGAGGACAGCCTAAGATTGTTATTGATCTTTCTATTGATGTAAATGGTATTCTAGAAGTCACTGCAAAAGAGGAAAGCACTGGAAAGACCAATAATATCAAGATTACTAATGATAAAGGTAGATTGTCAAAAGAACAAATTGAAGAGATGGTTAAAGCTGCTGAGAAATACAAAGAAGAAGATGAGAAAAATCGACAACTCATTGAGGCAAAGAACGAACTTGAAAATTATCTTTATAATACTAAAAACAGCCTTTCAACAAAAGCTGAAGGAGCACCAGAGAATTTTGATGAAATTAAAGCAGAAATTGATCCAGTTGTTGATGAAGCCCTCAAATGGCTTGAAGAAAATCCAAAACTTACAGCTGATGATTATAAGAATAAGCAGAAGGAATGCGAAGATAAGATTAAACCCCTTATCACTAAACTTTATGGAGCTGTTCCACCTCAAGGCAGTGAATTTGTAGCATCTGGAAATGGTCCCGCTCCATTTGAAACATCTGCAAGCCCAGGAATGGAAGGCGAAGGTCCAAAAGTCAAGGTTAATATCGATAACGAAGATCTTGATTAAAAAAATAATTTCTCTTTTTTCTTTTCTATTTAGCTTCTAATATAGAAATTTTATTTGTTAATTCGGCAACTTGTTGTTGCAATTGTTGAATTAATTTATATAAATCTTTTGTTCCTTCAATTAAAACAGGTACTAATCTTTGATAATTTAAAGTTAAATAATTATCTCCTGATTTTGATATAATTTCACCATTTTCATTTGTAGTTACATCAAATGGAGCAAGATCAACGATTTCAGGAAGAACATTTTTAACATCTTGTGCACTTAATCCAATCTCTTGTTTTATATTACTATAACCTAGAGATATAGCTAAGTCATTTGGTCTATAATAAAATCCATTCAAACTATTAATAATATTAATTGGATTATTAATATTAGATATAACATTTTTTAATCGAATATCTGAATAATATGCAGCAACATCACCTGTTGCAAATATATTTCCAACTACATGCAATGGAGCGGCTGGATTTGTTGTTCCTATTCCTATGTTACCATTATTTAATATCCTCATTCTTTCTGCAACAGTTGTTGCTGCTCCTGTTGGTGCTGTTCCAAATGCTAAATGAGATGATGAATTTCCATCATCAATAGCCCATATTGAAGCAGATGGAGGTGTCGTAACACCATTATTTCTACTAATAGTATTTTTAAAATTTATTCCACAAGTATTACCAGTGCCACCACCGCCTGATATTCTAATAAATGCAGCATTACTATTAGCATGATAAAATTCTGCTACATCTTGAGGATTATTTACAGCAATTCCTATTCCAACACTACCATTATTTAAAACAGTTATAATATTACTATCAGCACTATTGCGAAATATTAAAGGAGTTGCACCATGACCTTTAATAAATGTTGTACTTACATTTTCAAAATAAATTCTTTGTCTTGCATCAGTTGAAGTTTGCCAAGCATTACTATTAAAATCTGCATTACCTCTCAAAAATCCAGCTGTTATAGCTGACCAAGCCTGCCAAGAATTACCTTCCCTATATCTGATTGACATTGTAGGATTAGCTATATTTCTTGGAATAGCAAATTGAGCCCCATAAGACCCGTCTCCAGATGCACCATATTCACTACCTAATCCAATATACCAAGAATAATATTGGTCAACGGTTATTGGAGTTCCTGGACCATTTGATGTAGGACTATAAATAAATCTATATCCAAAAGATGTAAAACTATTAAAATTAGTTAATGACGCATGAGTAGTTCCTGTGGAATTAAATAAAAAATTTTGAATTAACATATTCGATGATGATAATGTTAAAGTTCCAGATATATTAGCATCTCCAGCAACTGTTAATCTACTTCCAGGATTATCTGTTCCTATACCTAGATTTCCAGTAGAACTAATACGCATTCTTTCAATGTTATCAGGCATAAATCTGATTATTTTACCTGATCCAAGATCATTGCCTAAATCTAATCCTAATGTATTTCCTGATAAAAAACATCGCGTTCCTCCTGCATCACTAGTTAAAAATATTTTTGGATTAGATGCGTGACGAATATGAAGAGATGTTGCAGGATCTGTAATTCCTATTCCGACATTACCATTATTTAATATTCTCATTCTTTCAGTTGTTGCAGTTGTTGTATAAAATATATGATCTCCAGCCGTAGAAATATATTCAATTCTACCAGCAAATGATCCTCTTGTATTTCCGCTTATAACTATTCTTGTATTATCTGTTCCGTCTACATCAGTCGTTCCAATTAAACTATAATCAGTACTTCCAACGCCAATTTTTAATCTACCTCCGCTACCAACTTGTAATAGATTTGTTCCTGGATTGGTAGTTCCTATTCCAACATTTCCATTAAAATAACTATTTCCAACAACAGATAATCTTTGTATAGGATTTGTAGTTCCTATTCCAACATTTCCTAGAGTATTGAATATTGAAGTATTTGATTTATTCCAGACATTTAAATAAGAATTTGAAATGTCATCTTTTCCAAATATTTGTATTTCTACAAAATTTAATATAGATGCTGTATTATCTCCCCCTGTTAAATTATTTATAACCCATCCTATATATAAATATGGTATATCAAGATTTAAAACTATTTTTTCATAATAATTACCTGTATTTGCAGTATAATCACTTGTGGAAAGTTTAGTTATACTATTTGATGCATCTGTTATTTCTATCCAATTAACTCCATCATTTGATCCATAACATCTCCACAATCCTGGTGCTCGGGCATGTGCATTAGTTCTACTGTAAAATCTAAATCTTGTTAATAATATTTGAAATGGAAGTTTAATAATAATCCAATCTCCATAATAAGTATTTGTTCCAATTCTAGAAGTTCCACTTGGTAAATAATTACCCAGAGTTATAATATAATTACTATCAAGCCAATGACCTCCTGCAGATGAACTTGATAAATCATAATCAAATAATAAATTTTTTCCTAAATTAGCTGTTGCATTTGTTGATGAAGAATATATTACATAAGTTCCATGATTATTTAATGAAAATTGTTGCCTATAATAAGATGCTGGTGCTATATTAAAAATCTCATTTGATGACAATGCTTCTGCTGTTGGTGCAACATCCCATACTCTTGGAGGAAACTGTTTTTCATTTGTATTGTAAAGTAAAATATTATAATTATCTAATGGTATAAAGCTTGTATTTGGATTTCCACCTAATGACACATCTGCTATGTTTAAATTTACTGCTGATATTGTTTTTGTTACTATCAAACGATAAAAGTTATATGATGTAAAATTATATATACTATAGGTATTTGATGGCGAATAAGCAGATGATAATATTCCAACTTGAGATGATAATAAAATCCAATTTGAACCTTCTTTTGAACCTGCTACAATAAAATCTTTTGGACAGCTTGCACTATTGGCAGCAACTCCAGAAATAGTTATTGAATTGGCAACAAAACCTTTATCATAATAAAGCTGTACCCATTCGCCTCTAATATCAGTACCAGAAACAAAAGTACTTGTAATATTAGCACCCGAATTATTATAATTACCAGTAGTGACATTATAAGCAGAAGAAATTGTAAATTCTGTTGCTAAATTCTTATCAAATGCTAAATATGCAGTTGCATTATTAGATGATGCCGACATTATATAAGTGCCTGCTTGCATATTTGATGCACTAGGACTAAAATAACGAGTAAGAGAAGTGGATGTACCAATAGGTGGAGGATAAATTAAATTAGACTGATTATTATTTTCAAATTTAAAATTGTTTAATTGTGATGCATCACCATAAATATTATTTCCATTTAAAAATAATGAACTTGCAGTATTGCCAATTCCTAATGATAATGGAGTTGTTCCATTTGTAGCAACTGCATCAATTGTTCTTGTATTTGGCATAATTCGAATTACTGGATTTGTAGTTCCAACACCAATAGCAGAACTATCAGCAATCCAAAATTGTCTATTGTCTGTCAAATTACTTCCCAATAAAAATGCAACACCAGAAGTAGAAGTTGTATTAGTTGAAAAATCCGTTCCAGATAATATAATCTCAGGAACAGTTTGAGAAGTTGAATATAATTCTAACATAGATTTTGGACTTGTAGTTCCAATACCCATATTTCCAGATGAAGTAACAGTTACGCTATTTACAAATGAGCCACCATCAGTTCTTGTTTGTATATTTAAATTATGTCCATTTATTTGATTATCAAGTCCTACTAATCTTACACCATAACTACCATTCGGATAACCATTTGCTAAATGTATTATTGAAGAATAAATACTTCCAGTTCCTGTACCAACTTGCAAAGTAAAATTTGGATTAGTTATGCCAATTCCTACATTACCAGAACCATTAATTGTTAAACAATTTGCTGGCGCTAAATATGATATTGATAATTGAGATTTAAAAACATTTGTATTATTATTTGCACTATCATAATCTCCAAAACAGAAATTATATTGATTATCATATGCCATTCTAAAATTTCTTTTTGTAGTAGCATCAGTTGCTTGAGAAATAACAATTGAACCTGCTGAGCCTGTTATTCCTGGATTTCCTATCCATAATGGCGCTGTAGGTGTTGAATTACCTATTCCTACATTATTATTATTTACTGTGAATACTTCTGTTATTGTATCAGTTAAATCAACAGATTTTATATTTCTTATACAAAATTCGGCATCATCTCCATCATCGTGAAAATCTAATGCTAATTTATAAGAATTTGATCCTCCTATTTGTCGTATATAACACCAATCATTCTCACTCCCAGCATATTTAAAATTTAAATAAGTGTTTATCAAATTTCCAGCATCAACAGCACCAGTGCCAAAAAAAGCAGTTGAACCATTTATAGCAATACCACCTCCGCAATCATAATTTCCACTTGTTGTTAAATTACCGTTATAATCTAATGTCATTCTATCAACTCCTAAATTATCCCAAGACGCGTTAAATCTTAACATTCTATTTGTTGTATCATTACCATTAATGCCTACATTCCAACCATAATAACCAGAAACATCCAATGATATACCACAACGGTTAGCAACATTACCGTTAATTCTTGCACCTAAAATACTACAATTACCAGCACCAGTATTTGGATTATAAACATAAAAACCACCATTCTCAGCATTAGCAGAAGTTGATGAGTGAGTTATATTTAATCTTCCTGTAAGATTAGCACCACTACTATTTATTTCATATCTTGATGTTCCATTAACATAAAAATTATGAACGGTATTAGCAGGCACTGAATACCACATTGTATTTATATTGATGCCAAGTGAATGCGGATAAGCCGTGCCACTTCCAGTATATAAAATAATTCTATCTCCATCTCCTCCATTAATAGCAATCGTGGGCGCTGATGTTAATGTACTTGAATAAAATATTTTTTTATTAGCAGTTAAATTTTCAGATATATTAACATCTCCAACAACTGATAATTTACTTGTTGGATTTGTAGTTCCTATCCCTACATTTCCTGCAGTTGTAATTCGCCCGACTGTATTTAAATCACCATTGGTTGCATTAATTGTAACCACTGGATTTGTAGGAGTAGTAGAACTAAAAAAACTGTGAAAACTTTGACTAAAAAATGCTAATGTTGCGGAACGAATACCAATACCATAAACACTACTATATAAATCAATTTTATAATCATTTAAAGTGGCATTAAAAATTAATTTACTATTATTAATATAAACATGACCAGTAACAACATTAAGATTACCTAAAATATTAGTTTGTGCTATTGCAGTCCATCCCATATTACGACCTATATAAATTTGATTATTTACACCTTCATAATACATTAATGACGCTAAACGAGTACCAGCATCATGAACTACTATTTCAGTATTACTAGAACATTCCATCAATAAACCTGCTGTATTAGTTCCAATCCAATCACCACTAGTATAAAAATTTCCTCCATAATTAGCATTTGTTCCTCCGATTGTTAAACTACCTGACTGCATTCTAGCAATACCCTCAGATGAACCATTATGAATATTAGCAGTACCACTAACATTTAATGTACTTACTGGATTAGTATTTCCAATTCCTATTCCAACATTACCAGTATTTGTAACAGTTATAATGTTACTATCTGTACTATTGCGGAATATTAAAGGACTTGTACCATGACCTTTAATAAATGTTGTACCATTATTTCCAAAAAATATTCTTTGAGTTCCATCACTTGAATTTTGCCAAGTATCAACATTAAAATTTGCATTACCTTTCAAAAACCCAGCTGTTATAGCTGACCAACCATACCAAGTACTTCCTTCTTTAAATCGAATTGACATCGTAGGATTAGTTAAATTTCTTGGAATAGCAAATTGGGCTCCATAACTATCGGCACCAAAATTGCTACCTAATCCAATATACCAAGAATAATATTTTTGACTTGTGGTTGAAGTATCTGGACTATTTACTGTTGGATCAAGAATATGTCTATATCCAAAAGATGTTACATCATTAAAATTTCTTATTGATGCTTCATGCGAAATTCCTGTGTTATTGAATAAAAAATTTTCAATTAACATATTAGATAATGTTAAAGTTCCAGATATATTAGCATTTCCAACAACTGTTAATCGTTGTGTAGGATTAGTTGTTCCTATTCCAACATTTCCTAGAGTATTGAATATTGAAGTATTTGTTTTATTCCAAACATTCAAATAAGAATTAGAGATATCATCTTTGCCAAATATTTGCATTTCTGCAAAATTCATTACGGTTGCACCAGCATCTGATCCAGATAATCGATTTACTATCCATCCTATATATAAATATGGTATATCAAGATTTAAAACTGTTTTTTCAAAAAAGTTTCCATTTGCATCTGATGCTCCATAAGTTGCAATTGCTGCAATAGGTAATGAATTTGATGCATCTGTTATTTCAGCCCAATTAACTCCATCATTTGAACCATAACATCTCCAAAATCCAGGAGCTCTATTAAGATTTGTATTTCTTGCATAAAATCTAAATCTAGTTAAAAGAATTTGATATGGAAATTTAACAACAATCCAATCTCCATAATAATTATTATTTAATCCAATAGTATTTACAATGCCAGGATTTAAAACTCCAGCAGTATAATTTAATGCCCAATGTGCTGTATTATTTCCAGAACTATCACCAAAATCATAATTAAATAATGCTGATTTTTGGAATTGTGATCCACTAGTTGATGAAGAATATATTGTATAAGTTCCATGATTATTTAATGAAAATTGTTGTCTTAAATAAGAAACAGGAGTTATATTAAAAATTTCATTTGATGATGATGCTTCTGTGGCGGGTGCAACATCCCATACTCTTGGAGGAAACTGTTTTTCATTTGTATTGTAAAGTAGAATATTATAATTATCTAATGGTATAAAGCTTGTATTAGGATTTCCACTAAATGATATATCTGCAATACTTAATATAGGATCTGATATTGTTTTTGTTACTATTAAACGGTAAAAGTTATATGATGTAAAATTATATATACTAATAATATTTGATGGTGAATAAGTTCCTATTCCAACTTGAGATGATAATAAAATCCAATTTGAACTATCTTTTGAACCTGCTATAATAAAATCTTTAGGACATTTTGCATTGCTTCCAGTTATTCCAGAAATAGTTATTGAATTGGCTACAAAACCTTTATTATAGTTAAGCTGTATCCATTCGCCTCTAATATCAGTACCAGAAACAAAAGTACTTGTAATATTAGCACCCGCATTACTATAGTTACCAGAACTAGATATATAAGGAGAGCTAATAGAAAATTCTGTTGTTAAATTTCTATCAAATGCTAAATATGCATTAGCTGAATTAGATGATGCTGACATAATATAAGTGCCTGATTGCATATTTGATGCACTTGGACTAAAATAATGTGTAAGAGAAGTGGATGTACCAATAGGAGGAGGATAAATTAAATTTGATTGATTATTATTTTCAAATTTAAAATTGTTTAATTGTGATGCATCACCATAAATATTATTTCCATTTAAAAATAATGAACTTCCTGTATTTCCAATTCCTAATGATAATGGTGTTGTTCCATTTGTAGCAACTGCATCAATTGTTCTAGTGTTTGGCATAATTCGAATAACAGGATTAGTAGTTCCAACACTAATAGCAGAACTATCTGCGATCCATAATTGTCTATCGTTTGTTAAATTACTTCCCAATAAAAATGCAACACCAGAAGAAGATGTTGTATTAGTAGAAAAATCTGTTCCAGATAATATAACTTTAGGATATAATTGAACATTAGAATAAACTTCCAATGATGCATTTGGATTAGTAGTTCCTATTCCAACATTTCCTGTCTCATTTATTAACATTCTTGTAGATGAAGCACCTCCATTTGTTGTAAAAAATTGTAAATTGGCTTTATCGCCTGCGATTGCAGTTGATGTAATTTTAGCACTATTTACTGAACTAAATGCAGGTATTCCAAATTCAATTCCTGAAATTTCACCAGGAGCATTAATATTTGTCTCAATTCTTATCATTGCCGGTGAAGCTCCTTGAACATGTAATTTATGTATTGGACTTGCCACATTAATTCCTAAATTTCCAGAATTATTTAATATCATTCTTGGCGGACTTGTAGCTGATGTAGCATTTGCAGAAGAAAATATGATTGAATTATTAGCTTCAATAAAAAGATTATTTTGATAAGTTCCGCCAACAGCAGTACATCCAACACCAATAAATCCATTAGCTGTTCCATTAAAAAATCTAATTGAAGCAAATCTATTTGTAGCAGTATTTGTTATAATTAATTGATTATCAGTTGTTGTCGATGTTATATTTAAAGCCCCTGTCATAGTGTCCCCAGCTTTTAAAACATAATTTCCTAATGATGCTGATTGTAAATATTTACTTGATAATGCTTGTCCGCCTTCAATAAATGAACTTGCTGTTACTGTCGCTGATGCTGTTATATCGCCATTGACTGTTAATTTACTTGTTATATTAGTAAGTGTTCCTATCCCAACATTACCTGATAAATTTTCTCCTTGTAATATTAAATTCTGGGTGTATCCCATATTTTGCTGAATTGTTTGTATTCTAGCTGGTGTTGTTGATGTTGGAGAACTTATAAGTAATTGATATTGATTAGTATATGTAGTAACATCAACGACAGCTAATGTTTGTGTTGAAACATTACCAAATACTGCCACACCACCTGAATTTATTTGATATTTGCTTACTCCATTAACATAAAAATTATGTATTGCCCCACCTGGAACTGAATACCACATTGTGCTACCATTCATACCAAGAGAATAAGGATAAGCCCCGGAATTACCTTTCCATAAAATTAATCTATCACCTGTTCCTCCATAATCTCCTAATTGTGGTGTATTTAAAGGATTTCCATTTAAAATTGCTAATTTACCACTTAAATCATTTGTTGCTGCTGCCAATGATAAATATTTTGTTGAAATATCAACTCCAGCCTCTTGCAATTTTAAAACAGCATTTATTACTCCAGTTGAAGTAATTACAGCAATATCCGCATTAGCATTATTACGAAAAGCAATAGGGATTGTGCCTTGACCTTGAATAAATGTAGTTCCATTAGTATCAAAATAAAAGCGTTGTTGATTATCACTTGACAAATTCCAAATAGCAGTTTTAAAATTTAAAGCGCCTGTCATTGTTCCACCTGAAAGGGGTAAATAAGAAGCTAAATTAGAAGTAGTAGCATAGCCTGAAAGGTTAATTCCTATTGTATTTGTAGTTCTTGTTAAGGGACTTGAAAAAGTTAATGTATTTTCTTTTCCTGCTAATTCTGTTGTGGTTGCATAAGAATTAAAATTAATGGGAAGTGTATTACTAAAAAATGATGTCGCATTTAAACTACCTGCAACATTTAATAAATATGATCCAGGATTTGTTGTTCCAATTCCTACATTTCCATTTCCCACAATAATCATATTTGCTGTTGTGCTGCCATTTCCTTGTGTATTAAAGACAATTGATGAGGGAGATTGTAAATATAAATTATTTCTATAAAGATCTCCTGTAGCTCCATATGCCGTTCCTGCTAAACCTATAAATGCGTCTGCTACACCAGTTCCACCATTACTCAATCTAATATTTGTTACACCTATTGTAGATGTTCCTGTAATTAATAATTGATCATTTGCTCCAGCAAAAGTTGTATGAAGTCTTAACATATTTCCACTTGTTGTTGATGGTGTCGTTCCTATACCAACATTGCCGCTTATATAACTATTTCCAGCAACTGATAATCTTTGTGCTGGATTTGTTATTCCTATTCCTACATTTCCTTCAGGTCTTAATGATAATATATTTCGAGTTGTTATATTAGCAAGTGCGAAATTATAATCTCTTGCTAAAAAGTCAAGAGTATTACCTCTATTTTCTATTGATGTTGATGTAGCATAAATACCGTAATTAGCTGTATTTTTAAATCCCAAAACATTTGTTGTAATATTTATATTATCTGGTAAAATAATATCTAATTTACTTTCTGGATTAGTAGTTCCTATTCCAACATTGCCAGTAGAAGTTATACGCATTACTTCAGTTGATCCATTTGTTCTAAATGCTATATTTGCACCAGCAATTGTTGGTCCAACTCCTGATTGGTTCCAAAATGATGCACTGGCTGTATCTCCAGTAATACTGGCACTTCCGGTTATATATAAAGCACCACTTTGTAAATGAAGTTGCTGTGTTGGATTAGTAGTTCCTATTCCTACATTACCATTAAAATAACTATTGCCAACAATTGTTAATCTTTGTGTAGGATTAGTAGTTCCTATTCCTACATTTCCTAAAGTATTGAATATTGAAGTATTTGACTTATTCCAAACATTCAAATAAGAATTTGATATATCATCTTTTCCAAATATTTGTAATTCTGAAAAGTTTATACAATTTGCTAAAACATTTGTTCCTGCTAATTGATTTACAACCCAACCAATATATAAATATGGTATATCAAGATTTGAAACAATTTTTTGATAATAATAACTACTGCCATCATTAGTTGTAGTATAAGTAGCTATTGATAATGAAGGTGGTATATGTGATGCTTCTGTTATTTCTGTCCAATTCACTCCATCATTTGAACCATAACATTTCCAAAATCCAGGAGATCTATCTATAATATCATTTCTACGATAAAATCTAAATCTAGTTAAAATAATTGGAAATGGAAATTTAACAATAATCCAATCTCCTCTATATGAATTATTTAAACCAATAGTATATGTATTAGCTACTGCAGCAAGAACACCATTTGCATAATTATCTGGTTTCCAAGTTGCACCATATTCAGTAGTTTCTGTTAAATTATAATCAAATAAATTAGCTTTTGAATTTCCTAAAGTACTATTCCAAGTTGTTGAAGAATATATTGTATAAGTTCCATGATTATTTAATGAAAATTGTTGTCTTTGATAAGATAATGGTATTATATTAAAAATTTCATTTGATGATGGAACTTCTGCAACGGGTGCAATATCCCATATCCTTGGTGGAAATTGTTTTTCATTTGTATTGTAAAGTAAAATATTATAATTATCTAATGGTGTAAAACTTGTATTAGGATTTCCACCAAATGATATATCTGCTATGCTCAAATCTGTTGCTGTTATTGTTTTTGTTACTATCAAACGATAAAAGTTATATGATGTAAAATTATAAATAGTAAAAGTATTTGATGATGCATAAGACATTATTCCAACTTGAGATGATAATAAAATCCAATTCGAACCTTCTTTTGAACCTGCTACAATAAAATCTTTAGGACATTTAGCATTACTAGCAGCTATTCCTGAAATAGTTATTGAATTGGCAACAAACCCTTTATCATAATAAAGCTGTACCCATTCGCCTCTAATATCAGTACCAGAAACAAATGTACTTGTAATGTTAGCGCCAGAATTATTATAATTACCAGTAGTAACATTATAAGCAGAAGTAATAGAAAAATCTGTTGCTAAATTCTTATCAAATGCAAAATATGCAGTTGCATTATTAGATGATGCTGACATAATATAAGTGCCTGCTTGCATATTTGATGCACTTGGACTAAAATAATGAGTAAGAGAAGTAGATGTACCAATAGGAGGAGGATAAATTAAATTAGATTGATTATTATTTTCAAATTTAAAATTGTTTAATTGTGATGCATCACCATAAATATTATTTCCATTTAAAAATAATGAACTTCCTGTATTTCCAATTCCTAATGATAATGCTGTTGTTCCATTTGTAGCAACTGCATCAATTGTTCTTGTGTTTGGCATAATTCGAATAACAGGATTAGTAGTTCCAACACCAAGAGCAGAACTATCAGCAATCCAAAATTGTCTATTGTCTGTTAAATTACTTCCCAATAAAAAAGCAACACCAGAAGGAGAAGTTGTATTTGTGGAAAAATCCGTTCCAGATAATATAAGCTCAGGAACTGTTTGAGAAGTTGAGTATAATTCTAGAGTAGATTTTGGACTTGTAGTTCCAATACCAACTCTGCCTGATGATAATAAAGTCATAATATTAGTATTAGCAAATGCATTTTCGGCTAAAATAATATCACATCTAGTTCTAGAACCGAAAAGAGAAGGGTCATGTTCAAATCTAGATAAACTAAATGTTAATCTTTGTCCAAATGCTAGTCCGGATGTTCCTTCTCTGCATAAATGAAGGATTGGTTGAGGATCATTTAAAATATTTGATGAAGATGGAGTTAAATTAGTAATTACACAAGGTGAAGTTGTAAAATCAAATCCGTTATTATGAAGAGGATTACGATTAACACATAATTTAGAAGTTGCGCCAATAGTTGTTCCAATACCAACATTTCCAATTAAATTTATTCTTGCTATTTCATCCCAACCCATATTACGACCAATAATAAATTGATTTGATGTGCCTACATATTGCATAAATGATGCAACGCGCGAAGCATTATCATGAATTGCTATTTCTGTATTATTAGAACATTCCATTATTAAACCAGCTGTATTTGCAACCCAGCCGCCAGTGCTTCCGCCATAATCTGTATTTGTATCTCCTATACATAAAGCACCAGCAGCCACAAAATTATTAGCAATTGCATATGAATTACCATTATTAATTGCACATGCTCCTATAACTTCCAATCTAGATCTTGGATTAGTTATTCCTATTCCAACATTGCCAGCAGAAGTAATGCGCATTCTTTCAGTTGATCCATTTGTTCTAAATGTTACATTAAATCCAGCAATTGTTGGTCCAACTCCTGAAAGGTTCCAAAATGATGCACTTCCTGTATCTCCACTAATAGTAGAATTTCCTGTTATATATAAAGCTCCTCCATGTAAATGGAGTTGCTGTGATGGTGTTGTTCCTATTCCTACATTTCCTATTAATCTAGATGTTGTACCAACAGTTAAACTTTGATTAATATCAACACCAGTTGAATGAATTGTCATTCGATCCGTATAATTAGTCAAAGTATCATAATTAGTATTTAAATTTCTAAAAATAGCAACTCCGCCAGCAGATAAAGCTGTATTAAAAACAAAAGTATTTGTTGATGTTATATGATGTGCTCCACCACCATTTCCGCCAATTTTTGTTCTATTTGTTCCATCTGAAAGTTCTAATATTACATTATTTACTGATGATGTTACTATATTAGCATTTCCAATAACTGATAATGTATTTGTAGGATTAGTAGTTCCTATTCCAACATTACCACTTAAATAAGTATTGCCAATAACTGATAATCTTTGTATAGGATTTGTGGTTCCTATTCCTACATTTCCTAAAGTATTGAATATTGAAGTATTTGATTTATTCCAAACATTTAAATAAGAATTTGATATATCATCTTTTCCAAATATTTGTAATTCTATAAAATTTAATAGAGTTCCATGTATATCTGGTATTGCCAATTTACTTATAACCCATCCAATATATAAATATGGTATATCAAAATATGATGGTAATGTTTGTTGATAAATAACCCCTGTATATGTAGCACCAGTTGATGGAGACGCTGCATCTGTTATTTCAGTCCAATTTACACCATCATTTGACCCATAACATTTCCATAATCCAGGTGCTCTTGATAATAATGTTGTTCTTCCATATATTATAAATTTTGTTAAAACTATTGCAAATGGAAATTTAACAATTATCCAATCTCCTCTATAATTATTATTTAATCCTATTGTTGCATTTGTTGTAGTATTTGTATAATTACCAGTACTACCGCTATAATTATTTGCAAGCCATGTTGCTCCTTCTAAATCGCTTAAATTATAATTAAATAATAAATGTTTTGACCAGACTGATCCTATTATACTTGATGAAGAATATATTGTATAAGTTCCATGATTATTATATGTCAACACTTGCTTAAAATAAGAAGCAGGAGTTACATTAAATAATTCATTTGATGATGAATATTCATTTGTAGTATCTATATTATCCCATGGTCTTGGAGGAAATTGTTTTTCATTTGTATTGTAAAGTAAAATATTATAATTATCTAATGGTGTAAAGCTTGTATTTGTATTTCCTCCTAATGATATATCTGCTATACTTAGAGTAGTGTCTGATATTGTTTTTGTTACTATCAAACGATAATAGTTATATGATGTAAAATTATAAATACTATAAATATTTGATGGCGCATATGCTGATGTTCCTATTCCAACTTGAGATGATAATAAAATCCAATTTGAACTATCTTTTGAACCTGCCACAATAAAATCTTTAGGACATTTTGCATTACTAGCAGATATTCCTGAAATAGTTATTGAATTTGCTGCAAATCCTTTATCATAATAGAGCTGTAACCATTCGCCAATAAAAAGAGTGCCAGAAACAATATTACTTGTACGATAAATACCAGAATTACTATAATTACCAGAAGTATTTGAATAAGCAGAAGCAATTGTAAATTCTGTTGTTAAATTTCTATCAAATGCTAAATATGCGGAAGCAGTATTTGAAGATGCTGAAGCCTGATAATTTCCAAATTGTGATTGAACTAAAGCTGATGTAAAAGAACTTATAGCAGAAGTTGATATTCCAACAGGAGGATAAATTAAATTTGACTGATTATTTTCAAGTTTAAAATTATTATATTGAGATGCATCATTATAAATATTAGTACTAGCAGAAGCACTAATTTGATTAATATTAGTTTGAAGAATATTGGAAATAGTATTTGTATAATTGGAAGCAATTACATTACTTGCATTTATTGTTCCTAATAAGATATTTGAATTTGTATTTGTAAAATTAGAAGCAATTGCATTACTTGCATTTATTGTTCCTAAAAGGATGTTTGAATTTGTATTTGTAAAATTAGAAGCAATTGCATTACTTGCATTTATTGTTCCTAAAA